>Ga0255343_1001372_pt1 | contig 32603 bp, 32 predicted proteins | sample wastewater_treat_4_FD_192413 | JGI IMG/M metagenome (GOLD analysis project Ga0255343, IMG submission 192413) | Wastewater microbial communities from Lulu Island WWTP, Vancouver, Canada - plant16 | ecosystem: Engineered > WWTP > Wastewater > Unclassified | place: Canada: Vancouver, British... | reverse complement strand
CTCGAACCGGTTTCCTGCGACGTGATTTAATCTTGGTAAATTTGATGTTCTGATTACAAAAAACATTTTCAATTATATATGGGACAACCGAATGTCTACCCTCTATAAGTTCATTGACAGACAATCTTTTCTCAAAAAATATTACTTCATTACAATGCAAAGATGATAAAAGTTCTTTTAGTAATAAATATGAAATAGAAGCTGCATCATAGAAAACCTTAATTATGAAATAACTACTACGAAAGATTTTGATCTCATGTTCTTTTAACAAAAACGAAGCTTCTTGCAGGCCTTCATCTATTAAATTGCAGAGCAGTTTCACCCGTTTAAGATTGTCAATTCCAATTTTGTTTACATCGGGAAGCGAAACAAGATCGTCTGGTGTGTAACAGCGAATTCCTTTTTTTTGCAATGCAAGTTTTTCGACCAGAGAAAAGGAAACAACAGGTATTTTTTCATGTTGTGTTAACCTTTCTATGTCTTTAACATCCTGTGGTTCAGAACAGATGATGATTTTTTCGAAACCTTTTAGCGCTTTAGCATCCATGTTAATGCATAGATCAATGGTTTTTGCTGATGCTTAAATATGTGCTCATAAGAAAGCAGATAACCGGGCAGGAACAATGGGTTTCACATAAAGCACAAGATATTTCTTAATTAAAACCCTTAGAAAGACAAAAAACTTTCTTCGTTTTTTCAACCAATTAAGATACGTGTCATAGCGCACCTTAACCACAAGGCTTTGCAGTTTTTTGTCGGAGAATCTTGTAAAATTGATAAATCTTCCTCTTTCGTAGCCCATAACAAATTCTTCTTTATCCGCGATCAAATTGTGTTCCAGAGCATACTGCCAGAGCGATGTTTCGGGAAAGGGAATTGGCGTGTTCAAAGAAATAGGCCATGTGTCAAGTTGCTTTAAAAAATCTATAGTCTCATTTACGGTTTCTTCTGTTTCGGAAGGGAATCCTATGATAATTTCAGGTATATTCTTGATGCCTGCTTCTTTTGTCAGAATTCCTGCTTTTAACGCCTGTTCCCTCGTTACGCCTTTACGTATTTCTTTTAATATAGTGTTAGATCCGCTTTCGTATCCATAATTTATCATTATACATCCTGCTTCGCGAAGCCTCATAAGTATTTCCTCATCAACCGTATCGACCCTGGCGCTGAGCACTATCAGGAGGATATCCATGCGGTTGTTCAGGATAGAATCGCAGAACTCCATTATCCACTGCCTGTTTCCAGTGGTCAATTCATCGTTTATCTGAAACACATCTACTTGATATTTTTCATGAAGATGCTTCATCATCGATATTACATATGGAACGCTGTGCTGTCTCAATCCTTTGTGATGACGATAGCAAAAGATACATTTGTGTGTACAACCCCTTGCAGTGATGATCGGGAAAAGAAATCTCTTCCCTTTTGCTCTATCGCCCATCAGCTCAAATGCCTCAATATCCTGTGAAAAATAACGTTGAAACCATTTTTCTGCAGGTTCGAGATATTTTTCCATATCAAGCAATTCATAATGCGGCATAGGTATGTCGTCAAGTCTTTCTATCTGTTCTCGCTGAGCAGTTCTAACGATTCTTTCTTTATCCAAAAAGGAAATCCCGCTGATTTCAGAAACACTCTTGCCATGCTCAATTGCATTGACAAGTTCTGGGAAGGTTTTTTCTCCTTCTCCGTGAACAATATAATCAACACCAACACTTTTGAGCAAAAGATCAGATACCGACGATATTACTCCACCCGCAACAATCGGTAATTGTCTAAAATCATTTTTTATGTTTTTCACCAATGCTTTACAGTTTTTATAACTTGAAGTGATTCCGCCCATGCCAATCAAATCTGGTGCAAAATCAATTATAATATTGCGTAGCTCAATGTAACTGTATTCATTTTTTACAAGATCGATGATTTTAACATCATGCCCCTCCCTAAAGACGCTGCTTGCTGCATATAAAACACCAAAGGGTACAGAGCCATCTCTTTCCAAGGTTGGAGTTTCAAACATCATAATTTTCATTGTCTTTTTTTTCCGTCTCTAAATTATAGAATTCAGGTATGCATCAAAGAAAATTCAATGCACATTCATTACAAATTTTATGTGTATGGTATTTGCCTTCTGAATGGAGCCTTCTCAAACGTCTCATCTCGCTTGAATTCCAAAGGTCGTAAATTGTGCTATCGTTTGCATTGCCAAGAGCCATTTTCAGAGATGACCCAAGGAGGCAACAAGGCAGGACTGTTCCGTCGCTTAGCACAACAACTCTGAACCAAGGTTGTGTGCATCTGAATTCAGGGTTTACTATTCTTGACTCTGCATACAAATCTCTTAACCCAAAGTAATCAGGAAAAGGGTTGTTGTATTCCTGTATAGCAATCGCATCAACATACGGTGTCCAAAACTCAACAAAATCTTCCAATTCGTGTTCATTGTTTTTCATTTTCACAAAGCTCACACGTGTTATGGGAAGTTCCTTTTGCAGTTCCTTTTTTCTTTTACAAAAGTATAATATGTTCTCCATTACCTTTTTAAAATCAGACCCGACCCTTATCTGATTATAAGTATCTTCCGAAATAGCATCGAGTGAAAAGTGGATTCTCGTCAGTCCGGAGTGTAGTAGCGCCTCGGTTTTACTGCGATCCAGAAGCGTTGCATTGGTATTTATCATAATATCTAAAACCCCTTTTTGTTTTGCGTAAGATATATAATCCAATAGATTATCCACCAAAAGAGGCTCTCCCTCCTGATCAAGTCCAATAGATGGCAAGTTGTAAAGTGAACCTTCATCGATCAGTCTTTTAAACAAATCAAAATCGAGATATCTCTTTCTTGATGGGAAGAGATCCCTGTGCGCATGCGTGCACATAACGCATCGAAGATTGCATCCAAAGATAGTCTCAAAGTCTATATGTATAGGAAATTGTGGCTCTTCCTTGAAAGATACAGCGCTTTCGAGCTTCTGTCTATACTTAACAAACTCTTGACCGAGATTTGCGGCAAGTATCTCTGTGATGTCCATTTTATAGCTAAATTGTTCTGTTGATTTAGAACTGTCCTGTCTGTAAAATTTCTTTTCTCTCATCATTTTTCCTTTTTATCAGCATAAACAATCATCATATTCCTAAAAAAAGGTGGTGTTGTTTTATTATTAAAAAAACATGCAAACATACTAAAAATATCTTTTATCAATGAGGCGTAAGGCGTATTCAGATAAGGGTAATCAATACTGACAATCCTAAAACCTGTCTTGTCAAGCATTAATTTAAGCGTTTTGGGCGTGAAATAGTAAAGATGTTCTCCAGGCTTTACTTGGTTAAACCTTGTCTTGAATAGTCTTGCCGATATGCCGCCAATATTGGGTAGCTGGCTTATCCTCAATAAACCGGAATCCTTGAGTACCATCCTAATTTTTGTTAAATCCTCGTACGGATTCTGAGAATGTTCCAAAACTCCCCGCATCTGTACGACATCAAAATAGTTCAAAGGCAACGGAGCATCTCTTACCTGCCCAGAAATAATATTCAAATTAAATTTATCCCTGCCCATTCTTGCTGCATCTTCTGAAAATTCTGTACCCCATTTTTCAAATGTATCAGGTAAGGTTTGTAAAAATTTTCCAACGGCACATCCAACATCAAGAAATCTTCCCTGTCTTCCAATCCTTTTGACAATCTCATCAATTTCAATTTCATACATGCGCTGTCTTAAAAAATCCTCTTCATAATGCCCTTCTATGAAGTACTCTTCGGAATAAAACTTCTGCAATTCGCTGTTATCAGGACGCGGATTACAATATATAAGCCCACAATTTCTGCATTTTACAATATCTATACCCGCCTTGTTGCCCCACAGAACGGTATCGTCAAGACCACAGAGATTACAGCATACGTTTTCCATATATCACTCTAATCCTTTCTTGACTCTTCCCAAACCCTGTGAACATCTTTGTTGATTTCAAGCCATTCAGGATGCTCCTTTAGAAGCGCTATTATTTCTGATGTCGTAAATTGAGGATTTTTAAAATATAGATTTTCATAGATAAGTCTTATCAATTCGTAGTCTTTATATTCATCAAGCTCAAGGTGCCAGTCAGGATATGTCAATTCAATTGGTGCAGCAACATTATGCATCTTATATTTCGTTGGATGTTTTAGTATATAAAGGGAAACATGTTCTCTATATTTTTGCTCTTTTGCAAGTTTCTCCATCTCTTCTAATACCCTAAAGGTAAATATCTGCACGTCTATGCCAGGTGGGTATGACTGCTCAATAAAATTTGAAAGATAATCATACTGAGAATTTAAGAAAATATTTATACAGTCGTCTATCAACCATGGATCCAGCAGGGGGCAGTCACCAGTAACTTCTACTATAATATCTGTTTCGTATGCCTTTGCTGCATTGTAAACACGATTTAAAACGTCTTCCGATGAGCCACGAAAACAAAGCACATTTTTGCGCCTGCAAAAATCTTCTATAACATCGTCTTCATGTTTAGTTGTCGTTGCGAGTATAATATCATCAATCTTCTTCGCCAGTCTTAAGCGTTCAACAAGGAGTTCAATTGATGGCTTTCCGACTATCTGCATCATGGTTTTTCCAGGAAGTCTGGTTGAACCCATTCTTGCTTCAATGATGGCATTTACCTTTTTATTCATTATTACATCCTTGTTTTTCATTTTCATATTTTATAAGTTCATCTCTGTTTTTAATTACCTTTTTTATCGCATCAGCAATTTCGTCCATATCTTCAAATGTCTGGGGAGGTCTAACCATTTCTGTTGATATCACAATATCCTCGAGTTTTTCGGCATTTGGACAGATACCCCTTTTGTAATCGACAACCCCTTTATAAAGTGGGCATTTGAAGGGACAACCCTGTTTTCCGAAACCTATTTGTTCTTGATAAATAGGCTGTAGGTATAAAGGTTTCATATAGCTTACGTAAAAATCCATACCTTCCGCATTAAGTGCCTTAACAAAAAGTGGTGCCTTTATGCCTATTTTTTTTGTGTCCAGCTTTAGTGCATAACGATAATAGACATGCGTGCAATCCTTTTCTACGTTTGGAATCGACAAACCTTCAAATGAACAAAGTTTTTCATTCAGGTAGTGAACTAGTGATAGCCTCTTTTCATTCAACATATCCATCTTTTTAAGTTGTTCCCTCGATATGGCTGCTTCTATTTCATTCATTCGGTAATTCCACCCAATCATATTTACCAGACTATCGACATGTTTACCCGCAGCTATAACGGCCTCGGCATGGTTTCTTATTAGTCGAAGCCGACCTGCCAAATCATCACTGTTAGTGACTGCAATGCCACCTTCCCCGCACTGGATAACCTTGTTACAATTAAGACTGTATACCCCTATGTCACCTATTGTCCCTGCAAGCCTTCCTTTATAAAAAGCCCCTGGTGCCTGTGCTGCATCTTCTATGACCATGATATTGTGCTTTTCAGCCAACATCATTATAGAGTCCATATCTGCAGGGTGTCCGAATATATGAACTACAAATATTATTTTTGTTCTGTCTGTAATTCTGCTTTCAACCGAAACAGGGTCAAGATTATAATTTTTCATCTCTACATCGGCAAAAACTGGTATTCCGTTATATACAATGATTGCTGTAGCTGTTGCGCTCATCGTATAAGGCGTAACAATGACTTCATCACCAGGGCCTACTCCACACGCACCCACTGCAGCGAAAAGCGCTGAAGTGGCTGAATTGAAACTGATTGCATAGCGAACACCAAACTTGTGTGCCCATTCATCCTCAAGTAACCTGACCTGTTCCCCTCCTAAAAAATACTCATTGTTTGTGCCTTCAAATTCTGATAGCACGCCTTTTTCAAGAACTTCTATTACTGCCCTTTTTTCTTCTTCTCCAGTTGTTTTGTGGGGAGGGTATCCACATTTCCTTATTTTTGACCCCCCAAACAGTGCTAAGCTGGATTGCATTTAAGACTTTCCCCCTGTTTTTCAATTTCTTCTAATGTTAGCTGTACATCGAGATAAACCTTAGGTGAAACAACTGGTTCAATATCACTAACCCTGCATAGCCTTTCGATGTGATCCGCAGCATATTTTAATGCATAGCCGATAGAGCTTTTTATTTGCCTGCTCGTTTTTCTCAGTTCAAATGCACCTGTTTCTGCTCTATTGTCGGCTCTCTCATAAAGTTTTATTTTGAGGCCTTCGTCAGCGATGCAAATTCTGCCTTTTTCGCATATAAAATCAAACTCGAAAAGTCTATAATGATTAAAATCAAAACACTGCACCATGCCTGTAATACCATTCTTAAATTTCAAATAAATATCATATGCATACTCAGCCATTCCGTCGTATTTTTTCTTTCCAAGCACGGTAATATGCTCAGGCTTTCCAAAAGTGCCAATAAGATAGCCAAAAAGATGGGTTCCTTGGTTTCTTAAACCTTTACCATAAAATGCATTGAAACGAATAGTCTTGCCGAATTCCTCTAATTGCAACATTCGCCTTATATTTAGGTGTGTTTTGTCATATTCACGGTAAAGATTGACTGTAATCTTTGTGTTGCCTGAGTTTGTAAGATCTATTATATCTCTTATCTCGTCAGAGTTTTTAGTAAAGGGCTTCTCGCAGAAAATTACCTTTACCTTGTTGATAAGGTTTTTGATAATCTCATGATGAATATCTGGATGCGTACATACACTCACAACATCGAGTTCATTGTCTGCAATCATATCACGATAATCCAAATATACCTTTTGCACACCCCACATTGCCCGAAATTTTTTAAGTTTCATTGAATCTTTGTCTGCACCGCATATCAACTCGTATCTCGGGTGTTTCATATACATGCCTGCATGTGTAAGATAAGGATAGAAACGACGCGCCTTAATGTCATCTTCGTATGTCGATGCAATCCTTCCAAGCCCTATGATGCCAGCTTTCAGTTTCAACCTAAAAACCCTTTTTTATTAGAAGCAACCTGCGTGTTTTAATCATCGAAATTCCTCACATTTCTATCTTCTCTACCCTTCTTCAATTCAAGAGAAAAGAATGCATCAACTATATCAATAGGAATCTTCCAAAAGTCGATCAGCCTTATGTCAAGATGACTCCCAGTAAATCTTCTCATACGCCATTCCTCATAAGACAGACCAGCTGGGGTATTTGGATACGGGTTGTAAAGGCTTACCGTATATCCGTCTGCGTTAAGCGTTTCCGCATTTTCATACATCTGTTTGTATTGGTCGTGGGTAAACCATTTACCGCCAAGCATCAGATAGATAATACATTTTATACCATTTCCTTGAACTGTGTTAATCCATTCCGAAGCATAATCGAGTGATATCCTTTTTGTTTTTACCTGATGTTTCTCGTTAAGTGTATTTTCAAGGCCCAGCTTCAGATGCGTACATCCTGCCTTTTTCATTTCTCTTATTAATTCAACATTCAAAGTGTCAAATCTACTCTCGGTACGCCATTGTATATCCGAAAATTCTTTTCTCAATCTTTCGCAAAAAGAAAGAACCAATTCCCTATGAACAGTGAAATTGGCATCAACTATATAAAAATTTTTCAAACCATATCGCTTATACCGCAATCTAATATCCTCTATCACTGAATCGATAGTACGATACCTTATTGTTCCCTTGTTTATCTGCGCGACACGGCAAAAATCACACGTCCCAGTACACCCCCTTCGCCAGATAACTGTGTCCAAAGAGGGCGGCGATACTGGCGTAACTATGTTTTCAAAACCATAGGTGGGCAGGCTTTTAAGCCTCTCCTCTGCCAAAAGCATCCCAGTAACCCTGCCTCTTATTTCCTTTTTCACAATTGCAGGCAAAAGACTTTCTACCTCTCCAAAGATAATCAGGTCAAAATCTTCTGACGTATCTAATATCTCTGGTCCTATTGCAATAATATATGCACTGGGGTTTATTTTTCTTATAATTTTCGCAATCTTTCTTGCAGAATCCCAGTTCCCACTGTCTACAGAAGGGTTTAAAATGTCTCCACATGTAACAAAAACTATCTCGTAAGCATTACTCTGATAATAGGAAGCAAATTCATCATAGGAATTTTCTTTCTCCATTGCTTCATAGAATGATATCGAATTAAACATCATCTGGTAACGATTTATATAGTTTTCATGAGGTTCAGAATCACAATGATAAACATGGCTCTGATAACCCATTATTGATAATGACGATGAAATGCTCGACGCTGACAGGTTTAGTCTGTTGTTATGACTTCCAAGCAATTTATAGAATGGGGGAATCACAATCAGACATTCTTTTTTGTTTTTTCTGTCTACTTTCTTATAAAATATATCTTCTGCCATTGTCCCATCAAGTTCTTCCTGGATCTGCATTGCAAGTTTTTCAGGAAATATCACGTTACTTTCACCGGAAATTCTTACAGCACTGATGTTGGCATTTACCGCTGGAATTATGTCATATTCGTATGACCTTCCAACAAACAGGGCATCCTTCTTTTCAATCCCGAGTATCCTTGTGATATCATGTAGAATTGTATTTTTATTAATACCAAGGTCACATGAAAACAGGCATTTATCAAAATATTTGGCAAGGTTAAGGCGGTCGAGAACATACCTCTTTTGGTACGCCCATAGATTAGAAACAAGCACAAGAGAATAATGGTTTTTCAATTTTGTAAGAAGCTCAATTGCACCAGGCACCCACCTCATTTCTTTAAAATCCTCTTCAACCGCCTCGTTGAACCTCTCTACTATTCTCTCATAAAGTGGCGATCGTGGATTCTTAAGACTCAAGAGCATTGAAGACAAACCCGACGGACTCTCAACAATTTCCAGAAATTGTGATAAAAAAGGTCTCGGTTCTGACTCTTTTATAAGCATGCCTGATTTTAATGCGCTTTCTGCAATTTTTGTGTTTGTTACATTTTCATAAAATCGCGAAATAGCTGAATCCTCAGCCCCGAATATTAGCGTTTCCCATAGATCAAAGATAACGGTTTTCTTATTTTTAGCATTTCTTTTCATTTATCCTCATTCCTTTTTTATTTTTTATTGCAGAATCTGTTCCTCAAGAAGTCTTGATTTTTTCTTTCTTCCTCTGTAATTGATTTTTCGCCAGTTCCAAGCATATTGCCGATTCTCCTCGCATATTCTACAAAGACTTTGAATTCTGCACCATCAGCCGAAAGTATATGGTCAGTACCAAAAAAGGTTTTCGAGAGTGTAATATGTTTTTCTATCACGTCAGCACCCCTTGCAACTGCTGCAATGGGGGCCAAAATGCCAATTGTATGATCAGAATAACCTACCTTGCACCCATATCTTTTTCGGAGAAAATCCATAACAAGAAGATTAGCACGCTCTTCGGGTAAAGGATATTCTGAAACACAATGTAAAAGGTAAAGATCAACATCATCAAGTATTTTTACCGCTTTATCGATCTCGTCAACCGAACACATACCTGTTGACAAGAATACTTTTTCCGCTTTTCTGTTAATTGTTTTGAGCATCGCATAATCTGTAATGTGAAAGGATGCTATTTTCATATCTCTAATTCCTATTGAAAAGAGGTCTTCTGCTTTTTGTACATCCCAGGGCGTACATAAAAAGTCAATTCCTTTGACGCACGTATAATCATAGAGATATTGCAATTTTTCCACATTGAGCTGTACTTTTCTGAACCAATCTTTTTCAGGGTCAGAATCAGCACAATCTTCAGCATTATAATACTGGAACTTCACATAGTCTGCTCCTGCATTATAAGCCAAATCAATAAGCTTCTTTGCAATTTCCATATCACCAAGATGATTTTCACCAGCTTCAGCTATAATGATACACATGGTTTACCCTCCTTTACCAACTTCCGGAAATAAGTTATACCGTCAAGCTGTGCAATATTATCAGCATAATTGCCATCTGCAGGATCTATTTCCATAATCATCCACTTGTTGTCCGGCATCTTATCAAAAAGTATCGGAAAATCTATATTGCCACTTCCAATAGGCAAGTTTTCCGTATAAAGATATTTTTTCATTTCATCCAATCCATTTGAAGGCTTCCACACAAACGTATCCGAAATATGAAAAAAATGCGTCGAGTCCATAATAAAATCACTTACAAATAAAACATCCTTTTTCTTAATATCTTCTTCGGTAATATTCGCAAACCTTCTGTCGTGTTTTAAAAAGTTCTTGTGTTTTAACATGTTGAACATATTGCAGGATATAGATGCATGTGCAATATCAAGCAAAATATCCACATTTTCGAGGCTTAGTATATTTTTAATTTCCAAAAACCTCTCCATATCCCAAGGGAAAAAATGATCTATGGGGCTCACAAGAAAGTCCTTTTTTAGAGCATCGGGTAACCACACAAATCCATAATTTTCAATCAAAAGAAGGATATTGTGTTCCATAGCATCCCTGTTCCATTCTGCCAGGATCTTAAAAAAATTTTCTTCTGCATCACCTTTTTCTAAAGCACCTTCAAACCCAAAGCACCTGTGCATAATAAGATAATGCGAACCAATTGCATTGCAAAAATCGAGCACTTGTTTGAATAAACGCATATCGAATGATGCAGCATCATATATATATCCTGTTTCTAAATCAAAAATCGGAAAATGAACTATATAATCACAACCATGTATCTTTTTACAATTCTCCTCTACAATACTTCTATTCTTACCAAAAACATCCTTTGAGCCAAAAAGATGCAATTCAATAGCAGGCTTTATACCAATATGTTCAAACTTGACCGCCCTATCCAGTAGCTGTTCAAAATAATAAGGGGCTGCCTTCATGACATATCTGATGTTCATCCCTGCTAATAGACCTCCTTGTTACACTCAAAAACAGAAGATTCGATTATGCCCATTATCTTTTCAACAGAGTTTGCATATAAATACATGTGTCGGTCTGACTTTTTGAAACCATCATTTAAAAGTACGTTATCCATAAAAGAAAATAGCTCCTCTCTTGTTGCAGCAAGTTCAATGTTTGCCATACTTCTAAATTCCATGATTTCTATAATTACATTTGTAGGTTGGTAGCTTATTGAGGGAATTCCTAAAATTACAGCATCTACAAGAATCAAAGACGTCATTCCGACAATAACATCCGACAGTTGAAAGAGCTTTCTATCGGCGTCTTCTATGATTATTTCCCATTCAATATCGTGTCCCATTGAATTCATATAACTTTCATAAATTTCTCTTGAATCATTTGGGTGTAATCTTATCGCAAGTCGAAATCGATCTTTGCCTCGTATATCAATATATCTTATGAGGTCATTCAATATCGATATCTCGTCAAAGCCATACCTTTCCTTTTCATCCATTTTTGCTATATATTCTGTACAAAACATAATCAATTTTTTATTTGAAATGCCTCTTTTTGCCCTAATATACAATCTTTCAGCATCGGATATTTTAAATCTATCAATATCATCAAAATAGGGCGAACCTGTAACTGCAATAATGCTTTTTTCAGACACAATGGTTTGCAATGTTTCTTTTACCTGATGATCTGCCACACATATTATGTCAGGAAAACACATGATACCTCTCTTACAAAACCTATCCGCTGCATATTTACTCGAATCAAGCACGCTGATGCTTCTCTTTCCTTTGCTTTTTGCATATTTCCACATATTATATTCGATCTCGGATGTAGGCGAAGTACCTGTTAAAAAAAGATCAAATACATCTAGAGCCAAAACATCTATATCCTCGTATTCGCTTTTAATTGTTCTATTTAACAAAAGATTATCATGAACGATTTTTTTTATACCTATATATCCAACATCATATTTTTGTAGACACTTTTCCAATAACGGATATATAAGATTGAAAGAACCGTGCTGGGTTGCAGCAAAAAGGATCGATGGTGTCATCCCAATTTAAACTTCAATATCCCCTTTATAATAGATAGGGACACACCAGTGGTTTTTGGCTACCCATTCCGTATTTGGAAACAAACCCTCCTTTTGCATAATGCTGTGGCATGGTAAGTCATATACCTTACCTGTCGATTTTTCAATCGGTTCAAAAACAATGTATTTGTAATACCCAGATGTCATTCCTTCAGGAAACATTACCCTTTTTGGGTAAATAGGATCGAGATATTTTTCAGCATATATACGTTTCCAGGCTACTATCTCGTCAAGCCTATCCGTCTGAACACAACCAATTGCGGCGGCAAATTCATTTATTCTGTAATTCAGACCCGTTACACTATAATCTGGTTTACCATAATTTCTATATTTCATTGCAAAATCAAATAAATCTTTATTACCAGTTACAAGCATTCCGCCTTCGCCGGTTGATATAGTTTTTGTTGCATAAAAAGAATAAACACCAGCGTCACCCCACATACCGGGCTTCTTGCTTCCCCACGAAGCACCATGGGCATGGGCACAATCCTCAAGAAGTATTATGCCCTTGCTTTTGCAATATGCCGCAATCTTTTCAATCTCAAAAGCTATATGGCCTCCAATATGAACTACCCATACTGCAAATGGGTTAAAAAGCTCAATCTTAGCCTTTAAATCCTCAAACGACATACATAGATCATTTTTATTGCAATCGACTAATTCTATCTTTGCACCTGCTTTAATTGCGCTTAAGGGGGTTGCCATAAACGTATTCGAAGGACAGAGTATTGTTTTACCTTTAACGTCAAAAAAATCAAGTGCCGCCATGGCAGCACCAGTCCAACTCGAGAATGAAACCGAAGGTAGCTGGTTGTATTCAGACCACTTTTCTTCGAACATTTTAGTGAACTTCCCCTCAGTCCATTGGTTTGTCAAAACAATCTCGTCCCAATAATTGTGTAATTTTTTAAGATCTTCCTTCTCAAACCCTATTGTAAACTTCATTCAATCCTCCAATTGCTTGTATTATCGTTCATTTTGTTCTTGTTTAAGCAATTTTTCACACAGTATCTTTCAACACATTTGGAAAGCGTCACTTCGACTTCATCATCATCCTTAATTGCCATCATGAAATCCTGGATAAATTCCCCAACACGCTTTGGAGCATTAAAATCATTAAAATAATTAAATCTTTTTCTCCATAAAGAAAAATCACCTATTGTCTTGTCGCCTTCTGCAAAGCTTATAATTGCTCTAATAAATGTATCGATGTCTTGATATAAAAACTTTTGAGAACTGTCTGTATAAAAAGGATGTTCCGTCCACCCTGAACAATCCCACATAACAACACTATTGCCATATACTGCCGAAATAATTCCGGCAGAATTCAAACCAAAACATACAGACAGTTCCCCATAATTGGATGCCTCAACAGGAGAAATAGCCGAATCCAGCATTATCAACCTTCCTTCCTTTTTAAGTTTTTTGGCCTTTGATAATATAAGGGTACCTCCCGGAAGTTCTAAATAGTTTGTTTCACCGCTGTTTTTTCCTTTTACCACCGCTGACCAGCGCCGGTTATTTTCAACCAATTCAAAAATCCTTAAAAAGAAGCGTGAAAGGTCATCAGGCGTTTGATAAATATTGTATGCAACTGAAGAATCAAATATGGTAATGACAAAGTCTATTTTATCCGGTGAAAACAATTTCATATTGTTTTTGTTTTCCTTCCCCTTGAGCCAGATGCCTGAAGGTAAAACATATCTGCATGTATGTTCGCCCTGTGTAACAAAATCCTTGATTACATCACCCCAGAGAAACAATACGTGGAACGGAAAAAGATGAGTCGGTGTAAGCCTCATTGGATAATTAGACCAGTTAAAACCTATTAAAATTCCGCCGGCATCCTCAAGCGCCCTTGCAATGATTTCTTGTTTCCAAGAGGTATCATTGTGCTGTATTAACAATTTTACTTTATAATATCTGAAAGCAGATACATATAGGATATACCAGAATAAATATTCCACCCAAAAAGCTCTGTACCAATAGGGCTGATCCAATTTGTATGAGTATAACCCAGACAACATCTTTCTTAAGTGTTCCCAACCAAAATCTGCATAATTGAGCAGTGGAATAATGTGTGCATCTATCCATTTGACGTTTTGTTTGTCGATCTCCTCAATAACCTCTTTTTCTGCAGGCGTATCGGTACGGTCGAGATAATAAACAATATCAAAATCATCGCTATTCACATGACCCTTCCAGAAAAGAAAATCCACAACATCTCTATGCGTATACTCAACCCATAACGCAGGCTTTGCACAAACCTTGTTTGAACGACCAATCAATACTGACAAAACAACCCTTTTGAGAACCAATAGAAAATAGTAATAAGGTTTGAGAAATGATCTCAATGTCTCTAAAAAACAAAGAAGCGTTTTTATGGAAAACGCCTGATTATAGTAATAATTTAAGATATATTCGTTAAACTTGTTTTTAATGAGATATATCCAGTTATCGGTATACCCTAAAGATACAATCTCAGCTTCGACCATCTTTATAAAAACAATCTGATTAAATATATATGAAGAAATATAGGTCTTGGTCATATTTTTCACTGTATCTACTTCTTTCGGGTTAACACATTCGCATATATAAGATGTTAAATATGACAGATCTTGAAGTGTGCTGTATATAAGTGCCCTGCCATATTTATCTCTTTTGTTGAAAGTAAAATGTATAGGGTTGAAAACACCATTTTTATCAATTAATTTTATCAGTTTAATCGTATATTTTGCTACACTCCTCTCGTCATAATAAACCTTAATGGCAAAAAAAAAGATTTTAAAAATAAGAACAATACATCCACAAGGCCAAGCCTTTCGACCCAAACATTTCTTTTTCTTGAAGAACCATTCATTGCAGTATATCTCCAATCAAAAACTGAATACCCTATTTAACGTTTTTTACGTGCCTATTTTCATTCCATATAAGTTCATATTCGTTAATCCGCTTCAAATCTCTATTTACCATCAATTCTCTCAGCCCAAGAAGCTCCACAGCGTTAAATTTTTCAGATATCACCGCAGTTATCTTGGTAGCATCGCCAAGATCAAGCAGAAATGCTTCCAGATTTTCGTCATACTGAGAAAGTATTTTATCTTTGTAATCGTAATACCATTCACACCCTGGATAAGGGGTTGCAAAAAAAGGATATACTTGAATCCCAAGCTTATCCCAAGCCTTTATGTTTGTCCTGATAGTCTCGAAAGATTCTTCCGGAAATCCGATTATCTGATTAGGGATCGGCCTTATACCCGCATTCATAGTAACTGCTATGGCTTTTTCATTGAGTTTTGACGTAGAACCCTTGCCAATCGATTTCAATATACTATCAGAGAAAGATTCAAGACCGTAATCAAGATGAGCACAACCAAGTTCTTTAAAACGTGTCAATAGATCATCGTTCACAACAGCAGCATGTGCAGTTGTCCCCCAATGAATTCCTCTACAGGAAACCTGATCGTGCCGTTTTCCCTCTCTGATACATCTCGGCTGCAAACCCGATTTTACCCATAGGTCATAGAATTCTTCAAACCAATCGCTTTTTCTTGCAAGAACAGCAAAATTTTCATCGAGAATCGATACAAAATCCACGCCAAATCTATCTTTTGCATACTTTACAAGACCTACAATATAAGTAGGACTGTGATGACGGATCTTTCTGTGCTGTGTAATCTCCACATCCTTTTTTCCGCCTTTCTCGACAATTTTCAACTCACCACTCAAACCAAGATGAAAACAGAACTTACATCTGTATGGACACCCATAGCTTGCTATTATGCCAATGTGTCTTTTAGCAAGCATCGCCTCCTCACTTAATAACAAACCGCTGTTTTTAAAATATATATCGAGAGGAAACATCTCCCATGCCGGGTACGGCAGGGAATCAACATCATCCAATAGCGGTCTTTCTTCTGTTAAAAAAAGCTGTCCTTTTTCGTCTCTGAATATAATACCCTTTATATGTTTCAAATCATTATTTTTTTCATCGACGTTTTTCAAAATTTCTGGAAGCGTCATGTAAGCTTCTCCGATGATGCCCACATCAATCTCAGGCAAAAAAGCCATGACATCATAGGGTATAGGTGTAATAAAACCTCCTCCAGCTACAATTAAGGCATCAGGACTTTTTTCACGGGCCAGTTTCACAAATTTCTTTATAAAACCATATGTAGTGATAAGTCCACCAACAGCGATTACACCCCATGTGTCTGCACTAAGCACCTGGAGTGTTTCTTCTTCACTGGGTCTCCAGGCATTCGCATCAAAAACCTGCACCATATGACCTTCCCTTATCGCTATTGCGACCAGCTGGGCCATTCCATAAGGTATATGCGATGGGCTCTCGTTTTGTCGAATAATCGGATTAACAAAAAGTATTTTTGCCAATTTCAATCACCTTTTGCTCTAAAATGATGCTTCATTGAAATAATCGAGTACATCAGCGAGTCTCGCAAACTCTATTCCCTGACCAAACAAAATTCCACCTTCGGTGCAATTATATGTAATACAAGGTGCATGCGGTGCCATTTGCTTAAATATTTGAGCATACCAAAAATAACCTGGATCGGTTATCCATGTTTCATTAAGGTAGGGATTATATATCTTCACCAGACCTGCCTCAGGATTATCTGGAAATAATTCGAGCAGATGTTCGTAGTACTGCGTATTTCTCACTTGTGTCCCTGGTGGATAAGAACAATCCATACCTGTCAGTATTACCGCCGGGCTTTTGAGTATAGTATGGGCAAATACCCAGGCAGATGCTCCCACATTGCCGCCAGTAACCATACATGGAACTTTATTCATTTTATATATTCTTCTCGTAACACTTTCTGGATTGTCGTAGTCATCGTAAAGCGGATTCCACCAATAAAGCTCCATGCCTGCGCTAATGCATCTCTGTGCTATCTCGGGAGAAGAGCTTGTCGATATGATTAACCTTATTTTTGGTCCAAAAAGGTTTACCAGTTCTATGAGTTCCTCATTTCGAGCTATCTGATCGGTATTTAGAGCAGGATCAAGATCCTGACGCTCAAAGTAGTCATCCTCTGGTCTTTGCGAAAGCCGTGGGTCACCAAACCACCTGATAATCCGATGGGGATCTGGATCAACCGTAACCACAAAATCAGGCACAATACCGTTTCTCAGGCAGTGCCCCATAGAACCATCAGCGCTTATGATATATCCTTTAAAGCCTTTCTTTTTTAGTGTCTCCAATGACTTAGTGCGATGAAGGCTCGGACCACCAGAAACAACAAGTGAAGGTTTAGGTATTTCCTCTTTAAGCTCCACTTGCAGGTCTTTGATAGTTTTCTTTATGTACTTAAGGTTTTCTTCTGCATGTTTAAAACCAAGACCAGCTGTCTTTTTTAGCGTAGCATCTGCAAGTAGCTTGAATTGTTCATCAGTCAGCATTTTCTTCTTCCCACAAAAATTTATTTGATTTCATTACAAACGCAATACTTCCTCCAAGTTTCTCAAATGCTTTTGTCTCAAATATCTTTGAGAAGTCAGCTTCTTTCGTCTCGCTGTTATCGGTGTTAACATTCATTGTGTTCCCAAGGTTGTAATTACCTTTTAAAAATTTACTCATGTTCAAATCTCCTTTTTTGTTAAAACGAATTCTGCAAATAGCAGATCAATTTCCTCGTCAATATCAATCGATCTGTTATAGGGCATAATATGAACACCCGAATTTTTCGATATAATGACTCCTTCATCAAACAAGGTTTCCCTTCTTGTAGCATATGCCGCCCCATTAGGTACAACGATCTTTTCAAGCGATTGAAAAATACCTCTTTCACCTTTCAGCTCGCCCTCGATAAGAAGCGTAGCCTTGTAATCATCCTTAACATTGAACATCCACTCAGGTCTTTCGTGAACGGTCTTGGCTGTAAATACAGATCCAAGACTTCGATCGGACATCAAAATATCAATACAGGCATCGATATCAAGTCCTAAACAAAATGGGGTTGTGGGTTGCATAGTAACCACAATATCAACTTTTTTAGATTCTTCTTTTTCAACGAATTCGACAGCATGCTGAGTTACCCATTCGGAAGGACAGTCTTCGGCAAGGTGTGCAGGTCTATCAAATGGCACCTCAGCACCATATTCAAGTGAAATCCTTTTAATCTCGGGGTGGTCTGTAGATACAATTATACGCCTTAAGTGTTTACTGCCAAGCGCAGCCTGGATCATATAGGCAACAAGTGGCTTGCCACCAAGAGTCCTTATGTTTTTCAACGGTATCCTCTTTGATCCCCCTCTTGCATGAATTACTCCGATAATATTAGTTTCATCATTCATATTTCACCATTTATAAGGAATAGAAACATCTACGTCAGCATCTTTGAGCAAATCAAGATTACTAAAAACCTTCTTGAAGGCTTCTGCCACATCGCGCATATCATCTATCGTATTTGGACGATTGATATGATAAAACCAGATGAAGCGCTTTTTAAGCAACTCCTCACCCACAGGACAATCTCCCAACCTGTAATTTCTTTCAATACCATACATATGGCAAGACCAAGGACAATTGTTTTTCCCATATGCAATTTTCTTCAAAAATATCGGATTCTCATACATTAAATGTAAATAACCTGAGCCAACAGGTATCCCTTCGGCTCTTAAGGCAGCAAGTATCTTTTGACGCTCAACTCCAGTCAATAAAGAATCGTAGAGCATCGGAAAAACATGGGGTACGGTACCATCCTTTATCTTTGGTACACAAAGACCCGGTATATCTTTCAATATTTCACACAAAAACATTGCATTTTCAGTACGTATACGGTTATTTTCGTCGAGTTTCTCAAGTTGGGCTATTCCCAAAGCGGCCGTTAATTCCGTCATCCTGTAATTCAAACCTACCAAATTAACCAGTTCTTGTTCACTCCATGAATAATCAGCTATCAGTTCCCCGTGGTTTCTTATCAGCCTTACTCTCTTTGCATAAGCAGGATTGTTTGTTACAACCATACCTCCCTCGCCTGTCATCAGGTTTTTTGTCTCCTGAAAACTAAAAACACCTATATCGCCGATTGTTCCAACATATCTATCGTTAAATTTTGTCCCTGGTGCCTGCGCTGAGTCCTCGATAACGAACAGTTTGTGGTTTTTTGCTATTTTCATGATGGCGTCCATATCAGCAGCATTACCAAGAAGATGCACAACAAGGATGGCCTTTGTTTTAGGTGTGATGGCCGCTTCTATTTTGAGCGGATCAATGCAAAACTCTTTATCTTCCACATCAGTAAAAACCGGTATTGCATTAACGGAAACAATGCTCATGGCAGTTGCATTAAAGGACATGCACGTTGTAATTACTTCATCGCCAGGCCCTATACCAACTGCACCCATCGCTGCCGACAGACCAGAGGTAGCAGAATTAACCGTTATAGCGTATAATACATTAAATTTTTTTGCGAAAGCGGCTTCAAATTTTCGTACCATCCGTCCGCCAAGAAAACTAAAATACTGACCAGAAATATCCTCTGCCTCTGAAGATGGTGTTACGAGGATTTTCTCTATATCGGGCGTGGCGCTTCCCATGAAACGAGAAAATTCTTGCCTCTCAAGGACCTCTCTTATATAATCCCACTCTTTTTCATCAATGACGACTGAACTATGAAAAGGCCTCTTGCGTGTCGGTTCACCACCTAATAACGCCAACTGATTCATATATCATTTTCTCCTAATTTCATTCTTTTTCATGATGTTTTGAATTGAGTAACTCAAACACATTTACAGGGAAACCGTTACGTCTCGCCGATTTGACCAAACCATGGCATATCGCCAGTGAAGCAAGGCCGTCTTCTCCGGAACAATTCACCCTGTTTTTAACCTTTCTTATGACAGATACAATATCGTATACAGCATTTACAAATCTATCCCTTTTTTGGATACTGCGTCTTTCTATGTCTGATAGTTCTCTATAGCCTGAATACCTACGGCTATCCATAAAAGAATACATCTCTATGTTCTCTCCATTGTTTAATATTCTTATTCTGCCTTCTTCTCCGATAATATCGATTTCAAATATGAGATTCTCTCTTTTACCGATTGCAGCAATCGTGCAAACACAGTTGTTTTCAAATACAATCCATCCTGATATATCCGGGTCAAGTTTATTTACATCGTTAGAGATCCCGCTAATTTCAGTTATGTTCTTTTGCAGAAGCATCCTTGTAACGTCTATCAGGTGGGAACCAATATTAAAGATCTGACCTGAATAAAACGCATTCATAACCTTAACAGTCCCTATCATACCCTTTTCAATCATTTCCTGGGCGTAGAGATATGTATCATCCCATCTCCGAGTGTGGTTAACTGCCAAGACAACATTCCTATCTGAACATAACCTGACCAATTCTTTTGCATCCTCAATATTTGAAGTTATAGGTTTCTCACAAAAAATACCTTCGACAGGATAATTTACAATCTCCTTAGCTATTTGATAATGGCTTTGTTCAGGTGTGCATATGGAAACAATCTGAGGTTGTAAAACCTCCATCAAATCCCTAACATTCTTATACACAGGTATATCTCTGCGATGTTCTCTAAAAACCACCGTTCTGCCTTCATCAATCTCAACAGCTCCTACAAGCACAGTTTCTTCACACCTTTCGTATGCAGAAACATGACTCCATGTTCCAGTTCTATTTGGGTCAAGGCTAAACTGAAAACCTATATTTCCTAAGCCAACTACAGCAGCTCGATACATATTTTTAGATATCCTTCAAGAAATATTGAATTTTTCAACGCTTTTATTGTACTCTTCCCATTGCCCAATATCCAACCAACCATCATAGATTGGATATACGCTTACCTTCTCTCTATTTATAATTATATCGATAAGCTCGTTCATATCAAACAACCTATTACGAGGAATATATTGAATGATATGGGGCTCCATAACATAAACCCCAGTATTGATAACAACATCGTGGACGGGCTTTTCCTTTATCTTATCAAGTCTGCCGCCTGACATCTCAAGAACACCAAAAGGAATCTTTACCTCATTATGACAACCAATAATTGTTATTGCAGATTTATTCTCCAAATGCCATAAAAGGACCTGTTCAAAATCAACATCAAGCACTGAATCACAGTTAGTTACAAAAAAGGTTTCTTTTAATTTATCTTTCAAAAGCCTTAAACCTCCAGCAGTACCGAGAAAATCATCCTCTTCAACCCATTCAATCTCATACGGATATTCGTTATCCTTTAGAAAAAGTTTTATGAACTCCTTCTTATAATTGAGCGTATATAAAAATTTATGCATGCCATAAAGAAAAAAACGCTCCATTATCACTTCTATAACAGGTTTGTTTCCAAGAGGAATTAGAGGTTTAGGAAGAATTTTTGTAAAAGGATCAAGCCTCGAACCCTTACCGCCAGCCATTATTACAACTTGATTTTCATATTGTTTCTTTGGAATAATCTTTTCCTTAGACCCGAGCATATCTGTCCACAGAAACACATCTTCAATAATGCCGAAGTTATTTAACACAGGAATTTGTTCTATTTCTGTCTCAACCATCAGAGTTTTTACATGTTCCTCTATGTCCGCAATACCGGATCTCACAGCAATAAAATCTCTGTGCATAACCAAACCAATTTTATCGCTGAATTTTCTGCCGTCTATAATCGCCCTCCTTATATCACCATCCGTTACCGTACCAAGAAGTCTGTTTTTTTTATCTACAACAAATAAAACTCGCTCAGCAGTTTCATTGAGTTTCTGCATAGCCTGCTTAATAGTTACACTTTCTGAAATCAACATGGATTTCAGCTTATTTTCGTCAAATCTATCCCTTTTTATCATAAAAATCGTCTTTCACCGCCAGTGAATACATCATCTTATCACACAAAATCCTTTTTGAATCAAACTGTTTGATAAAGTTATATTTTTAAGTTTTTCAATAATATCTCTGCTCATATTACCTTTGCCGTAGGGATTCTCTACACCTTTGATCGATTCAACAAATGCCTCAGAAATCGCTGTTTTAATTGCCTCTGAGATGCTTTCCCTATTACACACATGAACATCTATCACGTTCTTCGCCCTAACCCTACCCTTCTGTCTATCACCTATATTGACTACAGGAAGCTTGAAAGATGGCGCCTCGATAATGCCTGATGAGGAGTTGCCGACCATCAAAGTAGCATGTTTCATCAGCGACAGGTATTTCAATTGCCCTAACGATGAAAACAGCCTTCCGCATTCATGGTTTTCTGCAATAAAACCTTGAATCTCCTTTATTATTACCCTTCCTCCCATGTCGGCGTTCGGATAAGTAAATAGCCAGAAGATATCAGGGAAGCGTTTCAATGCCTCCAATATCTCATTTATATCATCCTTTTCAGTATGATTAGCAAGCGTGGATGGATGATATGTGACGATACCAATATCTCTACCTATCGGTATTTGAAGGTTTTGACAAAGCTGTTTTTTGCTAAACAAATTCAGTCTAAAAATGCTCTCCAATCCGGGGGCGCCAAAGCAAAAAATGTGCTCAGGGTTTTCACCCATCTGTATGATTCTCTTTGCATATTCCTCTGTCGCTGGAAAGTGAAGGTGGCTCATCTTGGTTATGGCATGGCGAAATGATTCATCCATCGAACCTTCTGTTGATTCTCCTCCGTGAATATGTGCAATCGGTATCTTGAAAGGAATCGCCGATGCAACTGCTGAAAATGTTTCAAATCTGTCACCGAGCACCAACAATATATCGGGTTTCAGTCTTTCGTATGATCTTGCAAACCCTATCATGGCAAGCCCCATTGAAGTTGCAACAGCAGTCTCCGAATCAGATGACAACAGCATCTCGACCCTGTCGGCAATGGGAAATCCGTCTATCTCGATCTCGTTCACCGTCATACCAAATTCATGCGAAAGGTGCGTGCCCGTAACAATGAGCTGGAGTTCCAGTTCGGGGTCGTCATGAATACCCTTAATAATCCAATACATCAATCCGTATTCAGCCCTTGTTCCAGTAACTACCGCAATTTTACGCATCTTTAATATCTTCCCATGCAATAACCGAATCGGCCGCAATAGGGTGTGCCGCAACCATGCAGGCAACTCGATCACGATATTCCGGCGATATACCTGTGCCCGGCCTTTTTATGCCGATGCCATTCAACCCGATCTTTTCTCCCGCTTTAATATTCCTCGTTGCCACAATGCTCTTCCTTACCAAAGTTCTCGTTTCCATCTCGCTTGCAACAGGTCTTTTTATGCCATCACCAAGGGCAACCTCAATATTGCGGATCGCCACTATCAGCTCCTTTAGTTCTTTAACATCGAGCGATGCCACATGATCCGGACCTTCCATGCCTTTATCGAGCGTAAAATGCTTTTCAATCACCGAAGCCCCTATCGCTACAGCTGCAACGGATGCCTCGATGCCTCGTGAATGGTCAGAAAATCCTACCTGAAGTTTGCATACATCTTTCATAGTTTTAATTGCCCTAAGGTTTAAATCTTCGAAATTTGCCGGATATGATGAAACACAGTGTAAAAGTACGGGAAGCGAATAAAAAAAATGAGGAAATGATTCAGATCTGGAAACGAGATTTTTCTGAACAGCCTTTATCCATGAAACAGCCCTTTCCACCTCTTCCATTGAAGACATCCCCGTTGAGAGCAGTATAGGTTTACCTTTTTTCGCAATATGTTCTATAAGGGGTTTGTTTGTAATTTCACCGGATGGAATCTTAAAGATTTCCATACCGAGCATATCAAGCATATCGGCGCTCCCTTCATCAAAGGGCGTCGACATAAATATAATATCTCTCTCACGACAATACCGAAAAAGTTCATCAAAGTCAGCAGGTGCAAGCTGAAGGCGTCTTAACATTTCAAGCTGGGTCTCATGAGAACCGGTCATACCTATTTGATAATCAACTTTTCTTGCAGAAGCGGTAACCAGCTTTTCGGCCTGAAAAGTCTGGAATTTTACAGCATCGGCGCCAGCCTCCTTCGCAGCTTCTATCATTCTTTTCGCAATCGCGATATTTCCGTTATGATTTACACCTGCCTCTGCTATGACAAAAATCCTATTCATCGCTCCTCATAACCAGACTATTCGCTTTTATAAAACTATGTTCCTTGATGACAATATACTCCTTTGTCACAGCGTTGCTGCCGAGAAATGACCCACGCCTTACAATCGTACCTCCGTTTATGGTCGCCTTTGTTGAAATATGGCAGTGGTCTTCCACAACAGCATCGTGCTCAATAATTGCGCCTGTATTAATAATACAGTTGCAACCGACCCGTGCATTTGCATTGATAATGGCACCATGCATAATAATGGTACCCTCGCCGATTTCTGCGTGACGAGATACATATGCCCCCGGAGAGATAATTGCTGGAAATTTAGCGCCAAGCTTTCTAACGGTTTCGAATTTTTCTATCCTTACATCCGGGCTTTTTATCTGACCTATCGTTATGAGAAAATTTTTATGCTTTTTCAACAGTTCCTGTAAGTCTTTTTCTGTACTCATTATAGGATAACCGAGCACCGAGGTCCCGAGCTTCTCCTTAACATCAACTATACCGGTTATATCGAAACGATTTTCACGTTCAATCACATCTATGCATGACCTACAATGTCCACCGCCACCAAAAAGAATTATTGTTTCTCTCATATTCTCACACTGCTCGGCAGATTCACGATTCTGTCTTCAAGCCACTGGGCATGCTCGAGATCGGTTGTTTCGCAATCCTTGTACATCGGCAACTTATTAAGCAAAGTCCAGGCAGGTCTTGACATAACACCATTCTTATGCGCAAAATCGAGGAATGCATCTCTTTGCGACTTATCTTTTACTATGATTGTGTTAAGCCAGTAATTGGAACAACATCCCTTTCTCTCGGAAAAATATTCTATTCCGATATTTCCAAAAAATTCCTTATATATCCTAGCGAGTTCACGCTTGTTTTCAAGAAAAAAATCGAGCTTTTCCATCTGTGCACAACCTATTGCAGCATTTACGTTAGGCATACGATAATTATATCCGATCTCGTCATGTATGAATTCCCATTGATGTATTCTTTTAGCTGTTGTGGCGATATGGCGAGCCCTTTGTGCCAATCCCTCATCGTCTGTTATAACCATACCTCCACCGCCTGTTGTAACTATTTTATTTCCATTGAAACTGAGAATACCTATGTGGGCAAATGTGCCTGTATGTTTATTCTCAAAAAAGCTTCCAAGAGATTCAGCAGCATCCTCAACCACACGTATTCCATAAGACTTGCAAGTCTCTTTAATGGCTTTTATGTTAACAGGGTGGCCAAAAACATGAACAGGGACACATGCAGCAATCCTTTTTCCAGTCTTTTTGTTATAACAGTATCCATCGTCCCCTAACAGGGTATTTTCATTAAGAAATTCTTCCAGTTTTTCATGTGACATCCCAAGCGTTTCTCTGTCACAATCAACAAAGACCGGTTTAGCACCACAATGAATTATTGCATTGGCGGTCGCAACAAAAGTAAGGGCCTGGGTTATTACCTCATCGCCTGGCTTCACCCCTATTGTCATAAGAGCAAGATGCAGTGCAAGGGTTCCATTGGCCGTTGAAACAGCAAAACGCGAGCCCGTAAAATCTTCTACCATATCTTCAAATCTTTCCACAAAGGCTCCAACATACGAAACATATGTAGAGTCTATGCATTCATTTAGGTATTTCTTTTCGTTTCCTATAAACCGCGGCTCATGGAGGGGTATTAAGCCCTTCGTATCAAATATCTTTCTAATGAATTGAACAATCTCATTAAACATTGTATATGTTTAATTTATATCCTCTTAAATTATCTGCATTTTTAAACCATTCTATCGTCTTTTCTATGCCCTGCTCTAAAGTCTTTTGTGGAACCCATCCGGTAAGCCTGTTGATCAACGTGTTGTCACATAAAAGCCTCTCCACTTCGCTTTTATCTGGTCTCTTTCTTTCATCAACAGAAATTATCTTCGCATGAGGATTAATCTTTCCAATGATTAGTCTCGCAAGTTCACCTATGGAAATTTCTCTTCCGCTTCCAATATTGATTTCCTTTCCAATCGCGTCATCACAACGGGCAAGCTCGATAAAACCTCTGCATATATCTGTAACAAAATTCAAGTCCCTTGTGGGGTGTAATGACCCAAGACGGATCTCCTCCTTGCCTGTAAGCAGTTGTGTGATGATAGTCGGTATAACGGCTCTGGCAGATTGGCGCGGTCCGTATGTGTTAAAGGGTCTTGCAATTACAACGGGCGTACCAAAAGAACGATAAAAGGATTCAGCGATCTTGTCAGCACCTATTTTTGAAGCAGAATATGGCGATTGTCCTTGGAGCGGGTGTTTCTCATCAATTGGAACATAGCGAGCAGTACCATATACTTCAGACGTCGAAGTAACAATAATTCTTTCTGTATCCTTATCTCTGCACGCTTGAAGTATATTCAATGTGCCCTTGATGTTTGTATCTACATACATATCAGGAGAATAGTAAGAAAAAGGTATTCCTATTAGTGCGGCCAGATGAAAGACAATGTCTACTCCTTTCACTGCATTTCTTACCCCGTTAGGATCCCTTATATCGCCAGCAAAAATCTCTATATCTTCAATCCTATCTTTTGGAAAAGTATCGAGCCAACCCCAAGAATTGAAAGAGTTGTAGTATACAAAAGCCCTCACTTGATAGCCTGCATCCTGCAATGCCTCCACAAGATGACTCCCTATGAATCCGTCAGAACCTGTAACCAATATCTTTTTTTTCATAACCTTCCTTTAGGGTTAAAGCGCATCTCTAATATTGTTATGCTTAATATTTTCCTTCTTTAATTCGTCTATCTCTTTTTGTAGCCTCTCATATTCTTCCATTTTTACTCGAAGAAAATATTGTGTCTGCTTAACCCTTGCGCTGATACCCTTTGGCGTTACAGCATAAACATAAGCTGCCTTGTTGTTCGAGTTTTTGAATCTCTGCGTTTTAATATATCCCTTTTTAACAAGTTCCTTAATGATATAGTTAACGCTTCCAAGACTCAAGCCAATACGCTTCGAAAGATCGCGCTGAGATATGGTGCCATCGGTTGACAGTTCCTTTAACGCTTTATACTCGGTCTCATTCACGGTTTTTTACCTCGGATTACGCTTTGTTACTGGTTTGAATTGTTTGTTACACATCCAAAATCATGTTAGGCTACCGCCGCACCATCAATGGCATTCAATGGCATTTATTGAATTAAAACAACATTTTTGATTTGTTCAGTCACTGAACAAATAATAATCGCAGTTAAACAACCATAAGTCAAGCATATTTTTAATAGTTTTTCGATATAAAACGGTATATGCAAAAAATTATTTGAATATTATTGACGAATTACTTACAATGAGGCTACGGGCTATCAGACATGAGCTCTACGAACCATAAGATGTCAGCTAATACCGGAGGTTGATATGACAGAATTTCACGAAGCAATAATAATAGGTGGCGGTCCGGCCGGACTTACAGCAGGCATATATCTTCTGAGGGCTGGGATTGACACACTGCTTATCGAGAAGATAATACCTGGCGGCACACCTCTGAATTCATGGAATATTGAAAATTATCCAGGATTTCCGAATGGCATATCAGGCAAAGACCTGATGGATCGCTTTACATTACATGCAAAAAACACAGGTTTATCGATAAAGGAATTTGCTGAAGTCGAAGACGTCTCATATCGGAACCAACGGTTTGTCATAAAAATCCCTAATGCGTTTTATGAATCAATCGGCGTAATCATCGCAACCGGCACCGAACCGGCAAAGATGAATATACCAGGCGAGAATGAATATATAGGTAGAGGCATTTCCTATTGTGCAACATGCGATGGCGCATTTTTCAGAAATCTCGATGTCGCGGTCATCGGCGGAGGCGATGCAGCCATCGAAGAGGGCCTTTCCCTTGCAAACATCGCAAAAAAGGTCTATGTCATCCACAGGCGTGACACCTTGAGGGCACAGAAGATATTGCAGGAAAGGGCATTCAGAAACGACAGAATGGAGTTTTTATGGAACAAGATACCTGTGAAGATAGGAGGCAAAGAACAGGTCGAATTTATAACGATTGAGGACACAAAGACAAAAGAACAAACGGATGTAAAGGTCGATGGTGTTTTTGTTTATGTAGGCGCAAGGCCAAACACCGCTTTTCTCGGCAACCTCGCAGACAGGGATGAAGCAGGATTCGTGATAACAGATGAGACACTTGCAACCAAAACAAGGGGATTATATATAGCAGGTGATGTCAGAAAAAAAACATTGAGGCAGATATCCACCGCTGTTGGTGATGGCGCTCTTGCCGCTGTGAATCTCGAAAGATACATTTTGGAACAAAGATAACTCCATGAGTTTTTGACGAAAGGACAGGTAAAACATGTCACAAATTATTAAAGATTTTCTCGCAGGATCTGCCATCCTTATTGCGGGCATCATAATAAGTTTCGCAGCCTTTATTGTTCTGTTTATCCTGTGGGTATTTTTACATATCCTTGGTGTATTCGTCTGGGTATTTCTAATCGTTTTTCTTTTTTTGGCGGCAATATGGCTTATAGGTTACATATACAGAAAGATGAGAGGAAAATAGGTTTGATGTATGAACCTGCTTTTTAAGTACTCGAAAATGTATATTTTTATTATCATATGCCTTTTTTTTCCTCTCATTGGCGTTCATGCTGCCGACAGTATAATCGTTTACAGGATGAGCGATAAATCCGAACCCATTTGGAGTATCTTTAAAAAATCCTTTGACAGCAAGGGTTACAATATGAGTATCTATGACAGGACAGACAATATAGACATACACATCGAACATGCAAACAGGATAAACAAAACAAGCGCATTATTGATACTGGCCTTGGATTTGAGCATACAGGATAAAGAAGAGGTTTTTATAGCATATACAAACGCAAAAAAGGGCAAGGGCAGATTCCTTACCATTGAAGAGGTAGCAGGTCAACATATTGATAAATCAATTGAACTTGCCAAAGATGTTGCAACATCATTCAATAAAAACGTAAAGGAGATTTCGCTATTTCCTTTACTCGGAGTGGATATGCCCGGGATATTTATAAGGATTGCCTGCACACAAGAGCGTGCAGGCGAAACATTCAACAAATTGCACGAAGGTATTCAAAAGTATATAAAAAGAGGTCGATGAAATGAGGAATAACGGCAGACCAAACGACAAAATCCGAGACTTGAGGATAACAAAAAATTTTCTCAAATACCCTGAAGGTTCGGTTCTTGTTGAGATGGGTGACACAAAGGTAATATGCGGCGTAAGCATAGAAGAGAAGGTCCCTCCCTTCTTGAGAAATTCCGGCAAGGGATGGCTCACCGCCGAATACTCGATGCTTCCAAGGGCAACGCAGTCGAGGTCAACAAGGGAATCGGTAACTGGCAGAATAGGGGGCAGAACCCATGAGATTCAGAGACTCATAGGAAGGGCGCTCCGCGCCGTTCTGAATCTTGACATCATAGGCGAAAGAACCATTTGGATTGATTGCGATGTGATTCAGGCAGACGGCGGGACGAGGACTGCAAGCATAACAGGCGGGTATGTCGCCCTTGTAGAAGCCCTGTGGGCAATGAAAAAAAGGGGAATAATCGAAAAGATACCACTTAGGGATTCAGTAGCCGCAATCAGCGTTGGACTCGTACACGGACAGATTTTACTTGATCTTTCATATGAAGAAGACTCAAGGGCTGAAGTTGACATGAATTTTGTGATGACAGGCAAAGGGTTGTTAATAGAGGTTCAGGGTACAGCCGAAAAAACTCCGTTTACAAAGGAACATTTCGATACCATGTATCAATATTCCCTGAAGGGTATAAGCGAAATTACAAGGCAACAAAAAGCCATGCTTGGGCCAATGTTCCCTGCAGTTTAGTATAATGAGACCCTTGAATGATTACTTTGAAAACCTTTTGTCATTACCGCATGCTTAGCAACAGTTGATGGAGAAAGACAGAGGACTTGGAAAAGAAAGGGTTCGAGGATTCAAGGGGTCGAGTGGTCGAGTGGTCGAGTGGTCGAGTGGTTCTCTTGGTAACGTGATTCTTAAAATCAAAAAATCCTTTGAAAGTCAAAGGGGGGTCGAGTGGAAAAAGATAGAAGACTGGAAAAGACAGAAGACTGGAGGGTTAGAGGTTTAGATGTGTAGCTAAACCTCCAACCTTCCAACCCTCTAACCTTCTACAAAAAGGGGTTACATGGTTTCAATCCTAAATCCTAAATCCTAAATCCTAAATGATTTTTTCCCGCATGCTTCTGGTGGGAATCCAGTGTCTTCAAGTATCTTTTTAAAGGTTTTATAATGGGAGATCGTAACATCTTATATCTGAATCTATGAGAAATATTATTGTAGCAACAACAAATATCGGAAAATTTGAAGAGATCAAAAGCGTTCTGAAACACGAATTTGATACATTTTACTCTTTGCTTGATTTTCCCGACCATATTGAGGTCGAAGAAGACAGCATGTTTTATATAGAAAATGCCTTGAAAAAGGCAAGAAAGATAGGTGATAGATACGGATTTTATACGATTGCCGATGATTCAGGGCTTGAAGTGGATGCGCTCGGAGGAAGGCCTGGCGTATTTTCTTCACGTTACGGCAAAAACGATGAAGACCGCATAAAAAGGCTGCTCAATGAGTTGAGGGAGGTGCCTTGGAATAAAAGAAGAGCGATTTTCAAAGCCTACGTTACATGTTATGTCCCTGCAAAAGAAATCAGTTATGTCTTTTATGGACATTTAAAGGGTTTTATTGGTTTTGAAAAGGTTGGCGAAGGGGGCTTTGGCTATGACCCTGTGTTTTTCGTGCCTGGATTAAATAAATACGTAGCGGAGCTCACAAGGGAGGAAAAAAATAGGATTAGCCACAGAGGCAGGGCATTGGAGGCATTCAAGAATTTTATCAAAGGGGATATATTCAGTAATTCCAGAGCATTAAACCTGTGACATCATCGAACTGTCTTTTTAGTTGCTCTCCCTCGAGCGCAACGCAATAGAGTTCGCAGGCGAAAATCGTTGTACCTTCAAGTAGATGTCCACCCTTAGCACTGCCATCACCCATCCCCAGTGTTATATGTGCATGGACAAAGGTCTCCCCGTCCTTTTCCGAGATATTACCGACACACGAGAGGATTTCAGCGGGTTCTTCTACAAGCTTTTCACGATAGATTCGTTCTTGCTGGTCATAAAAGGCAATTTTTGCCTTTTTGACAGCACCTATAGCCATAAAAACACCCATCCTGATCCCAGCAGAGTCAAAGGCATCTTTAATGGCTTGCACAAGGTCATCGCCATGTTTCAACCTTGCAAGAAATGTTTTATTTCCGTTATATAGCCACATAAATTTTTGTGAAAAAGCCAAATTTTTCGCTCCTGCCAATTATCATCAAAACTAAGTAATAATCATATCTTGTATCAGGACCATTGCGCACCGAATTACCCTTAAATGTCTTCTAAACATGGTCTCAATGGTATAATGACAAATATTTCACTTCAAAAAGACCTTCCCAATGACAGATAAATCTCATCAAAAGTTTTTACCTTCATTTTGCTTCTTTCAAAAACTGGATCGTTTTTTGCATAGTATTTTGTAAGGCGTATTCCAGGAGTAAAAAGCTTTGAAAAGCGATATAGAGGATGCCCCATTCCCTACCATAAGCTGATTTACCAATTGGTGGTCCCAGCGAGTTTCGAACTCGCGTTTCCGGCGTGAGAGGCCAGCGTCCTAGGCCACTAGACGATGGGACCAGTTGGGGAATAGTATCAAATATCATTGACATTTTCCAGCAAAAAAAACATATCAACGTAACCCTTCAACATCATTAGCTCATAGTCCATAGCTAATGGTGCGCAACGAAAAGCGGACGTCGAATATCAAAACTGCTTTTGCGTTAGAAATCAATCATTCACCAGCGGCTTTCACAGCATATTTACTGGTTGACCGGTCGCCGCCCTGACACTGCTCCATACCCTTCCGTCAGGGTCTATCTTCTTCCTTTTTGATACAGCAAGAGAGATAGGTACATGTGTATATTCATTATGCCAGTTACCTACGACCATATTTGTCCTGCCAGTCATGCCCGCATGAACCGCATTATGCCCGAGAAGCAGACAGAATGCAGCATCGCTTGCATCCGCCGGGACACTTCTTATGATATAACTCGGATCGATATACTTCAAGTTCAGTTCCATACCTATCTTTTTGAAGTGTTCTTTTATCTTTTCCCTCAAAAAGATACCTATATCGTTGTAGCGTATGTTGCCCGATGCATCTCGTTCCTGAGTCATTCCCAAAAGGTGCTGGCCTGCACCTTCAGCAACAACAATTACAGCGTGTCCTCTTCTGATAAGTCTTTTCTCTAGCGCATCAAGAAAAACATCGAGCGAAAATGGGATCTCCGGTATAAGACAGAAATTTACTTCGTTATCCGCAAGGACCGCATATGCAGCAATAAACCCTGAATCACGACCCATAAGCTTCACAAGTCCAACACCATTTATGGCACCAGATGCCTCACTGTGGGCAGATGCAATCGCCTTTCTCGCCTCCGATCCAGCGGTTAAAAACCCAAAAGACCTGTCAATAAAGGAAA
>Ga0255343_1001365_pt1 | contig 32823 bp, 19 predicted proteins | sample wastewater_treat_4_FD_192413 | JGI IMG/M metagenome (GOLD analysis project Ga0255343, IMG submission 192413) | Wastewater microbial communities from Lulu Island WWTP, Vancouver, Canada - plant16 | ecosystem: Engineered > WWTP > Wastewater > Unclassified | place: Canada: Vancouver, British... | reverse complement strand
TTATATCGATTTTATTACCATCATTATCTTGAATTTTTATTACACAAGAATCACTCCCCGTTGTCGCTGGATTCGGTGTATAACTAATAGTATCATTGGATACACTACATGTTCATTTTGCTCATTGGCTTACTATACTATCAAAACTTATATCTCATGGTCAACATGCTCCATCTGTCGCATTTGATAGTAATTTCCAATTCACTGTTCTAGTTCCACTTCATACATTCGCATGACCTGTAAAGTTATTCGCTGTTGGAACTGAATCATTAAATGTATAAGTAGCTGTTCTTGTACTTATATTCTCCAAAGCATCTCTTACATATCAGGTTCTCGTTACTGTTCATGGCTGTTGAGCATTTATAATTATGCTTGTCGTTGTCGACCAAGTAGTCCCATTGAAACTATACGAGTTAGTATGTAATCAGACACCAGTATCTACAGCATTAGTCATTATCAAAGTTCAGTTAGAACACTCTCGCCCTGACCTATTGTTGAATGTAAATGTTGGACCTGTCGCATCATACTTGTAAGCATTTGAGGTTCATGTTCATACATTACCGTATGTATCTATCGCGCGGAAATTTAATGTAATATCTGTATTTGGACTTATATTATTCGCATAACAATATCAGTTCGAATATGTCCCAGCCATCCATGATCATCAAATTGTATACTGACAAGTCGAAATATTACTTCCTACCACACTAGCTCTTGCACTCACTATTCATTTATAATATATTCATGTGTAATTTCAGTTATACAATTCTGCAGTTCATACCACTGGGGCTGTTGTATGTATCCCATCCACTGTCACTGTAAAGTTTACCGTACTATTTTCGTTATCTTTTATCTGTACCACACAACTGTCACTTCAAGTTTTATTAGGACTTGGTGTATAGGTGATAATATCTCATACCACACTACATGTTCATTTTGTTCATTGAGTTATTATACTATCAAAACTTATATCTCATGGTCAACATAATCATTCTTGTGCATTTGACAATAATTTCCAATCTCAGGTCTTTGCTGTATTTCCAATATTTGCCGATAAGGTGAAATTATTAGCCTCTGGCTTTTTGTCATTAAATGTATAAGTGGCTGTTCTTGTACTTATATTCTCCAAAGCATCCCTTACATATCAGGTTCTCGTTACTGTTCATGGCTGTTGAGCATTTATAATTATGCTCGTCGTTGTCGACCAAGTAGTCCCATTAAAGCTATACGAGTTAGTATGTAATCAGACACCAATATCATTTGCCCCTATTATCGTTAAAACTCAGGTCTCACACTCATATCACGAATTGTGACTGAATGTAAATTCTGGACCTTTCTTGTCTATCCTTATCTCTGGCGATGTCTTTGTTGTTTCTTGATTTCAAACTTTATCTACACTATAATATCTCACATATTGCGAAGGACAAGTTGTGTTGTTTGGACAAGTTACTGTAAATGTTGTACTAGGTGGTGTTCAATTTAAGTATGGTATACAATTAGTATCATTTCAAGTACAATACAGAGTATAATCTACTCATGCTCATGTATCTGTTGCCGTTAATTCTACTGAGAAATCTGTATTCCTCCAATTGTTATTGATATTATCTATTGTTACTGGTGAAATATCATCTAGTATTACTCAATTTATATTTCACCAACTCACTATTATATCGATTTTATTACCATCATTATCTTGAATTTTTATTACACAAGAATCACTCCCCGTTGTCGCTGGATTCGGTGTATAACTAATAGTATCATTGGATACACTACATGTTCATTTTGCTCATTGGCTTACTATACTATCAAAACTTATATCTCATGGTCAACATGCTCCATCTGTCGCATTTGATAGTAATTTCCAATTCACTGTTCTAGTTCCACTTCATACATTCGCATGACCTGTAAAGTTATTCGCTGTTGGAACTGAATCATTAAATGTATAAGTAGCTATTCTTGTTGTTATATTCTCCAAAGCATCTCTCACATATCAGGTTCTCGTTACTGTTCATGGCTGTTGAGCATTTATAATTATGCTTGTCGTTGTCGACCAAGTACTTCCATTGAAACTATACGAGTTAGTATGTAATCAGACACCAGTATCTACAGCATTAGTCATTATCAAAGTTCAGTTAGAACACTCTCGCCCTGATCTATTGTTGAATGTAAATGTTGGACCTGTCGCATCGTATTTATAAACATTTGAGGTTCATGTTCATACATTACCGTATGTATCTATCGCACGGAAATTTAATGTAATATCTGTATTTGGACTTATATTATTCGCATAACAATATCAGTTCGAATATGTCCCAGCCATCCATGATCATCAAATTGTATACTGACAAGTCGAAATATTACTTCCTACCACACTAGCTCTTGCACTCACTATTCATTTATAATATATTCATGTGTAATTTCAGTTATACAATTCTGCAGTTCATACCACTGGGGCTGTTGTATGTATCCCATCCACTGTCACTGTAAAGTTTACCGTACTATTTTCGTTATCTTTTATCTGTACCACACAACTGTCACTTCAAGTTTTATTAGGACTTGGTGTATAGGTGATAATATCTCATACCACACTACATGTTCATTTTGTTCATTGAGTTATTATACTATCAAAACTTATATCTCATGGTCAACATAATCATTCTTGTGCATTTGACAATAATTTCCAATCTCAGGTCTTTGCTGTATTTCCAATATTTGCCGATAAGGTGAAATCGTCTGCTGTTGGAACTAAATCATTAAAGGTATAAGTAGCTGTTCTGGTTGTTATATTCTCCAAAGCATCTCTCACATATCAGGTTCTCGTTACTGTTCATGGCTGTTGAGCATTTATAATTATGCTTGTCGTTGTCGACCAAGTACTTCCATTGAAACTATACGAATTAGTATGTAATCAGACACCAGTATCTACAGCATTAGTCATTATCAAAGTTCAGTTAGAACACTCTCGCCCTGATCTATTGTTGAATGTAAATGTTGGACCTGTCGCATCATACTTATAAGCATTTGAGGTTCATGTTCATACATTACCGTATGTATCTGTCGCGCGGAAATTTAATGTAATATCTGTATTTGGACTTATATTATTCGCATAACAATATCAGTTCGAATATGTCCCAGCCATCCATGATCATCAAATTGTATACTGACAAGTCGAAATATTACTTCCTACCACACTAGCTCTTGCACTCACTATTCATTTATAATATATTCATGTGTAATTTCAGTTATACAATTCTGCAGTTCATACCACTGGGGCTGTTGTATGTATCCCATCCACTGTCACTGTAAAGTTTACCGTACTATTTTCGTTATCTTTTATCTGTACCACACAACTGTCACTTCAAGTTTTATTAGGACTTGGTGTATAGGTGATAATATCTCATACCACACTACATGTTCATTTTGTTCATTGAGTTATTATACTATCAAAACTTATATCTCATGGTCAACATAATCATTCTTGTGCATTTGACAATAATTTCCAATCTCAGGTCTTTGCTGTATTTCCAATATTTGCCGATAAGGTGAAATCGTCTGCTGTTGGAACTAAATCATTAAAGGTATAAGTAGCTGTTCTGGTTGTTATATTCTCCAAAGCATCTCTCACATATCAGGTTCTCGTTACTGTTCATGGCTGTTGAGCATTTATAATTATGCTTGTCGTTGTCGACCAAGTACTTCCATTGAAACTATATGGAGTATTATGTAATCAGACACCATTACCATCTGATACACTTGTTATTGTTAAAGTTCAATCAAGACATTCTTCTCATAAATCATTGTTGAATATAAATTCTGGACCTTGTTTATCTATTTTTATCGGTAATGATGTATTTGGCAATTCTTCATTTCAAGCAGTATCTACACTATAATATCTCACATATTGTGATGGACAAGTTGTATTGTTTGGACAAGTTACTGTAAATGTTGTAACAGGTGGCGTTCAAATGATAAATGGTGTACAACTTGTGTCAATTCAAGTACAATAATAAGTATTAGCCACTCATTGTCATGATGTAGCTTCTGCGATCAATTCTACCAAAAAATCAGTTTTTATCCGTTCACCATCAATATTATCTGTTGTTATTGGCGGAGGAGTATATACATTTATTCTTTCCAAAGTCAAAACATCTCCACTCAATGTTGCTATTACATCATCTCATATTATTTGTAATTCATCAAAAGCAGACTTTCAGCGAAATTCCCATCATGTTCAACCCGCTCATCAACCATATATGGATAAGAAATTGTTTTGTAAGTTACAATTTATATATCCCGTATTCCCACCATCGCGAATAAGAGATGGGTTTACGCCTCCAGAAATATATAGTACATTATGATAATAATTTATGAAATTCAATAAATTTCAAGTACTAATTTTAACCATATTTGTTGAACTACAACCAAAATCCTCACAACTAGCTTTGGTAAAAAATTGTCAGCTATAAAGCAGGCCTCCATTTCAAGCCAAATCATATCAAGATACGCTCATAGCTATTATTCATGATGAAGGGAATGGTGCATGAGATTGAAGCACAACATTGTAATCATCAAAATTCGCACTTCAACCAATAGGTGTCAACTCAAAATCAAGATAAGAGTAGTTAGCATAAAATGTATTTCATCTTCAACTAAGTACAAGATTAATTGTTCCCGAATCCACTCAAGCTCGATCATCATGTACATTGAATCTAATTACAGAATTTGATGCAACATCAGACTGATTATTACTTGGAGAAACTTCACTTACCCACGGGTTTTTAGGTTGATTAAATAAGTGTATAGCGTTTGCTTTATTTCATGCACGATCTTCCACTATATATTTAATAGTAATTAATTTCTCTATTCAAAAATCAAAAAGCTCTCAAGAGCTCAAAGTTATTTTATAATCTCTATCTAAATCTTGCCAAGTTTTCCCTGTACCCAATGGGTTAATATGAAAATTATTGCTATATAAAGTAACAGAATAACCATTTCAAGAAACATTTACATTTATAGTTGAGGTATCCACTCAGTATTGATTATTGATGCCCCAAATGTTTCATGTCCACGCTCCATTCCTCCACACATAAGGAACCTCAGTTCCATTTGAATCAGTTAACTCTACATTTAGTCCGGAATTTATATTTCTAGTGGATCAATTTACATAATTTTTATCTGACACAATAGGGGCAACTGTATCAAGAGTACAAGGTTTCTGTTCAACCTCAATAGTCCCTGTTAAACGCAAGGCTTGCTGGCTTGGATTGATAATATCTGCTCACTCAAAAGATAAAGTTGTTTCCGTTGTCCAATTACTTCAAGATATATACACCATTCCAAAATCTACCGTATATCATGTAACATGATATTTTGGAACAAATTTTACAACACCAAAAGGTCTATCTCAAGTAGACTCAACTCAAAAATCATTACGACGCTGAATATTCAAAACCGTATATGGATCATACCCAGAATCATGATGTCGGCCCATATACACAGGATCTGAAAATCACAAGGGATTTCAAACAAACAAATCAGAATCTAAAGATCATCAAGTAACATAATTAATTTTTGTATCATCCAATTTCAACCAAAATATTCCTGCACTTGCTTTTCCCGTTTTTGTATCAAACCTAATTTCTAATTCTTTTGAACATCCCTGTTGATATCAATCAGAATTTATTGGTCCAGAAAAATAATAATATTGTGAGTCAACATATACCCACAAAACAGACAACAAAAATACAGCATATATTATTTTTTTAATTTCTTTCATTTACTTAAAGATTTTTTATTTTTAATAAAAACATATATAAACGCTAAAACTAACACAAACAATGCAAAACTTCGCCAATATTTAGAAAAAAATAATGAAACTTTTTGAGCAACTCATCTTTTATTAAACTCAGATATCATATCTTGTACATATTGTTCTTCATCAATAGAAGAAAATCATCATTCTATATCACTTACAACATCATCTACAATGTTCTGTTCACAAGGATCCAAGTCAAAGTAATAAGTTCAATTTTTAACTTCATCCAACACATCTATTCATCAAATCAAATTTAAATTTGTATCAGTTGTATTTCCCTGTCATCTAAAATCAAAATTAACATATCAATCCAAACTCACATCATCACTTTTTAAATACAATGTACCAAACTTTTCCTTTCAAACAAACTTCACTCATGACTCTGAAAAAGCTCATAAATAAATTTTGTTACCTTCAATAATTGGCGGTAAATAATACTTAAATATATTTGAAGGGACAAAATCTACATATTCCATAGAACTTTCCAAATAAACATCCACTGTAAGAATATTGTCAGATAAAGATTCCACAATAATATCAAATTCCATAACACAATTTTTACCAAAATGACCACTTTCAGGAGAAATAGAAATACTAGCTCCCAAAGAACTAGCTCCAAAAAATAATGTAAACAATACAAAGGTTATAAGTTTTTTCATATAAATTTTTTAACAAGAAGTAAAAAAACTAGTCATCAAGTACCGTAATCACTCAATTATTGTATACAAAATCTAATCAAGTAACATACAGATTCATTCAAGTATAAAAATGACCATTTATAATAATTCAAGTATTTGAATAAATATCAACATTTCATGTCAAAACAGTCCCCTCATAATCAAATCCACAAACCAAAGTGTCTCAATTAGTTCATGTAAAATATGGATAAGCAGTGTTATAACTTAATCAGGTAACTATTAAGTACTGTCAGGTAAACAATCGTGGATTATATCAAAAGGATGGCCCAGACAAAAAATTTATATTTAATATACTAAAACATCACAAATCTTCACAACTAGGCTTGGTATTAAAATGCCAATTACCAAACCCTGTGTTTCAAGCTAGATCTACAACCATTCCTGTTATGTTTATTCTTGTATTAGACGGGAATTTTCATTTAGGGACCAATTTTACATCATAAGAGCCAGCTTCACCAAACCCTGAACTTCAAGTAATCAATGTAAATTGCAAGTCGGATCATGAATAGGTATATCCAGTTAACAACAGTGTTGTGCCCGAATATATACTTGGTATAGTAATAAACACCTTATCCGTATCTACTCCTGCCCAAGAATCACTAACAACAAAATCAATACTAGACAAAATATAATTTTGACCACTAGAAGCATGAGGTGGTGTTATAATATTGATGGTCGGATTGTCAGAAGAGTTAAAAACGAAAGACTGGTTCATTAAATAACGATTACCAGAAACATTATAATTATCATATCATGTAATTGTAATTGTAACCTGTTTTTCAATTTCAAATGGTATTGTATTTTGGAATTCAACCCAATATCCCCTCCTTTTACTATTCCAAGTCCATTCACTTGGATTTGAACCAGTATAAAAATCCATGTCAAATTCCGGATATTCAATATTTCATCAATTATTTATGCGTACCCTTATAGTTAAATTATTTACTCCATTTTGATTATCTACACTAGCCGGGGCTAACACATAATTATTCATATTATTTGCTCATGATCCTTGATACCAATAATGTCCATGTTTTCATATCCAATCAAGAACCAAAAGTCTAATAGTATGTATTCATTCCAGTTTTCATCAACTTATATTTGGTGACCAAGAGCCACTAAATACAATAGGAGGATTTATATCCTCCTTACAAGGACGCGCAATAATATTATATGTCGCATTTGTAACTCAACTTAGAGTATCTCAAACAATATCATTAGAAGTTATAGTAATTCCATCATCTGTGTTTTCTGGTGAAAATTCAGGGTCATTTCATTCAAAGTTAACAAATCTCAACGATGTAAGATCTCCAGTAAATCACTCTTTAGTCTTTATATCAAAATTAACCACATCTTCCATTGAATCGTTGAACGGATTCAAACTTCCTCATTCTGCACTAAACAAATTACCAGTAATACTCCATTTTGAACCCAGTCAAAAAAATGGATTAATGTCAATTGTAGCAGGATTTATAATAATTTCTCAAGTGCTAAATTTTATTATTGAAGAAAAAGTAGTAAATGAATAATCTCATTTTTTTATTTTTATCTGTATTGGATAATTACAATAATGTCTAATGGTAGTTCATGAAATTGGAATAAGGTGAAATTCATTAGAAAAAGAATAAGCAAAAAAAACACTAAACAATAAAGAAATATAAACAAAAACTTTTAATTTAAAATTCAATTTAACATTCATAAGAATACTAACAAAATATAAAATCTAAAATCATCAAAACAACGGAGCTTGTTGAAAGAATGGTCAATTTTCCATTATATTAGCAACAATAACTCACAAATCTGACATAAGCACTAAAGAATCACCATTTAAATTACAAGGATGATACTGATCAACTGGAATTTGAGTATTAAATAAACAAAGGCCAGTACTAAAAAGAGTTGCTATATCATTTGTATTTATCTGTCAATCATAGAGTCAATTAATATTTCTCAAATCTCCAGCTATTTGATAACGATATCAATCATCTCCATATGGTTTAGTATAAAACAAATTATCTCATGTAGTAAAATCAAGCTCTATACCAGCATTTCAAACAATAGCAAATCAACTAAGGTACGATGCTAAATGAGCCAATCCTTTGAATACAATAAAATATTCTCAATTTGGTAGACTAGCAAAAAATTCTCAAGTTCAATTGGAATTTGTCTGAATTTGCCTACTAAGTACAGCCTGTTCAGTATTGCTTTTTTCGTAAAAAAGTATAGTTCAACTAAGTCACTTTTTCTTGGGATTTGAACGATCCGACGGATAAATCTTAAATCTAAACAAACTATCTACCAATCCTACATTTACATCCAAAAATATAGATTTACGAGGAACAGTATTTAAGCTGTTACCATCACTTTCACTAATATTAGGATGATAAACTATACATCAATAATAAGTTCCACTATATCAGGCAGGAAAACACAAGTCCAAAAACCCTGTAATAGCTTCATATGGTGGTATCGAAAAAGTGTTAGAATTCATTGTTACATACTGTCAAAAAACATCTACTTCATTGTCACTTTTACAAACTCTTACTCAAGTAGATCAATATTCAATTATATCGCCATCTACAAAAGAAAACACTCAATCAAGTTGTGTCTCAGACTTATTCTCCAAATAAATCAAAGCATTACCTGTTTCTGCTCAAGTCAAGTTTACTGTTATGTGGTCATAAAACTTATCTCCAATCAAAAAATGAAATTCTGTATACCTAGTATTTACTGCATCAGAAAAAACTATATAAAAAAATGTAAATAATAACAGAATTGTCATCAAAAATACCTTTTTGAAAATACTCATACAATACTATAGTAAAATAAAAAATTGTAAATTTTACAAAAACATATTTAACATATCACAGAAATATTTCAAGCCTTTTAGATATAGACAGCAAATGACAACCGATTAAAGTAGACAAATTTATTCAAGTAATAATTTAGTTCCCAAACGGTTAAAAAAACAAGCAAAATAACTAATGTCTAATTTGTCAAAAACAAAAAATCTACTTTACAAAACATGTTTTTGTTACAAGATCATAGTTAAAACAAACAAATTAGCTTACAACAATATTACAAATTTTTCAAGGAATATAAATTATTTTCAATATTTCTCAGTCTAAGTATTTACTTATTTTTTCATTTTCTTTAACCAGTGCAAACACCTGCTCTTGAGTAGAGTCTGGACTAATTTCAATGGTTCATCTTACCTTTCAGTTTACTTGCACAGCTATAGTAAGAACATCATCTACCAAGTACTTTTCATCGCACTTAGGCCAAACTCCCTGATGAAAAATGCTAAATTGATTTCATAGTTCTGACCACAATTCCTCTGCTAAGTGAGGTGCAAAAGGTGCCAAAAGTATAGTCAGCTTTTCAAAAGTATCTTCAGAAATGTATTCTTTTGTATTTAATTCATTTACAAAAATCATCAACTGAGATATTGCTGTATTAAAACCAAAAACATCTATATCTTCAGAAACTTTTTTAATAGTTTTATGTAATAAGTTTATAACATTCTTGTCATCTAAATTTCAAGTTCCAACTTTTGATCTTAAACTAATTACTTTATCTAAAAACTTTTTTATTCACTTTACCCCATTTGTATTTCGATTTACAGCTTGGTCAAAAGGTCACATAAACATTTCATACATTCTGAGAACATCCGCCCCAAATTCATTTATAATATCATCTGGATTAATCACATTTCATCGCCTTTTGGACATTTTACGCCCATCTTCAGCCATTATAAGTCAAACATGCTGATATTTTTTGAAAGGCTCATCTACAGAAACAATTCATAAATCTTGTAAAAACTTATGCCAAAATCTAGCATATATCATATGTCTCGTAATATGTTCAGCTCCTCAAACATATATATCCACAGGGTGCCAAAACTTTTCTTTCTCACTAGACACCAATTCTTTATCGTTATGAGGATCCATATATCTAATCCAGTATCGAGATGAACCAGCCCAACCAGGCATAGTGTTTGACTCTCTTTTTGCCTTTCATCAACATTTTGGACATTCTACATTAATTCGCTCCTCAATATTTGCTAAAGGTCCTTCTTCTGTACCAGTAGGCTCATAATTTTCTACATCTGGTAACAGAAGTGGTAAATCTGATTCTTGCAAGGACACTATTCCACAATTTTCACAATGTATCATAGGGATCGGTTCTCATCGATATCTTTGTCTAGAAAAAACTCGATCTTGAAGTCTATAATTTATTTTTTTTCATCATATTTGTTTTTCTTCAAGTCGTTCTTGCATTTTAGTAATTGCGTCATCAGAAGTAAGTCCTGAAAATTGCCCTGAATTTACAAGAATTCCTTTTTCTGTATATGCTACATCTAAATTTAATATTTGATCTAATAGCTCTTTGAACTCTTTTGAACCTAAATCACTTTCAGTAAAATGTCATTTTCACTTTAATTCTATTAAGTCTCATCAAATGATCTTATGTATCTCGTTAGCACTATCTATTATATCTTTATTATCATTATCAGAAATAAATATAGAAAGTGATCAAATATTATTCTTTAAATTTTTATCTAATACAAAATCATACAACTTACTTAAACGACTTACTCTATTAGATTTTATATATGCAGGAGCAACAAGAATCACTTTATTCACCGATATTTTGATTTCTTGTAAATATCTCAAAATAAATGCACATCAAGCACTATGTCAAACCAAAATAGTATTTGGTCAAATATTGTTTTTTTCAAATTCTTTTTTCCATTCATTATAATCAGGGTTCCAATCTTTCGGGAACAAAGGAGTCTCTGTATTTATTCAAATATCATTTAATTGTTTTTTTAACCAAGGATGCCAATGTCTCTCATTTTCTCTACATGGATTTTTTGCTTTTTCTTCAGTACTATTAGAACCATGAACAACAATACAATTTCTATTTGTTGGAGTTATACTTTGTTTTATTTCCAAATTATACTTCTTTGCAAATTCAAAATCCCTCTCATCATGAGCAGGAACTGCCATCACTACTCCCGTTCAATAATTTGCCAAAACATAATCCCCAATATAAACAGGGATCTCTTCTCAGTTAAATGGATTGATAGCATAAACGCCATCCAGAATAACTCATGTTTTTTCTTTTTGTAGTTCTGTTCTTTCCAGCTGAGTTTTATGTTTTGCTTGCTCTATATATTCTTGTACTTTATCCCAATTTTTTATTTGAACATCTCCACTTTCAACCTTTAATTTCAAACTTTCTACTAATTTATGTTCTGGCGCCATAACAACAAAACTCATCCCAAAAACAGTATCAATACGAGTCGTGTATACTTCTATGTAGTCTACCTCACCCCCATTTTTTTTAACTTGGGATGGGGTTATTACCTCCATTTTGAATTGTGTTCATTCACTTTTTCATATCCAATTTCTTTGCTGTTCTTTAGCTGAATCAATCCATTCTGGTAAACTTTCCAATCAATCCAAAAGTCTTTCTGCATATTTTGTAATTCTAACAACTCGCTGTCTCATCGGTTTTTGTTCAACTTTTGAGCTACATCTTTCACAAGTTCAATCTGAATTTAAATCTTCGTTTGCCAATCATGTTTTACAACTCGGACATCGATTGATTGGTTTATAGTCAATATATGCTAATCTTTGAGTATCCAAAAATTGTTCTTTAGTCATTCACACAGGGATATTCAATTGTCCATTTTCAACTTTTGATTCCAAATCTGTAATAGGTTTTGCAGATTGAGTTTTTTCATCAAAATAAGAATTATACAAATCCAAAAACACTTTTTGTGTCCACTTAAAATAATTAGGATCTGCTGTATTAACCTCTCTATCCCAATCATAAGTACAACCAAACATCTCAAGCTGTTTTTTGTAAGTTACAATATTTTGTTCTGCAGCTATTTGTGGTTTTATTTTATTTGCAATTGCAAATTGTTCTGTAGCTAATCCAAAAGTATCAAAACCCATAGGATGCAAGACCATCTCTCATTGCAACATATGCTTACGAGCTATTACATCAGTGGCAATATATCATTTTGGATGTCATACATGTAATCCAGCCCCACTCGGATAAGGAAACATATCCAAAATATAAAAACTTTTTTTGTCTTTTTTTTCCACTACTTTATAAGTTTGATTTTCTTTCCAAAATTTCTGCCATTTTTTTCCAATCTCTACAAAATCCATGATTTTTTATAATAAAACTTAAAAAATAATCCCTTAATTTATACAAGTACTCATAAGTTAGTGTTTTCTTAATTAAAAACAAGAAAAAATATTATAAAAGGTCTTTTTATTTATGCAAAACAAATATATTAACTTTAATACCAAATTTTTGACAAAAAAAGTATTTTTAAATATAATAGAACTACAAACAAAAACACAAAAACAAAAAAAAATCAAATTTCTATAACAAAAAAACCTATGATGATGGGTTCAGGAAAAGTCGGCTAAATAAAGTCGACTTTTTTCTTGAATAAACGATTCACTTAAGTATTATTCAAACAAGCTTTACTTAATATACCAAAAAATGGAACTAAAAGTATTCAATTGAGAAAAGTTTGAAAGAGATAAAGTTCGATACATTGTGTTTGCTTCCATATTTATACTAATATTTATTCTGTCTGCTTTTTATAAAAATATTGTTTGAATTATTTTAATGTTTTTTTTGTTGGGAGCATACATATATTACGGTATTATAAATGTAAACGAAATAACTATTACCATTTCAGAAAATTGATTATTGGTTTGAACAAAAGTTATTCCTTGGACTAGTCTAGTATGATATTGTATAGAACTAGAATTAAAAAAACAACAAATCAAAAACATTGTCTTCGTTAGCCAAAGATGACACACTATATACACAATCAATGATAGTGAAGAAAATATAAAAACTTTTCTAGAAAATTTGAATCAAATGCTACCAATGTTAACAGACTTCCCGCAAAATTTTTGGGAAAAAATAGTTAGAAAAATGAAATTATAAAGAATAAACAAATAATGTATTATTATAGATGTTCAACAACTCTCCATTTTTTCATTACACCATTTCAAAACTTTAATATTTTAACATTTAAACGCTTTGTCTACACATAGATTAGTAATAAAAGATGCTATACGACAATTGATATGAAGAGTCATTAGCTGACTTGCTGGTTTTTTAGTAGTAAAATTTATGTCTCCTTATCTGGGACCTTTGAGATATGGAGATTATAGTACAATACTAAAATATTTTGCAATCTGGTCTGCAATGGCAGATTTTGGATTATATGTAATAGCAGTTAGACAACTCGGACAAATTAAAAGCAAAGAAAAAAATAGCATAGAAAAACCTGAATTAAAATCTATGTACGGTAAGTTTGTGTGAGCAAGATTTTCAATAATGTTTGTTGTTTATCTTGTTGCTATCATAGTAGCATACTTTCTACCAGCATATACTAGTAACCCATACATAGTTCGATGACTACCGCTATGAATGATTTTTTCAGCAAGTTTTATGGCCGCAGGAATACTACAATTACCTCTACAATTGTTTTGGAGGATGAAAGACTTAAGTGTTGGGTTAATTCTAGCTAGGGTTAGTCAAATAATTTTATTAATAATTACTATTTTTGTTTTATTACCTAGTGTAGATTTTACAAGCTGAGATCCAAAATCCATTATAGCTTTCTGCTTAATCTTATTATCTGTCGTAGTGAGCTGATTAACCCAAATTTTCTATGTACTATATAAATCAAACAAAAAACTAAAACTAAAAGTGAATTTTGATAAAAAATTTACCCTATGAATTATAAAATCGAATTGGAAATACTGATTATCTTTTTACCTTAGTAGTTTTCATACTCTCATAGTTTTAATATTTTTATCAAACTTTTTCCCTACTGCAAAAGGTTATGTTTTCACTTGAATATGGTGATTGGGACTAACTTTAATTGAAATCTTTTTGATTATACCATCAGCCTTAGGTAATAGTTTATTACACAATGTGGCAACATATACAGACGAAAATAAAAGAAAATCATTTTGAAATTTAATGACCATGATTGTACGAATTGGTTCTATATTATTATTAAATTTTGCGTTATTCAGTGATGAAATAATATATACAATATCTGGGAAAGAGTTTCTAGGCACAGGGTTCAACAACCCGTGAACAAACACTATTCTCCCATTTCTTGGGATTGTTTTATTTTTGAGCTTCATAAAACAAGTATTTAACTATATATTTGTTGCTCATGAAAAACAAAACAAACTATTGGGAATAAACGCTTTTTGAGTAATTGTTGGACTTAGTTTATGACTATATCTAATTCCTAATTTTCAAATAATTTGAGGAATATATACCCAAGTATTATTAGAAATTATGTTTGTTTCCTGATCTTTGTTTGTGGCATACAGAAACAGATTACTACCAAAATTAAATTGGGAAAGACTGGGAACTCTTTTATGATTCAGTCTAATCACTTTTTGAGTATGATATTATATTATAGGTGACAATTACACAAACATATTTCAATTTTTACTAATAGCAACAATTTTAAATATTCCTGGAATATTATTAGCACTACCAATTATCAAAAAAGTTTCTATTGGACTAACTCAAAAGGTATCCAGTAATTCAGAGAACTAAAAACAGTAAGTGAAAATTTTTAAAATAAAATATAAAACATTTATTCAATATGTAAATTTTTAATTAACAAGTGAAAAAGTTTATGAAAATACAAAGAACTTTAGCAATAGAAACTAGTTGTGACGATACATCCATTTGAATTGTAAATTTTGACTGAAATACTTTTTTAGTAGAAGAACTTTTAGCATACTCACAAGTAAAAGAACACAATATTTTTGGAGGAGTGGTACCAGAAATAGCTTCCAGACTACATAGCGAAAAAATTATAACCGTATTGAGCCAGATTTGACGAGATAAGATAAAAGATATAAACAGCATTTCTGTAACTACAGAACCTGGTTTACCATGATCTTTAGTTGTAGGAAAAACAGTTGCTAGTTTATTGTGAGAATATTTTGATAAACCAATAATAGAGGTAAATCATATTTTATGACATATTTTTGCTTTGTTCTTAGAAAGAAATATAAATGAAATCCCATTTCCAATGGCACTATTAACAGCATCTGGATGACACAACAATCTTTATATTGTATCAAAACATGACAAAGATAAATGAAGAGAAAACAATAAATTATATTGTTGAGATTATGAGATAGAACAAATTTGACAAACTTTAGATGATGCTGCTGGAGAATGTTTTGATAAAGTTTCTAGAATGTTAGGATGACCATATCCTTGATGAGTTTGGATCAGCCAACAAGCTAAACTAGGAAAAGCAAATAAGGAATTTGAGTTAAATAGAGTGCGACTTTCCAAACAAGAATTCAATTTTAGTTTTTCTGGAGTCAAAAGTCAGATCAACCATTTAATAAATAAAAGACAAGTGGAGACTTGAGAAAATAAAGAAAAACAGATATTTTCAGATTCTGAAATAAAAGATATTGCTTGGGAATTTCAAGAATCTGTTGTAGAAGTTTTAGGGAAAAAACTAGTCAGATCAGCGATAAAATATTGAGCAAAAAGTGTTTGATTATCAGGCTGAGTCTCTGCAAATGATAGATTACAAGAGTACATTTTAGAACTACTAGACAACAAACAATGGATAGAAAATCAAAAACAAAATATTCTGAATGAAGAAAACTCAGTTAATCTAGAAAATGTAAAATTATTTGTTCCTACAAAAAAGGTTTATTGTACAGACAATGCAGCAATGATTTGAGTAGCTTGAATTTTATCACAGACATTAAATAACAAAAAATAAACACAATAAAAAAATGAAAAAGGTAGTTAATCGTTACAAAAAAATATATTTTAAAAATAAAAAAACTAGACTTAATGTCTAGTTTTTGATTTATCAATAGTATTAATAAGAGATAAAGCAGAATTTAATAATGGTTTGGGCATTTCAGCCGAAACCTGTTTTTTGAAAGTTTTATGATGGTGGTCTATCCCCACCTTCCGGTAGGGATACCTTGTTACGACTTAACCCCAGTCACCAATATCCTCCTCAACATGCAAAGCACATCTTCAGAGGCTCTCAGCTCCCATGGTTTGACGGGCGGTGAGTGCAAGGAACAGGGACATATTCACGGCGGTGTATCTGACCCGCCATTACTAGCAATTCCAACTTCATGTAGTCGAGTTCCAGACTACAATCCGAACTAAGGATAGTTTTAGAGTTTTGCTCCACCTCGCGGCTTAGCTTCTCGTTGTGCTACCCATTGTATTATCTATGAAGCCCTAAACGTAAGAGGCATGAGGATCTGACGTCATCCTCTCCTTCCTCTTCGTTACCGAAGCAGTCTCTTTAGACATTCTAACTAAAGATGAGGGTTGCGCTCGTTTCTAGACTTAACTAGACACCTTGCGGCACGAGCTGACGACGACCATGCACCATCTGTGTACCACGCCCAATTGCTTGGACTACTATGCTTTCACATAGGACATAGTACATGTCAAGTTTAGGTGAGATTTTTGGCTTATTATCCAATTAATCTAGATAATCCACTGCTTGTGTGTTCCCCCGCCTATCCCTTTGAGTTTCATTCTTGCGAATATACTACCCAGGCGGCATGCTTAACTCGTTAGATTACGACACTCCACCCCGAAAATCGGGACAAAACATCTAGCATGCATAATTTACAGCTTGGACTACCGGGGTATCTAATCCCGTTCGCTCCCCAAGCTTTCGTCTTTGACCGTCAAGTTTATTGTAGTTAGCTGTTTTCACTTTCGGCGTTCTTTCCGATATCAACGCATTTCACCGCTCCACCGGAAATTCCACTAACCCCCAATAACTTCCAGATATGCAGTATCTATCCCCTTTCTCCGATTGAGTCGGAGTATTTGAAAACAGACTTACACATCAGGCTACAGACTCTTTACGCCCAGTAAATCCGGATAACGCTTGGGACCTATGTATTACCGCGGCTGCTGGCACATAGTTAGCCGTCCCTTATTCCTGGTATACCGTCATTCGTCTTCTACCAGAAAAGGAGTTTACACACCGTAATGCTTCATCCTCCACGCAGAATCGCTGCATCAGACTTTCGTCCATTGTGCAATATTCCCCACTGCTGCCTCCCGTAGGAGTATGGGCCGTGTCTCAGTCCCATCGCGGCCGATCATCATCTCAAACCGGCTACCCGTCATAGGCTTGGTAAGCCGTTACCTTACCAACTACCTGATAGGATACACCCCTCTCCTTGAGCGATAAATCTTTCCTCACATTGGGATTTCACCATCGTGAGCATATTGAGAATTAGCTATGTCTCCATAGTTGTTCTCATCTCAAGGGCAAGTTAAGTGCATATTACTCGCTCGTCTGCCACTCCCCACACCTTTTATCGTAAATCAAATAGTGTCTACAACAAAAGGTGTGGGGCGTTCGACTTGCATGTGTTAGGCGTCCTGCTAGCGTTCATCCTGAGCCAGGGTCAAACTCTTCACAAACAAAAAATTCATACTTTATCTCTTATTTATACTATTAATGATCTTTCTATGTTCACAAATGGTGGCACCGATCTACTTTCCCAGCTGCAATGCAACCAGTATCATCAACTGTAATGGGCTTGACTTCTGTATTCGGAATGGTAACAGGTATTTCCCCAAAACACATAAGTACCACCATTTGTGAACATAAATTACGAACTTCCCAATAAAGTTCCAACTTCATATTGCAACATATAATCAAAGATAATCCTAGAAATCATAAGTCTGGCTCAAACTAAAGATTTTGGAAATATAAACATCACAACAGTATTATATATTACGCTATTCGAAATTTACAACAAAACTCGCTCGAGCTATTAGTACATTTCTGCTAAATCTATTACTAGACTTACACATAATGCCTATCAACCTGCTAGTCTCGCAGGGCTCTTAACTCATAAAGAGAGGGCAATCTAATCTTAAGACAAGTTTCCCACTTAGATGCTTTCAGTGGTTATCTTTTCCAAGCATAGCTATCCAGCCGTGCCGCTGGTGCGACAACTGGTACTACCAGAGGCTTGTCCAACCCGGTCCTCTCGTACTAGGGTCAGGGTCTTTCAAATTGCCTACGGTTACAGTAGATAGGGACCGAACTGTCTCACGACGTTCTGAACCCAGCTCGCGTCCCGCTTTAATGGGTGAACAACCCAACCCTTGGGACCTTCTACAGCCCCAGGATGCGACGAGCCGACATCGAGGTGCCAAACGGTATCGTCGCTATGAACGCTTAGATACCATTAGCCTGTTATCCCCGGAGTAACTTTTATCCGTTGAGCGGATCCCCTTCCACACGGAAGATCCGGATCACTTTCACCTAGTTTCCTATCTGTTCGACCTGTCAGTCTCACAGTTAAGCTTGCTTGTGCGAATACACGTCCATCACGGTTTCCATCCGTAATAAGCAAACCTTTGTACGCCTCCGTTACATTTTAGGAGGCACCCGCCCCAGGTAAACTGTCCAACTGACACTGTTCCCCGCTATATAGCGGGGTTAGAGATGCGATATGTTTTGAGTGGTATCTCAATGATGGCTCCAACTCACCCGAAGGTAAATCTTCAAAGCCTCCCACTTATGCTGAGCAACACATACTACAGCCCAATATCAATTTACAGTAAAGCTTCACGGGGTCTCTCCGTCTAACTGCAACTACCCGGCATTTTTACCGGGATTGTAATTTCACTGGGTCTAAGGACAAGACAGTGTGGGGATGGTTGTGCCGTTCATGCGCGTCAGAACTTACCTGACGAGGAATTTCGCTACCTTAGGACCGTCATAGTTACGGCCGTCATTCACCAGTGCTTAACTCTCGAGCTTGCACAAGAGAGCATAACATTCTGGCATTGGACAGGCATCACCCTCTATACATCCATTTGCATGTTAGCAGAGAGCTGTGTTTGTGATAAACAGTCCCCCCCACGTCATTCGCTGCGGCCTACATTGCTGCAGGCAGGGCTTATTTCGAAAGTACGCCCGCTAATTTGCCTAGTTCCTTATCCATTAGTTAACCCAATCGCCTCGGTATTCTCTACCACCCTACAAGTGTCTGATCTGGGTACGAGCTATTTATACATAAGCTTAGTGGTTTTTCTCGACACTAGAACTATGAGAATAAATCACTCCGAAAAGATCATTTTCGATCAAACTCGATTTGAAACATATGCGGATTTTCCTACATATGCTTCCCGACAAATCGGGATCATCTTATTATCTCGACTCACATCCTTAGTAAGCTCTCACACATCCCAATGTGTTACCACATCACTGTATAAATAGGTGCAGGAATATTAACCTGCTATCCATCGACATACTACTTCTAGTAAAATCTTAGGTCTCGACTAACCCTACGACGATAAACGTTGCGTAGGAATCCTTAGGGTTTCGGCGGCCGAGATTTTTACTCGGCGTCGTTACTCATGCTAGCATTCTTACTTCTATAAAGTCCACACAACCTCACAGTTATGCTTCATCCCGTATAGAACACTCTCCTACCGCCATATAAATATGACTTTCGATTTCGGTATGTAGTTTAGCCCCGTTACATCTTCGGCGCACTCTAACTCGTTCAGTGAGCTGTTACGCTTTCTTTAAAGGATTGCTGCTTCTAAGCAAACCTCCTGAATGTATTAGTAAAAATACCTCCTTCTCCACTTAACTACACTTTGGGGACCTTAATCAGAAATCTGGACTGTTATCCTTTTGACTACGAAACTTACTCCCGCAGTCTCACTCTGTAAAATTCTCCACAGCATTCGAAGTTTAACAAGGTTTGGTAATGCCTCTCGACACCCCTAGCCTTATCAGAGCTCTACCTCTATGGAACCTAATTTACAGGCTGCACCTAAATGCATTTCGGAGAGAACCAGCTATCGCGATATTCGATGAGCTTTTCACTCCTAAACACAGGTCATCGGAAGGTTTTGCAGCACCAACCCGTTCGGCCCTCCAAACCGCTTTCGCGACTCTTCAGCCTGCCCATGCCTAGCTCATATCGCTTCGGGTTTATCAATACTAACTAAATCGCCCATTTAAGACTCGCTTTCGCTACGGCTCCAACTATATCTGTCTTAACCTTGCTAGTATTAATAACTCGCTAGCCCATTCGTCAATAGGTACGTGGTCATCCCACACCTTTTAACTTTAAAAACTCATAATTCTTTTAAACAACTCTTGTCTAGCCTTACTTCATGTTTTTAATCTTTTTTCTCTAAGCAATGCCTTTGATTTATCGGTAAAAGCTTCATAATAAATCAAATTTCGTGGTTGCTTGGCTTTTGTATATCAAGAATTCTTTAAATCATTATGTTGTTGCAATCTTTGTCATATATTTGAAGTATATCAAATATAATAACTATTGTCCTTTTGACTTTGTAATACATAAACATATCGCATGACAATTTAAGATGGTCAAAATTAAAAGATGTGGGACTCCCACTCAATTGTAAGCAAAGAATTTCAGGATCTATTTCACTCCCCTTCCTGGGGTTCTTTTCACCGTTCCCTCACGGTACTATGCGCTATCGGTGTAAAAAAGTATTTAGTCTTGGACCGTGGTCGGCCCAGATTCATGCCGGATTTCTCGTGTCCGACACTACTTGGGAATTAATTAAAGGCATATTTACTTTTCAAATACGGGACTATAACCCTCTGTGGTACGACTTCCCAGACATTTCTTTTAAATAAATATTGTCACTTTGGAGCATTTCTAGCTACTCCCCAATTAACCCCACAACCCCTAAACCAGCAACGACTAGAATCTTACACTGATTTGGTTTGGACTACTCCCCGTTCGCTCGTCACTACTAAGGGAATCTCTTACGATTTCTTTTCCTCCTGTTACTAAGATATTTCAATTCACAGGGTCTTGGTATTTTACTTCTACTTATAGTAGAAAGGTTTCCCCATTCGGAAATTTCTGGTTCCAAGCGGTCTTTGGCACCTCGCCAGAACTTATCGCAGCCAAACGCGTCCTTCATCCTCTTTTTTACCCAAGGCATCCATTCTTTGCTCTTAAAAAGATTTGTTGCAATTTTTGAAATAATGAATTATTTCGCAATTCGAATAAACGTAATATATTATACTGTTGTGTTAAATACCTTTGACTACTTTTTGTAAAGTTTTTTTTATTTCAAAAAACATCTCAAAAAGATGTCGCAAATAAACTTATAACTAAACAAAAGCATATTGCAAGGGATTTTTTGACTTTTTTACGATTTTTTTTACATAGGTCCCAAGTGAACTTACTAATCAAAAAGGGGCTTTGTGGATAAAATGTCGAAAACTTTCTAGACTTTTTTAGACAAATTTTTAATAAAAAAACATTATTTTCAATAAAAAAATTACTTGCCAAATTTTTAGCACTAAAAAAGATACATACCGTGCCAAAAAATAGATGTGATCTAACAAAAATTTTTATTTAAGATTTTTAGATTTACAGTGGGGCGATCGACGGGGATCGAACCCGCGACACATGGAGTCACAGTCCATTGCTCTACCAACTGAGCTACGATCGCCATATTAATATTTTATTTTTATTCGAACCGGCGACACACCGAGTCATCCCGTAGGACTACGGGACTCTACTCCCGCACTTCGCTACGCTCTGCGGGACAAGCAACTGAGCTACGATCGCCATATTAATATTTTATTTTTATTCGAACCGGCGGACACACACCCCGTAATACTACATTTATTAAATAAATTTATAGCGAACAAATGTTTACATATTAGCTTTGAAATTTCAAGTGAAATATTTATATTGTTTTAGATAAAAAATCATTTTACCTATATCACATATAAAGTTTTGAAAATCAAAAAGGTTGACTATAATATAGCGAATCAAAGATTTGATAGATATTTGAGAAAATATTTCAAACCATATTCTGAAGTAAAATTAAATGACATATATTCTTGGATCAGAAAATGAGCTATTTTGGTAAACAACAAAAGAGTAAAAGAAGATTACAAGCTTTTATTGGGAGACGAAATAAAATTTAACAACATAGATAAAGGAGAAAAAACTCCAAAAAAAATGATTTACAGTAAAGAAAAAAAAATAAAAGAACTTAGTTTAGATGAAATAAAACAACTAATAATATATGAAGACCAAAACCGAGTTGTGTTTGACAAACCTACTTGAGTTTTAGTTCACCCTGGAAACAAACAAAATGAATTGTGTATGAACGACTATATAGAAAAATATTGTAGTATGATTGGGATCAATGATGGATTTAAGCCCAGCTTTGGATATAGGTTGGATAAAGACACTTCTGGTGTTTTAATATGAGCAAAAAATTATCAAGCACTACAATATCTAAACGAAATCATTAGAAATAGAGAAATAGATAAGGAATATATGACTATAGTTAGTGGGAATATGCCAAAACATTTATTGGTAGAAAACAATTTAGAGAAAGTTTATGATAAAAAATTTTGAAGTTCTTATATGAAAGTCTCACAAAATGGACTATATTCAAAATCTGAATTTTGGAACAAAAAAACAATTGAACACAGCATTTTAGGTACGATATCATTGGTTTTAGTAAAATTATACACTGGCAGAATGCACCAAATTAGAGTTCATTTAGCAAGTGAATGATTTTGAATGTTATGAGATATTATTTATTGAAATCCAGCCTTAAATAGAAAACTGTATAAACAGTTGAAAATCAACAGACAAATGTTACACTGTAGCAGTTATAGTTTTAAAAATATGGATGGTAAAAACATATCTTTTGAGTCTAAATTACCATCAGACTTCCAAAAACTAATAAACTAATTTATTTTTTAATAAAAGACAAATGAAAAAAATTTTTTGGACTAGTATTGTATGGATTGTACTTTTTTGTGTATTTATACTTTATATGAAATTCTTTAACAATCCTTTAGCAACCAAGTTTTCAAATTTTTTAGTTTGAACACAAAACGAAGCGGTCGTTGATAATTGAGATACTACCGTAAATGTTGAAGGAATAGAAGAGGAATTATTATTAACAACGACTGTTGACGAAGTAGACACAATAGTAGACGAGGAAGATGATACTAATCGGGATAGATTATTTGATCAACTAGACAGAATAGAATTTTCTATATGAAAAATCGACAATGTGCCTCAACCAGCAGTAGAAACAACAATTGAACCAGAAAGTGATGAAGAAATATTTGATCAATTTAAAGTGTGGTATGAGAAAAACAAAAAAACAGTAAAATAATGTTTTAATATAAAACTCAAAAAAAACTGTCAACCAATATTCTTAAAAGAATTGACAGTTTTTTTGTAATTACAATAAACACATTACCAAATATTGATATTAAAATCACCTTTATCTGTTCTTTCTGTTTGAAATCTATTTCATTATCCAAGAAACGAATATAATCAATCATCAAAGCAAAATTCTACAAACCTACCTGCCAGCAAGCAAACTTGTAACTTTTAACTTTATAACTTGCAGCTTTACAAACCTGCCTTTGCCGGCAGGCAGGCTTGTAACTGTACAAACTCTTCTAAAGTGCAAGTTCCTTGTTCTTTAGTCTTATAAGATCTCCATGAAATAGTATTTTCTGATTCTTCCTTTTCTCATACTATAAATAAGTATGGAATTTTTTCTATTTCTCCATTTCTAATTTTTTTAGAAAAGGAATCACTTGAATAGTCTACGGTAACTCTATATCATTTGGAAACAAGCTCCTCTTTTACTTTTTGAGCATAGTTTTCAAATTTATCTGCTACAGGTATAATTCTAATTTGCTCTGGCGCCAGCCAAAATGGAAATGCCCCAGCGTAATGCTCGATCAAAACCCCAATAAATCTTTCAAAACTTCCAAACAAAGCTATGTGAAGCATATAAGGTCTTTCTTCTTCTCATTTATTGTTGATATAAATCATATCAAATCTTTCTGGTAGATTGAAATCAAATTGCAGAGTAGAACATTGCCACTCTCTTCCTAGACAATCTTTGACCTTAAAATCAAGTTTGGGACCATAAAATGCAGCTTCTCCTTCTTCCGCAGTATAGTCAAGTTGCATGTCATCAGCTACTTTTTTGAGCACATCTTGTGTGAGTTTCCATCATTCATCATTACCAGCATATTTGTGAGTATTTTTAGGATCTCTCAGTGAAAGATAAACTTTGACATCCTCCTTTTTGAATCCAAAACTTTCATATATATAAAGTATAAATCTCACAACTCTTTGTAATTCATCTTCTACTTGGTCTTTTCTGCACATAATATGCGCATCATCTTGTGTAAAACCTCTCACTCTAGTCAAACCACTAAGCTGACCTTTTTTTTCGAATCTATAAACGGTTCCAGCTTCACATCGGCGAAGCGGAAAATCTCTATAACTTTTGGGTTCTGCTTTGTAAATCTCTACATGGAAAGGGCAGTTCATAGGTTTGAGAAGGTATTGTTCTGAGTCTGCTTCGCTCACCTTTTTCCCAGCTTTTTGGTCTTCCAAGGTTTGTCCAGCTTCCATTGGAGGATACATGCTATCAGAATAAAATCCCCAGTGTCCAGAAATTTCCCAAAGTTTTTTGTTCCCAATATGTGGAGTTCTGACAAATTCATATCCGTTTTTTCTATGAGCTTCATTTCGAAAGTCTTCAATAGTTCTAAAAAGTTCTGCTCATTTTGGCAACCAAAGAGGCAGTCCAAGACCTACATTTTCAGAAAAAGCAAAAAGTCATAATTTTTTTCACAACACTCTATGATCTCTTTTTTTGGCTTCTTCCATCATATCAGAATATTCTCTCAATTTATCTTTTGAATCAAAAGCTCGTGCATATATTCTAGTCATCATTACATTATTTTCGTCTCATCTCCAATAAGCTCCAGCTAGCTTTTCTAATTTGAAAGATTTTGGATCAATTTCTTTTGTTGATTCTACATGTGGTCATTCACACATATCCAAAAATGTAACGAACTTATTTTCAAATTTTCAAGGATATTTTTTTTGCAAATAATCAGTAATTTCTTGATAATATTTAACATAATTTTCATCAATACCTTTCAAAAGATTGTCTTTTGCTGTAGCAACTATCGTATTTACATAAAAAGTTATACTTTCTCAATCTTGAACAAACTCTGCTCTCATTTCTTCTTTGTATTTCTGTTTCATGATTTTGGTAACCAATTCTTTTGATTGCTCATCTGTCATTTCCAAAACAATAAACTCTTGTCATTCTTTTACAATTTTTTCCATTTGATTTTGGATTTTGGTCAAATCTTCCTCTTTTATTTGATTTTTTGAATCAAATAAGAAATCATAATAAAATCCATTATCGATAGCAGGTCCTATACCAACCTCTACATTTCGTTGTTGTTCTCTTTGCACGGCTTGCGCTAAAATATGTGCAAGCGAGTGTCTTTTTTTTAGTAAATCTAATCACATTTTAGTTGCTACATTAATTAATAAAAAAGCTCCTATTTTTTTAGGAGTTTTTCAATCACGAAACAAACAAAAAACTCCTAGCTATGCTGTGGTGCTTGTAGTTTTTGTTGTTGTCGTTTCAAGATGCATATTTTTGATAATATTCATTAAATACAATTGATTTTTAATCTATTCTACTAAAAAATCAAGAGATATTTAAAAAAACATACAAAATTGAAGTAAAAAATAAGTGATTTTCACAAAAATTAATAAATTTATAAAGGAATTAATAAAAAAGTGTCCAAAAATTTGCAAATATTTCTAAAAATCTAAACTTTTCCAAGATAGAATATTTTTGTCCATAAAAAGGAAATATTAGTGTTTTGTCCTTTTTTCAACTAAGAAACATATTGGTGAATAATGGAAGAAATCAATGTCTGATACGGGATTCATTTTACTTTTGCTATTTCTTTGACCTTATTAACATCCTCTTCGTTTAGCCTAAGACTATACAATTTTTTGACAGGTTTTTTGGCTTTGGAAGGAAGAATGCAGGTTTTCATTATTTCATTCAAAAAATTTAGATAAATAAATCATTGCTTAAAAAACAACATAAATATAAAACAACACTTAAAAAAACAAAAATTATGCTGCTTTTTTATATTCTTTATTCGAAATTATTTTCTTACTCCAATTACTCTCTTAATTTTGAATTAATTCATTTAGTTCTGGAAGTGTCTTTTGAATATCTCATTTTACTAATATATCTTCTTTTCATAAATAATTGGGTTGTTCTAAATTTAGAGCGATAATTTTTCCATTTGGATTTATATCTTTATACCACCGTAACATTCATCTATCATCAGCACTCAATCATGCAGTTATTATGAAATCAATATTTTTCATTTGATCTTCAGATATATTTTCTTTAAGCCATTGTCATGAAACATGGTGGTCTTGTATTCAGGTATTTTTTTGGAGAAAATCTACATTTTCTGTAAATATTTGACATGATAATTTTTCTGAGAGCTCTTTTATTGCAAAATGAGCTTTCGTTGGTTCTCCATATCTAGAATTATGGGTAAATTGAGATCGGGCTTCAAAAGCATTTTCAGGATTATTAATAAATTTATTTAGAAATCAGTCTTTTAAAGTATTTCCATTAATTCAAAGGTCTTTTTCTAGAGTTTTCATATCAGGAATATTAGATGCAATAGACATTCAAGCTCAAGTATAAAATAATATTTTTTTATTTTTAATATTTTCTGCCAATTCAAGTGTTGATCGTCCTCTTACTTGAGGTAAATTAGTTTTTTCAAGATAAGAAGATGTTTTTCTTATTTCTTCTTCCGAGAAAAATTTTTTTAATCAATCAAATTGTTTGTTTTCAAAATATTGGATAGCCGTTTTTTTTCTGTCTCAATCAATATTAAATTTATCAAGCAAATTAGAGAAATCTGAATAAGATGCATTCATAAAAAAATCTGATACGGCATTACTAGAAAAATCTCTTCTTCATTCGCTAACTGTATAGGATTTAATGTTGTATTCTGACTTTCATGGAACAATTCAAAAATCTTGAACATACTGTATTTTTCAATCGTTATTTATTTTCTTAAATTTCAATTTTTGATTTTCACTTAAATCTGGTGGCAGTTCTCAATTAATTGTCACACGAATAAAAGGTTTTCAATCCAAATATCATAAAAAATATTCTTTATCATTAAATGAAAAAGCAAAGCTATGCTCTCATGATAAATCTTCTCTCATGACTTTTAACTGTTCGTTAGATATTAATTCTGGGGAAGAAAAGAGATCAACTCATTCTCATTTAAAATTTAATTTCTCAATAATTTTTTTATCTTTTATTTTCTCATTTTTATTATCTTTTTGGTTTTGAATCAATTCTTTTGGTTTTTCTGACATATTTATTTCTTCATCTTTATGAAATATGTTGGGTCATAACCCAATATTTCTTTGTGTTTTTTTTATATTTAGTTGTTTTATATCAGTTTCTGTTTTTTCAAAATCTTCAAGAATTTCTTTTGTATTTTGAGTTTCTTGTATCGCTTCTTCTTGTAAAGCTTCAACTCAACTTATTTGATTTACCTCTTCTCTTTTTTGTATTGTATTTAGCATTTCTCTATATAAAAAATTAAAGCATATTCTTTAAATCTTCTACCAATATTTTATTTCTATCAGACATAATAGATTTATCAAAAGTTAAATCCTCATTCATTAACTTATTTAGAATTTCTTTTTTTTCTGCTAATTTTCTTTTCACTTCTTCTTGATATATTTTTAATCCATTTAAATAATTATGTAATTCTTCTTCAGAAAGCTGTAATATTTCTTCTTCAGTAAGGAGTTTAAAAGCCATTTTGTATTAAATTAAAATAAAACACATAGTAATTATATTTGCTTTCCTTTTTTTTGCAAATTTTAGGCCCCTAAAAATCTTAATTTTAAAAAACCCTTTCCAAAATTTTTCAGAAAGGATTTAAGTACTCATCTTAAATTTTTTAACTAAGAGACATATTGGTGAATAATGGAAGAAATCAATGTCTGATACGGGATTCATTTTACTTTTGCTATTTCTTTGACCTTATTAACATCCTCTTCGTTTAGCCTAAGACTATACAATTTTTTGACAGGTTTTTTGGCTTTGGAAGGAAGAATGCAGGTTTTCATGATTTCATTCAAAAAATTTAGATCCTTTTGATCAAAATCATATTTTTTTATAAAATTTTGAAAATCTTGATAGTCCATAAGAAATAACTTTATATAAATACAATATATATACAATATATATATTTTACATCCACAATAGATATACTTAATATATACAAATTTTTTTAACAAAATCAAGTTTTGGTTATAATTTTGTTTTAGCTTTATAGACCTTTGTATTCTATGATTTTTGCCTCTATTTTCCGCTAACTAAAAGATATCACAATATAAAAAAAATCTTAGTTTTTTCTGTTGAATTCATCTTATAATACAATATATAGTGGTCAATAACATAAAAAAAACACAACATATTGTGTTTGTACAAGAGTTTTGAAACTAGAAAACATCAAACTTATAGCTTGAAACGCAAAAAAAATAATAAAAATTTGGTAAATTAATTGTCAATTACATGTTAATTTAATACAAAAATATAATTTTTTTTAACGCTAATTTTACGAACTAATGGCTATATTCAAAGTAAAGAAAAGGAATTGAACTATTGTAGATTTTGATATTCTCAAAATACAAAAGGCCATAAAATCAGCTGTAGAAGCTGTTTGAGGGAAAGATTTTTCAAAAATTAGTGATATTTCCAATGCTGTTGTAAAATTAGTAGAAAAAAAATCTGGTAAAAATATTCCTGATGTAGAAACAATTCAGGATAGTGTCGAAGAAGTTTTAATCAAGCAATGACACGATACAGTAGCTAGAGCATATATTAAATATCGCGAAAAAAGAGCACAAAGTAGAGCCGCACAAAGCGTAGTAGTAGAAGTGGGCAAAACTATGCAAGAATATTTAGACAATTTAGACTGGAGAATAAATGAAAATGCCAATATAGGATATTCTATTTGAGGGTTAATATTGAAAAATAGCGAAAAAATTACTGCAAATTATCGACTTTCACACATATACTCAGAAGAAATTGGGAATGCCCATAGAAATGCCGATTATCATATACATGATTTAGGAATGTTTACTCCTTATTGTGCTGGATGGAGTTTAAGAGCATTACTAGAAGAATGATTTAATGGAGTTGATGGGAAATTACAATCTGCCCCTCCAAAAAATCTACAAGCAGCCGTAAATCAGATGATAAACTTTTTTGGAACGCTACAAAACGAACGAGCTGGAGCTCAAGCATTTAGCTCTTTTGATACATACCTTGCTCCGTTTGTACACAAAAGAAAGGAAGAAATAGAAAAAGAATTTGATAATTTATGAGTAAAATTTGAATCAGAACAAAAAAAGAAAGATTATATTCTCAAAAAAGTTCATAAATATGTAAAACAACAGCTACAAAACTTTATTTTTGGACTAAACGCACCAAGTAGACGATGAACTCAAACTCCGTTTACAAACATCACTTTGGATTGGGTTTGTCCTCCAGATCTAAAAGAAAAAGCTTTGATGCTAGGAGGACCGGACCTTGGTTATTACAAAAAAAAGTTTGGAGAACTGCACGAAGAAATGCATCTACTAAATAAAGTTTTGATAGAAGTATATACTGAATGAGATTGGGGTGGATCTGTTTTCACATTTCCAATACCTACATACAATATTGTAGAAGGTTTCCCCTGGGACGATCCTTTAGTAGACGATTTATTTGAAATGACAGCTAAGTACGGAATCCCATATTTCCAAAACTTTATAGGATCTCAATACGAAAAAGATGAAAATGGTAGAATTACAACCATAAAAAAAGAATGAGCATACAGCCCAGATGCAGTTAGAAGTATGTGTTGTAGATTACAGTTAGATTTAAAACAACTAGAAAAAAGAGGATGAGGGTTGTTTGGGTCTGCAGAAATGACTGGAAGTATTGGTGTTGTTACTATCAATGCTGCTAGACTATGATTCAACTTCAAATGAGATATGGATGGACTCAAAAATCAATTATTATATCTCATGAATTTAGCAAAAGATTCACTAGAAATCAAAAGAAAGGAAATGACAAAACGATTAAATAATGGACTATTTCCTTACACAAAAAGATACTTGACTACCTTTAGAAACCACTTTTCCACCATTGGAATAAACGGACTAAATGAATGTATACTAAACTTTACAGATTGAAAAGAAGATATTAGTACAAAAGAATGAATCAGATTAGCCAAAGAAATATTAGATTTTATGAGAGATGTTTTGGTAGAATACCAAGAAGATACATGAAACTTATACAATCTGGAAGCCACCCCTGCAGAATGAACTACTTATAGATTTGCAAAAGAAGACCAAAAACAGTTAAAATGAATTATTCAAGCTGGTACTCCAGAAGCACCTTATTATACAAACTCTTCTCAATTACCAGTATGATATACAGATGATGTATTTGAGGCTATGGACTTACAAGATGATTTACAATGTAAATATACAGGATGAACTGTTTTGCACTTATATATGTGAGAAAGGATGAGCGCAGATGCATGTAAAGCATTAGTAAAAAAAGCTATATCAAATTACCACATGCCATACATATCTATTTCTCCAACATTCTCAATTTGTCCAAAACATGGATATATCGCTTGAGAACACGATTACTGCCCAGTATGTGACAAAGAAATATGATACAACGGTGAAAAGTTTGATATGGAGACTAGAAAAAAATATACGAGTGATCCAGAAAAATTAGACAAGATCAGAAGAGAAGGAAGAGTAGATTAAAATTTACAAATAATTAACAAGCAACTTAACAATACCAACATACTAATAAAATACCCTTTTATTAAATTAATTTACTACAAAAATGAATGAAGCAAAAAGAACAAAATGTCTAGTTTACACTAGAGTTATGGGATATTTATCTCCAACTTACAGGTACAATGTAGGTAAAAAATCTGAATTTTATAGTAGAAAGTACTACAGCAAAGTAAAAGCAGCTAATCACGATTTTATATTACAATATGGAAGTGCTTGTGGAAGTATGGAGTTCAACACAAACACAAATTTAATAAAGGGAGCTGCTCAACCTATCACAATAGATGTAGAATAATTTTTTTAAACAAAACATTATTTATATAATACTGATTTTTTGTATGATTCTATATGAAAAATATATAATGTAAATTTTTAAGGCCCCTTTTGATAAAGGGGTTTTAATTTCTTTTCTAAGCATAGATAGCTTAATTTAAACCAAAAAATTGGAAAATGAAAATCTCTGGAATACAAAAAAGTACTACTATAGATTATCCAGGAAAAATAGCTTGTGTAATTTTTACTCTAGGCTGTAATTTTCGTTGCCCCTTTTGTCATAACCCAGAATCTGTATTACCAGAACAAATGAGATTAATTCAAAGTGATTTAATTCCAAGCCAAGCTGTATTTAATTTTTTGAAAACAAGGATATGAAAACTAGATTGAGTAAGTATTTGTGGTGGAGAGCCTACATTACATCCAGACCTATACGACTTTGCCAAAAAAATTAAAGAAATGGGCTTTTTGGTTAAATTAGATACAAATGGGCGTGATTGTGAAATTGTAAAAAAAATGGTTAATGATTGAATCTTAGACTATGTAGCTATAGACCTAAAACACACAAGAGACAAATACGATATCGCAGTATGATTAAAACAAAACAATAGTTTTTTTGATAATTATGATTGTTTATTAGATTTCCTATTAAAATGAAATATTGATTATGAATATAGAACGACTGTTGTTAAGTGAATGCACACATTAGAAGATATAGAACAAATGGCACAATATATCGCTGGAGCAAAAAATTTCTATTTACAAAATTATGTCTGAGGGAACACATTAGATCCAAGTTTTTGATGACAACCTTTTTCTGATGAAGAATTGGAAGAAATGTGCAAAATTGCCAAAAAATATGTTCAAAATTGTGGAATCAGAAAATAAGGCGTGGCTTATTTTAGTTTATAAAGCCTGCCCCCGCCCGTAGTCCTACGGGGCGGAGTAGCGGGTTTGTAAAGTTCTAGTATGAAATTCCTCCCTTGGGGGAGGTTGTTTTCCCCCGCCCCGCAGTATTGCGGGGCTACGGGCGGGGGATAGGTGGGGGTTTTACCTGTATAGGTTTAGTAATTCGGTAACAAAAAAGTAAAATTGATAAAAATTTTACAATATAAGTTACCAAAATGACAATGAAAAAGATAGAAGATGCTGTAAAGAAAAATTATATATGAAGATATTT
>Ga0255343_1001363_pt1 | contig 32829 bp, 31 predicted proteins | sample wastewater_treat_4_FD_192413 | JGI IMG/M metagenome (GOLD analysis project Ga0255343, IMG submission 192413) | Wastewater microbial communities from Lulu Island WWTP, Vancouver, Canada - plant16 | ecosystem: Engineered > WWTP > Wastewater > Unclassified | place: Canada: Vancouver, British... | reverse complement strand
CGCCGCGAAAACTTAATCTGCCGCATAACTCCCCCGTGAATCACTTTACGAAAATACCCAATCGTTGATGCCAATTACTATAACACGGGCGAATGGCGACAACAACCCCGGATTGTAATCGGTTGCGGACCTCCGCGGTTAGGGACAAGGGTATGCGAAGGACATGCGTTTCTGGGGAAAAGGGGGATACTGGTTTCGGACATGATTTCCCGCTGCGCGGGCGTATAAAGGTTGTGCCGCGCGTGGCGCGGCGAAAAAATTGGAGGTGACAAGAGTCGCGCTGTGCGCGGGTCGCGGCACCGCTTTCCCTTCGCGCACAGCGCGGAAGGCGGCTCGCGGGGACACTAGTCCTCTCGGTCCATGAACCGGCCCGCGAAACACCGGGAGGGGCAAGTGTCACTTGCCCGCGGACGAGCAGACACTCGTCCCCCTCTGACGACAAGGGATAGGTATTTGCAACAAAGGGACAGGTATTTTGACGACACAAGATGTCCGCGAATGTATGCCAGTTTAAGAAGCGTCGGTCGACAGGAGTTGATGCGCTGGTATAACATCGATGGTCATGTCGTCAACCAGTATGCGGTCTTGCTGTCCGCAGGTTACGATGGTGCCGTTCTTTTTCCCGAAAAACCGCATCGCGGCAGTCAGCCCGCTGATCTCCCGGCCTTCTCTACTTCCGACAGCTTCATCACTTGTTCCAACCAGAATGAAACATTTATTCCACTAGCAGTGGCATTATTGTTTAGATGGATTATGTCAACCGCTTGTACGCGGTTGCGGCGGGGCATGCGAAGACAATGCGTTTCTGGTGAAAGTTGATAAAGGGAACAGGTATTTAGACAGCCACGAGGAACATTTGCCTCCTCAAGCAGATCCTTGAGCCGGATTGATTCATTCGTGTAGCGGTCGTAGAGCGACCGCATCTCCTGTTCGGAGTGTTTCCTTCTTTTGTTCATGGTTTCCCTTTTGGGTTGTTTCTTTGTCCTTCCGCCACGCAGCGGAAAGTTATGTATTATACCCGCCATTGTCAGTACATCGTTATGTCAGTACTGTCAGTACATCGTTATGGCATCAGCGACGGATATTTTGGTATAATGCACGCATCAAATTGACAAAGGACTTCAATGAACAGCAGATTGACAGTGGCGACGGCACCGAAGACATCGACCTTCCAGATCCGCGTGAACCCGGAAATTCGCAAGCGGGTCGAGGACATCTATGCGGGGTGCGGACTCACCTTGACGGATGCGATCAATCTTTTCTTTCAGCAGTCGCTCAATGCCGAGGGTCTGCCATTCGCGATCACATCGAAGTGCAAGGCCATGTTTGTGAAGGCAGCATCATGAATTCAGATTCGGCATCCGAGAATCTGGCGCATGCGTTCATGGAGCACCGTGGACGCCTGATGGCGCTCGTGAAGAAGAATCTCAATCCGATTCTTCTCAAGCGGATGTCGTATGAGGACGTCCTCCAGTCCGCCTACGAGGCGGCGGCGAAGAGACTTGACTATTTTGACGCCGCCGAGGACGTGCCGATCTACTTCAAGCTTCGCACCATTCTTTTGCAGACGATTGCCGATCTCTCTCGCCGCCATCTTCAGTCAGAGGGCCGCGATGCGTACAAAGAGGTGAAGGTGCGAGGTGAAGGTGAAGAAGATGATCGGTCAGGGGGGGTGATCGAGAATCTGGCGGCGGATGTGACATCTCCGGTTTCGCGGGTGGATCGCGACGAACGGCATGCGCTTCTCCGCCGGGCCGTGGACGCTCTCGCTGAAGCGGACCGACAGATCATTGTTCTCAGGCATTTCGACGACTTCGGGAATTCCGAATGCGCCGAGATCCTTGGCATCGAGCCGAAGGCGGCGTCCATCCGTTACGTCCGGGCTCTTGAGCGTCTCCAGAAGAAGTTGATGGAACTCTCGTGTTTCAGAAAGGCGTGATGACATGAGTGAAGAAGCGGAACTACCAGTTGGACTGAGAGCGCTCGCGGCGGAACTCGATGCGCTGGGGGGCGCGTCGAACGGGCCTTCTGTGGATGGACTTCCCAATCTGGGCGGGACGGATTTCCGTCCGCTCGCGCTTCTGGGGCGCGGTGGCATGGGCGAGGTCTACGTCGCCCGACAGCTCTCGCTTGACCGTGACGTAGCGGTGAAAGTTCTCTCCCGGTCCTTGGCACAGGACGATGAATTCCGCAGGCGGTTTCTCGACGAGGCACGGACGGTTGCGCGTCTTCACCATCCGAACATCGTCCAGACAATTGGGGCGGGCGAGACGAACGGGCGGCTTTTCTTTGCGATGGAACGCGTCGAAGGCTCGACGGCTACGGACTGTGGATTCAAGCGGGCGGAAGAGTTGGTGGCGTTTGGAATCTACGTGGCCGAAGCCCTGGCCTACGCGCATGCCTGTGGCGTCGTGCACCGGGACGTGAAACCGTCGAACGTCTTCATCGGCACCGACGGCACGGTCAAGCTCGGCGATTTCGGTCTCGCCGTCCTTGCGGAAGGCCGTTCAAGAGATCGCAGCGGCACGAAGAAGTACATGTCCCCGGAACAGCGGGCGGACGGCACGACGAGCGCGAAAAGTGATCAGTATTCGTTCGGCGTCATGTTACTCGAACTCGCCGCGCCGTTTCCGGAGCTGCTGAAGAATCCTGATTTCGCGGCCGTTCTCGACAAGGCCACGGCGGACGATCCCGAATCGCGTTACGCCGATATGACCCGTGTCGCCGCCGACCTCGAGCGGTTCCTGCGACACGAGCCCGTCGAGGCGCGTCCGGCTGGAACGCTGCGGCGCGTCGGCCTCTGGGCGCGGCGCAGCCCCGGTGCGGCCATCGGCGCGTGTGCAGCGCTCGTTCTGCTGCTGGCGCTCGTCGCCTCGCTCACGGTCGGCTACATCCGTACGTCACGCGCCTTGGAGGCAACCGAGCGCGAGGCGGCGAACACGGCTCGTTCACTCGTCGTCGCACTCACGGCTACGCCGACCGCCGAGGAAACCGCCGAGACTGATTTCCGCGGCAAAAGGCTGGTCAAGCTCAGAACGGCCCTCAAGACCATCGACGAACTTGCACTTCGTTATCCCGAGAACGGCGAGTTTAACCTCGCCGCCGAGCGGTTGCGGAAGGCGATTCAGTTCACCGAGATGCATGGTGAACGTCCGCGTAAACCCTATCGGGATTCACCTCGCCGATCTTCGTCGAGATGACGATTGCCACCACGGGAGCCGCCTTTGTGTCGATGACCGTGAGCAACCTCTGGATCCTCTGATTCAGACACTTTGACGACGCGAAAGCCGACGTTGGCTAGGCCTTTGGCGACGGGACGGGATTCATCGCGGATCTCTGTGCGGCAGCGGGTGCGGGGGCTATCCCACGCGCCGCCTTTCACGAGGGCGTTAGAGCCCTTGCGCGTCGAAGTCCATTCCCACACGTTACCCCAGAAGTCGATTGCCCCGCAGGCACCGAGGGTGGAGGAGAAGCTGTCGACCGGCGAGAGGCCATCGCACTCGCCCTTGGAGTTGAAGTCCGCGTCCTTTGGCATGTGCCCAGCGGCGAGTTCCCATTCCTCGGCGGTCGGCAGACGGTAGGTGGCACCGTCTTTTTTCGAGAGCCACTTGCAGTAGGCCTCGGCGTCCGCGAGTGAGACCTGGGTGACGGGCAGCTTGGCCTCTGTCACGGCCGGTGCGTTGCGTCCGGTGGCGGCGCAGAACTTCGCGTATTCCGCTACGGTGACCGGCGTGTGCGAGATGGAGACCCTCGGTGCGCCGAGCACGGGATGGAAGCCGTCTTTTGCTTCACGTGCATACGGACCGAGGCGTCGGTCCGTGAACCGGGCCATGGACTGCTGGATGCGCGTTTCGCGCCCCACGACCATCTCGTCCACGATTTCCTGCATCTCCTTGACTTTCTCGGGCCCGGCGGTCCGATTGAGTTCCTCGAGCTTCGCGCGCTTCCGGGCCATGACCTTCTCGTAGTTGGCCCGAACCTGCTTCTCCAGGGCGGCGCGGTTCGTCTCCGAGGGGTCTCGGCGGTAGGCGGAGATCAGAGCCTTTGTCTCCTCGTTGAGTTCAGGACGTTCGCGTTCGACGGTGGACGAGAAGCGGTGGAGCTTCGCGCCTTGGGTGGGACGCCGCGATTGGGCGGCGGCGGTGAAGGCGAGTGCCGTGCAGGCGGCGATGACAGTGAGTCTTGTGATGTTCATGAGTGTTATCCTTTCTTTGGTGTTCATCGAATGAAAATTATCGAAGCAGCCACTTCCAGGGATCGGCTTTTGCATATGCGACGGATTCGGAGTCGGCATGTCCGACCTTGGAGAGGATTTCAACATTCATAAGGCCTGGATGACTGGCGTTGACGGCATCGGCAAAGGCCTTGACGCGGACAACCGGGATGTAGTCATCATCCGAACCGTGGTAATCGAATATTTCGACCTTGATGTCCTTGGTCGCAGTCGGATTCCCGGACGCACCCACGACGAGGACACGACTGAAGAACGACGGATCATCGTTAAGAAGGTTGTACACAAGACCGCCACCCATCGAGAATCCGGTGGCGAAGACGCGTTTACGATCAATGCCGTGCTTTTCCATGCGAGAGCGAACAAGCTTGGGGATTCCATCGGAGACTGGGACGTCCCGTCCGCCATGTCCTTTGCGGGCCTCCCCGAGTGTCATGTCGGGCACCAGAATGATCAGCTTGGCGGATTGCCGCAGAAGATTGGCGTGTGAAATGGCCATTTCGATTGCAGTGGGGATTTTCGCTTCATTTATGCCGTCCTTCACCGAATCACGCCCGCCGAATACGACAAGCAGCGTTGGATCGCCTTTCCCCTTTGGATTCACGGTATACTCTCTCCATGTCAGGCGTCCGTCGGCTCCTTCGTCCGTAAGATAGGGGGCGATCTTCCTTTTCGCCTTCTCGTTGGACTTCTGCTCCTCGGTCGTTTCCTGGGCGGAGACGCTGTTGTGTGGGCGTTTGCCGTCGCGCCGGTTCGCCGGCGCTGCGAATGTCGAGGCGGCTATGCAGAGTGTCGATATCTCGAGCAGTGCGATGGATGTTTTGTTGTTCATTGGCGTTTTCCTTTCTCGTTCACGGGGCGTTATCGCTCCACCGGATGAGAACGCGACGGAAGAGGGAGAATCTACAGAAAAATTTTTCGATTATTCCTGTAGAATTTCCACCGGCCTCGCGTTCTTGGAGTCTGGACAACAAGAGAAGGAGAAGATCATGAACGGAAAAGAGTTTCTGACGGCGGCTGTCACCATGGCGGCGATGATGACGCTTTACAGGGAGTCGCATGCGGCATCGGGCGTTGTCGAGTTGGAGATTCCCGGCATGAACGCGTTGACGGCTGCGGCGATTTCGGACTTCTCCGCAAACCCGTGCCCGGAGACGGTCGCGGCGATCCGCACGTCCGTGGCGTCGAACTACGACGGTGTCGTCGTTCGCAAGGCGGAGAAGCGTGACGAGCTTCAGGCTGAGGCGGATGCTCTCGTGGTCGAACTCGGGCGGATGATTTCCACGAATGCACCGTTTGCCCAGATCTCACGACAGGAGAAACTGATTGAGGAACGCCAGTCGCTTGTCGATGATATGACGGAGCACCACAAAGGGACAGGTGTTTAGAAGCACCACCGGCCCAAAGGGCCGGATGCACCATAGCCCGGGGCAAGCGAAGCGCAGCCCCGGGTAACGTCACCTCGCATCCACGTGCCCTGAAGGGGCACTTCAACCCGCGTCCGACCATTTTTTTGAAGTGACCTTTCAGGCCACAATATCATTCTCCCCCGTCACCCAGGGCTGCGCTACGCTTGCCCTGGGCTAAGGTGAAGCCGCCCCTTCGGGGCTCGGGCGCAACAAAGGGACAGGTACCCGTCCCAGACAAACTAATGCACTAATTAACTAATTAACTTGGGTTGCGGCTTTGTCCGCGTTGGTTCCTCCATGCTTGACCTGTTCCGCCATTTGGTGTAATAATCATGTCAAATGAAAAGGAGGTTCCTGTGGGCGCGGTTATTGAAGAACGTGCCGGGGCTCTTGGGCAAGTTGCCGACACCATGGTGGCCGAACCGGTGGAAATTGTCGGCCATGTGGAGTCGCCCGGCGATGTGATCAACGCGGTCAAGCGCGGACTGCAGGTTCGTGCGTTTGATCAGCTTTGTTCCGACCTGAATATCCCGACTTCCCGGCTTCTACAGGTTGTGGGGATGAGTGACAGTACCCTGCGGCGACGGCGAGTATCCGGACGGCTGGATCAGAATGAGTCTGAGCGGGTCTACCGGTTGGGCAAGTTGTTTCATCTCGCGACACGGGTGTTGGGTTCGCGTGAACTAGCCGGGCAGTGGTTCAAGATGCCTGCAACTGCGCTGGGCGGGTCAACGCCACTTGATTACGCGGACACCGAGATCGGTAAGCGGGAAGTCGAGAAGGTGCTTTATCGCATCGCCTACGGAATCGTGTCATGAGTGTCCGTCTCTGGCGCGTCTACAACCCCGGTTTCGGGGGGGATCCCTTCGACGGCGAGGGGGCTCGGCGGGTCGGCGGGCGTTGGAACTCCGAGGGCGTCCCCGTAGTTTACTGTTCCGGCAGCCTCGCGCTGGCGGTGCTGGAAGTGCTCGTCAATGCCAAAACGAATCTGGCGCTGGTATCGTACTTGGCGGTTTCGACGGACGTGGACGAGAAGCAGATCGAACGGTTCGACGAACGCAAACTTCCGGCGGAATGGCGGCAGACCCCGCCGCCTTATAGCGCCCAACGCATCGGTGACGGCTGGGTGACCGCATGCACTTCACTGGCACTGGAAGTGCCCAGCGCGGTCATCCCGCTCGAGAAGAACTACGTGCTCAACCCGAGGCATCCTACGTTTAAGGGGCTCGTGAAAAGCGAGCCGATCCCGCTGCCCATCGATCCTCGGCTGTTAAAGCGAGAAGAGCTTGGGCGGAGATGACGAGATGTTACGAATAGAACAGGAAGAACTCCGCGACGCACTGACCGCGGTGTGTGAACTTGCCTATCGCGAAGGCGGGCTCGCGCTCGTCGTCGGGGGGTGCGTGCGCGATTCGATGATGGGTCTGCCCGCCAAAGATATTGATGTTGAGGTCTACGGCGTGCCCGCTGAAGTCCTCAAGGCCGACTTGGCTGCTCGTTTTCGCATCGACCTTGTGGGCGAGGCGTTCGGCGTGATCAAGCTTCACCATCTTCCCATAGATGTTTCCATCCCTCGCAGGGAGTCAAAGGCAGGTCTGGGCCACAAAGGCTTTGATATTCTCTCCGATCCGAACATGACCGTTGAAGAGGCCGCGAGTCGCCGGGACTTCACGATCAACGCCATGGCCTACGACCCTAGGAATGACCGTCTGCATGATTACTTCAACGGCGCGGCCGACCTGCGTCATCGCGTCTTACGGCACACGTCACACAAGTTCGTCGAGGATCCCCTTCGTGTTTTGCGGGGGATGCAGTTTGCGGCACGGTTCCAGTTGTCGGCCGCCCCTGAGACGTTGAAACTGTGTGCATCCATCGACAGCGAAGGACTCGCGCGGGAACGCATTTTTGAGGAATGGAAGAAACTTATTCTCAGGGGCGTGAAGCCGTCGCTGGGCCTCCGCTTTCTCCGAGAGAGCCAATGGCTTCGCTTCTATCCGGAACTCGCTGCGCTGGTCAATTGCCCGCAAGACCCGGAATGGCATCCAGAGGGCGACGTGTGGAACCACACGCTGCTCTGCATGGACGCCTTTGCCGAGGAGCGGATTGGAGTCGAACGCGAGGACCTAATCGTCGGCCTTGCAGTTCTGTGCCATGACTTCGGGAAGCCGCTTACAACCGAGCACCATGAAGACCACATCCGTTCTCTCGGCCACGCGGAAGCCGGGGAAGCGCCCACACGTGCCTTCTTATCCGGCATGACCAATGAGTCTGATCTTGTCGAAGCCGTTGTGCCCCTTGTGAGGGAACACCTGCGGCCCAAAGAGTTTTTCGATGCGCAAGCCTCGCCATCGGCGATCCGGCGACTGGCGTGTCGGGTCAAGCGGATTGACCGTCTTGTGCGTGTGGCCTGGGCAGACCAAAACGGGCGATTGGGGTTTCACGCCGATCGATTTCCAGCCGGGGAATGGCTTCTGAAAAAGGCCGAAGAGTTGAGCGTGAAGAGTGCGGCGCCGCGTCCGATCGTCATGGGTCGCCATCTCATTGAACTGGGCCTAAAACCCGGCCCCGCCTTCAAACCCATTTTGGACGCCTGCTACGAAGCGCAGCTCGACGGCAAGCTCACATGCTTGAAAGACGGAATCGCGATGGCGAAGGAAATGCGGGACACTAGGTAATAGGTAACGGGTAATAGGTAAGTTGTCAATTTAAGAAGCGTCGGTCAGCAGGAATTGATGCGCCGGTACAACATCGATGGTCATGTCGTCAACCAGTATGATGCGACCTGCTCGATTTCCGACAGTTTCATCACTTGCTCCAACCAGAATGAGACACCTATTCCATTGGCGATGGCATTGTTGTTTCATTTCGGATGGATTATGTCAACCGCTTGTACGCGGTTGGTGTAGGGGGGCATGCGAAGACAATGCGTTTCTGGTGAAAGTTGGGATGCGTTTTTTGGACATGATTTCCCGCTGCGCGGGCGCATAAACGACAAGATTGATTTCCCGCTGCGTGGGCGCATAAAGGTTGTGCCGCGCGTGGCGCGGCGGAAAATTTGGAGTGCGGTGGCAAGAGCCGCGCTGTGCGCGGGTCGCGGCACCGCTTTTGCGCGCCACCCCACCACCGTAATCGTGCATCGAGTAGGGGAGTTTTCTCTCCCCTCTCACACCACCGTACGTGCCGTTCGGCATACGGCGGTTCAACATAACTTCAAAGCATGGCGTTCGTTATAGTAATCTAAACAACTTACAAGTCCCCTCTTTGACAGCTTCTCTTTGGTGATTGCCCTTACTACACACGTCTTTGTTGCAATCCACTGGTATCGGTTTCCTGTGTATGATGTAAGTCTTGCAAGGTCTTTGTGTATACCAAGCTTCTGCAATCCCCATTGCCGTTTAGAAGGCACTTTCCATTGCTTCCAGATGATTACTCGAAGCCGTGTACGCAATGAGCGATTTTTCAGCTTGTTTATCTACACACAATAAGGCATAATAGCGGTCAATCTTCATTTTGGGGGCTGTATTGACAGCTAAGCGCCCCTGCGGGTTTGACAAGAAAGTTTCTTCTGTCAACAAAAATGGACCTCAACTAAGGAATGAACTATGGGCAAGAAAAAAACGTACGCTGAGCACGAGGTTGCGCTGAGAGTGGGTGCGCGGATCCGTAAGTTGCGCGAGATTCAAGGCATCACTCAAATCACGCTGGCGACGGACATCGGCATCAGAGCGGGACCGCTGGGCTGGATTGAAAAGGGTAAGCATCTGCCCTCAGGGCGCGTACTCTATCGTCTGGCCAAACGGTTGAATGTGCGGATTGATGACCTGTTCCAAGAGAAGGACGTATGGGACGATAGCACAACGCCGACGGATACGCAGACCTCGGTTGTCCTGCCGCCCTTGGATGCGGCGGCATGCCCGAATGCGGAGGCGCTAAAGGCGACGCACATCATCTGTCAGACCGTGGCGGAAACACTCCCCAAACTTGAAGAACTGGCGGGCGTGGCGCCTCGTCTGGACTTCTCGCTGAGCATTCCCTTCACAGCCGATGATGACGGCGCCAAGCAGGTCGCCGCCTATGTGCGGCAGGGGCTCGGCATCGGGAACGCCATGCTGGCCGACTACTTGGAGTTGCTTGAGAACGCCGGATTGCGCGTCGTCTTTATGGATATGCCTGAAGGGTGTACGGCGTTCAGCGGCTATGATCCGCTCAATCAGAACGGCTTCATCTTTATCAATAGCAACCTCAAGAAACAGCCCGAGGTGCAGATGGCCCATGCGGTCCTCGAGCTCGGGCGGATCTTCTGGTACGTGCGTAAACAAAGTGGGCAAGCAAGCACAGAGGATGATGCGCTGGGCGAGGAGGCGTTTGCACGCCGCTTCGCGTCGCACTTCCTCATGCCGGTCACCTCGCTCCGTAGGACGGTTCTGCAGACGGGCGTGGCGCCGGAGAGTTGGACGTTCGATCTGCTGCTGCGCATGAAGAAGCGCTACGGCGTCTCTGCCCGGTGCTTCGCGATGCGGCTACAGGAGCTTGGCCTGAGCTGGAGTGACGAGCAGAAACGTAATCCGAGCGCATTCCTCTTCGAGGATGAGTTGGAAGCGTTTCAGGCAGAGAAAGGGACCGCGACCGAGCCAGGTGGCAACCGTCCGCCTTGCTCCATGAACGGCCGGATCGGCGACCTTCTGCTTGTGGCAGAGCAAAAAGCCGGCAAGGACATGAAACCGGTCAACTCGACAAAACGCGTGCTCCGGCAATCCGGTGTACGGTTCGACATGTAACCCGGGAGAAGTAAATGAAACGCGCATGGCCGGTGTTTTTGGTTTTTCTGGCAATGGGCTTCGGGGATGTCGTGGGGCCTCTGGTCACCTTGGTCAAAGAGACCTTCAATGTTTCCAACTTAACGGCGCAACTGGTGCCCCTGACCGGGTTCCTGATGTTCGGCCTGCTCTCTGTCCCGATGGGGCTGGTTCAAGACCGCAAAGGGAAGAAGTTCGTTTTGATACTCGGACTGACGGTCGCCCTGGCAGGTGCCTTGTTGCCGATCTTCGCCGGCATGTACGGCCGACAGGTGGAGATTGCCGCGGGTGACCTGACGAAATTTTACGTCATACTGGCTTCCATCCTGCTGCTGTGCGCGGGTGCGACGATCCTGCAAGTCTGCGGCAATCCCGTAATGCGCGATGTCTCGCCCCCAGGCAAGTTCTCGAGCAATCTGTCTTTGGCGCAATCCGTCAAAGCGGTGGGCTCATCCATGGGCTTTCTGCTGCTGCCGCTGGTAGCGAAACCCTTGGGTTTATCATGGTCGATCCAATACCCGATCTTTGCGGCAACGTTGGTGATCGCGCTGTGCGCCTGTCTGCCGCTGCGGTTGACGGTGGAGCGCGACGAGCAGCGCCAACCGGCGACGCTCCGCTCCTGCTTCACGCTTTTCGGGAAAAACCGCTTTGTGCTGACGATGGTTCTCGGCATCTTCTTTTATGTCGGCGCCGAGGTGTGCTTCAACTCCGGCGTGCCGCTGTTGTTGAAAGAGCGGTTCGGTCTGGTTCTAGAAAACAGCCTCTGGGTGAGTTGGTCGCTGTTCTTCCTGCCCATCCTGGTGGGACGCTTCGCGGGCGCGGCCATCCTGCGCGTGCTGCAACCGGCGCGCTTCCTGAAGCTGACCGCCGTGCTGTCGCTCATCGGAATCGCGGCTGTCTTCAGCGGCGTCAAGAGCCTGACATACGTCGGCATCGTGGTGACGGCACTGGGGTTCGCGAACATCTTCCCGTTGATCTTTTCCATCACGGTTGACGCCCTGCCCGAGCGCTCTAACGAAATCTCCGGATTGATGATTTCCGCGATCGCGGGCGGTGCCATCCTGCCTCCGGTCATGGGGTGGGTCGTGGACCTTGCAAACAAAAACCAGATCGTCGGCTTCATTGTGCCGTTCGCGGCACTGCTCTACATCCTCTGGGTGGCGCTGACCCAAACCACGCGCCAAAAGACGGCCTAACGGCGACCGAAGCGACTCCCGCTCCGCTCACGCCCACGGCACCCTCTGCACGGTGCGCGAGGGCGGCGTGTAACCCGGCACCATCAGCCGCGTGATGCGCGGCGTGATGTCCGTGAGGCTGTTGGCGTTGGCCTTGAGTTCATCCGCGCCAGGGCCTATCGCCGCGAGCGGCACCGGATTGCGTGTGTGGCCTCGGCTCCCCATCTCTTCGATATTGCCATGATCGCTGGTCAGGATCAAAAGCAGGCCGGTCGTCTTGCTCAACTTGACCACCGTATCCAGAAACAGATCAAGCGTCTTGAGAGTCTCGCAGGCGAGGTCATAATTTCTGGAATGTCCGGCCAGATCGGTCAGAAAGAACTCAAAGAGCGTAAAGTCGTGCGCCAACGCCACCTGAACTAGGTGTTCGGCGGCCTTCTGGGGCGTCACCGACGGAATAGCATACCCCTTTTCCCGAAAACTGAGGCGCGTGATGTCATGCGAGACCGCACGGTTAGCCAACAGATCGTCTTGAATCGAGATCGTTTCAGGCTGCGTCAGCGCCATCACCGTAGTGACGGATTTGAAACGGCGGGTCCTTAAGTCATCGACGCTGTCGACCAGATACGCGTCAGCAAACCGGCAACGCAACCCCTTCTGTGTCAGCTCCATAAAGAGATTGTCCTCTTCGATCAGTTTCCGCAGGGTGGGCCCCGGGAAACCCTCGCAATGACGCCCCATGACCTGTGAAGCGTTGACCCCCGTGAACATCGTGGCCTGCCCCGTGGCACTCTGCGGCAACCCATCGATACCGAGACAAGCGTCAATCGTGACCGAGTGCTTTTCAATGAGTTGGCAGAGGGCCGGACAGATCCCCGCATGCACCGGATTGTCGGTCGCGGGCTTGCGTAGGCCGACGCCATCGATAAACAGGAAGAGCACCTTCATTTTCGATATTATTGCACCGATACCGCTCCGCGACAAGACAGAACGTGTTGCGATTTAGTTTCGCCGAAACTGAATCACACACGGTAGTTCGTTAGTGCGGTAGTGCCTTGCGGCTCGACAAGCGCGACAAATCCTAAATCCTAAATTTTAACTCCTAAGTCTATGGTGCGACCTCAAAGAAGTTAAGGCTGCACCTCCGTCAGCACCTGTCGGCAGCAAAGTACCTTTTCCAGCAGATCTTGCGGGATGTAGAAGTAGTGGTTTGAAGACTCGTACCCGATCCGCGAGTCGGCCTTGACGAACGGCAGGAGTTGCTTGGCGACCGCCAACTCAGCACGCGCGGCAGCCCGCATTTCGCCTCGGCAGATGGCGCGTTCGGGGTCGGTCGTGGCGGTCTGCAGGCGGTCGCGTGCGGCGACAAAGCGCGCTTGGTTGACGCAGGCAGAGAAGTGCAGTTCCGCAGCGCGGAAGAGTCCTAACTCACGTCCGGCTTCGGTGCGCGTGGACTCCTGCACCTGCGGTAACAGACTGCCCCACAACCCGCACCCGTGCGCGAAACCGGCGCGCACCTTATCCATCTGCGCGATCCAGACCTCAGCCGGATACACCGACCGCCACCTCGCGAGATCGTCGTACGGGAGGCCGACCATGGTGGCGCGGTAGCCGGTGGGCTTGAGATAGAGCGGGTTGGCTGGCCCCATGTGCTGCGGGCCGTTGTAGACCGTGCCGATGTGGTAGGGATATTCGCGGAAACCCTGCGAAAATGCGGTCCAGGCCTGCCGCACGAGCGGCGCGGCATCAGCGCCGTACCGCCGGACGGCCACACGGTCCAACACCGGGCCGATCGCACCCGTCCCCTTGGTGAAAGCCTGAAAGACCTCCAGATTGGGCGAAGGGTAACACCCCAAACTCCAGCTCAGCATCACACCGTCCACGCCGGCCGAGGCCAGATTGCATGCGTGTTCGGCCACCAAGTCGAGCGTCGGCAGATACGGGATGGAACAGAACTCCCATGTCGCGCCGACCTGCACCTTCGCCGATGTTTTCAGTCCCGCCGCGCGCGCCAGCGCCCAATGCTTCTTGGCACGCGGCCCCGGCCCAACGGAGGAGATGGAGTATTCGCCGACCGTGGATGCGACGCCGCCCCGGGTGATCGGCAGCGACCATTCGCTGACCGACTGCAACCAGCAGTTCTTGGGTAGGCGCGCGATGATCTCGCCGACTTGCGTGTCATCCCAGCTCCAATCCCACGCCAAGACCTTGGCTTCAGGGTTGCCGCGTGCCACGCCCTGCGCGATCGTCGCGTTCACCTCGGCAATGATCTCGGCATACGAACGCTCTTTACAGCGCTCGCACTTTGCCTGTTGCCGGTGTGAAGCGCAACTGGTGGGGTTTTCCGAAGCGGTAATGGTAAAGACACCGCCCAGCCCCGGCACTTGGGTAAACACGGAAGCTACGGCATCAGACATCCAGCGCCGCACCTCCGGGTGCGACGTGCAAAGCCGCGCGGTGTCACCGGCGGCGGCGACCCCGCGCATGGCGGCGCGTTCCGGTCGCGCCTCAAAAAATGAGTGGTGCATCGTACGCGGTTCGTTCATGTAGAGATAGATCTTCACGCCGTACTTTTCGGCGCGCGCCACCAGCTTACGCAATCCCGCAATCCGCCGCTCACACCCCTCGCCGAACTCCGGGAAGGCGGGATCTTTCGCCAGCGTGCGCAGCACCGTGTGGACCCATACGCCATTCACGCCAGCCGCCGCAAGACGCTGCAAAAGTCCCTCAGGATAGGAGGCAACTTCGGTATCGTAAAGCGGGTCGCCATACTCGGCAAAGTACGAGAAAATAAAACGCAACCCGAAGGGCGAACTGTCCGATGACGGCGCGACCACGATGGCCGGATCAGGCCGCGAAAGGCGATCGATAAAAGCGAAGCGCGGCTCTTCAGGCTGGCGCAGACTATCCGCAACGCCCTCCTCGCGCAGCCAGACGGCGAGTTGTTCGGCAGCCGCGCGCTCAGCCTCGGAAGGCGGCGTGTAGCGCAGCGGCGGACAGGCGGGCTTGACGCTACCCAGTTTGATGAAAAGGAAGTCATCCTCCATCAGCGCATAGCGCAACTGCTCGCGCGTGAAACCGGTAAGCGTCAGAAGCTGGTCATAGGGCAGCAGATGCCAGTTACGCCGCACCACGGTGATGTAGCCCTTGTCCTGCCACGCCGACAAGATCGCATCCTGCGGCGGCAGCCCCATCGAGGCCGCAACCTGCGCCACATTTTCAGGCGTCGTGCCCACGACCTCGGCCAGCTTCGTCTGCGGCACCACGGTCCAGTTGCGCCACACAAACTGATGCAACCGGCTAGGGAACGGTTCACACCCCAGCGGCGCCTTTTTACCGGCCTCGTCCGGCAGCGGCGTTTCCGCGCCGTACACGGTACGCGCCACGATCAACCCCGCCATCATGAAACCTGCCACCAAACGCCGTGTCATCGTCATTGAGCACCCCTTTCTTTTTTAAAGAATCTCTGCTCAGTATCCCACACTCGCCACGCATTGACAACCGCTTCCGGTTTTTGGTTTTTTTGCTTCCGAAGTTGACTCTTCCGCTTCCCTCCGCATAATAGGGTTAACCGTGTGAGTCGGTGTCCATCCTTGACAGTGCCTATCTCTAACCAGAAAAGGATCAAACATGAAAGAAGCGGATCGATCAACTCGAAGCTTACGTCTGGCGAGCACGGCTCTCGCCGCGTTTGCCATCTTTGCACCGTTCAACGTAACGGCTGCGCGTGTCGCACGCGCGATCACGACCGTTATGGGTGGTTCGGCCACACTCTACAATGTGGATGAGAACGGCACGTGGACTTCCGTACGGACGATCTACTCGACCGGTTCCCCGTACATGCTGAGAGCCGTGCGCTGCGTCTACCGTGACGGCGTCGTCTATGCAGCCGACATGATCAAGGATCCGAACAAGGACGGCACGGGCGGCTACATCCGGAAGTTCACCCTCGATGGCACGTACCTCGGCGATCTCGGCCACTTTCCCGGCCAAGCGGAAGGTTTATGCTTTTCGTCGGACGGTAACTACCTCTACATCGGTTACGCCTTTCAACTCCTTGCCGGTCAGATCGATCGAATGTCGCTTGCAGATGGTACGGTGGAAACGTTCAAGACAGGGCTTGGGCCGATCCGTCAGATCTGTACGGATGGTAAGGGACGCCTCTATGCGGCCGCACGGATCAGCGGCCCCATCACGATTATCGACGAAGCGACGGGAGAAACGCTGAAGAGCGTCGCGAAGGCTGCGCAGGGGATCGCCTATGACCCCAAGAATGATGTCCTCTGGTGGTGCCAGAGCGGTTCCTCCTACGGCACGATGGATCGCGACGGAAACAACCTCGTCACCTATTCGGGTGGTCCGATGGGCAACTGTTTTGCTGCGGCGGTTCTCGACGAGCTCCCGTATTTCGCCGGTTATGGGAACAAAGTTTATCGCCGCGAAACAGACGGCACGTTCACGACGGTCGTGAATACCACTGCGAACTACTCCGATCTTACGATGCTCCCGGCCTACGACATGACGGCGCACTGGACGTTCAACGAGTCCGCGAACGCCCCCGCCTTCACGAATGCGATTAGCCCCGTACTATATCCGATCTATCCGAGCGGTCTCCTGCAAAGTGGCGCAACAGGCGTCGCGAGCGGATGCGCTTACTTTGGCGGTACGGCCGCGCGCGGTATGATCGAGGGTTCGCGTGCGCTCATCCCCGCCACCGGCGACTTCACCCTCGCGTTCTGGGTGGGTGTTCCCGCAACTACGCAGCCGCAGGAACAGTACATCTTCTCCAACCACGGCATCATCAATGGGCGTCTCAACATCATGGCCAACCTTGATGGTACCACGAATACGCTCTGCTTTTTCTTCGGACCGCAGGGCACCGAGACTTACAAGATCTTCTCCACTAACACGTTTGCGGACGGTGCATGGCACCATGTCGCACTGACGCGTGCGAACGGTGAGTTCTCGCTGTGGATGGATGGCGCACTCGAGGGGAGTGTGGCGTGTCATGCAACGAATCGAATCGGGCAGTTCCTCGACTGGTGTCTCGGTTGTTCGTCCAGCGAAGTGCGGGGGCAGACGGCGCCGGGCGCGTTCGTGGACGACTTGCGTATTTACGATGGCGCGATGTCGGTGAATCAAATCGCGGAACTCGCCGCATCCGTGACGCCCGGCGCGGCTCCGACGTGCCCGGCGGCACCCTCCGGCGCGACGGCGCTGCCGTCTGCTCTCGGGACGGAAGTGGCGCATGCCTACGCTTGCGACGCACCAATCGGCGCGCCCTCGCTCCTCGCGACACCAGACGGCTCCTGCTATCTCGCGGCGAGTCGCGGAAACCGCCCGTTTGCGCATGATCAGAAGACGACTGTCTACAAGTCGACGGACGGCGGTGTTACATGGACGTCTCTCGCCGAAGTCGCACTTGGTAACGGGGCGCTCTTCGCGCTGGACGGAGCGATTGGCCTCATGGGGAACGCCCCAGGCAGCCTAACCGATGTGCAGATTTTCCTCTCGTTCAACGGAGGGACGACATGGGCTGAATACATGCGTACGACCACATCCCGATTCCTACCGAACCTCTCGACGACGCCGCCAGTGTTTGCACAGGGACGCCTCTGGCAAGGCTTGACACATATCGACAACACCTCGCATCGACCGTATCCCGGAGCCATCAGTTTCGCCGTGAACGGCACGACATTCTCAGATATGAAGTTCGTGAACATCGGCTATACGGATCACGGAGTGTTTCTGAACAATCCCGCTTATGACCTAATCTGCGGCTACCTGCCGGGACCTGTTGCATCTGTGGGTGACGCTGTGCGTGCAATCTATCCGATCGATGACCGTCATCCGGCGTCTGTGGATGCTGTGCTTGGTGTGGAACGTTATGCGTGTACGGACATTACAAGCACTGATTTTCGTATGTACCCGTTCTTCGGTGTTCCGGGAGCATCCAAGCGCTTCTCAGTGGCGTACGACGCCGTAAGCGGTCTCTATTGGGCTGCGACAGTGGCCGTGACGAACTGCGCAGACCTCGCCACGATGAACGGCAACGACATTCGCAACGTCCTCGCACTCTACGCCTCTCCTGACTTGATGGCGTGGCGGCCGTGTGGCATCGTGACGGTGACGGATGCGGCTACATTCGACGCACCGGCAATCGCCGTCGTCGGCGACGACCTCGTGCTCGCCTATACCGTGGCGACGGACGATGGCGCGGGCGGCCCGCGTTCACCCGTGCACGGCAACTACCTCGCGACACGTCGCGTGACGTCTTTCCGCACGGCGTACGAGCCGTTCACGCCTGGGGGACAACATCTTTTGCTTGGCGAATTCAGCCGCCATTCGGTGCTGTCTTACTATCCTGGTCCAGACGGCCAATGGTATTCGGGGGGACTCTTCGCGACGAATGCCGGGGCTGTAGTGGGTATCGCTGCTGGATTCGGGCGCGTGTACGTGTCGCGGGAGGTTCCCGCTCCCGGGAAGATTGATGTCTATACCTACGACGGCACGTTCATAAGCACGATCACGGCACCGGAAGGGGTCGGCACGGACAACATCAAACTTGCGAAGAGCGGCGCGTACCTGCTCATAGCCGATCCATTCAAGTCGAATGCCGTCTACCGCTATTCGCTCGTGACGGGGACGTGGACGAAACTCTGCGATACGACATCGGGACTGCCGAATCAAGTGCGCGGCATCGCAATTGATCCGCGTGACAACTCGTTCTACGCAATGGGCCGCAATGGGAAATCATCCATTCGCCGCTTCAACATGTCAGGTGCTCTGCTTGAAACGATTGTTGCGGAACTCGCAAACTCTTCACATCTCGCGTTGGAACTTGATGCGGAGAACAACATGCTCTACTACGCGGAAATACGCGGGAAAACCTATAAGATCGACCTCACGGACGGAACAAGAACCCCCGTTCTCATCGAGTCGCTCGATGTCAACATCCCTCTAGCCGCGACGGCCGATCTCCTCACCTTCGACGGAACGCTCTATGCAGTCGGCGGTGCGGCGGCCGGACATAAGGTGCGTTTGGATGGTGGAAAAACCACATGGGGTGTCCTCCCCAAGTCGCACTTCCCCCTGCGCATGGCCATCCTTGACCGCGACTCCGGTGGAGGCGGCACAATGATCATCATCCGATAAATTCAAGTGGAGAGCGCAGGGCGCTCCCCCGCCACGACACCGGGGGCGCGCGCACGAAAGGAGTCATCTCTTATGAAGAGCATCATGTTTTTTTGGACATTCGCGGCGGTATGCGTCGCGGCGGCGGACTGCGACATTCTCGTCTCACGCGAGGGGGCTTGCGTGGAGCATTGGCGGGCACCCGAGGCAGGCGGCGTGTGGCAGAAGGTCGGTGTGTTCCTAGATGGACGGAAAGCGGGCATTCACCCCACCGGCATCACGGCGTCGGCGGACGGCCTCGTGTATGTGGGCGACGGGTCGGAGGGCGGCAGCGTGAAGGTGTACGGGACGGACGGCGCGTTCCGCGGTGTGGTCGCGACCACGGGATTCCGCCCCGACCAGTTGTGCATATCCCCGGACGGAAAGTGGCTCTACGTTTCCACGCTTGAGGGTGAAAAGCGCGGCGTGTGGCGTTATGCGTGCGCGACGGGGAGGGGTGGCCAGGCACCGTTCTGCGCGGAAGGACTCCAACCGCGTCATCTTGCGTTCGGCACGGACGGATTCCTCTATGCGGGGTGCCGCAGTGCGAACCTCGTGGTTGTTTACGATGTCTCCGGCGAGAAGGCTGTTGAGAAGGGACGTATCGGCGTGGGCGCTTTTATGGGGGGCTTTGCGCTCACGGGCATGCACGGCGCGGAACTTGTAGTGCCGGGGATGAAAACGGAGATCGTGGATCTCGTGCGAGGTGTCACATCGTTTCCGCGCGGTGTGGAGCCGTTCACAAACGTGATTGGCGTCTGTACGGTGGCAGGGAAGGTTTTCGCCGGAGACTGGCCGGCGGGTGTCGTGCGTACCGTGGAAGCGGATTCGAAACCCGTCGCCACCGGCGTGCGTGCCGTGTGCGCGCTTCTCAATCTCACCGAGACAACGAACGGCGCGATTGCCCGAGCCCGTGCCCAGGCGGCCGTCGCGCAACGTGCGCTGGGTAAGCCGCTTGTCTATGCGACGCCCTCCCTGCCGCCAGGTATGGATTTCGCGCGCATGAGTTTCAACAATCCGGACGCAACGATCTTCCTCAAGGCCGGCTTCGGCGTTGAGGCGCTCCGTGTGCTCGATTACGATGGTGACGGGCAGTTGGACATCGTTGTCACGTGTGGATGGGGCACATGGCCTTGGGCTGGCACTTACCTCTACCGAAACCCCACGCCGAAGGGCCAGAAGAATCCGAACCCTATCTTTCCCAAGTACGAGCGCATCGACCCCGCAACGTTGCCGCCTGTCTCGCCGGGCGGGACGTTCGCGGACGGGCGACCGATCGGAGACGTGCATTATACGGCGGTTCCCGAGTCGAAGGAGTTCTGGGTGGGACGCAAGTCACAGGGCGGCCCGCGTCTGTTGCGCGACCTCGACGGTGACGGTGTGCAGGATTTGGTGATCGGCGCCTCGGACCGGAATATGAGCGCCTGGCAAGATCGCTATGATGCACGCGGCAACTGGAAGGACATCCAGTTGCGCGGCTTCGTATACTGGTGCCGCGGCCTCGGCGAGGAGAAGTACGGCGAGCCGCAGATGCTCTACATGGAAAACGACCTCCCCGTGGAGGTGTATGGTCAGGCACGCATTTTGATGGAGGACTACGACCACGACGGCGATCTTGACCTCATCCTTTTCGACTTCATGGATACGATCTCCTACTTTGAGAACGTGGGCACGAAGACGAAGCCGCTCTTCACGGCGGGCCGCTTCCTGCGTGCACCGGACGGCACACGCCTCCACGGCGACCTGTGCATGCCCTATGCGATCTCGGTCGACTGGGACGGTGACGGACGACCGGACATCCTGTTCGGTGAAGAGGATTCGCGCGTCGCGTGGTGTCGCAACACAGGCACGATCAAGAACGGGCTCCCCGTCTTCGAGAAACCGAACTACTTCCTCCAGAAAGCGGACGAACTCCACTTCGGCGTATTGAGCTGTCCCTGGACGTACGACTGGGACGACGATGGCGACCTCGACATCATCTGCGGCAACTCGCACGGTCAGATCGCCTTTATCGAAAACCTCTCCGGCCCTCGCGTGGAGAAGCCGAGATGGGCACCGCCCGTTTACCTCACGGAACCCGACGGCAAGTTCATCTGGCCGATCGCAGGCAAAAACGGCTCAATCCAAGGCCCGTGCGAATCGAAGTGGGGCTACGCCACGCTGTCGGTGGCGGACTGGGACGGCGACGGCCTTCCGGACATCATGGCCAACAACATCATGGGCGAGGTGATGTGGTGGAAGAACATCGGTACGCGCACGAAGCCAAAGCTTGATTATGCGCGCCGCGTGGAAGTAGAGTGGGATGGCCCGCAGCCGGAACTTGCCTGGGGATGGAAAAAACCCGAGCTCCAGAAAAACCCGAAAGATCTTCTTACGCAGTGGCGCACGACGCCCGTGATGGTAGATTGGAACGGCGACGGTCTCACGGATCTCATCATGCTTGATCAGGACGGTTACCTCGCACTCTTTGAACGTGCGCGTCACACGGACGGTACGCTGATCGTCCGACACCCGCGCCGCGCGTTCCTTAGCGTGGACGGACACCCCCTGCGTTTGCGATGTACGTTCAACAACTACATCGGTTGCGGCCGACGCAAGTTTGCGGTGTGTGATTGGGACGGCGACGAAAAAATGGATCTCGTAATGAATGGTGGCCCAAACGCCGAGGTCATGATTCAGACGGCTTCCAGCAACGGCACATGGTCGTTCCGATCCATCGGTCCCTTGGCGCGTCATCAGCTCTCCTCGCACGATCCACAGCCGGCCGTATGTGATTTCAACGGCGACGGCGTGCCGGACCTCATCTTCGGCGCGATGGACGGTTACCTCTACTATCTGCGTAATCCCCGATCAGAGACGAAGTAGAAAATTGCCTGTTTTCGTGTACGCACTGAAGGCAAAACGCCGTTGTCACGACTGGCCTTCCTTGGTATGATACTCGTGATGTTGAAACTGTCGCATGAAAAAAACTCGCATAGTAGCCGTTCCGGCCAGGCCATGGTCGAGTACCTGATCGTATTCGTGGTCATGCTCATGGTCGTCGCGGTATTGTCGGTTTTCCTTTATGCAGTGAGGCAGCAGTCCAACCGGGCGCTGGATTTGGTCGCCTCGGAATACCCCTGAGTAACGAGGCTCGGGGAGTGAACAAACGGGAGAAACTCATGAAACGTCGTTTCGGCCGTCGTAACGGCCAGACCATGGTCGAGTACATCATCATCGTGGTGTTGATCGCCATCACGCTGCTGGTTCTGTTCTCGCGTCTCAGCAAAGCCACCGGCCGCAAGATCGCTGGCGCCACGTCCGCGTTGGACGCCGACGCAGGATCCGAAGCCGAATCTCTTGCTGAAGACATCGACGAGAGCAAGGTCAGGAACCTGAACCCCGACGGCAGCTTCCAGCCGTGACGGGATCACGCTAACACAGAGGCTGGCGTGAACAGACCTTCCAGGCGGACACAGAGTGCCGCCGCGCGCTCCGCTGTGCCGGGCGGGTGGTGGCAATGGAGAGCGAGTGTCCCCACGAGCCGCCTTCCGCTGTGCGGAAGGACGGGTTCCAACGGTCAGGCCATGATTGAATCGGTCTTTGTGATCATCGTGGCCTGCCTTTGCTTTTTCGCCATCTTCCAATACGCCAACCTGTTCGCTTCCAAGGCCGTCTTGAGCCACGCGGCCGCGCGCGCGGCGCGTTCCCGGGCGGTGGGATTCAACCGGTGGATGGTTGTGAAAAGCGCCCGCGTGGCGGCCATACCGGCCTCCGGGCGACGTCTGACGCCGACATCCGTCGGTGTCGATCCCGCCGTCAGAGCCGCGCTCCAGAGAAACCGCGTCGGTGATATCTGGGACTTAGCGCTGGAGACCGATGTCCGTTCCCCGGGCACCCAACTGGAAGTCGCCCGCGTCCCCGACTATATGGACAGCGATAACGACGCCACCGCCGAGCACCTGCTTAATTACGAGCTCTGGGACGCCCTCTCCGTGGACATCAGGGAGCCGATGAATGTCGGTGGGCTCACCCCTGGCGTTCTGACCGTGAACCTGTATCAGCGTCACCCCCTGCTCATCGCGCTCGGTCCGCTGGCCCGTGGAGAACTGCGTGATGTCGGCGAAGACGAGGAGTTGGCGCTCGGGGCGTTCTATTCGATCGAAAGCCACTATCCGCTCTACATGGAGGATATGAACTGGTGAGGCGCAGGCACAGATCCGGATCGGAGGTGCCGTCCGTCCGTTCCGGACAGGTGGCGGTCTTCCTGTTGCTCGCGATGACCGTCCTCGTCTTCATGCTGCTTTTCATCGTCGACCTGCACAGTATCATCCAACGTAAAAACCAGACCCAAAACGCCGGTGACGCCGCAGCCCTCGCGGCGGCGCGTTGGCAGGGTGCCACCCTTAACCTCATGGGCGAACTGAACCTGTTGCACGTGTTGGCACTCGTCAATAATCAGACCAACGCGGTCGACGCCATCACCAATATGCAGGCACGGCTCAACTTCACCGGCCCGATGACCGCGCTCTTCGCAGCCCAAATCGCCGCCAAGAACAATCGCATGTATGTTGACCCCGAAATGACCGACCTCCTGCGCGAACATGTCAGCACCATCCGCATGCAGTATGCCTCCGTCTTCGACGGTGAACTCTACTTCCCGGAACCCTGGCCGGGCGCTTGGCCGCAAGTCGCCGACATGCTCAGTCAAGTCGTCGCCGACGGTATCGCGGCCGGTCCCGACAACGCCCAGTTCTTCCTTGATCCCTCCACAGACCACATCCTCATGCAGAAAGACTTTTACGACGCCGTCATGGGGCAAAACTGGTGCTGGTTTTATCTCCATGTCCGCGGCTTGCTGGAGTCCTATTCCTCCTTCCGCGACTGGCCCGCGTTGCCTGACCTAGGCGTGGCCGATTACTCAGATGCCGAAATCTTTGGCATCGGCCTCTTCCCGATGACGGCCCGTCTGGATACCTTTTTCTCGGCATCTGAACTTGAAGCGCGCTTTCATGAGGCCGGGTTTAACACTGTTTCCGCCGCAGAACTCGCCGGTACCAATGTGATGCAGAGCGGCGAGACCTGGTACTTTTACAATCCGCGTGAGTGGTCCGAATGGACGCGTATCAAGCCGGACGGTGAGGACAGCTTCCCGGTGACCGGCACTGTGCGTCCGGAATACGACCGCGCCGGCGCTGACGCAGTGGTCCGCGTCTATGCCACCGTTGAGCGCGAAACCCCCGGCGGCGGAGGCGGGCGCCGCAGCAACAAGGTGGTCTGGACTGCGGCCGCCAAGCCCTTCGGCTATCTGGAGGACGGCACCGGACGGCGACCGGCGACCGACGCTTCTTACTTCGCGCTACCCGCTTTTCGCGATGTCCGCCTGATCCCGGTCGATGCCGCCTCCGGATCTGAAAACAGCACCTCTGACGTCGAATGGGTGCGCCATGTGCGCAACCATCTCCGCCCCTATCTCGAAACAGGACCGCAATCCCCAGCCTGCCGCTATTGCCTCGCGCTAGCGACATGGGAAAACGAGGCATTCCGCCAAACGGGCATCGACTGGCTCGAACTCTACCATCAACACTGTCGCGTGCGCTCTTCCGGCGGCCGCCGCGGCGGGGGCTCGCGGAGGGGACACTGATGCGTACATGTGCTTGGTTTCGGATTTCTTTTTTTGACATGATTGTTGCGCCGCATACGGCGCGGCGGCGAAATTTGGAGTGCGATGACAAGAGCCGCGCTGTGCGCGGGTCGCGGTACCGCTTTCGCTCCGCGCTGTGCGCGGAGCCACTCTTAGTCCGCACACTTAGTCGAATACACTTAGTCGCAACACTTAATCGATTGCGACAGCGACGAAGTGCAAGGACGAAGTGTACCCGACGAAGTGCAGCCGGGCAGGCAGCCGTTGAATTTATCGCCAGCCTGCTGCTGGTCCTGCTCGTGTTGACTGGCATCATCCACGTCGCGCGCTTGGCCAGGACCTCGCTCTTCCTACATGCAGTGCTGCGAGGCGACACCGGTCGACGCGCGATGCGCGGCGGAGTGCTCGCCCGCGCACCAACGCACATTTCTGACTGGAGCCCCGGAGCGGACGACATCCGGCATACGGCTGACGACCAACCCGTCCGCAACGGACTGGCCGTCCTCAATGCAGCGCAAACGCTGACCGACCTTTCCGTCCGCTCCGACTCCGACTGGACGTTTGTCGCACAGGACAGTCGCCTGCCGCTCTCCATGATCCGACTGCGCGATTCGCCAAACTCCGCCACCATCGTAGGGTTCGTCCATGGCGAAGAGACCCTGCATGTGCCCGTCGACCACGTGCTGCGCGAACTCGTCTACGACAAAGACGACGTGGCCATCAAGGAAGAAGTCTGGATGCCGTTGATGGGAGGGCTCTATTGATTTTGACCAACATGATTAAAATGATTGTTGCGCCGTGCGCGGCGTGGCGGCACTGCTTTCGTTCCGCGCTGCGCGCGGAGCCACTCTTAGTCCACACTCTTAGTCGAATGCACTTAGTCCCCGCACTCCAAGTTCTTTCGTCAGGCTTGCGGTCACGACGCCATCCCATAAAAATCGTCGCGCTGCTCGTTCTGCTCACGTCCGCGCTGGACGCCGAGGTCTTTTGGCGCGTTCCATCCGATGCCAGCGCAACGCTGCGCGCACTTGGCGGCGCCCGCGTGTACGCCACCGATGTCGAAGTCAATGGCGCACCCGGTACTTTGGCGGCCTACGCTTTCAACGAGTCCCCCGCCACGCTCGGCCAGCGCCTGTCACGCCGCTTCAATCTGTCGTCAACCGCCGCCGGCCCCGGTGCCATCGGTCGGGGCACCTCATGTTTGATAACCCACGCCAGCAAGAACAGCCTGCAACGGCTACTCGTGTTGCCGTCGCCCGCCAGCCGTGACGACAGCGTGGTACTCGCCTTCGAACAATCGCTGCGCCATGCGGCCGCCGCACGCCAGCAGCCACCGGCCTGGCCCGACGGCCTGCCCGTCCTGAATGCCACGCCCCGTTTCACCGCGCTCTGCGCCAAGACCCGCACACGTTTTGTTACTGCCGATGCCGACGCCCCCCCCGAAGCCGCCGTGCAGGACGCCGCACGCATCCTCACAGGAGCGGGCTGGAGCGAAACCACGCCCACAACCCCCACCTTCAAACTCTTCGTCTCCGGCCGGAAGCAGTGCATACTCTTCGCGCACGCATCATCCCCGTCGGACAACACCCAGATTAGTCTCTTGCAACGAGAGGGGGCTACCCCTTAAACTCTCCTCGATTCCATTAAACCGAAAGAGCCTTGTATGAAGCAGAAACTCATCCTGATTATCTCCGTGGTCATCGGCCTTTTCGCCGCCTTCCTGACCCGCTCCTACCTGACCGCCAAGGACAATGAGATCGAACGTATGAAGGCGGACTTCTGCAGCAGAAACAAAAAGATACCGGTCATCGTCGCCAAGCGTGCCATCCCTTCTGGCACCGTGCTGACCATGGAGGACATCGGCGGACTTGAGGTGCTGGAGAGCGCCGTCAAAGATCACGCCGTGCGGACCGAAGACATCCTCCTGTTGCTCAATCGTAAAACCGTGCGCGCCCTCTCGGCGAACGCGCCGATCTTCTGGACCGACATTGAGGGCGGCGACCCCACGTCGCGCGGCTTGGCCGCCGACATCAAATCGCGTATGCGTGCCATCTCGATCAATGTCAGCGGTGCGGCCTCGGTCAGCGGCATGGTCAGGCCCAACGATCATGTCGACGTGCTCGGCACCTTCTCCTTCCCTTCCAAAACCGTTCAAGGCGAGATGGAACTGGTCACCCTCACGATGCTCCAAGACGTGCTGGTGCTGGCGACCGGCCGCGAAACCGCCAAGTCGCGCTTGTTCTCTGACGCGCGCATGCCCGCCTCGTACAATACCGTGACCCTCGAAGTCACCCCGCGCGAAGCGGAGATGCTGGTCTTCGCCGAACAGATCAAAGGACGCATCTCGTTGGCACTGCGCAATCCAGAGGACGTCTATTTTGAGAAGAGACTGCCGCGCGTCGACTTCCAGATGATCCAGTCCGAGATTGAATCGCTCAACACCTACCGCCAACAGCAACTATTACGCAAACGCATTACGGACTGATCGCACCCACGCACCCCACGCCCATGAAATTCTTCCTCGATATCGCCTATCCTGACCAAGCCTCGAACCGCTTCGAGTTGCCGCCCGGCCTCTACACCATCGGCCGCGGCGACGCCTGCAAAATCCGGTTGCGCCACCCTGAGGTCAGCGAACGGCACGCGCTTCTGACGTTGCGCGAAACCGGTGTCACCATCGAAGACCTCCACTCCAGCAACGGTACAATCGTGGGGGGCAGACCCATCCAAGAGCCCACACGGCTGTGCGCCGACGACGTGGTCAGCCTGGGCCCCTGTCTGTTACGCGTCTCGTCTGACGAGTCCGCCGCTTCCGATGCTTCGGTCGCGTCCGTTGCCCCCGCCGTACCGCAGCCCGAACCGCCACGCGTGTACGCTCCCGAACCAGCGGCTGTGCAACCACCCCCGGCCCCTGCCCCGCCCCCACCCCCGGCGCCGGTTGACCCGATGGCCACCATCATGCGCGAAATCAAAAACCAGATCCACGGTGAACTGATCCAGCGTCTGGACCTCAAGCGCATGACCGTATCGCGTATCGGTACCGACGAGTTGCAACAGAAGGCCCGCGAAACCATCCGCACCATCATCTCGGAGGTTCGCCGCAACCGGAAACTGCCCACCGGCATCGATCCCGCGCGTCTGGAAAAAGAGATCTACGACGAAGCCGTACGCCTTGGTCCACTGGAAGACTTTCTGGCCGACGACTCCATCACCGAAATCATGGTCAACGGCCCCGGCCAGGTGTTCGTCGAACGCAACGGCCGCATCGAACTGACCGGACAGACCTTCATGGATGACGAGTCAGTGCTAGGCGTCATCGAACGCATCGTCGCCCCGATCGGCCGACGCATCGACGAAAGCCAGCCCTATGTCGACGCCCGTCTGCCGGACGGCTCGCGCGTCAACGCCATCATCGCGCCGCTCTCCCTGATCGGCCCCTGCATCACCATCCGTAAATTCTCCAAACGCGCGCTGACCGTTGACGACTTCATCGCCTTTGGCACCTGGACGCACAACATCGCAGAATTCCTGCGTCTCTGCGTCATCATGCGCAAGAACATTGTGGTCGCAGGTGGTACCGGTTCCGGAAAAACGACACTGCTCAACGTGCTAAGCGGCTTCATCCCGCCGACGGACCGCATCATCACGATCGAAGATGCCGCCGAACTGCGCCTCGTCCAGCCCCATGTGATCCGCCTCGAAGCCCGCCCGCCCAACATCGAAGGCCGCGGCGCGATCACCATCCGCGATCTGGTCCGCAATGCATTGCGCATGCGGCCGGACCGGATTATCGTGGGCGAGTGTCGCGGCGGCGAAGCACTCGATATGCTCCAGGCAATGAACACCGGGCACGACGGCTCGCTCACCACCGTCCACGCGAACTCGCCGCGCGATGTCATCTCGCGTCTCGAAACCATGGTATTGATGTCCGGGCTGGAACTTCCTTCGCGCGCCATCCGCGAACAGATCGCCTCGGCGATCGACCTCGTGGTGCATGAATCGCGCCTCAGTGACGGCTCGCGTAAAGTGACCTGTGTCTCCGAAGTGGTCGGACTCGAAGGCCTGCAAGTCGTGATGCAGGATCTTTTCGAGTTCGAGCAGACCGGCGTCGATGAAAAAGGCAAAGTTCTCGGACGCTTCAGGCCGACCGGCGCGGTGCCGACCTTCTTCGAGCACATCAAGAGCCGCGGCCTGCATCTGGACCCCGCCATCTTCGATCCTGCCAAACAAGGCGGTGACGCATGACGCCCGGTACCCTCACAGCGCTCGGCTGGTCTGCGACCGCACTGATCGGTCTAGCCTTCACTGGACTGGGCTACACCGTCGTGCGCGCCTTCGGCTCCGGTGCAGGCGCCTACGCCGACTCCATGTCCGAGGAGGCCTCGCGCCGTTTCGAGGACCTCTTTCTCTTCATTCCGGCGAAACGCATCTCCGATATCGGTCGCGCTGCAGCCGCCGCCGTTTTCTTGCTCTGTTTCGTGCCGCTCTTTGATCACACCAATCTGGTCTCGACGGTCGCCGGCACCGTGCTCGGCTTGACCTTCGGCGTGCTCGCGTTGATGGCCCCCTCCAAGTTGCTCGACATCTTGCGCGACCGCCGCCGCCGTCTATTCAATGAACAACTCGTCGAAGCGCTCGGCAGCATGAGCAATGCCCTGCGTGCAGGCTTCAGCATCAACCAAGCCTTCGAGTCCGTGGTGCAGAACGGTGAGAAGCCCATCTCCCAGGAGTTCGGCGTCATGTTGCAACAGATGCGCGTGGGCATGAACTTTTACGACGCGCTACAGAGCCTCGACAATCGGGTCGGCTCTGACGACCTGACGCTGGTGGTCACCTCAATCGATATCGCCCGTCGCACGGGCGGCAACCTGACGGAAATCTTTGACAAGATCAGCCTGACCATCCGCGAGCGCATGCGCATCGAGCGGCGCGTACAGACGCTCACGGCGCAGGGACGCCTGCAGGGCATCATCGTCGCCTGCATGCCAGCACTGCTCGGCATGGCCATGACCTTCATCAAACCAGAGATGATGATTCCCTTCTTCAAATCCGTCAACGGCATGATTGCCATCGGCCTCACCGCCCTACTCATCGCGGTCGGCTGGTTTTTCATCAGCCGCATCATCCGCATTGATGTTTAACGAGCGTCCCCGCGAGTTACACTTAGTCGCTACACCTAGTCGTTCACACTTAGTCCCTACACTTTGCAACTCAGTGGACGGGACTTCCAAGCGACGCATCAGTTTCTTTGATAATTTTGCGAAAAGCCTTGTCGATCTTCTTCTGTTGTCTCGGTGTAGGATGCTTCATACTTGGATTCTGATCCTCCTGGGTGACCTTAATGCCGAACTATTTGAGCATAACCTTCTGAAACTGCTTCAACGTCTCCTTTGACAAATATTTCTTGATAACCTCTCTGGTTACTCCTTGAGCGGCCTTGATTGCCGCATTTTGTGCCAGTTGACTGGCAACATTGATCCCGAATACGGGTATCAGAAGCTCCCATGTGGCTTCTTCGTCAGTGAAGAAGTCGGGATCGTAAAGCACGGCAACCTTTGCTGTGGCAATGACTTCCAGTTTGACGGTGATAGCCACGTCCCAGATGGCTGCGGGTACCATAGTCCAAAAATTCGATGGCAGCCCCGTAGCGAACCCAGATGCAGCAGCTTTCAGTTGAGCCCGTGAGAAGATCTTGTGTGCTAGTTGCTCGCGGCTTGCGCCCTTCATCTCCCGGCGCAAGGCATCGACAGACGCTTGGATCGCTGGCACATCAATATCAACTACCCATTGAAGCGTCTTCGTAAGAGCTGTCTCATCAGTCTTGGAACGGTCTTTCATAAGTATTCCTCTCTCCAGTTGAGTACACCTTCACCTTATCGTGTTCCTAAATTAGGAACAATCGTTTTCGCGGTTTTTTGATTTTTCTAATAGCAAGCAACCTAAAGTTCCAAACAAAAGCTTGTTCCGTTTTTGGGAACACCATACTCGCGACTCTATACTGGACGGGTATGAAAACCATCCACTCCGCCGAGTACCGGGCTTTGCTGGGCTGGTTGCGCGAACAGCGCCAGTCCCGTGGGCTGACCATGCGTACTGTGGCGGCTAAGTTGGATGTCCCTCACTCTTGGATATGTAAGATCGAGACCGGTGAGCGACGACTAGATGTCTGCGAATACCTTGACCTATGTCAGGCGATCGGCTGCGACTTCCAGAAGGGCATGCGTATGCTCGTGGACGCGAGAGGACGAAAGGCGCACTGATCCGCGCGTGGGGTAGTAGGCGGAACCGAGATCAATAATCGTCCAAACACCTGTCCCTTTGTCGTCTAGGGCACTTCCGACGATGTCCCGATAATCGAAAACACAGAGATTGAGGGTAGCTAAGGAACAGGTATTTAGCCTTGAAAAACTCGCTTGGCGCTTGACTACAGGCATGGTACAACTAAGGGACAGGTATTTGATGCACTATGTTATTTCCACACCTTGAAAGGTGTGGAAATAACCGCCACTTTCGACAAGTATGCAGAAATGCATCCTCTCGCACCGAGCAATCACATCAATACCCTTGATTTTAAAGGCTCATCTCGATCAACGCGACAACATGCCGCACCACTGCGGTGCCTCATATCTGAACCATGCTATTTCCACATATTGAAAGGTGTGGCAGTAGCCGCCCCCTTCGACAAGTATACCAAAATGCACCCCCACGCACCGGACGACCACACTAATACCCCGATTTTAAAGGCTCATCTCGATCAACGCGACAACACACCGCATCACTACGGCACCCTATGTCTGATCCATACCTATTTCCACACCTTGAAAGGTGTGGCAGTTGTTACCCACTCAGCCGTTTATCCTAAAAAGAGCAGTTGAATCTTCAACTCTCTTTGGTTTCAAGGTTTCTGGTTTCATCCAAATCGGGATCGGGATCGCGACTAAGGGACAGGTATTTAGAGAGCCAAACGCAAGATGGATGCGGGGCGATCCGAGACGTCCCACCCTACTTTGACGCACACAACTCCGCCCGCCAGACTTGCGGAACGTCGGCGTCGAAACCGGGATCGTGTCGGGATCGGTGCTTCTTCGTGAGTGTGTTGGCGTACGGTTTTTGCCGCGCACAGCGCGGCCGGTCAAGCAGACGCTTGCCCCGGCGCTTCGCGAGCCCAGCCAAAAGCGTAATTCGCGGTTAACGAACCGTTGACATCGATTCCATACTTTTCTATCATGCTTTCATACTTGTGGAGGTGAATGATGTTGACCGCAGTTGTTGCAGAACGGGGGCAGGTGACGATTCCCAAGGTCCTACGCGACCGTCTGGGGATCAAGCCTGCGACCGTGCTGGCTTTCAGCGTAAAGAATGGCGTTCTGACGGCTGTGAAAGTCGTGCCGGAGGATCCGGTGGCCGCTGTGACAGGATGCCTGAAGACGGATCGGGACTCGGATGAATGGATGGACGAGTTGCGGGGTGAACCGTGATCACTGCCGTCGATACGAATGTGCTGTTGGACGTCTTTTTGAATGATCCGACGTTCTGCCCTGGCTCTGCCAACGCTCTGCGTAAATGCCTTGCAGAGGGTGCGCTGATTGCCTGCGATGTCGTCTGGGCAGAGACGATGGCGGTCTTCCCGACCGACCGCCAGTTCGAAGCCGTCATGTCCGAACTGCAGATCACATTCTCGCCCATGCCGGAAAAAGCTGCCGCGCGAGCTGGGCGACTGTGGCGGTCGGCTCGGAGCGGTGGGACGTCACGCGGCGGTCGTGTGATCGCCGACTTTTTAGTCGCGGCTCATGCAGCCGAATGCGCGGATCGCCTGCTGACTCGTGATCGCGGATTTTACCGTTCGCACTTCAAGGGGCTCTCCCTTGTCGATCCGTTGCGCTTGGCGTTGTCGTAACAGCCTTACCTCTTACCTACTACCTATTACTTCTCATCGCGACCACTTGGTGGTCGCAATGTGCGCTGTTTCGATCCAGTCACGGGCGGCCGCTTCGTCAAGAGTCTCGCTGTACCGGATTTTCTGATACCGCTCCAACAACGTGACGAGCTGTGCCGCACGCTCGTCAGGCAATCGCTCTGCCACACGCTGATACCACTCTGTCCAGCTCTCCGCAGCGCGCCGCCGCAACGGTGCCGGCAGAGCGCGGCGCTCTACGTGGGTCATGGCTCGCGTCAGCTCCTCGCGTAGGCGTGCCTCGGGCGTCATGCGCCACCAGCGACGGCGCCAACGCAACCATGCCAACGCGCCGAACCCCAACGCCACCACCACGCCGGGAACACTCCAGATCATCTGCCAGAGAAACAGGATCAGCAATTCGCCGCCATCGGCCAGAACTTGCAGAAAGTTTGTGTTCCGTAGATAGGCCAGCGTGCGCCGCCATGACGCGGCAAACAGATCAAGCGCGAGCCTGAAGCGTCCCGG
>Ga0255343_1001358_pt1 | contig 32941 bp, 31 predicted proteins | sample wastewater_treat_4_FD_192413 | JGI IMG/M metagenome (GOLD analysis project Ga0255343, IMG submission 192413) | Wastewater microbial communities from Lulu Island WWTP, Vancouver, Canada - plant16 | ecosystem: Engineered > WWTP > Wastewater > Unclassified | place: Canada: Vancouver, British... | reverse complement strand
TCTGAGCCAGCATCCATGGTCTTTCCACCACTTAATCTGGTCGTTACATGAAATTGACCAAGGTGTAATACCTTCGCCACATGCCTCTCTTCCGATTACGGATACGAATGCTGCACACCATGCTGTGCATCCAATTCCGAATGCATTAAGGAAGTGCTGGTATCCATAACCAATGTACTTCTGCGCTGTTGAGATTACCGAACTAGCTGTTCTACCCATGATAATCGCTCCTTTCAAAATTAAAAACTTCAATCATATAGATTGAATCTTGATTGACTTTATTAAGTGCAATGGGTGTTAAATTATTTACCAGCCGATTTTATCGACTTTACAAACACAATATCCATCCGAGTCATATACTTTGACTATCTGGCCGTCCTGTTTGTACGTTACGTTTGATCTTGACCAAACAAGTTTGTCGTTGTTTCGTTTGTCATAGATTTTCATTGTCTTAGAACTTTTGCTGGCATCATAAGAGTAACGAAAGTTACCATTAAGATTTGTGCATGGATGGTATATGGATTCTGGTGGTGTTATCATAGATATCTCCTCCTTTATTGTCACCCATTGCACTATTTATAACCATGTTTCGTTCATAACACATTTGTTAACTTTTATGGGCTTTAGTCCATTTAGATATATATGTTCGAGTCTTCCTAAACGAATATCTAGGCATCAGTTTCTCTATGTATACTAGATATGTGTTTGAATTCTTAATGTATCCATAATACGATATGTATTGTCTACATGTGAATATACTAACCCGCCCCTTACTCATTCGGGCAGACTTTCGACATATTCTCATAAACAAACACTTTCTTAACGTAGTTCGATTCCTATAGAATCTAAAACCTATGAAATTTAAATCGGCACCTCTTTCAACACCATTACGGTCTATGTAATGAAATAGAAACAATTGCCAATTATCTTTAACTCGGAGTCCCAAACGTTCTATGTATTCAAAGATTAGTCTAAGCTTCATATGTAATTCACGTTTATTAGCTCCGAATATAGCCATATCATCCATGTATCTAACGTAATATTTGATTTGAAGATCTTCTTTTATAAAATGGTCTAATTTCTGTAGATACCAATTGGCTAACCATTGACTAGTGTAGAATCCTAATGGTACGCCATTTGAATTAGAATCAATACAGATTATGCCTTCCACAACTGATACGAATCGTTTATCGTGTATTGTATTGCGAATCATCTTTATAAGACCACGTCTAGGAATACTGTCAAAGAATTTGCGTATATCTAGTTTAGCACAATACTTGATATTCTTACCTCCAGTCTTAATGAATCTGGTTAATGTGGTCTTAGCCTTTATTGGACCTCTGCCAGGAATGGAACCGTATGAATGCTTATACATGCCTTTCATGATTATTGGCTCTAATATTTGAATAACCATATGATGCACGATTTGCTCATCAAATCTAGGAACGATAATGGTTCGTTCCTTCTTGCTATAACCGTCTTTGATATATACGGGTGAATGATTACTGGAATGATAGTCGTTGATAGACTCAATGATACGAGCTTTCACTTTATCTTTATGTGAAATATAATATTGAACCTTTTTGACATATGATTGTTTGGTATGTGATTCCATAACGGCATCAAATGCTTTATCAAAGTTCTCATCAGTTATAAGCTTCTCAAATAAATGATTGTATGACTTCATATATAGATTACCTCCTTATTATATGATATACTTTAGGAACAGTCTTTATTACACGTATTCGCTTTCGACACGCTACTAACGAACTTCCTTTTAGTGTACATTTCCGCCAAGAGGCGTGGAAAATAAGAAACATTAAAACGTTCAATAAAGTTGCGAGGCTCCATTGTTCCAGTTGGAGTTCGAAGCAGCATTGTTCAAGTTAACATACCACGGGCCGACATGCGCACCGTTGTTGCAGTTGCCACCAAAAAGAGCATTGGTTAAACCATTCGTTTCTTAGATCCCATTATACTATAATACACCGCGAGCAATTATGTATTATAATAATGATAACATATTAGGTTTTCATTTGCAATTGTTTGTATTTTAAGGGTTTTTGATTTTGTTGAAAGAGATTTGGCTTTATTAGAAAGTGTCATAAGGAAATGTAAAGAATATGATATATGGATACGGATGTGAATATTATTTAAGAATTCCATACAATGCAAAGCTATCAAGAATATTAAGGTTAAAAGCCATATAACGATGGATGTCATGATAGTTTCATGATGCGAAATATGTGTTAAGCACATAAACATCACTCCTGATAAATATTATAGTATTATTCCATTTCGAAGGTTCGGAGTGGACTTACGTCCGACTCCGAACGTGTGGGGGAGATCCCCCACACCCCCCGAAGGAATTTATTTGAAAGAAGGCGAGGCTCCATAGCGCCAGGAGGAGTGCGAAGCAGCATTGTACCAGTCAACATACCACGGGCCGACAAGCGCACCGTGGCTGCAGTCGCCACCAAAAAGAGCATAATCGGTTCGTGAATTATTAAACCATAGTCCATCCTCATAGTATGTGGTCTCGGAACCACTTGCCGTTACCGGTAGCCATGAACCATTTGCTCCAAAGTTCGCTACCGATATATAACCGCCCGAAGTTCCTCCAAGTCCACTATCCACAGTAAGATAGCCTGCGCCATTAGCATTATAGTCTGAAGTGTTAGTACCGTCAGATACACCATAACACATCTTGTATTTTGCTCGTCCCGATGCGTTAATTAATCCGGCAGTTCTTCTCCATATACAGCCCCACCAGTTCTCCATACCAAACACCTTTACTCCAGACGTATCACTAGATGATGATACTTTCTTGCCCCAGAATAATCCTTTGGTATTCATACTACCAATCGAAGTAAATCCCGCTGCGGAACTTCCGCCGTTACGGTTGCCCAATCCAAATACTTCTTTTGGAGCTAATGTCTTACCCATAAGCATAAGTAATAGATTTATCAATACTCTATCGCAATACATATCTATATTCCATCCATCACCATTTGCCTTGGCATAAGTTTCTTCCTGGGTCTGTGTGGTATTATTCATAATAGTGCCTGCGGATAAGCTACGAAGTTTGTTGCTTACATTGGTACCGTTGTATATAGCCGTATAGAAGTGATCTTTCATCTGATAGTCGTGACCGATGAAAGACCACGCATTATAACCATTGTCAACGCATTCATCTGATATATAGACATCAGCAATGCGTACATTGCTAGGATCCGGAACCACTTTGTACCATATCTTCTTACCGTTCCGTCCCCATTCCATCATAGCATTACCTTCGTATGAAGTATCATAAACATCGCTATTTGTGACTCCATCTTCTCTTTTGGTATAGTTGTTTGGATCCAGATAATAATCTACAGTTCCATCGTACTTTAACATACACGGTCTAGGGATGAAGAATGCATTCTCCCAAGAGCCATAAGAAAAAGTATCCGTATCAAAGTTCATTCCTGCGGGAGTAAAGTTTTCATTATCACAACCCGCAATGTATGTGACAGCTTCAGCCGGATTAGACTTGGTTCCATCAACATGCATACCATATATAATATGCGTTGGTGGTGTTCCTCCAGCAACAACTCTGAATTTACCTGTTACAGGATCCATTTCACGAGATTTAAGATATGAATATATTTTGCCATCTTCATTACATACGGCGACATACGACGTTGGCATGATGGAATCATCAACATTGAGCATATCGTTTATAGTGTTTATACACATTCGTGAATCTATAGGATTCGGTGAGCATACATTGAATCCCTGACTTATATTTATAGACATAATAAATTACCTCCTCTTATCAATTAGTATAATCATTCTGCTGGTTCAGCATACAATCTGAATTTGCCCGTTTCGGGATCTTCAGTGTTTGCCTTACTGTACAGATATATATCCCCGGTATATATATCTACCGAGAAATAGGTGTCTGGCATTATGTTGTCGTCCATAGATTTCATCTCTTCTTTAGTAAGAAGAATTCTAGAATCGATTGGTTCAGTAGTTTCAGGAGAAAAACCTTCAATTAATGGAATCATGACATAACCTCCTTTAATAAATGATGCCCTTGTAAGGGTTAGTGTTACTTAAATGTTTCGATTTACGATATGTTCGAGGTCAACTTTTATATAATACCGGGCGTAACACTTACTAATACAAAAGGAGGTAATCTATATATGAATGGTAACGGGTTTAACTGGTTTGATTCCAGTATATATCGTTGTAACGACTGGGGGAACTTTGACCGGTTTGTCAACGTCAATATGAAATCCAAATATGACAATAATACACGACCGACTATTGAGAACTTGCATAAAAATACATCGTATATTGCCAACTTATATTCAAACGACAGGACCTTGACGTCAGCTTGGTGCGGAGATTATGTAGAAAACATGAGCAACGCATATAGCAATTGTAATAATATTATAAGTAGTCCTGTGTGTGTGGGGATAATGTAAAAGATATGTCTAGTACTTATATGGCATGTGCGAAACTCACAGGAACCCCAGTGTGTGGTCCTAATGTTGTTGATATGTCTTACGCATATGGATATTGTTACAATATTATCGGAAATCCGGTGTGTGGTCCTAATGTAACGAATATGAACGGTGCATACACATATTGCTACAACCTTACTGGTAGTCCCGTGTGTGGCGATAATGTAATTGATTTGACTTGTGCATATAATAGTTGCGGCAATATCACAGGTAATCCGGTATGTGGACCTAATGTAACTGATATGGCTGGTACTTATTCTAGATGTACGAAACTCGCAGGAGATCCAGTATGTGGCGAAAATGTAACAAACATGAGCAACGCATATAGTAATTGTAATAATATTACAGGAAATCCTGTATGTGGAGCCAAGGTAACAGACATGAGCAGCGCATATGCTAATTGTATCAATATTACAGGAGATCCGGTATGTGGGGATAATGTAACAAATATGAACGGTGCATATGCGAATTGTCTCGGTATCACAGGAAATCCTATATGCGGTGATAATGTAACAGACATGAGTAATGCGTACAAAGGATGTAAACATATGGCCGGAAGCCCAGTGTGCGGTCCTAATGTCGTCAGCATGCGATACGCATATGCGGATTGTTATAATATAACCGAAGCTGTATGTGGACCTAATGTAACAGACATGTCCGGCGCATATATGAATTGCTCTAATATAACTGAAGCTGTATGTGGCGATAATGTGACAGACATGGCTTCTGCGTATACGAACTGTGTCAATTTAACCAAAGCTGTATGTGGTCCTAATGTAATCAACATGAATAAAGCATACTTTGGATGTAAAAATCTTACAGGTTACATTACATACGGTCCTAACGTAGTCGACATAGACAACGCGTTTGGTAATACAGATTTCGATTTAAATAACCGAATACCGCCGTATGAACTAAATCTTCCTTTACGTAATATTTTCTGGGGATGTTCGTTGGAAAATAATATACCATATCCGGAAGGCTATGAAAATATAGACGGATTATATTGTGGATGCGCAAATTTAACAGAAACACGGTGTGACAATGATGTCATATTCTTCAATAATGCCTACGAAAAATGCTCACGAATCACGACGGCGGTTTGTGGTCCTAATGTAATGTATATGTGTGGCACATATAAAGAATGCGGCAATTTAACCGAAGCTGTGTGCGGACCTAATGTAGTCAATATGAACTATGCGTACGCGAATTGCTTTAATATAACTAAAGCCGTATGTGGTCCTAATGTAACCGACATGTCCGGTGCATATATGTATTGTTCTAATATAACGGAAGCGGCATGTGGAACTAATGTAACAAACATGTACTACACATATTTTCGTTGTGACAATATTACCACGCCTGTATGTGGGGATAATGTAACAGATATGGGTAACACATATACTAACTGTAAAGGACTCAACACTGAACCTATATGCGGAAATAATGTAATCAACATGGCAGGAACGTACACGTTATGTTCTAATCTTGTGGGTAATCCAGTTTGCGGTCCTAATGTAACTGATATGTCGGTTACATATAGTAGTTGTATTAATCTCACCGGTAATCCGGTGTGTGGTCCTAATGTAACTACTATGGGATACACATATGAGAATTGTAATAACCTCACGGGTAATCCAGTATGCGGTGACAAAGTAGAAAATATGGCCTACACATATAGCAATTGTTCAAATCTCACGGGTAATCCTGTATGTGGCGATAATGTAATAAATATGGCCTACACATATAACAATTGTTACAGTCTTACTGGCAATCCGGTATGTGGATATAATGTAACCAACATGCAGAATGCATATAGTAATTGTAGAAATCTAACCGGTGCCGGTGTATGCGGTCCTAATGTAACTACGATGAATTATGCATATAATAATTGTGCAAATCTAACTTCTGGTATGATTGGTCCGAATGTAGTTAATGCAAGCGATGCATATCGTAACTGCAATAACATTACAGAGTTTACTGTATATTCAAACAAATTAAATGTTATGTACAATATGTTTAACACTGCCAACAGTAGTTCATGCACTATTTATATAGAAGCACCAAGCGTTACTACTACATATATAAATAAGATAATTGGCAACTGTCCACATGTGCCGACAGTATACGTAAACAAAACATTATCACCATCAATAACTAATTACACATATAGTGGTACTAGTGTTATTGTACAGTGATATAATTATACTTGAGGTTCGGTATACGGTCATTATAGTAACATTTTAGCTTTATCAATATACGGAGAGTGGACTTATAGTCCACTCTCCATTTTTTTGAACTTTATAGTAACACTACTTAGTGTTAATAGCTATTAACAATATGTAAAAGGAGGAGTTAATATATGGGTGCACCATTAAGTACAGGCTTCTCAGTAAAAATCTCCTGTAGCAGTCGACGACAGGCTATTTTTAACTAGAGAACAGATGTGTAATATTGACGACAATATAATGCCGGCAGTTTATTTTTGCGTATGTGCTGACGACGGGGCTATGTATATTTATAACAAAGCCAACGAGTTCATCCCGTATGACGAAGACGGATACGGTAAATATCGTAAACTTAATAGTGGCGGAGGTGAAGAAGTTATGACAGTTGTATTTAATAAGCCTATTAAGGGCGACATTGAACCTGGCAAGAAGATTGTGTGGGTTCATGAGAACGGCGGCAAATACGTTGGTGACGTATACGTGGGTCTCGAAGATGGCCAGGCTGTATGCACATCATCTAACGAAAGATTCGTTGGTATGGATGATGCTATTGCTGACAAAATTGGTATTACATTACATGACACAAGCAAGAAGTACAATGGCTGGGTTGAAAGTGATACCAGCACAATCTATATCACAAACATTAACCAGGATTACGATGATGTCGACGCTCTCTTCGCCGATGTAAAGGCTGACGCATTTGCTGCTACCGGCGTGGAATGGAATGTTGCATTTGACAGTGATCCTGTTGGAAACGACTTACGTGAATATGGACGCATAATTCACGACTAATTACACACATATTCTGTAGTGGATGTATCATTATTGGTACATACGCTGTATTAAAGGAGGTAAATTGAAATGCTAGATAATATTAATCGTGTGTTTATCGATGGTTTGACCACCGAGAATACTGCACATTATAAATCCAAGTATTGTGGCGTTGTTAGTACGGATCTGTCTAAAGAACTTTTCAACTATAAGTCTAGTAAAATACTGAATCCTAGAATCAGGAATCAGGTTATCATGCATACCGGAGAAAACTTTACGGTTGACACTGTAAACGAAACCGAATCCGTAACAGAAATCAAAACCGGTAAAATATACGCTATCAATACCTTGGAAAATTATGCTAAAAGCCTTGGTATACATGATGCATGTAGCATTGTGCTGACATATATATTCGCAGATGAAACTGGTAGCCTAGAACCATGCGTATTTAGGACTGATTATGATATACAGGACATCATCGATAATTCTGATAAGATTATTGCTGCATATCCGGAACGGTATGTTCATGATGAATCTTCCGATGAGTATCGTTTATTTATCGGAGATCTGTTTTTGAAAAGTGCCAAAGACGACCAGCTATTGTTTTCGGAAGGCAAGTTTGCCGAAATGAACGAAATATACATCGTAAGAAACGGTGATGGCTCGTGGAGTAAACCATTAGAATCGTTGCGTATGACACAGCATCCAGGGATGCGTGTTGCTATGGATGAATCATCCACAATGAGAGATTATCCTGATGCCAAAGCCCCAGGATTCAATACATATCGTTGCGATAAATTTACTATCGTTGAATTAGAAAAGCCTAATAACAACGGTAACTTCAACAACGCAAAGGGTATTTTACGTTGTCTCGATCCTAATGTCTACGCATACGAGACATTTAACGAATTCGCAGATTGCTTAACTAATTACTCATACGACAATGAGATACACAACGACGTAGCAATTAAGAATGTGACACGTAAATACGTGCCGAATATGGATGATGGCGTAAAACTTCCACCATCATGTGTAGAATTTGATATTATCAACACAAATCCGAACCTCTATACAACTGCAGTTATAAAGTGGAGTTATCCTGACGGGATTTCATCAATTGATAATTGTGGTATGCAGTACGATGCTGAAACTGGAAATATCGTTGGTGGTAACGAAATAAGTCCTGAAAGTCAGCACGTTACACTCTGGCTTGGCGGAACGGCGTCCGGTTTTCTCACAGTTACATTCACTGGACTCGATGGATACGCTGAGGTATATAGTATTGACGTAAATGATGAAAACGCATTTGCGATTTCGGTATACAAATGTGAAACCAAAACTGACACTCCAACGGACGGACGAAATCTCGTTTTAAAACGTGAAAATCCGGATATACCTAAATATTCAGGTGCTATGACAATGACATTAAACAACGAGCACATTCAGTTCGTATATTGCAGCAACAACAACGAACTTCCTGTTAATATCGTAACAAGAGTTGATGGAATTATTGTTCCAGCATTTTCACGTAATATCGCTCGTGCACATATCAATAACATGCATATCGTAGAAATCGGCAATACAACATACACTGGAACCCATACAGTCGAATTCACTATCGAAAAAATGCATGACGAAGAGCTGGCGCCTGATTATGTACCTCAGAATCTTCCAGTATTCACACGTTCACAGATGTGCGAATTAACAAGAGACGGTAACACCAATATTCCACCAAGTGTTATATATGCTGCAACTGGAAAAGTATTCAAATACCGCTCAGCAACGCAATGGAAATCATTCGAATCTGGTGGATTCGGACGATATGTATTAAAGTAAAGGGGTGAACGAATATGGCAATTAATAATATAGATCTTTTCCCGATTACATTATCTTCAGCTGATTATGCTAAGGCTATACTTCCAACCAATACTGAATTCCGTAAAGACCTCAACAACTTCACTCCGACAGCATCAGATGCAGGCAATTACTTCATGCATTGCGGAAAGGATAATGGAAATTTCATTCCTGGACATATATACAAGGTTTGCAAAACCGCTCATAAGTTCATCTCAGACAATGGCAGTCAGGTAATGTATTTACGTGATAACGCGACATATTACAAATTTATGTCAAAGGGAGACGGAGATTTAGAGTTTGACGAAACTTGGTTCAACGTTGTTACCGTTGATGATAATATGTACAGAATTCCGGATGAAAATCCATGTGCTATCACTGTTGACATTGATGGAAAGAAGCTTTTCTCAAGAAACTCTTATGTGTATTACGGATACTTAATCGATACAAAAGAAGTCGAAGAGATTAGCGAAGATCTTCCATTCGGAGAATACGGATTTGTTGAAGTTACGCATGAAGGTCTTGAATACATTGGTTCAAAGATTGAAATAGATCCATTATTTCTTGAGAAAACAACTAAACTCGGTAACGACGTTACATTCAGTGAATTCATCAAAGCCATCAATAACAACGGTTCATTAGGAACAGTATTCGTTAGCGAAAAGCATACAATCATTTCTGCTGATGAATCGGATTTAACCGAGCGTGTTTACGTTAAGTCATTACTTCCTGCTGACAGAACTGTGAAGCTTGTATCAAATATACGGTTTAAGGTTAACGATACATTCGGATACGATTACTCATATGAAATCCCGGCTGAAATGCTTGAAACTGGTGAATGTGTATTCGATATCAAGATCGAACAGGCTGATTGCTACGGTGAAGCGTTATTCGAACTGCATACAGATGAAGGGGTAATTGCCTCTTATTCATTTAAAGTAGCATTCGATTCTTCAATACTTACAGCAGGCTTAGCTCCTCATGGCACATACTGGGCGCAGAATCTCAATTCATCGACACCTAGTATTGAAGACTTTGTTGATAGTGCAGATACACGACGCATCACAGATAATTTCCGTAAGATAAAAGTAAGATTCGCCGAGTCTGATGACGCGTGCAATCGTATGATTTTCATCCCATTACCTAGTATGGGCGATGACGGAATAGATATTCCAAACGAAGCAATCGGTGTTAAAGTTACCGATGGAAACGGATTAGACCTGACAGGCGAGTTTGCTCCGTTCATTAAGGATGTAACAATATCTGGAGGAAACTATGGTGATGCATCGCGTCCTGCTGTGGTAGCAATAAGCTCACACCCTATCAGTGGCGAAAGTCCTGTTACAATCGAGATCTTCGATAAACGACTCGCTGTTAATTACGATAATCTTCCACCTGAAGGTACCAAGTTAGCAGATGGCGATTCTCTTTACATCGTTGAAATGAGAAATATCGAAACATCGTCTCTTCCGGATTCGTACATTGAAATATACTGTTTGGATAATGGTGCAAAGTTCTCATATGCACCAGGCAACACGTTCAATAGCTTAACTGGTTATTTCAGAGCTATCGTGTAAATGGAGGTGATATCACATGCTAAATAATATTAACGTTTTAAATATTGGCGGCGTGCCTGGCAAGATTTTAACACGCACATACGATGATGCCGTAATATGCGACATCAACGCATTATCTGAAGACGAATTAGCTGCTAACGTTGGAAAATATTTCATTCATCGTACCGAAATTTCAGCATTTCACTACGATTATCCAGGCATGACTAATTTAGTAGACGGAGCAATTTATCGTATCGACCCGAAACCGGCATTCACTCATGCCGTTGCCGCGAGCCTTAGTGCGGCCATGATATCAGTCTACATTTTAGGGATGTCTTTGAAAGAAGCCTATGAATATGCTGAAAGCCATGGCTCAGCTTTGCCATTCGGTTATTTGATTTGCCTGGAAGACATTAATGCGTATTATACGACATATGACGAGGAAACCGGGATATACGAGTTGCACGCCGGTGGTTCTCTTCAGTTATGTGTTGGAGAGGACGAAAACGGATATTTCTTTACGATGGACACAATTAATAAATTGCGAGAAATCGATCCAAAAATCATAAAAGACCTCGGCCTCGACACCTTCAGTGCAGGTGGTTACATTGCAGTACCAATTACAGCAGAAGATTCTCTCGATTCTGCGTTAAGCTATTTCCGTACAAATACTGGCACAATCAAATTTGATGCTTCTTATATTCCATACAAGTTCAAGGATTTCATTCATGCCCTTAATATGTATCCATCAGCATCAGTTCCGTGTGTGGACCATAGCGGCAAAACTGTCGATACTGATGTATCTCTGATGGTTTCTGCTGATAATATAAACTTCGTAGCTGACGCTCTATCTTCTGGAGACACAAAACTCGAAATCGGTTGCTTCATTGATGACTTGAAATATAAACTGGCATTTGATACTATTCGGGAATTCGTGGAAGCTAATCCTAATATCGGAATTAGAATACATCACAACGATGATGTCGTTTCATGTTTCTTCACCGAGTTCAATGATGCAACACATGAATTCGTAGGAGATCCAGTATCAGTATTCAGATTCTCCGAAAATCCATCCATGTTTAATCATAACCAGAATTCAATACGCTTACCGTTATATTTTAACGCAGCAGATTTTGAATCATCTTCCGATACAGCACCAGTAATCACATTCGAATTAGTTAAGTTCTTAAACGATACTGGTACTGACTGTGACGTGCTTACAAGTATGTCTGTAAACGTAACACCTGTGCTCAGAGTTGGTGTTATAGACGGTATTCCGGAATCATCAACAACCATCGAATCGCTCAGAACCGGCACAGATGTAATCGGATTTGACATACTCAAGAAGTATGGTTCTGCATCGGTTACATTCAAACCAAATAATCAGTACGTTTACTTCTTCTCAGACCAGTTCCACGGTTATGGCGGCGTTCATCTTACTCACTTCCGTGTATTCGACAAGTGCGGTATCGAAGTAACAAGCATGTTTAAACCGGTACAGGTATCTGGAAGCTTTGGATCAATAGTTATATTCGTTTCCGAAACTCCAATCACATTCGATGAATATACTGATTACAAATTCGTATTCGACACAGAATCAGAAAACATTGACCCAAGTGGAGCAATTGATGAGACTGTTGATTACGGTTCAATCAGTATGTACAAATATATCGATGCAAACACCCTTGACGGCAATATACTCGCAAGTAGTACACAGAGAACAAATTTCGAAGGAAGCTCTTCAGCAAGTGTCATTATTGATACCTTTAAGAAGGATATTATCGTTCGCGACTCCGTAGATAAGAGATCTCTGTATAAATACAATACTGATACAGGCAGATTTGAATTCATCGGACTTCGTAAATAAATACATTTTGTATGACGGGTTAACAATACAATAACAACCTTCCATCGCATCAATAACGCCAGTTATCCTCCATAGGTATAGTGCCTATGGAGGATATCTTTTCAATCGGATTTTGATTTATATATTATAAGCTAAACAAGGACAGTAATGTCTAATACATTTTGAAAGGAAGGAATCAAAGTATGATTTACCGTGAAAATTTCGAAGATGAAAACGAAATGGACGTACAGGACACTGTGCAGTTCAAGGAAAAGGAAGGAGTCAGTTTAACTGGCAGAGAAATCAAAGCACTTGCTACAACAGCTCTTGTCGTTTGGGGAATGATTTTAGTCGGTCCTAAACTTGCAAAGGAGATTGTTCCAAACGGAGTTAAGTTTAATTTCGAACTCAACGGCGCACCAGCAATCACAACCGAATCTGATGACGGAATCACTATACCTGTAGGCATGGTTACGTCTGAAGCGGTAACAACAACGGAACCAATTGTTACGACAACCGAAGTAACAACCACAACAACATCGGTAACGACAACAACGGTAAATCCGTATACACCTGTGGCAACCATTACGGTGTATGATGTCATTACACACAGGAACATTGAATACAAAGTAGTAGAACTTACTACTTCACTCTCATCCAATGTAAGAAAGTTTTCACTACAGAACAATGAGGTAAACGAAATAACTGAGTATGAACTCTTTTATACGTTTACAACAATCGACGGCGAAAAGATGACGCTTTCTGCAAAGGATTGTTCGCTTAAAATAGAAAGGAGCGATGTATAATTTGATACCATACGTAGTAGATAAGATAACACAAATGTTTTATCCAAACGTAAGAACGTATGGTACATGCGTTCTGGTTTGGAGACGAAACGAGTATAACATCGGATTGTTGATTGACACAGTATCATCTAAGTTCGTCCTCGTTGAACGCATGACGGAGGGCTTTAGATTCCGTGCCAATATGACGGAATTATTCAACGGATACATTTATGAACGAAAAAATCATATTGTATTCGAGTTTGAGTACAAGGGTACTAAGACTGATAACTACATTCGAAACAAAGAATGCAGATTCTCAGCTTTAAAGACAACCATACTCAATCTACAAAGTAACAATGTGCAGGCGGTGCTGACATTCGAAGAAGATGTGAATAAGGTGTACTACAAGTATGCTAACAACACATTCTGGAATCCAGCACGTAAGAGATTCTTTTCTCTTAATGCAAAATATGATGAACATGCTGTGTCCGGAAGATACAATAGTATCAATGACCACGGCGCAGTATTTGATAGGGGGTATATGAATCTTGACTACTGAAAAATGCCGAGGATTTTATGTAACCAAACAGAATGAAGCACTCGGTAAAGCAATATCATCAGACTTCATTCTTACTGGAGACAAGTATGACGACTATATTGTACTTGTAAATGAAGGTTCATTTTCTACATTGAAGTTTGGCGTACCTGGTGACGAAACACCGGTTACCGAATCATGTAGGTTATTCCGTGTACATCACGGAAATGACAAAACGCATTATGTGTATGACGTGACCATGGAAGATAAACGATTCGTATATGCTTCCGATGATATGGTTTCTCGTTATAAAGTGTCGACTCATTTCAAAGAGATGAGAGACATTTCTGATTCAGGAGTAAAGGAACTTATTGATTCGTTATTCGAGGAGGAAAAGTAATGAATACAAGCGAACTGAATTATTATGACAGCATTATGGGATTAGACCACGTACACAAAACGGTACTCAATGTGTTGTCATTAGCATCATTTTCGCCAGAATCACTTGACCAGTCTCAGATGGATGATCTGATGGGCTGTTTGATAAATATCATAAGAAATATGGCTGTCATCTTCAATGACGACTTACCGGCATTCCTGGTTGAGTATTGTGTATTGAGAGATGATATATCCGATTGTAAAGACTATGATGCGGCAATCGAAATGCTTAAGAATTGGACAATCGGTGAAGAGAACGAACTCTATAAAGAGATGGACCAGCGTGTCGTTGAACGGCATGAACAGCTTAAAAATAACAACGTAATAGACATATCATTCAGACGTCAGTAATAAGGGGTGTGGTTTTATGAAACCTAAGGAAGAATTCGTATCAATCGGAAAGAACGAACTTGACGAATTATCATATCTCATATATGATAGATGTAGAATTAAACCAACAGACGCTGAAGTAGACATGGCACGCAGATTCATTTCCGCGTGCTTCGATGTTTACTCAACCAACAAGATACGTAAAACATTGTTCAATATTAATGATGAATTGCCTATATGCCGAACTCATTCTCAGGTGGCTAAAACCTGGTCAGATGCAAAGAAACGACTGATTAAAGAGACACATATATAAGGAGGATAATTATATGGATTTAGGTCTTGTAATAATAGACACAAAGGTACTTAATAAGTACGCAGAAGAAATCACAGAACTCGAAGATGAGATTATGGATTTCATTTGTGAAACGAATCGCCATGAACCGGGAACAAAGGCATGGCAGAACAACTTTGATATGATACTGAAAGCAGATAGACTCCGTTGTCAGAAAGCATTCGAAGTCGGACAGTATATTCTGTCCATAACATCGCACAATGAAGCAGTTTGCAAGGAAAACAACATTCCGGGATTTTGCATTAATCCGTGGGAATCGAATTCCGAACCTCGGTATTACTTATCAAAGGATGCTCGAAAAAATATAATGTCATCAATCCTGCAGCGATTAGCAATGCACGACGTATGTAAAGAAATACCCGCAAATCTTTTACATGGAGGGATTAACTGAGTATGCATATGAATCTGTTTCCATTTAACCCATACACAATACGTGATAAAAACTACACACTGTCAAAAGACAGTGCTGCAGTTATTATTAAAGCACGCAAACACGAGGGCATTTATAATTTGGATGCTCTCAAGTCTGCTATACAGGACGTTGAGATAACTATGTCTTGTGAAAATGGAGAAGTCTATCTCTCTATGGAGACTTATAAAGAGATAGTCAAAATAAAGGAATCTACGCTGCTTTTGATTGTATCCATACTCAAAGGAATGGCAAATGATGCCAACCTTGATTGGAAAGTAATTAAGACTGCAGAACGTGAAGAGTTTCCTGAATCAAAGGCAAGTACAGAATTATTCAATGATTACTATGTGCCATTGACATCAGTTCTTGACCCGGATATCATATACATCACTCTCGAACTTGCCGTAGTTCTTGCTATAGCACTTACCGAATGTCCAGAGAAATGTGATGCTATACATCAGGTTGCACAGTGCCATGTAGACTTAGGAATGAATTCCGAAAGACTACAGCATGTGGTATTTGCAATCCGAACACTTATTATCGATAGCTACACGGCTTTATTCATCAAGTAAAAATAACCGGGGTAGGCTAAACGCCTACCCCGAATTATTTTTTTTGTATCTATGTCAAGTTTTTATACGAAATAACCGTCGCGGTCATATGCGTATAGAGTTCCGTCTGATGCCTTAAGCATTACAAAGAAGATATCTTCAGTGCCTGCTATACCTTCCTGTGACATAGCGAAACCGATGTTAACATCAAAAGCTTCACCTACGCTACCGGTCGGTTTATAAATTTCAGTATCTGTGTATATCCCAGGTTCAGTTTCTACCCATTTATGGATATCGGAACTTGAAATTTCTGGAATAGGCTTAACGCTGATTGCATCAGTATAGGAAGTATATGCGATGAATTCTCCCGGAAGACCGAGGGCTTCATCACATGACGTGCCACAAATAGCTTTCATTACTGTCACAACAGGATCTGTTTCAACATCTGATACTTTGTAGTATATTGGTGATGCAGAACTATCTCTTTGAAGCATTGTGCTGTCAGATGAATCTCCAACGAATTCAACCGGAATGAACTGGATGAATGTGTCAACTATTGTTTCAGGAACAACGTCTGTGCATGTATATGTAACACCGCGTTTAAGTGAGTCAGTGTCAGGTCCGGCGTAAACCTTTGTATCACCAACATTCCAATCTTCAACAGATGTTGAATTCTTCTTGTTGCCATCGAAAATATTCCATTTACTTGTCTCGTATCTGTAGACATCGCCGTGGAAGAATCCATTTGCCGAATCGTCGTCACCTGTGAAGAATACAATAGCCCCCTCTTCAGCGAGGCTAGTCATTTCTGCAGCTGTATTAGCTGTAACAATGCCAGAACCAGAACCGCCGCCTTCTTCGACAAGACGCCATTTTCTGAGTTCCTTGAGTCCCTGAAGCTGTTCTTCAGTCGCACCTGATGGAACAGGAATATTGGCATTAGATTTCTGATAACGATACTTACGACCGTTAGAAATAACTAATGTCTCGAAAATATCCGGTAATTTGGTTGTTGAATACTGCAACATATTCGTCAGGGTATCAAACGCGTCACGTTCAAATCCCTGTTCAGGACGGTCTAACGAGAAGCCAGCACCTATTACTGTAGCCATATATATTCAACTCCTTTATTTACGATTTGATTGTATTATTTTCTTTCAAGCTTTACTGTACATAAGAGGCCGGCAGGTTCTGCTGCTATACCACCTTCAATGTGTCTGAGAGTATAGTTTACTCCGTTTATATCGAACGTTGCGAAATCGGTTGTCTTGCTATCAATACCGGCAACGGCCATTTCCTTAAGTGTAAAGTCATCAGTTGGGAATGCTACGAAACAGTAGTTAACACGACCAAGACCCCATGTTGATGGATGTTCACCGTTGCTCGGTGGATTGTATGGGTCACCATCGACTAAGTCAGCGATATAAGCCTTTTCTTCTTCTGTACATACCGGTGTTACATAACCAGATGATGAGCACATAGCTGTTACTTCGGCGCTATCTAATGAATATTTACCGCCGCCGATAATGAATGGACGTCTGTTGTTGAAGATTTCGTCGCGCATTTCACTAGGCTTACGTGTTTCTGTAAAGATTTCAGATGAGTATGTTGTACCGTCAACCAGTTCGAGTGTATCAGGATCGATATGCTTTGTCATAGATGCTACAATAAGAGGGTTAGGCTCGCCGCTCTGTGTTATCAGCATTGGCATGAATGTTGAATGTCCTGTTCCTGAATCATCCAGATCCGCAGCAATAGCTTCAGGTGTTGGCCACGTTGCGTCAGTCATATCTTCCATAGGAACAGCCTTTGTGCCGTCATATGAAATACAGCCTGAGTATGGGAACATCATAAATCCAGTATAGATCTTCTTTTCAGGAGCCTTAGCAACAACCTTACAAACAACGTCTGATGAAGATGATGAATAGCCATCTGCCCATGTTGCAACAACCTTAACTGTCTTAGTTACGGTTCTTGATGGAGCTGTAGCGCTTGCTTCAATGCTTAATGCATATGTAGCATCATCTGTAGCTGGTGAAGCTGAAGAAGCAACTTCTGTGTCGTCAACTAAAATCTTTATAGATTCAAGTGTATCGCGTGTTCTTCCATCGTCACCAAGTTCAACGGAACCTGTGATATTGAAAGTTTCAGATGTGCCTGAAATTACGTTTGTACGAGTTGGATTTGGAACAGTTATTGTTGCCTTAGCGAAAGATGATACTTCCTTAGCAACAACTGTAGGAATTAAAGTAGCTTCCTTTGTTGTACCGTCATCCCATGTAGCTACGAGTGTGTAAGGTACTGAAACCTTTCTATCTGGAGCAGAAGCATCCGCTATGATTGTAGCTGTGTATGTAACAGTACCGCCGGATGCAGGATCTGTAGCTGTAGCCACAGGTGATGAACCGCCGTTTTCGAAGAGTTCGAGTGATACGATATCATCCATTGTTAAGCCGTCTTCACCAATTACAACTTCACCAGTGAGTGGGAAGTCAATAGAAGTACCAGTAACTACATTAGTTACCGGCGATGACTGAGTTGATGTAAGCTTGGCTTTTGTAAGCTGAAGCGCGCCAAATGTCACGCCGATTTCAACAACCTTTGATGGCTGACCGTTTGAAGGCTTTTCATCTGGAAGTGGAGTTGGCTTTTCAGGACCGCCTGGAGCGATAATGTATTCGTATGCAACAACACGAAGCTTAACTTCGTCAGCAGCAGCGTCTTCCTTAGTACATGGTACTGTGATAATGAAGTCGTTAACGCCAGTCTCACTTGGAGCACTAGCCTGAGCTGTTTTGATTGTTGAAACAGTGATTTTCTTAGAAACTGAATCGCCAGTTTCTGGGTCGGTTGTTGTGATGATCTTCTGAATATTGATGCATTCGATAAGATCTGAACCTGGTGTAACTTCGAGTTTGATCTTGAAGTTTGATTCAACCGGATTTCCGTCTTCGTCAACTTCACGGTGTGAAACGATTGTAGGATCTACGATGTATTCGCCAGAGCTTTCTTCAAGTCTTACTGGTGAAACGTCCATAGCCATATCATCACCGCTGCCGAAGAGTGAATCTATGAAAGCTGGGAAAGTAATGTTTGATGAGAGAATTGATCCGCTAGCTATAGAACCAACGGTTTTGCTGGTAGTAATAATCTTTCCAAGTTTACTACTACCAGTGCCGTTGTTTTCAAGTCTACGGAAGAATTCCATTGTGTTGCTATTTAAAGCCATAACAGATTCCTCCTTTACAGTGATTACTTGATGCCGAAGTTTTCGAACTTAGCCATTACAGGATCTGTACCTGAGTTAGCAACTCTGATCTGGAAAAGATAGTGTACGTCAGCAACGTATACAGCGCCGTCTGAAACTGCGTCTGTTGATTCTGATCTGTCACCGAGTTTTGTGAGTGTAAGAGCTGTCCAAGGTGAAGCATCTGTGAGTCTTCCTTCTACTGTGTATGAAGGAGCTGAACCGTTACCCTGAACGTAGAGCTGGTCTGATGCGCCAACGCCGATAGGTTCTGAAACTGTGTCACCTTCGATATTGATTATGTCCTTTCCTTCGAAAAGGATATTTCTGCTTGTAGGAGCAAAATTCTTGTTGTACATTGCGCCGTGGAATGTACTGTAATCATAAGTCTTAGCCATAATTATGTCCTCCTTTTAAATATTAATATGATTAATCATACTAACACTACTCAAGGCAGATGAGTGGAGTAGTATTAATACTATGTTCCGTTTATAAGCATAATATTGCCTTTTAATACGCTAAGGGTAGTCACTCTTGGCAAAAGTAGTTTACAACAGTCTTCATAACATTTTCGTAATTTATACGAAAATAAGACTAGAATTAGTCTATGTGTGACTACACCTTAGTGTAAGTCACACTAAGCTAACTGGTCTTATGATTTCTGTATAAAACGAAATGATTCCAAAACTCCAAATTTATCCGTAGGCCTTTGGTTGCCTACGGGGCTTTTATTTCATCCGAGATTGGATATACCCATAGAAGACTTTGCTAGGGCTACGTCTTCTATTCACATATTTCCTTATATTATAAAAGAGTAGAGGTCAATCTGTACATACTTACACATAAAGGAACGTTTAAATACAAAACAAAGAAAGGAATGATTCTTATAATGAGAACCAAATTTGGAGAAGTATTCTATAAGACTGAATCTCAGAACGAGATATCGGTATATAGACATATTACATTGTCAAACGAAAAGAATCCTACAGTATATCTGATGAATATGGAAACAGATGCTGTAGGCCATATACTTGATTCAGACTTAGCTTCCAATAGTGAATTGAGTTGTATTATTCCTAAGTATACTCTCAGAGTAATCTATATAGGAAGTAAAGCAGACGACTTTGGAGAAGAGCACAATGGATACATTGTAGCAATGGCTCCGGTAGTCGACACAAACAAAGGATTGTTTGAACCATTTTATGTAGCAGACTTCTTGGATGAAGATGCTATAGAAGATTTGAATCCTGGGGATACTGTATTCGAAATGAAGCTGTATCCATGGGAGACATTCGAAACAATCAGACGTCTTCTTTGGAAGACACCGATACGCTACGACATATTACATGCTCATGAATGTAATACAGCAAAGCGTCATCCTAAATTCCCTATAAAGACTGAACCAGATGTGCCAGTCAAGATACATGAGTTCATTGATTTGATACTCACTGCTATTGACAAAGACATGGATGTGATTCAGCTTTACGATACAAGAATTGACCCGGTAACAAAAGCTCTTTATGAGAAAGGCGGGCTAAAGTCTGTAAGATTTTACAGAGAGATAGAGAAGTTTATAACTAATACAGTAATCTCAGCTTACGGTGTTAAGTTAGATATCACTATCATCCCTGAAAAGATTCAGAAGAAAGAATACTTCTTGGTACGACTTGGAGATAGAGGTGAGATTTATGTAGTACCATACACATCCGGTTACGAACAGTACAAAGTAAACTACGTAAACGGGGACAAAGAAACCCAAGACGAATTAGACTTCCTTTACAAATCTATAGGACGAAAGAATCCTAAGGAAAGAAAGTCTGAAGACTCATCATTCACATACGCCGGAGTTTGACCTAAATAAAACTAGAGTCAAAATTTCAGTTGTATATTATTAGTGTGTAAGAGGTGATAATTATATCACCAAAGTTTTATATTTTTAAGGAGGACATCGATCATGATGAACAACGGATTTTACGGAGCACCAGTAAACAACACAGCAAACTTCTTTGACGCTTGCAAGCAGCAGGAAAACTTTGACAGAGCCTATGCTGCAGCAACAGCACGTGGATCACTTGATTACGTGCAGTCAGAAACAAAATCAGAAGACCTCGAACAGGTCGACATCAAGAATCTTCTCAAGAAGATTTCACCTTCAGCTGTTGAAAAGGTAAAGGACGAATGCCAGGATATCTTCGGCATCAAGTCAGACGACAAGAAGAAAGCAGCTGAAAAGAAGGAAGACAAGAAGGAAGAAGCTAAGGAAGAAAAGGATGATTCCAAGGCTGAAATCGAAATCGACGACAATGACAGAGAACTCATCCCGATTCACAGTGTAGCAGGTAACGTTACATCAATCGAAATCGAAAGATGCTCAAACTCACTCTTCTCACAGATCTTTGCTGACTTCATCGGCACACGTGTAAACGCAATTGACGTGCACGTTCCGGACCCAAGAACAGGCAAGACAGAACTCAAGACACTCGTATCAATGGAACTTCAGTTCTGCATGTCAGCAGCTGAAGCTACTGATGGTAAGATCAAGAACGTCGTAACAATCGAAGATGAGCTCGATACAAATTCTTCAGCTTCATCTGAACTCGGCGAACTCGCTTCAATGCAGAGAAGCCTCGGAAGACAGAAGGCAAATCTTAAGCTTAACAAGCTGACAAGAAAGATTCTCACACCTTTCATCAGCAAGGATGTATTCATCAATACTCCAAACGGCATGGAACCTGACTGGAGAAACATCGAAACAAACGCTTGTAATGTAGGTCAGCCTCAGGGTAACAACTGCCTTACAAACGGAGCATTCGTTGTATCAGTTAAGATTGACATCGCTATCTTCATCAGCAAGCTTATGTCACTTCTCAAGGAAATCACACCTGACAAGTACATCTTCAAGTGCCAGTATCTTGCACCGGCTGACCCATCAGTTGTTGCATCTGCAGGCGGCGGATATTCATTCTGGAATGTATGGAGAAGCTCAGACAAGCTCCCATTCATCATCAGAGTTGAAACCGTTTCAATTAAGGAAGAACTCAGACTCATGAGACTCACAGGAACAGGAAGATACGGACGTCCATGCGGCGTTTACTACAATCCTGCATTCTGATTAACATCAAGATAATCGGCGAGAAATAAATAGTCGATGCCTGACCTTTCATAAGAAAACGCCTTCATTAAGGGCACTCTTCGGAGTGCCCTATATTTTTTGATAAGGAGAAATTACTATGTTTAAAAACAGTGGAGAATTTTCCTACACAGTAGGAAAGATTGACGAATTCGTAGAAGAGAAAGGTTCTCAGTTCACAGCTTTAAGAGAAGTCTATTACAATGACTCCGAGAAGCCAAGTATTGAGCTTAGACGTTACTCAGTAAATAAAGAAGGAAATGAACAGATGGCTAAGGGCGTCGTGTTCATGACACCTACAGGACCACAGGAAGCTGCTAAGGCTATTATCAGAGCAGGCTTCGGCGAAACAACAGAATACATTCAGGAACTCAAAGATACTCGTAAGGATTTCGACCAGGCTCTCAACAAGGTGCTTGGACCGGATGATAAGAGATACGATCCTGATGTAAAAATGGATGAAGTCTTTGATGCCTCAACCTTCGTACAGGAAGAGGACGAAGATGACGAAGAATTACCGTTCTAATTAAAGGAGGGCACTACTATGAAGAAAATCTTTTCAACACCAACACTCGTATTTTTCTGCCTTCTTGCAATTTTTGCAATCGGATTCGGAGGATTCCTTATCGGATTCAAACTTGCAGCAGACGAATCGCATAAGGCTATGGAAGCAGCACTTTCAACAAGTACTGAAACCGTTGGCCATATCTCACTCGAAGACGTTGACAGCATCACCATGGAAAAGGACTACATCGTAGTCATGGTCGGTGACTGTATGTCATTCATGCCAGTGAGTGCAATCAAATTAGACAATGTCACACTTGATACAGGAAAAATCACTAACGCCGAATTCAATGCTGAATACAGCTTCTGGTCACTTGACATCGAAGGCGGCAAGCACTTTGAAATCCCGTTCGGAATTGACCCGAATCTTGACATGTCTTTAGCACCATTCAAAAAATAATAACTATACAGGAGTGAATTCTTATGGGTAGAAATGCCGCATCTATGATGCAGCCGATGGAAGGAATTATTTACGGGTATTATATCCGTAAGAACAAGCTGCCGGAACTTGTGAACATTGGTTTAGGTTCTGGTACAAACGCTTCAAAGAACAACGTCAATATCTATATTGACTTGGTGAACATCATGGAAGCTTGTGTAAGCAATGTAACCATGATGTCACATTATGATTTCGCAGTGGGCATCCTTAACATGGTTGCTCACTATGCGACATTCTTCAGAAGTTATCCATACAATGTGGAACCAATGTTTTACTTGATATGGAGCGACTTATCCAAGCCAGTATCCCACACCAAGGGACGTAATCTCTATGGCAGAAGAAACGAAAGAATCTACGCCACAAAGAACGCTGGCAATAAGGCTATCATCGATTCCAATATCAAACTTCTCAAGATGGTATCGATGTATCTACCTAACGTTAAGACCATATGTGGTACAGCCGAACCGCATCTTATCACATACAACAACATCAAGAGATTCGAGTCTGAAGACATCCCTAATATCGTTATAACCAAAGACATCTTTTCATATCAGTTGCCAACGATATCCAACACAGTTATCTTCAGACCTAAGAAATCTAAGGGCGATGACTCGTCATATTGCATTAACGCAGCCAACGCAATTTCGAGCTTGTTGGTTGACGGAAATGCCATGAATGATATGTCACAGAAGATGGCATTTGATGCATCAGCAATTCCATATACTTTATGGAATCTGGTTGCCGCTCTATGCCCACCAAAACAGACCGACCTCTGTAAGTCTCATTCTCCGAGAGAAGCTATTGATGCAGTACTTCACAATATATCCGCTCATAAGATTCTCGGTTCAGTAACAATAACAGAAGTCGAAAGCCGAATACTGGAATTCCCATCTAAGCTTACAGACTCAGAGATACTCAATGTATATCAGAGTCTCGTAAACAACTGGGTACTTGACACTAATCATCTTTACAATACTTACCTATTCACCCCAGAATCTAAGGATCTGTCGTGGAACGTAGTACTTAAAGATAACAAAGGCTTGAAAGACCTGAACGACAAGGTATTCAGAGATACACCTGTCGACTTCATGGGTATACTTAACGCTAACTAAAGTAATTCGAGGTAGGCTCAATGCCTACCTCGCTTTATTTTTTGTTGAGAAACTCCAGATCTCAATTTATATATTATTATATTGATAAGGACAAAGAATGCATCGTCCTTATACCTTACAATAGCCTATGATGCAGGGCATGACGAAAGGAGTTTTCATAATGAAAACATTTAAGATTAACAACACGACCAGAGAGAGTAGATGGTTCGGTTCATTAGCTCTCGGAAGACAAGGCACATTGGTGGGTATTGCAAGACTCATAGAAACGCTCTTAGGAGTATTTGCTACTATGACATTTGCTAAGCTTATCTGTGCTTTAGGTACAGACGACTTATTTAAATGGATTATGATTGACATCATTATCGAAACTGTTATGGGCATGGTTGGTGCTGTGTCACATAACTGGACAAGAACGTTTGGTCTTAAGTGCCAGAATAGTATTAACCGCAAAATGATGCAAGAATATTATTCAGCTAAGCTTACTGGTATGAACTCAGGCACGATTACTTCATACATAGAAGCTGTGTCTCAGTCCACGAAGGACATAGTTGTCAATTGCATTATGCTTCCTTCTGTATTTTCTCCATTTTTAGCGGTGCTGTATAAGATGATTAAAGCACGCTGCGGAGTTATCATGATGATTCCTATAGCAGCAATCATCTTATCATCCGTAATTGGTATCTTATGTGGACAGATAAGATACTCAGAATGTAGCAAAAGAGGAGCTGCTCTCCGAGGCACCAAGGTAGACTTATTCCTCAATAGCAAGACTCTTAGATTCCTCGGTAAGGAAGCTTATGCAGCTAAGAAGCTTGACGAAGTTCAGGATGGTTATATGCCTTATTCATCAAAGCTTTGCCGAAACGTAGGATACCAGATTTCATATCTTGTATTCTTAATTCCGACACTCTTCGGAGTAATGATGATACCAAAAGAAAACAGACTTGAACTTGGTACAATCTTACTTACATCAGTGTCATCATTCATGGGTAGTGTAAACTTCATACTTGACTCAGTAGATAGAGTAGCTACTCTTAATGAAAATCTTGAGCATCTCGAATGTCTCAAGGACAAGGACACAAGAGTAAAGGAATCCATCAAGAAAGGTTTACATCTTAGAAACTTCCACTTTGGTTATACAAAGGAAGATGGAACTAAGACAATCTTCAAAGCACCTAAGCTGGACTTTAATTACGGTTCAAGAACTGTAATTACAGGTTCATCTGGTTTAGGCAAGTCTACATTAGCAAATGCCATAGTAGGTACAGTAGAAGCATCTGACTTCAATCCGGTTAAGACATTCTATGTATATCAGGAATCAGAACTTCTTGACACTTCACTCAGAGAAAACATTAACCTTGGCGTTGAACACTCTGATGAAGAAATCGAAGAACTTCTTGAAGAACTCGGTCTTGGAAACTGGGTTCATTACGAGCTTGACAATGGCCTCGACACCATAATGGGTGAAAGAGGTAGCAAGGTTTCATCTGGACAGAAGCAGAGAATAAACATCATCCGTACAATCCTTAAGATGCGTGAGTGTGATGATGATTGTCTTATCATTCTTGACGAACCTACTTCTAACCTTGACGACGAGACTGAAAAGATTGCCGTAAATCTTCTGGATAAGAATTGCAAGAACACCTTACTTGTAATCACACACCGTCCAGAAATCATCAGAATTTGTGAACACCATGTTATCGTTAATGATGACCACGTGTTCGAGCAGTTAGACTAAATAATAATAGGGTAGGCTACAAGCCTACCCTACTTTATTTTTTTGTTAGATTTTGATTTGTATATTATTACAGTGTATGAATGTACATTATGCAAAACTTTGCATTAATATATAGCTTTTATAGGAGGAAATGATTATGTATAACAACACTTACAATCAATTGGCTATGTTACCGTATATGACATGGTCTTATTCATATACTCAGCCAGCAAATGGCTACGTTGCAGTTTGGGAAGGACTTACAGTAAACGGAAGTCCTATGGTAGACACATATGGTAATGCCATATGCGTCGATTATTATGGTAATGCATTACCATACAATATGCCGGGTTGTAGACCTAGCGGAGTTTGGAAAATTTATAGCTTCTCTGAGTTATATAGTAAATTAGGACACGGCATGTACATGTATGCACAGTACAATGCTGCTGGAGTAGGAATACTTGTATTTAGTACAGGCAATTTTATAGTTCCGTCATTTACTAACCCAGTTATGGTTTCATCAGATGATGAAGCTATGATGCAGATTGATAACCTTGCAACAGCAAATCTTGAACAGCTATTATCTACACTTATGTGTGCGGATAATCCGGAAGAATCCGCCATTAAACGTTCAATTTGTGATCCAGTAGAACCTGATAGCGGAATAAGCATTAAGAATGCTTATGCCACTAAAAACTATGATGTCATTAGACGATGGAACAATTCGGGAAATTCGTACCGTTGGTTTACTGCTGCTAAACGCTTAGCCCTAATAAATCCGAAATGTAGACCGGATATCAACGCAATATGCAGAATATTATCGGAACTTCATGAATCTAATATAAGTGGATTTGGTGTATCTCCGGATTTGCGGTCGTATGTATCAATACCAAGAAATGCAAACAATTCGAAGGCTGGTGGTATGTATGAAGAATGCTTGAATACAAGAATCAACTACAACGATATGCCATGTGATACAGAAAGACTCGCTATTGCAGGCTCAGGAAGTTTGAAAAATGCACTAGACCGTGTATCTATGACAACAGGCAATACTGATTACGAGATACTATATAATATAGGCAAGGAATCAGAGCAGTTCTTAGAAGACGCGATATGTGGCAACGCAATCAAGGCATTATCATCAACATCCGTATCTGATATTACCAGACTTGCAGTAGGTTTTGTACCAGATACTGACTTCGACGTAGATTCGCAGAAAACTCGTGATTGGATCATGAGTGGTAAAGCTTCTATGTGGGTATTATTAGAAAAGACTCTATTATCTAACGGTCAGGTCGTTCATGGCGACGGAGCACACAGATTCTATTACGAAGTGCTTGGTTTAATCAAGGCATTCTGTGTCAAATATAATGTGATACCTCCATCACCATTCAATAGTAACGTTCTTGGCACCGAATTATTCATAATGGATTGTCATTTAAACAATAGCCACGCTAAGCGTTTATTTCATGACATGAGCAATGCTAATCGAGGTGTTATGTGATGAATACTGAAGTTATTAAAAACATAACCCCGAAATATACAATATGCCAACACGTTTATTTGCTCCAGTGAGTAAACGTGCTATAAATGCTAAAACTTATGATCAATTGAGTCTTAGAGACTATATGCATAATACTATAAATGTGATTCCGGGAGAATATGTGCTAGCGTCATATACTGACCGAATCACCGGTGCTGTGTTACAACGTGCACCTTTTAAAATTCCATATTATACTAGACTATACTTCGAATCAATGGATAGTGAATACTTTACTGAAGTATTTAACACAACCATGGAATTTTGTCAAGACAATTTTCCTAATTGGAAGCCAGGTCTAATCAATTCAGATTTACTGACGGAGAATGTTTTACTCACATCTAATCGAGACGAATATATTTATGACCATGGCAAATTCGTAGCAATGACGTTATCAGGTAAGACCTTTGATCCTGTGACTAATACATATAATGAAGATGTAAATCTTCAGGCTATGATAATATTCGGACTTCCGGGCATACCACGTATAATAGTAGGAACGTGCTTGGATACTATATGCCCTGATGCTATATCTAGTCGTTGGTATGTGCTAATAAACAAATTTAGATTTAGAGACAACGATATTATGACATCTGACGTCTTTTTGAAAATGGATGGCAATGTAATTCCGGGTACTATTGATGACAGTAATGGATTCGATGGAATTACGGTAATGCCTTTGACGTCATACAATTTGAGAAAACTATTACTTGAATTTGGTGATTATAAACATAATACATACTTAGCTCGATTTGAAGAATTCGTGCCGTGGTATGTAAATTAAAGATAAAGCGATAAAATGATTCAAAGAATCAGGGAGAGGCTAGATGCCTCTCCCCGCTTTATTTTTTTTAATCGTTGTACTTATAGAAGTCTGTGAATGTGTCCATAGGAATACCTTGATTGTTTACATCGCCAAACTGAGCAGTCATACAGTCATCTGAGATATGATAAGTATTCTGATAAGCCTGTCGTCCAAGCTTAGTAGATACTTGACGGCGAATATCCTCTTCATCAGCCGCTCTCTGCTGAGCATTGTATTCGTCGATTGACATACTCTTAGGACACTTAACGTATTCGATTGATTCTTTGAGTTCAAGATGTTCGAACTTATCGAGAGTTGCATCCTCAGCAAGTTTTTGAGCAACACAGAACCGCTCGGTTGCGGTCTCCTCATCATCAAGCATCATATCTTCGCCTTCTGGGTCGAGGGTCTTAAATCTAGCCGGCGGTAAGTGCCAACGTTCAGCAACCTTCTTACCGTAGTAGAGAGGATATAACGCTAAAAGATAACCGAATAATGTATCATCGTGTGATACGTTAGAGTGTTCAATTCTGTCACCCTTCTTACGTTCAAGTCCGCGGATTTCATCCAGCATTATCTTAGAAGTGATAAGATGTGGATAGTTCTCGATTCTGTTAGCAAGTAAGTCCATTAAGTCGTAACGAACTTCGTTAACGTTGTATAGACCATATGACTTAACCATTTCAGAGAACTTACGCATTCTTCCAGCATCACCACGTTCTTCAACAACCTTTTCTTTGATTTCGTAGTATAGACATCGTTTAATCGGCGAGTTAATAAGTTTCGCCAATACACCATGCCCGACGCCGTTTCGTTCGACGGTAACCAACGTTCGTTCCATAGGAAGCCAATGCGAGACAACTTCTATGATAACCTTAGCAAACTCTATGGTGCTAATGTAGTTACAATTGAATTCAAGTACGAGTTCACTTGTTCTTGCATCAAGTACTACCATTGTAGAAGCATCTCGCTGTGTGCCCGCAGCAACGTCACAGCCTACTACGAACTGTGAGTTGTATAATTCGAACTGGGACTTGAATTCCTTATAACAGTTGATAGCATATCGGTTAAATACGAGCATCTGTTTAGTAGGAGTTCTTGTATACTGCTGAACTATGTCAAGCTGTTCCTTACTAAATGGACAGTTATCTGAAGCAGCTTCCCACATAAGCAGAATTTCACGTCGGATACCTGCATAGTCATAAGACATTTCCTTGCAGTTATCCTTGAACCACTGTTCAGATTTACCGAGCTGCTGGTATTCAAACTTAACGTAAACGAATGAACTCTTCGTATTACATTTGATGATGTTGAAGAGCTCTTCTGCCGGAAGTTCATACCATGCTTCCTGGAATGGTGTCATACTAAGACGTAAGTCATTAAAGTAAGCAGCGTTTTCATCCTTAAGAGAACCCGGTGTTGATGTGTATATGATACCATGTGGTGCACCGTTCATAGCACACTGGTCCATAGATGTACGTAATGCCGGCATACCGTTGATAAGAATAGTTCTAAGATGTGGAATGAAGGCAGCTTCATCGATCCACAGACCTGAAAGAGATTTACCTCTAAGCAGGTTTGAAGCTGCACCATCAGATGTAGCTGATGGTAAGCACTTAATCATATTCTTATTGATAGGATTCTTGATATATTCTACGGTGCTGGCAGCTTTTAATGGCTTACCCTGAGCGTCGTATACCGCATCCATCTTAAGATAGTCTGGAAGGTTGTCTCTCAGTGTCTTAAGACGTTCCAAGTTTTCCTTTGTCGTTTCCATCTTCTTGTTCAGGAATACTATATTCGATGAACGTGAACGGAAGTTATAAATCCATAGATACCAGGCAGCAACGAGAAGTGTTTTACCGCACTGACGAGGGATCTCTTCGTATACATTGATTGAATACTGTAATAAGTATGACATAGCCATATTGGCTGGGTCAAGACGGAATGAACACGGCGCACCACCGGCGCTGATCATTCTAACTACTTCACGAATGAAGTACCAGAAGTTACGCTGAACCTCTATAAGGATTCTAGCTTTAAACTGTGGGGAAAGATTCGGATCAAACGGATCTACTCCGATCAGTCCCTGGTCAAAAAGCATAAGCATGAAGTTGTTGTTCTTCAGACCCTTCTTCTTTAAGTAGAAGTGCATAGCTAGGAAAGATTTATTTCTAGTAGAATAGTCCGCTGTCCAGGTAGCGCATTGTGCGAAACGAGGGTCAACGGCCATCTGTGTCTGCAATTGCATCATAATGCCCACCTCCAATTTATATAAAAGTTAAAATTTACACCAGTGTAAACTATAAAGTAATTACATAGATTATGTAATCGAATCTTTTTAATCATACATGAAAAATCTTAGGAGGTACATTACTATGGCTTTTAATTCAAACAACACAGAAAAGGACTACAGACCAACCGTATACGGCGGTTACTCATTCGCAAATCCTGCAGCCGCTTCAGGCGCATCCAGAATTGCTATCACATACTGGAAAGGTCTTATGAAGCTCCACATCCAGCCAAAGGATGAAAACAATTCACAGAACTTCGTTAAGTACGATGACAAGAACGGCAACTATGCTTTCGTCACACCGGCAAAGGCAAAGCTCCTTGTTGACGGTATTGACAAGCTTATCAACGGAGACTTCTCATCATACGGCGTTACAGTATCAAACGATACAAGACTCATCACTATCACAAAGAAGGGCGATGCTTATCTTCTCGTAATCGGCAACGCTTCACCATCCGGAATCGAAGGAATCGTTACATACGAATTCTCAACAGGATTCTATAAGGGTGTTACAAACTTTGACCTTGATACAAACACATTCAGCACAGAGGACATGGATGCAGCATTTGAACTCAGAATGCTTCAGACAAATCTCTATGAATTCTACAAGGCTTCATGCTCAGCTACAGCATACTCAGTTGTTGATGCTATGTACTTCAGCAGTTCAAAGCACACATATGAAACACTCAACAATATCGCAAGCAAACTCGGCGTTACAACAGGCGGCAAAGCTTCTAAGTCTAACGCTTCATTCTTCAACATGAATCCAAGCGGTGGCAGCAACAGCGGACGTGCAAGTTCAGCACCAGAAGAAATCGACGACGTATCAGCTCTCTTAGGAGATTTTGACGACGAATCACCATTCTAATAACAACATTTTGCGGGAGTACTTAACAGTACTCCCGCCTTATTTTAGTCAACTTTTCACTTATATATTATAACAGTGAAAGGAGGACGATTGAATTATGATCTGTCCGGAATATTTTTATTTAGTGGATCACCTTATGAACCACTGTAAAATTGACGTTGATCTTACCGAGGTTGACATTGTAGAATTTCTAATCGCAGCAATGAGCGAATCGGCATCGATTCGTTTAGCATCTGAATATCCTGAAACATTCTATAGCTACTCATCATCTATGGCAGAACGTAGTGAAGCACAGATGCATTGGGATAAGACGTGCTATTACAAAATTGGTAATCTGTGCGCACAGATTACAGATGACATGTCTGAGTCAATCGAAAAGTTTTTAACAGACTATTGGGATTATCCTAATCTGTTAGACACGATGCTTGATTACAGCGACCTGGGTAATAAGGATTCACCTGTCATTCAGTACTATCATAAACTGATTGAACAGAGGGATTCTAATTTGCACCCATCATTTGCATTACCGTATATCTTCGGGTACTTTGTAAAAGACCTGACAGATTTATTAGCCGACCGTGGGTACTTTGGTACAGGAATCCCTAGAGTAGAGATTGCCAAGATACCCGATGAATTCCGTATACCATTTTAAGGAGGACTAAAACCATGATTAGTGTAGGAAGATTTGAAAAAGTTACTCTTAATGAGTACAAGAAAGCAAGAAGAAAGATGGACCCTAGCATCACTGATGGAAGGATTCGTCAGGAATACGATAGCATCGTAATTCCAACAAGAGCAACAGCTGGTTCAGCAGGTTACGACATTGCGGTTCCATATGACGTTTACCCAGGCATGATGGTTAAGGGTCAGATTAAACTCCCGACAGGACTCAGATTTGTTCCGTATCCTGTTACAGATTCTATGGGCAATTTAAGACTCTTCGTACTTAAGCTTTTCGTAAGAAGCAGCACTGGTACAAAGAAAGGATGGGTTTTATCGAATTCTACAGGGATCGTGGACAGCGATGAATGTGACGCTGACAATGAGGGTC
>Ga0255343_1001355_pt1 | contig 32951 bp, 44 predicted proteins | sample wastewater_treat_4_FD_192413 | JGI IMG/M metagenome (GOLD analysis project Ga0255343, IMG submission 192413) | Wastewater microbial communities from Lulu Island WWTP, Vancouver, Canada - plant16 | ecosystem: Engineered > WWTP > Wastewater > Unclassified | place: Canada: Vancouver, British... | reverse complement strand
GGACTTTTAGAGCAAGATAAAGATGAGTGGGTTGACTTTAAAAAAAGCAATGATGAGTATGCATTTTCTCGTCCAAAGTATGCAGATAATTGTTTTCTTGTTATGTTTATTAAGACATTAAAAGAACATAATGGTTTTTTTACCTTTACGGATGTTGAAAAGATTAGTGACGGTTTTCAATGGCAATCAAGACATACAGTTATTTGGCAAATGCTTGTAGAAATGTTTGGAAGTTGTGGAACAAGTCCAAGAACAGGCTGGATTGAGCAAACTAAAGAATGTGCAGACTTCTTAGAACAAATTGTATGTATTGAAGAATTAATGTATGAACAAGGAGGATTTTAAATAATTATGAATAAAATAATTACAGAAGATAATGTTCAAAATAAATTAGAAGAAGAATTATTGTTATTAAACAAATTACTTGAAACAGCAGTGAATCATGGTGGTGACAAAGGAGGCCCTTATTTCACTTGTCCTGAGGCGATACAAGAACAGTTAAATAAATATTTGAGATTAAGAAAGTTGACAAAAGAATATAGAGCGTCATTTGTTGATTGGGATGGAGAATATGATGAGGAGCAAAACTACTTTCCTGTTATAATGAGAAAGTAGAATTATTACAGAGTATAATATATAATGACAATAGAATCTGCAAGTAATTTTGCGATAGAACATCTTAAAAAGAAGTTAAAAAGGTAAAAATAAGAAGTAATTGTAACACGATTGCTGCAATTATTTGATAAAAAGAATTAATTATAAAGAATAAAAGAAGAAATAATAATGAGTGAAAAGACTGCCAACGATTTATTTGAAAGGTTTGCTAAAAGATTAGCTATTGCACATAATATAAACCCAGCTGTTGATAAAGCATTGTTATCGCAAATATTTTGGCATGTGGCCACGTACTATAACAACAAAGATGATAATGAGGAAAGGTCAAAAGTATTAGATATTATAACAACAACAATTCCTATTTTTCTATTACAAGATAAAGATAAAATAAAAAAAGAACTTGATAGATTTTTTAATCTATCTTATACTAAACAATTAGATATTTCAGATATTAATGTTTATGATATGCTAGTATTTAAAGATGCTTGTGGAAGTATTTATCAAGATTGTGTGCAAGCTATTACAAAAGACGCTTTACATAATATACATATGATTCGTTGCAATAACACAAAGGTATTTTTTAAAAACTCTGGCTTTTTATCTGCTTGGTATATTGATAATGATGCTATAGAAACTCGTGGTGATCTAGTAGAAGTATGGACAAGGTTAGACGAAAACACATATACATGTCTTTGGAGGAAATAAAAATATGAAATTAACAAAAGACCAAATCGTTTATTTTTTTGAATCAACTGGTGATTATGCAGGAAAAATTCAGGAAGGCCGCATTACAGGAGCAACTAAAGATATTTATACAGGCATTACTTCTTACCTTGTTGAATATCAAGATATCGAATATTCTTTTTTCGTGCCTTCAAACAAGGTTATTAAGCTTACCCAGGATCAATTATATACCAGCCTTAAAAAAAATTCAAAAAGATTATGTTGACTATCTCACTTATGGTTCATGGTTAGCAAAGGTACAAAAAATTGAAAAGCTTTTAAATGAAGTTGTAGAACACTATTCAGAAAAAATAGCTGATGCAGGAGGTATTACATTAGCAAGCGGTAACATTTGCACCACTACTTGTAAGGGAAATCTTGTTGTTGACGGTATTGGAGATATAGCTGAAGAAATTAACAAGTTAAAAGCAGATGTTGAGAAGATTAAAAAGAAAATCAAAAAACCAAGAAAAAAGCCAGTCATTAAAGAAAGTAAAAAGCAGGAATAATATGCAAACAATAACTATACCAAAAAAATGTAAAGCTGGATTTCAAACAAGAAACGACACATATTCTGGAAAACTGGCAATGGTTGTGAATATGAGCAACTGCTTTAGAAATAATAAGAATAAAGAAAGAAGGTAAGGTAATTATAAATGAAAACGAATGATAAAGAACAAAGAATTAAGCGTGACGCTAATAGCCTTTCATTAGAACATTTTTTTAAAGAGAAGTATCAAGAAATAACTAATGAAGAAATATCCGCGCAGGTGGCAAAAAATATCGATAATTATTTTTATAATATGACAACCTTTGAGGAGTTTAAAGCAGCTTGTAAAGAAGTATTCGAAGTAGATGTAACAGAAGAAGATTTTAAAAGCTTTGTAAGAGAATTTGAAAACACCTATCATACAAAGAATAAAGAAAAAGAATAAAAAAAAGGAGTAAAATATATATGCAAATAACCGTTCAAATGAGTCAAGAAGAATATAAAGAGTTTATTAATTACCAAGAAATAAAAGAAGAATTAATTCATTTGCGAAGAGAAAAGCAATTTTATATCGCCAGTATAAGAGAATTAGAACAAATAATTAGAACAGAACTACCACACATACAATTATATAGAGTAAGCAATAGTAGTTATTATTACGAATATTACGACTTAAAAGATAAGGACAACAAATAATAAATAATAACAATAACAATAATAAATAAAAATACTCGAGGACAAAACATACCTATAATACAATATAATGTAAAAGATAAAATAGATATAAGGACAACAAATAATAGATAATAGAAAAAAGATGAAGCTAATAGAGTCACCATAGTCATCATCATCGTCATAGTTAGTAGTAGTAGCAATAGTAGTAGGTAGTCGTTAGATAGGTGAATATATAATAGGTGGTTGAGCAAATCGTCGTTACTAGTATAGTTAATCGGTTGAGTCGTTAGTAGATAGGTTCTTGTATGGTAAGGTAGTCGAGTGGTTGGTTATCAGGTGGTTGGGTATTGTATGGGCAGGTTCTTGTATGGTTAGTTCTTGTAAAAAATATAGATAAAATATAATAATAGACCATTGCTAAATTCTGTGAAGCAATAACTATACGACTAGGCGGAAACAGCCACACACACAATCCCACGATGGAAACCATAAGCGCACATGCTTTTTCAAGCGAATAGCGCTTTTTCTTTTACTTCTCACCGTTACCGTGCTGTCTTGCCCTTATTCTCTATAGGTGGCGTTAACATTATTATTTGTATATTGTTGTTTATTTTTTTTATTTTGTTTTTATCCATTGCGTAGAAATAATATTGGACCATTGAACATCAGGAAAAAATGAGAGAGCCAGATCGCCTTCTCGTAAGCAAAAAACAAGTGTCGCCTTCTCGTAAGCGAGAACAAGTGGCTTTGGTGCTTGTCTACTAGTATTGTTTTTTTATTTGGTTGAATAATGATGATTAAGTCTGCAAAAAATATTCTTTCTATTATAGATGCGTGTAATAGCTTTTGCTTATGCCTGTTCACTTTGCCTTATTTATCTATACAATACACCGCAACGCAGTATAGTTGAACAGCGTTATTAAATTAGAAATGCGCCAAACACCAGCTATTATTATTTGCCATGCTAAATGTTTGACGCATTCCAGGAAAAGAGGAAAAGTTACTTTTAGTCTATAATAATAATGATGGTGTGTTAATGATACTAGGAGGTTTGGTATCATCAATATCAAGTATTTTATAGACATAATATTATACAAGTTAATTTATTTGTTTTAGTTGATTTTTTTAGAAAGTGTTTGCTGCCAGTAGGAGATTATTCTGTGTGTAACTAATTGTATATAATTAGAAATTATATATGAATAGGGAAACTATTCTTATATTATTATTATAGAGAAAAATACGCGAAGCTAATTATCAAGTTATGGTGAGTTTCCTTCGTCAACTCAAATCACATACAATTTTTGCTAAAATAGTTGATTTTGTTCTTAACATTATTGTATATTATATTATAGATGTGCAGTATAGTTATAGCTAAATTTTATTGTGCACATATAATTAGGAGTTTGGTATGGAGGCTGTGCCTTGGTCTCCAAAACCAATGACGTAGGTTCGAGTCCTACAGCTCCTGCCAGTTGACTACACAAGGAGATTATGTAGTATGAATTATCCAGTATATTTCGAAAATTCAAAAGGTGAGCGCAGAATTATTGGCGAAGCTTTTGACTTAAAAGCAGTACTTGATCTTATCAGTACCTTTCTGGTTGAGCATAACTACGAAAGCTACTACACCAAGCTCTCTGCTTCAGCTAGTGAATGGCAAATAGATGTAGGTAGTCACTCAGAATTCTTCTATGTTAGTCTAGATGTTGTAGACAATTTAGATCGACCATAAACTTAGGAATAACAAAAAAAGACACGTACAGCTAAACAAAAGCTCCTTGAAAGAGAAGAGGATCGCAGGTTCGAGTCCTGTCAAGTCTGAAAAGGCTTGTGGCCCAGTTGGTAGGGCGCTAAAAAACGTGTGTTGCAACTTATCTGTTTATTTATATTTATTGGTTATCTTATGGACTGGTAGCTCAGCCTGGTAGAGCAGAGCGCTGAAAACGCTTGTGTCGACAGTTCAACTCTGTCCCTGTCCGCCATTGTTTTAGTAGAACGCAAAATAAAGGAGCGATCAAATATATGAACGAATTAAACGTAATACAAGAGCTAGATCTAATCGATATCGTTGAAAGATGGGCAGAAGTGAATGGTATTCAAGCCTTGGATATCCGCTTAAGTAAAGAGCCTGGTACAAAAGTATCCATTATTCAAGGTGAAACACTTTCAGAATTAGAGCAAACTGTTTATGAGTTAGAAGATAAGGTCAGTGAGCTAGAATATGAAGTTGAAGAACTAGTCAATGAGCGTGATTCATTATTAGAGCGCTTAGATGAGTTAACAGCAGAGTAACCTATAAAAAAACTATAGTGTAGAAATAATATTAGACCATAAACTATTATCAACGAAGAGAAAAAAAAGAGAGGGGAACAAACATGATTTATTTTACAAGTGACTTACATTTTTGTCATGACCGAGCTTTTATGTTTGAACCTCGCGGCTTTACTAATATAGATGACCATGATAAAACAATTATTGAAAACTGGAATAAAACAATTACAGATGAAGATGAAGTATACGTATTAGGCGATCTCATGTTAAACGATAATGAAAAAGGTATGTCATATTTAAGGCAATTAAAAGGCAAACTCCATATCATTTTAGGTAACCATGATACGCCAAGGAGAGCAGCCCTGTATGCAACGCTGCCTAATGTGGTTGAGGTTGTTCATGCAGCCCAAATCATATACAAAGGTAAAATTTTTTACCTCAGCCATTACCCGACAATAACATCTGCTGGTGAGGCTCAAAAAGATCCAGGAAAGATAGTATATAGCTTGTTTGGACATACACATCAACAAACAAATTTTTATAATGATTCATATTTTATTTACCACGTTGGTCTCGATAGTCATAATAACTATCCTGTATCTATTGAACAAGTAATAGAAGATTGCCATAATAAATTTAATAACAAATAAAAAAAATCACTTAATTAGTTGATTAACTTGATACAATAATTTATATTTATATTATGATAAAGGGGCGCCAAAGTGTTGCTGCTTTATTGAGAAGTTTTCTGTGGGTGCCAGCTGAGTACAGCGATTCTTGAAGGTGCTGGCAAGATCGTAGTGTGGGAAAGCGATCACAAAATATTAGCTGCCTCGATAGCACAATGGATAGGACATAGTCGCAGGTTCGACCCCCCTATAAACAGCACCATTCGCCCCAGTAACTCAATGGAATAAGAGTAACAGCCTTCTAAGCTGTAAGTTGTAGGTTCGAATCCTACCTGGGGCACCAATTGGGTTTATAGTAAATATTGTTCCCAAATACGACAAAAACGAGATGTGCGGAGCCGGGATGACCTTAAGTCCCGTTCAATCAAATTTAAAAGGTAAGAAGAAAAAGCTATGAATAGAACCAAATTTATTAACAAATGCGTCAAAGAACATTATGATGAAGCTGTTAGCCTTGGTTATGAGGTTGTTGGTATTTTTCTTCAAGGTTCCCAAAACTATGAATTAGATGAGTACTCCGAAACCTATATGTCTGATATCGACACCAAATGTATTATATTACCAACGCTAGATAGTATTGTGCAGGGTAATATGCCGACGTCTCATACACACGTGCGCGCAAATAATGAACATATCGATATTAAAGATATTAGACAAATATTTGAAATGTTTAAAAAGCAAAATAACGCTTATATCGAAATATTATTCACTGATTTTAAAATCATCAATCCAAAGTATAAGGATTTATGGGAAGAGATTGAAGCTAGAGCTGAACAAATTGCTCACTTAAACTTTAACCAAACGCTTAGATGTCTATCTGGAACGTCTATGGAAAAGTATAAAGCATTAGAGCATCCATATCCAAACTCATTAAGTAAGATCGAGAAGTATGGTTATGATCCGAAACAGTTACATCATATTTTAAGAGTGAATGAATTTATGCAGAAGTATATTGAAGGTAAGCCGTATAAAGAATGCTTGCTCTCTGATAACACTGAATATTTAATGCAAATTAAAAAAGGTTGTTTGCCATTAGAAGAAGCAAGAAAATTAGCTCGTGATGTCGATCAAGCAACAAAAGAGTTGAAAGACGCTAATTTAAAACCAGTTGAACCCTTCGATAATGAAGCAGCTAAATTCTTAGATATGATGAAAGCTAAGTTTATTAAACGCTTTCTAATCAATCAATTAAAAGATGAGAAGTAAATAAAAGTTGAAATTAAGATTAGATTAGTGTATAATAAATGTATGTATGTAAGATAGGTTATAAAAACTTATCTTCTCATCGGGATGTGGCTCAGCTTGGCTAGAGCACCTGTCTTGGGCACAGGGGGTCGCAGGTTCGAATCCTGTCATCCCGACCATATCGGAGTATAGTTCAATGGTAGAACATGCGACTGATAATCGCAAAATCCTTGTTCAACTCAAGGTACTCCGACCAATATAGAGAGTTGCGTGAGCGGTTGAAACGACTAGTCTTGATTTTTATCATTTATCTGCTGCTAAATTACATGAACAGGAGATAAATTATTATGTGTAAATGTAAATATTGTATAAAGAGTTTAAGACTGCTGGTAATTGTAGACGACATGAGATAAGCCACCATGAACAACCAGATGTAGAATATACTTGTAAATTTTGTGGAAAAAATTTTACAGTATATGGTATATCACATCATGAATTAAAATGTCATAAAAACCCTGATAGACTCATGACAGAAAAGCAATTGCTCGGTTTCAAAAAGAAACCAACTGCTCCAGTTCCGGGTTATTGTACCTTTTGCGGAAAAGAATGTAAAAACAAAAACAGTTTAAGTAATCATGAACGACTTTGTAAGTTGAATCCAAATAAAGATGCTCTTACCGCGCATAAAAGTGGTTTCTCTATTTGGCTTGAAGCTCATCCTGGTCGCAGTTTAACTTCTTTACAAAAAGATTCAAAAGAATCGCACACGAGATCGAGAGCAACATTAAGTGCTCGCTACAAAGCTGGAGAGTTGGTTCCACACCAAAAAGGCAAAGCTCGTACAGCTGAAGAAAAAGCAAAAATATCCGCAGCGCTGAAAGCTAATCCAAACGGTGGAGGTCTAAGAAAAAATTCTGGTCGTGGTAAAAAAGGTTGGTATAAAGGAATATATTGTGATTCTACTTATGAATTAGCCTATGTTGCTTATAACATAGACCATGGAGTGGTGTTTAATAGATGCCCAAAAACTGTCTGTTATGAATACCAATATAAAAATCAGTCTCATAAATACTACCCAGACTTTATGTTGGAAGATGGTTCATTGGTAGAGGTTAAAGGATATCATAACGAAGTAGTAGATTTAAAAATAGCTTCAGTAACTGATAGACCAATTAATGTTCTATATGAAAAGGATTTAGAATTTGCCTTTAGTTATATTAAAGAGACTTATGGTGTTAAGAAAATCGAAGAATTATACAAAATGGAGAATGAACTAAGAGCGGCCTCTTAGGCAGTCTTGAAAACTGATAGTCCTTAAAAGGTCCGTGGGTTCGAATCCCACACTCTCTGCCATTATTATATTGACACTATTAAATGAATGTGATATAATAAGATAACATTAGAATATGGTGACTGTAGTCTAATGGTAAGATGCTACTCTGTGAAAGTAGATATGTGAGTTCAATTCTCACCAGTCACACCAAATTATATTTTATAGATAGGCTCAAACAGCAATCAAAAAACAGATCCACCAAAAATATGGATTTTAGTTTAGAGCCTAGTATTATGCCCCTTTAGTTAAATGGTATAACGATTGCCTTGTAAGCATTTGTTCTCAGTTCGATTCTGGGTGGGGGCACCATTTGCCCTGGTGATGAAACTGGTAGACATGCGAGTCTTAGAAACTCGTGCGAAAGCGTGAGAGTTCGAGTCTCTCCTGGGGCACCAATATGGGAGTGTAGGTAAGAGGTTAAAACCGGCTGACTGTAAATCAGTTCCTTCGGGTTCGGTGGTTCGAATCCACCCGCTCCCACCAAATGAAAGAAACGGAGATGGTCATTATGCGCTGGAGTATTGAAGAATTAATCTATTCTATTAAGATTGTATCAAACCATGGATTTCCCTTTTTATTTAGATTAAAAAACATCTTCCGATCAATCTGGAGATCTATTAAAGTCATAACCAAATGGATATTTAAAGGTTATTGCAATCCAGCAATTTGGGATTTAGACGAATATCTAATAACAGTTATTATACAACGCTTAAGAATGTTTAAGAAAATGAATAAGAGTAGTTACCCAGCAGGCTTTAAAGATGCTACAGAATGGTATGATGTACTTGATCGACTAATTCATGGTTTTGAAGTTATGAAATCTGAATCTATATATTTAGAAGTGTTATATAAAGAAAAAGATCCAGAAGAAGCAAATAGATTGCAATCAGAGTATGACAGAACTACAATGGAACTGTTTGTTAAACACTTCAGAGACCTCTGGGATTAATTGGCTGTATAGTCTGGGACAAAGCGGAGCTCATACCTCCGTAAGCATGGTTCGATTCCATGTGCAGCCACCAACAAAAATGTTTCCATAGCTCAGTTGGGAGAGCGCTACCCTTACAAGGTAGATGTCGTGGGTTCGAGCCCCTCTGGGAACACCAGATATGACTCCATGGCGAAGTGGTATCGCAACTGACTTTTAATCAGTGGGTCGAAAGTTCGAACCTTTCTGGAGTCACCATATCCATTGATACGCTATTATTTAGCTAGCAAGTGTAGCGAGTAATATCAAAAAAACCGAGATCCAGAACACGCGGAAGGTTAATGGTTTGGCCACGTGTTCCTCTATTAACACAAATATAAAGGAAATTTTTATGATTAAGCATTTAGAAAACGAAGAATTATTTGATGAAGAAATCAGCAAAGGAACTGTCTTAGTCGACTTCTATGCAGATTGGTGTGGTCCTTGCCGTATGCTTGGCACTGTTCTTGAAGAAGTTGCTAAAGAGCTTGTAGATATAACTATATTAAAGGTTAATGTTGATCAAATGAAAAATATTGGTGGTCGTTTCAGCATCCGCTCAATTCCAACTGTCGTACTATTTAAAGACGGAAAACAGGTTGCAACAAATATTGGCTTTCTTCCAAGACCAGCATTAATGAGCTTTATTAAACAATAAATTTCTTATTAAGGCCCCATGGTGAAATGGTTATCACGTCTGACTGTTAATCAGTTATTCCAGGTTCGAGTCCTGGTGGGGCCGCCATATGGCGCGTTGGAGAAACGGTTAACTCATTGCCCTTTCAAGGCAACATTCACGGGTTCGAATCCCGTACGCGTCACCATATATTTGTAATACTAAAATAAAGATAACGGGAACTCAAAAGAGCTCTAGAATAAAGCATTTAGCTATTCAGTTAATGCTTTTTATTAAAAATAAGTTGATTCTATTCTAAACTATTGTATAATATATATGAAAGTCACATATGGACTGCTCATCAAGTAGAGAGCCCAAAGAGAGCTAAGATTCGGACGAGTAACTCAATGGTTAGAGTACCCGCCTCATAAGCGGTTGGTTGCAGGTTCAAGTCCTGCCTCGTCCACCAAATATTTAATGCTTGATTGAGTTATCAAAATGAAAAGGTAAATTTGAAATGAAAGCGGTTATTATTATTTTTAAAAGTCCAGCATATGGCTCAAGACAAGAGCAAGCCGTTGAAATTGTTCCAAATGATATCAAATGCGTTGTTGATTGTGAAGATATATATGAAGCAATAGAAGAATATATTAAAGAAAAAAACATATATATTGACACAAACGGATATATTAGAGAAAACAATTATTCAGACTTTGGTTATATATATGGAATATGTAAAAAAATAATCTAAAAGAAAAAAGTTAAAAGCTTTTATTGATAATAAGACGAATATGAGTTTATATATTGTATATTATATTGTCCGATATATTTCTTAAGGTGAACAAAAACTTTACCTCCTTAGTAAAAAACGCGATAAAACGATTAAGTTCACTTGGTAGTCATAATACAGTGCTTCCTCCTTTCCTTGAAAAGCCGAATGACATTCTAGAAAAAGATCAAATGTATTGATAACACGTTTGCCTTGAGATTATATCGGACCCTTAATTAGAAAGAAGTTAAGCTAAGAGAAATCTTAGCTTTTTTCTTTGTTTCTATATATAATAATCGACCATTTAATATTATTAAACATATAATTTTATGCTAAATTAAGTAGAAACATATATTTTAATATATGCACAAACACGTTAGTTATGCCATATCTAACAAAACACAATAAAAAAAGGCATAAAAGGAGAATAGAATTATATGAAAAAAACTAATTATGAAAGTTTATTAGATGCTTTTCGTGAGCTAGGAGATGTTAGTGATGATGAAGTACTAACACCAAAAACAAAAAAATTAGTCAAAGAAGGAAAAGAATTCGTTCTTGGTTTTCGTGGCGAAGAATTAGATGCTGCTAAGGCTGCATTAGAAGAAGCTGAAGAAGATGATGAGATTGAAGTAATTGATGTTAATGCTGATACCTTAGAGCACATCAAAGATAAGAAAGAATATGTAGGTCAAATTATTCTTCAATGTACTAAATGCCACGCAAACAAATTTATTGACATGGACAAATTAGTTTCTGATGAAGTTGATCCAGAATTATATAACGTTGAAGATGAATGTCCAAATTGCCATACAGAAGGCGATGGTTTTATAGTGATTGGTCAAGTAGGTAAAATTGCTAAAGAAGAGCCTGTCGTTGAACCTGAAGAAGAAGCAACAATCGAAAACGACGATCCAGTAGAAGGCGATGTTGGTTTTGAAAATGATTATACAGGAGAAGAAGCAACAGAAGTTGAAGATGAACCAGAACAAGAACCAGAAACAACAGCTGCAGATGAATTAGATTATGTTCCAGAACCAGAAAAAGATGGAATGACAACAACTGCATCAGAAGATGATGATGACGATGTAGACTTACCAGCTTTAGGTGATGAATTTGATCCTGACAACGTACGCAAACATGATACAGAAGATGATGATGAAGATGAAGAAGAAGATGATGAAGATGAGGTCAAAGAAGAATTAAAACCAGTTGAAGATGATGTTAAACGAGTTGTGAAACGTAAATTAAGATTACCAACGCGTGAAGCATTAGAACATGTTCGCAAAGCTCGAGTAGCAACTACAGAAGAGTTATTCAACAAAGTAGCCTTAATAGAATCAATTAATAAGGTTATCGTAAGCAGCGGTAATAAAAAGATTTACGAAGGCTTAGTTGAAGAGTTACCAGAAGAGATTTTAAAAGGAAATATTGAAGGCTTTGATGTCGCAAATGGTTTCTTAATGTGTAACGTTGATCCAATAACAGCTGACGTTGATACTCCAGTAGCAAAAGTCTTAAATTGCTTTGTAGATGATGCTACAACAAAAATCGTTGTTTGGGATGCTGATACAAGTGAAGAATTATTCCAAGGTTCAAAAGCAGAAGTACTTCAAAAATTTGGTCATTGCCAATTAATTTCTCTTGATGCTCCAAAAACATTAAGATTAACCATTAAAGGTGAATATAAATGCAACTGTATTGGCGATGAATGCACTTGTGAATATGAAGCAGAAGAATCACCAGAAGAAATATTATTAGATAAAATATTTAAAGCCAACAACATGGCAAAATTTAATTCAGACGATCAACGCTCAGAAGAGTTTTGGATAACAGAGTCTGTATATAATAAAGAAGATTTAAAATTTGTCTTTGAGCGTTATATAAAAGGCATGTCAAAAGATCTTGTTGAAGAGTTTAAACATGTCACAGGATATAAAGACGAGGTTGACCAATTCGTTGATAACCATGGTGTAAAATTAGTTAGAGCTGATGAAGCATTCACCAAGGCAGAATTTGATGAGATGATGAGATTAGCAGCTGAGGTTGGAATAAAAACTGTTGCTGAGCTTCAAGAGTTCTCAAAACAAGTAGGTGGAGCTAAAGATCAAGATCTATTAGCAGCATTAAAGAAAGCTGTTGATCTTAAGAATAACCCAGAAGAAGTATTAGAAGAAAATGTTAAATCATTCAAAACACGTAAAGCTTTATCTGAAGCATTGTCAAAAATAAAGGGCAAAGCTGTTGACTATAAAGTAAGACGTTCAACCAAAGAAGGTTATCGCTATGATCTAATTGTTGAAGATGCTCAAGTAGATGTAGATAATATTGATAATGCAGCTTATATGCAAGAAGCTGAAAAGTTTGCAAAAGAAATAAAAGTGATGCCGTTAGCTAAAGCTGAAAATTTATACTATAATGATTATAACTTTCCTAATCACGCTCCAGAAGATGCAGCTGAACAATTAATTGCAGACGCTCTAATCGCCCGTATTACAGAAATAACAGGGGAAGATCCAACAGAAGCTGCTGACCAAGCTAATTATCTAGAAGAAGCTAAGAAATTTGCTGAAGAGATTAAACAATTCAGTTTAAGAAAAGCAGAAGAGTTGTATTATGATGATTATGGTTTTGATACTAATCCTCCAAAAGATGATGCAGAAAAAGTTATATTTGACGCATTAGTAGCACGTATTGTTGAAATATCAACAAAAGAGCCAGTCATTGCAGGTAAAGCTGTTCAAGAAGATTTTGAAGAAGAAGATATTGAATTTGATCCAGAAAGTTTCGAATTAGACGAAGAGTTTGAAGAAGAAACCGGTGATGAATTTGCAGACAATATTGCGCGTTTATCAAATGATGAATTAGAAGCAATAGCAAAATTTGATGAAGTAATTAAGTTCTTTGAAGAAAAAGGAATAGCAGAAGAAGAAATTATTGATAAGCTAAAAGAAATGCAAGAAGATGAAGAAGAACATTTAGATGAACTAAAAGAACTCTTTAAAGCAGTTACAGGTGAAGACCTTGTTGAGATCGAAGAAGATGATGACGTTGAAGATGCAGAGGAAGAAGATGCAAAGGAAGAAGATGACATTGAGTTAGAAACCGAGTTAGAGCTTGTTGACGACGTTGATCCTGCTGCTACCGAAGCACCTGTTGACGAGGCACTTGAAGCAGGAGCCGAAATTGAAGATGAAGCTCCAGAAGCTGAACTAGAAGAAGAACCTGAAGTTGCTCCAGAAGAAAAAGAACCACTACCAGACGCTATTGATGTCATCAAAGATAAATTAGATGTCGAACGCGAAGGTGATGTCGTTGTTGTTGCTGAAAAAGGACAATTAGATAATCCAGACGCACCTAAAGTTGAAGTCGAGGTAACAGAAGAAGAAGCAGAAGTTCTTGAAGATGAATTTCATGAAGAAGAGGCAGAAGCAGCTGAAGACATTGAAGAAATTGAAGAAGAATTAAAACCAGATGAAGAAATAGTTCAAGAAGATCCAGATGGTAACCGCGTCGAAGATGATGAACAAACTGATAAAGTTGAAGAGTCTTATTCCAGACAAGAGTTGCTAGATGCTGTAATGGACGCATTTGGTTTCACAAAAGATGAAGCATTAGAGTATATCAAAAAAGCTTCTGAAGAAACAAAACAAAATATTGTTAAAGGTTTCAGACAAGATGCGAAGAAAAACTTTTATGAAGGAGTTTCACCAAGAAATCCATTCTTACGCTCGGCATTAGATAAACTTAAATTAGTTAAAAAAGCAAAAGGTGTTGTAGTTAGTTTTAGAAAGCCAAATGGTAAAGAAGAAGAAGTTGGATTTGTATACTACACACCAAAAGAACTTCACGAATTAGAAAAAGACCTTCGCGCTGAGCATGGAGAAGATATCTACATTTCAGCAATTCATGATCGTGCTATGATTGATGAATACGAACAAGCAATGACAGAAGCTGTAGTTGATATTAAACCATTCTTCACAAAGGTGCTTGAAGATGAACCAAAACAAGACAAAGAAGTAGATTTTGATACTGAGATGTTTGATAAAGACATTAATGAATACTTTGATAGTGCTTATGAAGAATCAGTTTTATATACAACACAGTCTGGAATGATTGATGCCCAAGGAAACGTCGTGTTAGAGGGTTTATTAAATGGTGAACATCCAATTACCTTTACATTAACACCAGAAAAAATACTTTCAGAATCAGTTAACTTAGAAGAAGAGATTAAAGCCGTAACATTCAGGGTAGTGAATAATCTATCCGAAGAAGTGTTTACATTTAACTTCACAGGTGAAAAATAATAATAGACCATAAAGATAGGAGGAAAGCAAATGAAGAATGATGATACAGGTCTTTTGCTTAATGAACAGAATATTAAGCTAAGCAGAAAATTCTTCAATGAATTTCTACGACTACATGGCCTAAATGTTACATACAGAGCACCTATCCCAACATCAAAAGATTACAATATGTATGGTGAATTAGATACTAATTATAAACAACCAATCAAAGTTGCTTGCATATACGACGAACATCCATCTCAGAAGACAATGCGTAAACTCGGTTGGAACTCAGAGCTTGCTGATGCATCAGTCGTTATTCATGTTCCGTATGATATGGAAGTTGAAACTGGTGGTTTATTCGTTATACCATCTGGCCTTGATCGAAGCGAGGGGAGAGTGTTTAAAGTTCTTAGAATGAGTAATATCGCAATCTATCCAGCTAGCATCGCCTGTGAGCTTGGTCCAATGATGGTTAATAACACAGAACGCTCAACAATTGAAAACTTTAAAGGAAATAACTTTAATTTATTAGTTGATGAATCTGAAGAGTATGACCATTAATTGTTGATTTTAATCATATAAAACATTATAATAAATATTATAAAGAAAGAGGTAATTAAAAGATATGATATCAGAAATAACGAAACGTCTATATGACTTAGATGTAAAAGATAGCGATGCTTTAAATGAAGCTGTTAGTGATGAGCCAGCAGAGCGTAATTTAACAAAAGATATAATTGTAGAAGCTGCTAAAGAAATACTTGGAACAAATAATAATGCTGATGCTTTTATTGTAAGGTCAACAGCTGAAAAAAAATTAGTGAAAGTTCAAGTAATGAATAGATTAGAAACTATTTTGAAGAAATATATTACAGATGAAACAACTGGTGAAATTTCACATAAAAATGAAAATGCCAAAAGATGTATTAAGCAAGTGGCCGAATTATTACTTGAAGCTTTGTTCCGTGTCAAGACAAAATATACCGACCAGTTAAAAAACGAAATAGCAAAATATTATGCACAAGAAGAAAAGTATTATGCTCCCTACATATTCAAAGTTTATAATTATGATGAATACAGAAAGCTTCCTCAAATGATTACTCAGCTAGAAAAAACTATACTAGTAATTAAAGAAAAATTTGCGCAAGAACAAAAAGCATTAAAAGCAGCTGAGAGAGCTCAAAGGATTGTTGATAAAGAAATTGAAAGCAGAGAACAAATTAAGAATGAATTCGACGTCTGGTCAAATGCAAATTTAACAGAAAAGAATATATCTCCAGTATTAGTTTGGTTATATCATTCTATAGAAAATATAAAGGGTGTTTATCCACCTAGCGGCTTAGAAATGTTTATGGAAGTATGGGCACCTGAGTTAGAAGAAGCAGGCATTGATCCAGATAAGGTTGAAGAAACAAGCGAAGGAAGATGGGGATTTTCTCTTGTAGTTAACTTAAACGGAAAGGCGTTAAGACAATTAGAAAGAGAAGCACAAAAAAATGAAACAGCTAAAATAGTTTTAGATGCGTTAACTTCAGTAACAACGTTAAAAAGAATCGGTATGGAAACTTGGGCCGTTAGAGAAGTATTGAAAAATGGTAAATTAACTGGCAACTATTGGGTAATAGCCTTAATTGGCAAATTAAACGAATTAAGCGAAATAGAAGGTGGTTATCCATTCGATATCGGCGACAATAGAAATAAAGATTTAAATTTTACATTCATTGATGATGAAGATGAAGATGAATAAAGGAAGTGTTAAAACTTCCTTTTCTTTATAGTTGATTTATCTATAAACAGATGTTATAATATAAATACGATATAAAGGAGAAATTTTACAACATATGGAAAAAGAAATATCAAATCAAAGACTGTTACAAATATTAGATAATCTATTTGCCTGGGCAGCTGACCACGACCAAGATTTTTATGAAGCGTTTATTGAAGCAAGCGGAATTAGTTCGCATGAGCTAGATGTAATATCTGGAAACATTACTGTTTATGATGATGACGAATAAGGAAAATAGCAAGAATATGTCGATAAAAAAACAAACGGTGGTTCTAATCGGCAGATGCGCAGCCGGTAAAACAAGAGTAAATAAGAAGTTGATAGCAGCAGGAATTAATTCTGTAGAGTTATCAATAGACGAGCTTAAAACCCTTTTAGCTGCACCAAAAGATATTGGTGATGTGTTCGTTGTATGGATAAAAGCTCCACTTGCGTTTCGCATAGAACGATTTTTAAAAAGAGAAGGTGACTCTCTGGAGTCAAGAGCTAGACTTGTTGATCGGTTTATAGCAGATGGGAAAGATTTCGGTATCAGCTTAAGTTCAGAGCTTAATGATTATATGCGCGCAAAGCGTATCAAATATTGGTTAAGCATTAGCAACGCACAAGACACAGAAGAGCGTTTAGATTTTATTGTTGATTATATTGTTGAAATGTTAAAAGAATTTTAATATTATATATATATATATTAAAAAGGAGATAAGGTAATTATGAAAAAGACTCAAATCAAAGTTGGTGACAAACTATATTTGCGACAATTTACAGGAAACTCTTATATAGATATGGTTAAATATCCTTATACCGTTATAGGCGTTACACCAAGTAAAATCACTGTTCAAGAATGCAAATTGACCGCTCCTGTTTATCATTGCGTTGGTAACCCTTATCTTGACCGACCAGACCTTGAAGGCCAACGAGTGTTCTTTTATGACACTGTTGCTGAAAAGATTGAAGAAGATCCAAATGGTGCTATTGAAGAGCTTACTTGGCACTCTCGTAGAGGTTTATGGGGAACAAAAGGCCCAGATTCAAGTTATCCACTATATGCGATATTCGGTGAATGGCAACATCAACCTTATCTTGATTGACTCCAGTTAATTGTAGACAAATATAGGATTACCGTTATTACAATCTAGTATATTAAAAGGGATAGTTGATTTATCCTTTTTTCTATTTTATAATATGTATATAAGATAAAGATATATTGATTTAAGGAGGAACAGAAACTATGACAAATCAAGAAATCTTAGCAAAGTTAGCTGAAGCTAAAAAAGGCCGCTACATCAATTTGACCAAAGTAAAAGATTTAGGTCAAGGTATTGTTAAAGAAAGTGATATGGTTATTAGATTAGGTGTTGCTTATTCTAATATGAAGATTAATGAAGGCAGACAAACCGGTCAACTGCCTTGGGGACATTGGGTTGAAGGACTAGAGAATTTGGTTATTGAGCACAAAGGCAAGTTTTATTTGCGTATTACTTCAACAGATCCAGCAAATCCAGAAAGTGGCGCTGATGTTGTTGCAACACGTTACTTAAAAGATGGTGTAGAAATTACCAAACAAGATGTGCTCACATTAGTTGGTGAAGAAAAAAGTAGCGCTAGCCCTGTCTATAACATAAAATTTGAAAACATCTTAAAACTAGGCCGTTAAGGTCTAGTTTGCTTTTCTGTTGATTTTATTAGTCAAGTTAATATATAATATATAATATGCCCATATTAAAGAGCTAAATTAATTGAGATTAAAAAGGAGAATTTACTATAATCAATAAGGAATTATCTGTTGAGGAAGCTTTAAAGCACCTACGTGAAATTGAGGGTGATGATCCTGAAGCAGAAACATTTGAAGAATTTGCAGAACAATTTTTATCTTATGACGCAAGATGCAAAGAAGATTGGATGAACCCTAAATTAGCGGGAAAAGGTGCTATGAATAATGGTGAATGCGACATTATGTGGGTTTGTCAAGGTGATTGCGGCGTTGATGATTTTGACCAGTTATTGAATGCGTTTGGTCAATTTTATAAAAAAGAGACAGATGGGAAAACATATTCTGTTGTTATGAAGTCAAGAAGCTATCCAGGTGATGGTAATTATATGAAACGCAAGGTCAAGTTCAATAATGGATCTTGGGAAAAGGTTCCCGATAAAGATGACGTAAAAGTCGCGGCATCTAACACTATTGATCTTATATTAAAAAAACTTTATAATAAAAAAGGATTTATATTCGTTATTGAATCTCGTGATGAAGATATATATAGTGATGGACAAACATTTGGTGAGGTCAAAGCTAGTTTCAAAAAAGAATTAGAAGATCTTAATGATTATCTTCCATTAGACGATGGTTATGAAATAGCGCATACTGAAGTTACAGTAGATTGGGATAAACCGGACGATTATTCGGTTGAAGATTTCATGAAAGATAATAACATCGACGAAGTAGAAGATGACGACGAAGGTATTTATATTGCTGATGGTGAATATGTTACCTATGAATCTTTAATTGATTATTAAATTATTTGCTAACTTAAATAGAAATAAAGGAGAAAGTAACAATGAGCAGAATAGTAAAATGCACGCCTTATGAATTAGAGTATATTGATCCTGTTATGGGTCAACTTTCGGACGGTATGTGGGAAAACAGTTCTAAAATGCAAGCGTATTGGATTTGTAATTCAATCACTGATGCCGGAATTGAAATGGAACAATACAACAACAGCTTCGGCAGAAGATCATATTGGAATCCATTATTCGACATGACTGATGCTGAAGTTCGCAGTTGGTTTGCTAATAAGTTAAAAGCCGTTGTTAAAGAATGGCTTAAAGATAATGGTTATAAGGCAGAAGATTGGAACAGAGTTAATGAAGCTGAAGTTGATTATTTACGCGATGGTCAAACCGTTGCTGGTGCTTACAAGGCTTACGACTCACTAAAAGGGCGTGAAGATAGAACAGGAAAATCAGTTCGTCTTACCGTAACCAAGGACGCAGCTGATATAGCCGTTGACGACCTGGTTGGGAGGCGCAAGGTTGTTCAGGTTATAAAGCCGTTAACGCAGCGTGATAATATTGTCACCATTGTTTATGATAATGGTGAGGTTGAGCGCATCGAAGCAAGAAAAAAGCTTGAGATAACACAAACAAAAACAGTTCAATAAGTAAAATTAAAAAAGGGCCTGCTTATGGGCCTTTTTTATTTATGTTGATTTATTTTCATGTAAGATATATAATATAAATATAGAAAGAAGTAAAGGAGAAAGCATCACTATGAAATTGCATGAAAGAAAATCATTTGTTATTATGTCTAAAGATGAAACGCACATCCATGTAGGCAAGTTTCCACATGCGCGTTTTGAATTGGTAACGGAGCTTAAATCAACAGCCTCAATTAGATTATTTCCTAATATCAAAATGGCCGAAAACTATATTCTTAACAATATAAAGACTCGCGACGAGTTAAAAGAGAGGCTTGGAGAAGATCACATTTCCTGTTTTTCTCGCGATGAGCTTAAAGTCGTTGAGGTTATAGAAACAATAACATTGAAATAATAGTTGATTTAATTTTAAGATTCATATATAATAATAATAATATAAAAGAAGGGGGTAAGGTATATGATTACGAAAAAACGCAATATTGAACTTATTTGTAAGGCTATGGGATGGGAAAAACCAAGGTGGTGTGATATTGGTGCTAATGGGTATTTGACCTGGAAACATAAGACTATGCAAGACATTGCTGAGATTAAAGCTAAAACCGGCATTGTTTGTACGCTAACCAAAACTCATACTAATAGAATTATTGTTCCATATTATTATGAATAAAGTTCTATAAAATTATTGAAATTAGTTGATTTAATTCTCTATCTATATTATAATAAAGGTGTAAGATAAAGAAGAACATCTTACAAGTCAATCATCAAAAAAAAATCCATAGGAGGAAAACAAAATGATGAACGTCAAAAACTATATGCCAAAACATATCAATCTCGAAGATGAACAAGCAAAAGCGCCAACTTATGCTGGAACGTTTACTGAACTTTATGAATTAGTAAAGTCCGAAAAAGTTACTCTTGTCACTCAAAATGATGGGCAAGTAATTGGAATTTACGTCGAATCAGGAACAGGCAATATGATGCTGGATGATTTAGCTGGTCGCAACTTCCAACGCGCTTATGGTTCAAAGCCAATGATGCAATGGGTTGAAATTCTTGTTGATGCTGTCCATACAGGCAAAGAAATTACCGAAATTAATGAAGATGAAGGAACTTGCTTAATTGCTGGTGAAGTTGTTACCTTTAGTGAAAAGCACAGCGATCATTCCACTTATCACACTGACCTACCAAGCGAAGTTGTTATTGATGTTGAATATGATTTAGATGGTGAAGTTAGTGAAAAAACAATCGCAAACTACCTCCGCAATGAATATGACCATTATTTAAGCGGAACAGCTACTAGACCATTTGAATTTGAATATGAAGAAGGCGATGAAGAAGTTACAGTTAGTAATATCCAATGGGGACGCAAACGTTAAGTTATCGCCACCTCAATTAATTAAAGTATAAAAAAACAAAAAAAACAATAAAACAAGAATGGGGAGGAGTATTTTCCTCCTCATTTACTGAACAACAACACGACAACGTTAACAATAGAAAATTAAATTACAGTTGATTAAAACTGTTGATAATTATATAATAGTGATTATAACAAGCGGAAACATGGAGGAATTAATATGACAGTGTTTGAAATGCAAAGGGCATTTATTGAAGACGCGAGCCGTTTAGGTGATTATCAATTAATGACAAAAACGCAATTAGCTAATGGTTATTGTGATGCTGATGAAGCCGCACAGCAAGCAAAAGCCGCTGGTGATATGAAAACATTCAATGAACAAGAAGCGTTAAGAAGTGCATATCACTCTGCTTTAATGTTAAGATATTGGTATAAAATATTTGAATGGCAAAAGAACAGCTCAACACTTAATTTAGAACTAGTTGATTTTGTTGACTGGTTACATGATAGCCTTTATGTTGCCTTTTATTATAGAACTTGGAGATATGAATTTGAGGCTGTAGTAAAAGAAGGTCAATTTATCGAATATAAATTAGACAAAGATGGAAACAAAATTCCAAACAAGTATTATTATATTGTTGATCCAAACGCACCTGATAAAATCATTAATAGATGCTGTGGCAGTATGCGTGGTCGCGTTTTCCAATATCATAATAAAGATAAAAGAAAAGCCAACACACAAACTTACAGCTTAGATAACATGATTGAAGAAGAAGGCGACTATGCAGCTATGTCTGTTGGTAGCTATACCAACGAGGAGTTAGCTAAATCTCAGGATAATGCATATAGTTTGGTTCATACCTTATTGATGCGTGGTGAGAGTCTTGAAGCATTAATTGTTGAAAGTATTGCTTATTATGATGGATTCAAGGATAAAAAAGTTACCAAAGTATCAACATATTTTAATGAAGAGACAGGTGCAAGCGAGGAATATGAATACACCACAAACGTTTCTAAGTTTGATCCACGCACACTTGTAAAGCATCTAAATACGATTGGTGAAGAATTTATTTACAACTTTTGTGAAACATATAATATTAATAACACTGTCGGGACTAAACTTCTAAGTCGATTAAAAAGCTTGAACAACAATAAATTATATAAAGCTATTGAGAAGACCTTACAAGAAATTAGACAGTCGCCAGACTTATTAAGGCTTTTAGGTGTAGAATAAATAAATACATAAAATGTCTATAATATGTAAAGACTAAAAAAAATAAATAATGTATAATATAATATACGTACGACATTAAACAGCTTAGTTATTACATGAGACGCAAACAGCTAAATAAAAGATCTTTGGATAGGCCAAATACAGCAAGCGTCTCGACTTAAAAAATAATAATAATAAAAGTGTCGTGAAAGGAAAAATGTAATATGGAAGAAAACAAATTTGTAGCAGCAATCGAAAAAGAGGTTGCATGGAAGTTGACTGAAAATGGTCTTGACGCATTAAATACCACATTTGATGCAAATCTTGATTTATTTTCAACTATTGGAGCACTTCGCTCTAGAACAGATAAAGAAATTGAAACTATGTTTATGAAAGCATATGTTGAACAACCTCTAACAGCGATGAAAATTTTATTTTATGCTCGTGATATTCAAGGTGGTTTAGGAGAACGTCGTGTTTTCAGAGTCGCCTTAAAATGGTTAGCTTTAAACAGACCTAAAGATGTTATTGCTAACATTGAAAATATTGCTAAGTTTGGCCGTTTTGATGACCTATATGTTCTAGTTGACACGGAAGCTGAAGAAGCTATGTTTGATTTCATTAAGCGTCAAATTGTAATTGATTTTCGAAACATGACAGCTGGCAAACCTATCTCATTATTAGCTAAATGGCTAAAGTCAGTTAACACATCTTCAAGAGAAAGTGTTAGACTTGGTAGATTAACAGCTAAAGCTTTAGATATGTCTGAACGCACATACCGTAAAACATTGACAACTATGCGTAGTTACATTGATGTTCTTGAAAAGAAAATGTCAGCAAACGATTGGCAAACAATCGATTTCAATACAGTTCCTGGTGGCGCGATGAAAAAGTATTTGACCGCTTTCCATAAACATGAAGGAGAACGCTTTAGTGAATACCTTGATGCACTTAAGTCTGGCAAAAAGATTACAGTAACTAAAGCTGATGGCACTGTTGTAGAAAAAGAAGCAAAAATTAATACTAAGCATTTATTCCCTTATGAAATTATTGAAAAATATATTCCAAACGGGCTTAGATATAAAGTTGATGTTAAACCAGAACTAGAGGCTATGTGGGACGGTTTAAAGGATTGGATTGATGGAACACATATGAATACTATCGTCGTAGCTGACACATCAGGTTCGATGCGTGGTCGTCCACTAGCAACTTCAGTTGGTCTTGGCACATACTTTGCTGAACGCAATCAAGGTCCTTTCCATAATAAGTATATGACATTCTCAAGTCGCCCAAGTTGGATTCAATTAAAAGATGGTATGACTCTTGCTGATAAATTAAGCGTTGTTCCTGATATCGTAGATAATACAAATCTCGAAGCTGCATTTGAATTAATTTTAAAAGTTGGCGTCGATAATCAATTAACAGATGAAGATATGCCTAAATCATTAATTATCATCACCGACATGGAATTTGATTCATGTGTTACTGATAATAGTACCCTTTTTATGAACCGCAGAACAGATATGACCTTTTATGATAAAATGGAGGCAAAATATGCTGCTAAAGGTTTCAAACTACCAGAGATTGTGTTCTGGAACGTAGACGCTCGACAAAATACTTATCACACTCAGAAACATACTCCACATGTTAGAATGGTATCTGGGCAAGCAACATCAGTGTTCAAATCACTAATTGATGGCAAAAAGCATACTCCATACGATTTCATGCTTGAAGTTGTTTACAATGAGCGTTATGATAGCGTAAAGTTGGGCTAAATTAAATAGATAGATAAATAGATGACCAAAAGACCTTCACAGCTAAATAACAAACATAATTTTTTGGAAATTAAACGTAAACAAAAAGGTCTTGATTTATTAAAAATCAGTGTATAGAAAAGAAGACTCATACAGCTAAATAAATTTGCCTGTTAGGGCAATTAGCTCAATTGGTAGAGCATTTCATTCGTAATGAAAAGGTTGTTGGTTCGAGTCCAACATAAAATTCGAGTCTTGATTATTAAATAAAGGGGTTCTGTATTGAACCTTTTTATTTTACTTACTTTAACTGCATAAACATTGTATAATATATAGATAAATCAATGGTGGAAATAATATCAGACCATAATGCATTTGATACGCAAGTATAACATTGTATAAATTAGAGAGACCTTCATAGCAAAGGATCTTAATATGTTTGATATTAATTTATTAGGTTAAAGGAGAATTAACGTATGCGTAAAGCAAAAATAGAAAAAATATTAAGTAAATGCAAAATAACCGAGGTGAACATCGATAAAACAAAAGCTTATATTGTTCATGTTGAAGTTGGTGATGCTAATATCGATACTGTGATGACAATTGTGCAGAATGTTGCTGATTCATTCAAAAAGAAGCTTAAGCTTGATAACTGCACCTTCGCACCAATGCGTAACGGCGTAGAGTTTCTTCGAATAAACGAATTGACAGCTGATGATATAGCGACAATAGAAACTCTATATGCGCTGTTGCATAAAAATGATGAAACAAAAGATTCTTAATTAAGAGAGTCTTTTTTTTATTATGTTGATTTTAAACGATGTTTCCTATATAATTATAATATAGTATAAAAAACAAAGAAGGGTTTTAGCATGAAAAATTGTTAGCACATAAATTAATAAAATAAAATATTTTTGTTGTTAGTGGTTTAAAGTATGTTTGCTTAAACATTTTATCTGCTAAATTAAATAGAAGTATTTAACTTTAATATAATACATATGTATATATATAGTAAGAAGGAGAAAATATGGCTAAAGATGTAAGAAAAATTACAAATGATGTTATTAGTGCTGTTGAAGATGGTTTTTTATCTTGGGAAACTGTCGCTAAAGCAGCTCTAAAATACATGAGTGAAGACGATGTCGCTGATATGGCTCAAATCAATGATTGGGCACTCTTCCCTGATGAAGATGAAGAGATCTGTCCAGAATGTGGCGAAGAACTTGGCGAAGATGGTCGCTGTTATAATCCTGATTGTGACCAATATGATCCATTATCTCAGTATTTTGATGATGATGAAGATGAAGGTGATGTATTAGATGAATCACAAATTCAAATTTCTCGTGGTTCAAGAGAGTTTGACAATGTTATTAAGACATATTATAAGAAATATGGTAAACATCTTCAAGTAGATACAATGATCTATGATAAAGACAGTGGTAAATACTATATGTATAATGACCAAACAGATTACACATTAACTACCAAGCGTTTAAATGAATCCTTAGAAGAAGCGGCTGGCGGAAATGCATTAGGTATGACCGTTGAAGATATTGCTAAGAAGCATGGTGTTGCTGTTGATGATATTGAAAAACAAATCAAGATCGGCATAGAAATAGAACAAGAACACACCTCAGATGAAGAACAAGCTAAAAAGATTGCAATGGATCATTTAGTTGAGTTTCCAGACTATTATGATAGATTAGTAAAGATGGAAAAAGAAGCTGAAGCAGAACTTGATGCCGCAACAGATGAATTAGAATCTTTAGAAGAAGCTTTTGACATTGACGCTGCCAAGAAAAAAGCTGAACAGTATGTTAAAGAAAAAGGCTTTGGTTATGATTATGCGGTTGATGACAGAGAAGTTGCAAGAGCAATAAACTTCATGACATTGTTGTATGCAACTGAAGAGGCCCTTGAAACTGATGTTTGGTTTAATCAATACAACATTAGTGATGGATTCGCAACTCTTGCAAGTCCTGGTTCATTTACATCTAAACATAATGAAAAACAATTATCACTTTGGAAAGAAAACAAAGTAAAACTACAAAAACTAGCGAAACAACTAAATGGAAACATTGAACTGATTACATTATCAAACGGTGATAAGCAAGTAGTTTTAGATGTAGACTATAGTAAGGGTGAAGAGAAAGAATTAAGAGAAGAATCATTCTCTGAAACCGATTTAGAAGAAGCTTTAAATTATGATAAGCTCAACTTCCGCGGTTTAACAGGTGAACACGAACTTGAATATGAAGACGTTCCTGTTCTTAATCAGTTTGATGAAGATATGGAAATTGATTACACATTAGATATTGAGATTTCTCAAGAAATGGTTATTGACTTTATCTGTGAGTATTACATATTAGCAAGAGATATATTAACAATGGAAGAAGCGCAAACGTTTATTGACAAAGCTGCAAAAGAAGACAGAGAAGCTTTTGAAGAATATTTACTTGATATGTTTTATGAAGAGGCTGAAGAGGCTGCTCAAGAATATGTCTTTACTGATTACGTTGAAGGTTATGGACCTAATAAATACAAAGTAAAAATAGAAGAAGATGAAGAAGAAATTGCAAACCTTACAGAAGCTATAACCACAAAACAAGAAATAGATGGAGTTTTCGTTGATATTAATGATTATGATATTGACTTTAGACGTGATAAAATTACAGCATATATGAACATGTGGGTAAGTGATGACCAAGAAGTTTGGTTACGCTTCGAGTATAACAATGTATTAGAAAATGCTGAGTTTGGTTGGGAAGCAGATGGTCCAGCAACATATGTTCCACAAGGAGAACAAAGAGTCCTATTTGATGATGGTAAAGGCAGTGTTGAATCAGTTGATGTTGGTGAATTAGAGCCTGATAAAGAGGTTTATGAAGCGCTTGATGAAACAGTTTTAAGTAAAGAGGATGTCTTAAACATTCTTAAAATAGATGAAGAACAATTAACCAAGCTAGAAAAAGCAGCAAGAAAAATTGCTAGTAGATATCTTAAACCTATTATTGAAGAACACGTAAAAGACGATCCAGACTTTTGGCCAGATAAAGACGATTACGATCCACGCGATGATTACGATCCGTTCAATTAAGTCTCTATAAGGCGATATAATAATAATAATGATGAAGGAAGTTATTCAAAAAGCTTCCTTTTTCTTTATTATCTAAATATAATATTGAACCATAATGCAATTAAATTAGTTGATTCAATTCAATAATTATTATATAATATATATATATATAGATAGAAAGAAGAGAGGTAACAATAAATGAAATTATATTGCGTTCTCAGAAAAGCTAAATTTGACTCTGATGATGATTATGTAGATTTTGATTGTTATGATAGCCTAGAAAAAGCAAAAAAAGCTCTTAATGAGTTATATGAGCAAGATAGACAATGTAATGAACATGAAGAACTTGTTGTAGATGCTTTAAGAGAAGATGGTCAAAGCTATTATGTAGAAGTTGCTAGTGAAAATATGTTTATAAATCATTGTATAATCAACTGTGAGATCTTAATTAAAACTGTTCTTTAAGCTAATATAGTTAAAAGGAGCCTTTAAAGCTCCTTTTTATGTTGATTTATATGAGTGTTTCATATATAATATAATTATAAAGAAGGAGGAGTTATTAAAATGACCTTAAAAGAAATGTTAGACCTTAGAATTATTAGAGACAATGTTCAAATAAGAGAATTTATTCCATCAGCCGATGGACTAGGAACATTGGAAACACTCTGTGATGTTGTTCGTTCATTTAGCATAGTAGAAGAAAAAACCTTATTAGACAAAGGTCTTGATGCAAAATATCTTAATTATGATATTATTGAGATGTGGGGAACACGCGATAAATTTAAGCTTGGTATAGTTATTAAAAGTCCAAAAAGGTAGTTGATTTTATTTTCAAATTATATTATAATAATGGTATAAGATAAACAATTTACAGGGAGGTAAATTATTATATGAAATGTTATATTGTTGCTGTTGGTGAACAAACAAATTATCCAGGCTATGATTATGAGTATCATGTTTTTATGACAGAAGAGAAAGCTGAAGCATATTTTGATAAAGCTGTTGCGGAGAAGTTGGCTCAATATGATTACAGCGAAGATGAGCTTGAAGAAATGCGTGAAAATAGCACATACACCAGCTACTTTGGTATTGAGGATGAATGGGTCGTTCGTATTGACGAAGGCGTTTTGGGAGACTAAATTATGAATAATCAAATAATTAAAGTAACAAAAAAGAATGTTGATGTTTTGTATAATGACCCAAACGGAAATCTTTATTATATAAATGATAATGAACCATGGATTGTTGATGGGTTTTCATTAAAAGAAGTAAAACAAGCTATGAAAAATGGTGTTGATTTTATTTTCAAATCATAATATAATAAAGATAATAAAAAAGGAGGACAATACAGATGAATGATATTGTTGAAGCTTACAAAAAACAATCAGGTGATGACCTAAGTGACCTAAATGAAAAGCAAATAAAGGCTGTAGTAGAACTTGCTTACGAATATGGTCATCACGGCGGGATTGATGAATGTGTATCATTTATGTATGATTTTGTTGGCCTTGCTCGTGATATATTATTAGACAAATAAAGAAAGAAGGAATTAATTATGAAATATTATTATGGAAATGATGTTAAAGAAGCTTTAGCAAACGATCCTGTTGAAATTAAATCAACAAAAGTCCTTGAACAATATCGTGAAAATTATTCAATTGTTATCCCTGCTTGTGAAATAGATGATGAATGTGATTGTGAAGAAGGTCAAACATTAATTATAGTTACGTTTGATATAGACGACCAAAACCTTCACGAGGTCTTCGAGACTAAAGAAGAAGCTTATAGCTACGCGAAAGCTAATATCTTAAACCTTCCTTGCGTCACCAAGTGCTGGCAATCCGACCTTGATACAGATTTAGGCTACGGTGATGATTATGAAGAAATTGATATTACCCGAGATGATGCTGAACTTGCTGAATTGTTAGACCAATATATCTAAACCCGTTAAGGGAAAATAATAATGAACCATATTGAAACGCAAATGTTGATTTATGGTTCTTTTTATATTATAATATAAATATAAGATAAAGGAGATTAATTCAAATGAACAACACAAATAAAGAAATTATGGAAAACATTACTGACGCATTAAGTTATAGAGACTACTCTCTAGATAAAAGTGACACTAAACTCTTAAACAAAGTTATTAGCTCACATTTAGAAAGCTTTAAAGACTGGAGACTTCGGGACTATCTAGACTTTGCCTCAACAGTTTGCTCAGAGAACCTTAGATTCGCGTTACGTGAGTATGATTTGCTGTCACCTGCTACTTTAGATTTGCCTTTTGATGTGGAAGTTCCTCTTGATTACCTTGATGTTGAAGATATTGAAGACGCCTTAAATGATTGGTTAGCTGAAGAATTCAATTACTGCGCCGATAGCTTTAACTTTATTATCAAAGTAGACAAAAGAGTAGTTATTGTTACAGATATAGAGTGGAATATTAGTTGATTAATATTCCGCTTTGATATATAATAATGGTATAAGAAATAAGGAAAAAAATAATATGAAACAATTATTCTATAGAGTCTATGCCGAACTTGATGATAACGATATTATAGCAATAGATGAGATTATGCCTAATATTAAAGCTGACCACAACACGCTGGAAAAAGTAAAAGCAACACTAAAGAAAAACGCTGAGAAAATCAGAACAAAAAAACCGCCTTTCGATGTTGATGATACTGCAAATATAGTGCGTGTAGGTATTGTTGAGATTTTATTTATAGACGATGATATTAGAACAGAACTTATCGAAGAATATTCTATTGAAGAGTTAGCAAATATTGTTATATAATCGCAAATGGTTTAAGATTACAAGTATTAAAATCAGAAGTAAGTTTCCAGTATTAGCTGAACGTGAAGATGGTAAGTCATATGGTTTTACAGCTGATGCAGTCAAAGATAGCTTAAGATAAGATTCCTTTGAGAAACATATCGAGAATCGATAGGAATAGTTTCCCATATAAAATGTAAGGCAACACATAAATTAATGAGAGCGTTAATTTCTCTTATGGACCCAATAAGTTAGCGTTTCCTTCATGCTATGTTGATTAATTTTTAATTATGATATATAATTAAGGTATAATAAAAACAAGGAGAATTAACAAATGTTAAAAATTAAATTCAAGTATCGTGATTCAATGTCAAATTGGCAATGGCGGCAACAAAGCTGTACTGTTAGCAGTATTGATGAATGCAAAAAGATTTATGGTTTAGATGAAGGCGATGTTGATTATGAGATTATTAGCGTGGAAGAAGTTTAGCTTACCGCACAGTTAGTTATTGCGAAATTACATATAAGATTAGCTGATAAAAAAATAAAGGAGAATATAACCATATGAGTAAAAAATGTAGATTAATTTGGGATGCTTGCACACCAACTAGAGATCGAAGACCAACAACCAGTATGGATATTGAAGAAGATATCCATGTTGTGAACTATGCAAATGAAGATGAGCTTTTTCAAGCAGTTTTAGATCTCGCGGGTTACGACGAAGAAGACTTAGACCTTGAAGAAACTGCACCAATAAAAGAAAAAATTGAAGCGGTTCTTGGTTACTTTGATGATCCTGGAGATGGCTCACCTAACATCTTGTATGCAAGCATTAATGGAGAAGAACTTGAAGGATCCTTACCTTACGATTGCCTTGATGGTTTAGATCTTGAAACCGTAACAGAAGACAAAGTCATTGAAGCGGTCAAGGGCCAATTTGCGGAAGACGATGATGCGGAATAAGGGGGTAAATTCCAGTATGTTAGATAAGCGTTTATGCAAAGCGCTGGATATTGATCCGGTTGAAGAGTTCTTCGTTAATGAAATAGATAAATTAGATGATTTGATTGAAAATGAAATCGAAAGTCCTTACAAGACATCTCTTAAACATAAAAAAGAAATAATGTTAAAGTTGAGGCAGGATTATCAAAACCTGCAGGTAAATTAAAAAATGAAATATAATGGATGTGAAATCAGACAAAATATCATAACGAGAAAATACGCTTTATATGATGTATTCAAAAAAGCGTTAACTGGTGATGAATATGAAACAGTAACTGAAGCAAAAGATGCTGTTGATGCTATTCTTGCAAAGAATAGATTAAAAAGATATCAACCAGTTCATTCAAGTAGATATTGGTGGTCAGTATTAGATAAAACAACTCAACAATATGTTAAGAAAGAAAATGGTAAGCCTTTAGCTTTTAAAAAGAGAGATGATTGTGTTGCTTGGTGCGATGAACATAATTAAGCTAAATTAATTGACCTTTTCCTTGATTATCTTTTATCTATATATTATAATGTATATAGGTATATGGGTAAGATAACATCGAAGAAAATGTAATATGATTAGAACAAAGGAAAAAATAAACAAATGGCAATGACCTTACAAGATTATGAAGAACGCATTAAAAAAAGTGAAGAGAAATTAGCCAAGATTGAAAAAAGAATTCAAAAATGGGAAGATGCTAAAAGCGATGAGAAATTTGCAAAGCATTTCGATTGGTTAAAAGCTGATGATGGTAGCGATACTTGGATGCTTGGTTGGGATGGTAATACTCGTGTTTATGGAACATTTCAAGATTTTAAAGCTCGTAGATATGATGATTATCTCAAAGATATTGAACGTGAGATTAGAGTGGCTAATCGTGACAAAGAAGATACAATTAACCTTATTAATAAATATAAGAACGCTATGGAACTCTTACGTGAAAAAGATGCTAAGCCAGTTATACAAATATTTAAAGACTTTTTTGATAGATGGAAAGAAGAAATCAAAGAATATGTTAAACCGTTAGTTGATGAATATTATGAAGTTAACAAAAAAGCTGTTAACATGCTAAATAATCGGTTTCGCTTCCAAGACCTTGGTTACACAAACAAGGAAGAGTTTGATGACGCTTATAACAAGTTAAGGCAGAGAGAAAAAGCCCTTCTTAGTGAACCAATAGTAAGAATAGCTATTGATAAACGCCTTCGCCGCAATGATACAGAGTTCAATAAATACTTAGATGATTATATGAACCAACGCTATTATGAGCTTGTAGATAAAGTAACTAAAATAGTTGGAACCATAGATGATGTATCAAACTTATCAGTTGGTATGGACGGAACTCTTAATGGTAGAGTTTATGGTGATAAAGGTGGCGCCAAGATTGAGACAATTGTTGCAGGTGGCTGGAATATTCAAGTTCGCCATTATAGAGTTTTAGTTCATCCAATTAAAGAATAAAAAATAATATAAAAAAAGGAATATTGTTTAATTTAATATTATTATGATATTCTTTTTTTTTACTGTATAGTAGTTAACGTGTCATAAAACATTTTCGAACAGTTGATTTTTATTTATCTTTATTATATAATAATATTATAGAAACAGGGAGGTAAAACAGCTTATGAAATTAACTGAAACCGCATTTGCCGAAATAGCAAAGTCGAATGGTTTCGATAATTATGATATAAGATTTATGGTAGGAGAGATATTTGAAAATGCTGAAAAAGTATCTCTTGACCTTATTATAGAAAAAATTATGAATGACCTACAAAACACTCTTCAATCTGAAACTCATTTGAAAGTCAGCGGAGATATTGGTTATATAATTAGGTATTTAGAGAAGTATAAAGCTCTTATTGTTGAGCTAGAAAATATGTGCTAATATAACAAAGTATATACAAAACATTAGTTATATATAGATATATTGCTTATTTGCTAAATTAATTGAATTCAGCAAAGGAGTTTAAAATATATAACTATGTATACTTTAAGTAAATTATTTCATCTGTGTGCTTATGAAATATCTTATACACAAGCTGGTGATAGCGTCAACTATGCCTTTAGAGAAGAAGGCTCAACACTTTATATCTTTTTTCAAGGAAGCAATTCTATTAGTGATTGGGTAAGAAATTTTTGGTTTTTCAAAAAGCCATATAAAGACATGAAAATACCGTATAGAGTCCATGGCGGCTTTCTTGCTGCTTGGAAAACAGTTGAA
>Ga0255343_1001348_pt1 | contig 33096 bp, 29 predicted proteins | sample wastewater_treat_4_FD_192413 | JGI IMG/M metagenome (GOLD analysis project Ga0255343, IMG submission 192413) | Wastewater microbial communities from Lulu Island WWTP, Vancouver, Canada - plant16 | ecosystem: Engineered > WWTP > Wastewater > Unclassified | place: Canada: Vancouver, British... | reverse complement strand
CTACCCATTTCACTACTTCTTTTTCTTTTAAACCTCACTTTATTAAAATTAATAAAATTATATATTTTTATATATTTATCGTACGAGAAAGCGAGAGTGCGGAATAATAAAAAGAAAGTGTGCGAAATGACAAAGAATTTAAATGATGTAAAATTTTGGGTAGATAATCTATTAGAAAGGTGAATATTATGTACACTGAAGAGCAAAAAAAGAAAATTTTAAGTATATCAAGAAAAACTCTTGAATATTATTTTTCCACAAGAAAAAAACTTGAAGTTAGTATAGAAGAAATTAATGACCCAGATCTCTTTGAAAAAAGAGGCACTTTTGTTACATTAACAAAAAGAGGAAATTTAAGAGGTTGTATAGGAACCATTTTACCAATAAAACCCTTAATTCTTGATGTAATTGATAATACTTTAAATGCTGCTTTTAGAGATCCTCGTTTTCCTCCTCTTGAAAAATGGGAAATGGAAGATTTAGAGATAGAAATTTCAATTTTAACTGTTCCTGAAAAACTTGAGTTTTCGGATTTGAATGATTTGCTGGAGAAATTAAAACCAGGAATAGATGGCGTAATCATAAGAAAAGGTCCATATCAAGCTACATTTCTTCCGCAAGTGTGGGAAGAATTACCTGATAAAGAGCTTTTTCTGGCTCATTTATGTGCCAAAGCTGGATTACCTCCAGATTCATATAAAAATCCACTGAATTTAGAAGTTTACACTTACCAGGCTGAAATAATTAATTAGCACCATTATTAGTAAATTTTTCTAAATAAGATGTACTGATTTTAGCATCTAAAAAATCTTTGTCATTAACTATTTTTAATAGAAGTGGAATATTAGTTTTTATTCCCTCAATTGTAAATTCTTCTAAAGCTCTCTTAGCTGTATGAATACAGTTTTCTCTTGATGGTCCATGTATAATTAACTTGGATAGCAAGGAGTCATAAAAAGGAGGAATCATATATCCACAATATATATGAGAGTCAATTCTTATATTTGGACCGAGAGGAAAGTGTAGAAAGTCAACTTTACCAGCTTGAGGAGTAAATGTTCCAGGATCCTCCGCATTAATTCTAAATTCAAATGCCCAACCTTTTTGTTTTACATCCTCCTGCCTGATACTTAAAGTTCCATTTTCTGCAATTTTTATTTGCTCTTTTACAATATCAATTCCTGTTGTTTCTTCTGTAATTGGGTGTTCAACTTGAATTCTCGCATTTACTTCCATAAAGTAAAAATTACCAACATCATCAGAGAGAAATTCAAAAGTACCTGCATTTTCGTAATTTAATGCTTTTGCAAGTTTAACGGCTGTTCGAGTTAAATTTTCAATTTGGTTACTATTTAGGGCAAGCGTAGGTGCCTCTTCGATTATTTTTTGATGTTTTCTCTGGATAGAACACTCTCTAACTCCTAAATGGACCACTCCGCCCTTTCCATCTCCGAGGATTTGAACTTCAACATGTCTTGGATTGGATAAACACTTCTCAATATATATTTCATCTGAACCAAAAGCTGTGAAAGACTCTCTTTTTGCTAAAGCAAATAGTTCATCTAATTCTTCCTGGTTTGATACTTTTCTTATTCCTCTACCACCTCCACCCATGGCTGCTTTAAGAAGAATTGGGTAATCTATTTCTGAGGCAATCATTCTTGCTTCCATTTCATCTTCAATAGGGTCGAGAGTTCCAGGTAGTATCGGTACGCCAACTTCTTTTGCAATCTTTCGAACATTCGCCTTGTTTTTAATAAGTTTAAGCATTGAAGAATTGGGACCAATAAATTTTATTCCATAATCCTCACAAATGGAAGCAAACGAAGAGTTTTCAGATAGAAAACCATATCCAGGGTGAATTGCATCAACATCTAAAAGTAAAGCAGCTGTTATTATTGCTGAAGGATTTAAATAACTTAAGTTTGATGGTGCTGGACCAATGCATATTGACCTATCTGCAAGCTTTACAGGAATTGTATCAGCATCCGCTTCTGAGAATACCTGGACTGTTTCAATTGATAAATCTTTACATGCCCTTATAATCCTTAATGCTATTTCTCCTCTATTGGCTATTAAAATTCTCTTTATTTTCTTCATTTTAACTTCTCGCAATCTTTTTAATTTTTACATAACACAACAGAAAAACATTTTACGATGTATAAAATTTTTATATACATCAAGTTATTTTACTCAGCTAAGAGTTCTACCTTAAATAAATTTTTACCAAATTCGACCATCTCGCCATTCTCAGGGTAAATATCTATGATTTTACCTCTTTTTTCAACTGTTATTTCGTTCATTACTTTCATGGCTTCAATTATGCAGAGTGTTTGTTTTGGTTCCACTATATCGCCTATTTCAACGAAAGGCGAAGAGTCTGGTGAAGGAGCCCTGTAGAAAGTACCAATAAGAGGAGCTTTTACAAAAATGTAATTACCGTTCTCTTTTACTTCATCATTTGAAGGCGGTTTATCCTTTTGATGTGCTTCAATAAACTCTTTTTTTTCGATATTAAAAATTTCACTACTCTCTATCTGGATTGAAAGCTCTTTTGATTGTATCGAAATAGACTTTAAATTATTTGATTTTATTATTGAGACAAGATTTTTCACTATTTCTATTATTTCATTTTCCATAAATTATATTCCCCCTTTATAATAATTTAATGTAACAATTGTTATTGCCCTTATACCTTCTCCTCTTCCTGCAGCATCGAAACCTTTATCTGTTGTAGCTTTTAAATTAATTCTACTTCTATCTATTTTTAATGTTTTAGAGATATTTTCAATTATTTTTTCTGAATAATCAGAAATTTTAGGTTCTTTACAAATTATAGTTGAATCTAAATTTATTATTTCAATTTCAGAAATTTCTTCTATTAAACTTGATAGTAGCTTTGTACTTTTTACACCTAAAATTTCTTTTGTTCCAACTCCAAAATGTAATCCTATATCTCCCATTCCTAATGCTCCAAGAATTGCATCAATAATTGAGTGCGTAAGAACATCTGCATCTGAATCTCCACTTAAGCCTGAGGAAAATGGAATTTTTATTCCTCCGATTATTAATTGCCTATCTTTAATAAAAGGGTGAAAATCATAACCAAATCCAGTCCTAATTTCTCCATGCTCAAGAGCTTTTAGTATCTGCAAATCATCTTTACAGGTTAACTTGTGTGCAGAAAGGCTACCGTTAATAGTTTTTACTTTGGCACTATTAAAAGAACTTAAAATTAATTCTGCTTCATCTCGAAAATTATCTAATTTATCAACATTTTTCGAGAATGCATCTTTTAACGTTTTTACAATGAAACCCTGTGGAGTTTGAGTTAAATTTAGATTTTTACCAAAATAAGAATAAGTCTTTTTATCAAAAACTACATAGTCTTGATCTACTAATTTTATTGCATCATAAACAGGTAAAACAGGGATGATACCATCGATTGTACCTCTTGATAATTCTTTTATTTCTTCATCTATTAAGGTGGCAGGGAAAAGAGGTCTTGCAGCATCGTGTATTAATACAAAATTAGCTTTTTTTGATATATTCTCTAATCCTCTTAAAACGCTTTCTTCACGAGTTTTACCGCCCTTAACAATGTGCGTTATTTTTTCGTACTTTTTAATTTTGGCATAATCTTTTAAACATTCTTCTGCAACAAGTATTATTTCATTAATTTTATTATTTGAATTAAACTTAATTAAAGAATGTTCAAATATGGGAATTCCTTTGAGCGGTACTAATAATTTATTTAAGCTATTAGAAAATCTTTTTCCACTACCATAAGCAACAATTATACATGAGGTAAAATCAATGTTCTTTGACATCACGAATATATCTTCCAAAAATTATCTTCCCAGAAGGTGATTGTAAAATCGAAATACACTCAGCTAAAACTTTTTTATTTAGATGCGTTCTTCCATCTTCCAATACTACCATAACACCATCTTCTAAGAATCCGACACCTTGCCTTGGCTCCTTGCCAGCTTTTGTTAGCAAAACTTCGAATTGTTCCCCTGGAAGAATTTGAAGTCTAAAAGCTAAGGCAACCTCATTAATATTTACTACATTTAATCCTCTATTTCTGCCAATTTCAGTTAACTCTGCATCGAGTGTTACTATGCTTGCACCTATGGCTTTTGCAACACTTAAAATATGTTCTCTTATTGATTTCGGTGTTCTGGAATAAACTATAACTCTAAAGTCCCCCCTTTTTATTTTACTGATTACTTCTAATGACTCAAACCCTCTTTTTATTCTTGACTTGTATAATTCAGATGAATTCTGCATTCTGCGCATTTCGTCAAGGGTAATGGATGATACAAAAATTGGTCTATCGATTAAACCTGTTTTTAATAGTTCAACTATTCTACCATCAAGTATGGCACTACTGTCAATGATAAATGATTTCCTTTTTAAAAATCTGAGTAATAATAAACGTATTGAAAATATTAAAGATAAAAGCAAATCAGTTATAAATGGAAGAATATAAAGACCAAGAATCACCCCTATAAAACCACCAATCAATGTCCATAAATATGAATTGAAGATGCTTTTAAAAAGAAAACCTATAGCATAACAAAGGGCAGTTGCAACAATTAGTCTTATAATTCTTTTTAAGTCTATTTTTGTTTATCTCCTTTCCGATTAAGTTTTAATTTTAAAGCTTTCTAATTATTTTATTTATATTTTAAAAAATATATGAATCTCTTTATAGTACTAAGTAATAAGCCAATAATAATCAAGTAATACCCAAATCTTACAAAACTCATGAGAGGTTTCTTTATTATCTCTATTTCAATTGAATTAGAAATAGTAGGTGAAGTTATTGTTATTTCATTTAATGAAAAATTTTTAAGTTCAATGGTTTCATTTAAAAGCTTTGATTGTGTTGGGTTAGAATAAAGCACAAAGCCTTTTTTATTTATACCTCTTTTTAAAATTAAGTTTTCGCTTTTTCCATTAATATTTATGTCTAATTTAGCAATTTGTTCTATCAGATTTTCTCCTTTTTCCTCCTCTTCTGTTGATAAAACCTTTATTGTATAATCAGCAATATTTCTATCCTCTCCTTTCTTAATGGTTGCTTCTCCATCGGAAACAGGGGAGATGTAAAAATCTTTTTTTAATGTTTTCTTTATATAGGGCATTGGAATAGAGACTTCATTTCCTGAACTATTTGTATAATGCCAAAACTTAGGTTCGGCAGGAAAAAGCTCACCATTTCCTTTCATTTCTATTTTTAAATATTCTACTTCTCCAAGATATTTTTTTTCTCTTTCGAACTCATCTTTTAGTAAGAAACTATAACCATTTTCAAAGAATGTTCTTTCTTTAAATAGGTTTACTCTTAACAAAGAATCATGAGTGCTTGAAAAAAATACCCCAATTAAAAGTATACCAACAGCAATAGAACTTAATTTTCCTCCAATATTTTTAAGACTTAAATGCTTTAAATTTTTGAAAGAAGTTGAAATTGTCAAAAACCCTACTAAAGTAATTATAAAGCTTAGAGGAGTTAAAGGTAGATCAAAAAATATAAATAAAAGTAGCGACAATAAAGCAGAAATAAATAAATAAACAAAAAAAGCTCTTAAAAATGTATTAAATTTTAGAGGGTGATGCTTGCCACAAAGATTTCCAAAAGCTATTCCTAATATGAGAATAATACTGAATATTGAAAAATATATGTAGTAAAAGGAAAGGTGTATATTTTTTGCTTCTCCTAATAAATATGTAATAAGTGGATAATTTGTACCGATAATTAATACCAAAGCTAATAATAGTATTAATATTGGGGCAAGAAATAAAGCAAACTCTTCATAAAAGATATGCTTAATTCTCTTTTTATCTTCTTTTATATCATTAAATCTTAATATAAACAAAATTAGCGGGATTAAAAGAATAATAATTTCTAAAAAAAATAGCCCGTAAAGTAGACCACTTTCTACATATGAATGTGCTGATATATTTGCAAGTAGTCCTGATCTTGTAAGGAATGTGGTGTGCATTACTCCTGCGAAGGATAGTATTGCTAAAAGTATTGAGAACTTTAAACCTTTTCCATATTTCTTATATAGTAGAGATGTGTGGAATAATGCTACAATAAATAGCCACGTTATCAAAGTGCCATTTTCAATAGGATCAAATGACCAGTATCCACCCCATCCAAGAGTTTCGTATGCCCAAAGTGACCCCAACACAATTGCAACAGTAAAACCAAAGAGAGATAACATTATCCATTTTTGAGTTTTTTTTATCCAGCAGGAATATTCTCTTTTAATTAGCGATGATACTGCATAAGCATATATTAAACCTAAGAATGCATAACCTAAGAAAGCAAATGGTGGGTGAATATACATTAAGGGATGAGAAAGCATTGGATTTAAGCCTAAACCATCACTTACTGTTTTTTGGGTTAGAGCAAAAGGATTTGATGTATAAAAAAGAATAAGAACCATAAGCAAAATTGAGAGAACTATGGGAGACGAAAATCTTCTCCACATTTTATCTTTAAGAGAGATCAAGAGAGCAACTGAATTAAAAACTGCCCATAAAAGAAATGATCCAGATTGACCAGCCCAAACTGAGACAAACGTTAACCCAGCTGGCATTTCTAAATTTGTGTATCGATAAACATTAAGGTATGAAAAATTATGTGTTAGATATAAATATGCTAAAAAAACAAATGTTAGTATTGTGAAAAATGCAGTTGAATAAGAAAACACAACTGCATACTTTTCAAAAGCTTTATTTTTGATTCCCAATAAAAATAGAATAAGCGATAAAGAAGTGATTATTATTGATATAAATGTTAAAATATTTCCCATTCTTTTTGTATTTTCTCCTTTATTTAAGTTCCTTTGGAAGTTTAAGGTATACAAAATAAGCAATTAATAGTTTTAATATATCAAAAGGAAGAAATGGTAATACTCCTCCAATTATTCCAGCTTTAAAAGTAATTTTTGTTACATAACTAAACTGTAATACCCCGATGATGTAAATAATTAGGAGGCTTATAGATAAAGCAATCAGAGAATGAAATTTCTTTGACAATATTCCAGAAAACGGAGCGGATATAATAAAACCTATTAAATATCCACCAGTAGGGCCTATTAAAACAACAGGACCTGCTCTCATACCTGCAAAAATAGGTAAACCAATAACTCCTAAAAGCACATATATAGCACAGGCAATAGTACCAAAAACAGGTCCTAATACGAGAGGAGCAAGCAGAACAAATAAAATTTGCAATGAAAAATGAATTTCAGAAATAGGAGTTGGAAAAGATATAATTCCTCCAATTGCAATTAGGGCAACAAAAAGAGCAGTTTTTAAAAGTGATATTAAAATTTTACTATTCATAATTATTTTTCTTTATTTAATTCAATAAATTCTAAAAAGTTTCTGACCCATCCGTCTGCACCTAAGTCTTTTTCTCCTATAATTGTTGATTTGGCTCCTGCTCTTCTTGCAGTTTCAACATCAATTTCGTTGTCCCCTACAAGTAATAATTTGGAGGGCTCTATATTTAAGATTTCGGAGATCTTGAGCAATATATCGGCTTCTGGCTTACCTTTTTCTACTTCATCTGATGTTACAATGCATTTAATTTTATCCCGAATATTTAAATATTCTACCATTTCTATCGTATTTTCTTTACTATCAGATGTTGCAATGCAAATAGGAGCAAATTTGCTAAAAAAATTAATTGCTTGAACTGCGTAAGGCAGAGGATTGAGAAGATCTTCTTTACTAACCATTTTTGCTCCAAGCTCTATTATCTTTTCCCCATATTCTTTACATTTAAACCATGGTAGTTTATATGTTAGCCATATAGCTACCGCCATAAGAATAGGGGCTTCAGATGCATGAAAGGTCACAAGTGGGGAATATGGTAGAGCATCCCGAGCGCCAAAAATTTCATCAGCTGTCTCTCTAATATTCAGTCCTAACTCTTCTGCTGCTTTCATCTGGTAATTAAATAATTTTTTCCATAAATTTACTCCACCGACAATTGTTCCATCTTTATCAAATACTATTGCAGAAACATCTTTTATGGTACCTTTTAGGGTTTTAATATCCATTAATTGCTTGGTTGTTCCTCTATGAATAATTCGTGGCTATCTTCATCATATCCGAAGAGCTCACTGTATCTACCCCAATCAATTGCTATATTAAGTTGCTCTTTTGCGGATTCTTCGGAATATTTCTGCTTTAGAAGGTCAATAAAGAATTCTTCATTCATCCTTTTATCGGTTTTATGTTCAATGATTTCTAAAATTTGTTTTATAAATGCTACTTTTTCAAGAACAGCTTTTCTAAATATTTCTTTTTTGTGAAGTAAATCTGCATCTGCAAATCGTTTACCCTCCTCTGTTATTATAATATCACCATATTTGGTCTCCACAAAACCAAGCATTTCTGCTGCTTCTATTAATGGCTGCATTTCATCAACACTCATTAATAAATCATCTGCAAGTTTATAAATGTCTAATTGCTGTCCCTGATCAGATATTAGTTCTATGAAACCTGTTAATGCCCCAACCCTTATTGATGGTATAGCTGGTTTTTCTCCAACTTTTTGCTGAGTATCTATGCGCGTAACTACCTCCTTACCCAACATTATACTGTAAATATGGTCCAAAAGTCTTGCAAATTCAGGATGATTTTTATCTCTCCAGTGAGGAATAGTGACAGGTATTTCTTCTTTTATTCTTCCTGGATTTTTACTTAATATGATTATTCTATCTGCCATAAACAGCGCCTCTTCAATGCTGTGAGTAACGAGAAGCATTGCTTTGGTTGGAATTTTGTTTCCTATCCACAATTCAAGGAGGTCAGTTCTTAAATTTTCAGCTGTCAGAATGTCAAGACCTGAAAATGGTTCATCCATAAAGAGAATTTCAGGTTCAACAACTAATGCCCTTGCAAAGCCGACTCTTTGCTGCATGCCACCTGAAAGCTCTTTTGGATAAGCAGTCTCAAAACCATCCAAACCTACGAGGTCTATTGCTTCATAAGTCTTTTTTTCAACTTGAGGTTTAGGAATGCCTTTTGCTTTTAAGCCTATGGCTACATTATCAAAAACTGATAACCATGGGAAAAGAGCAGGAGATTGAAAGACCATCGATATATTGGGATTAACATCGGAAAATTCCTGTCCATGATAGAAGATTTTACCTTGAGTAGGTTTTAATAAACCTGCCAGACACCGTAAAATAGTAGATTTGCCAGACCCAGATGCTCCAAGAATTGCTACAAATTCCCCTTCATATAAACCAATATTAATATCTTCTATCACCGTAATACTTGTTTTATTGGGCATATCAAATTTTACTGTTAAATTTTCACCTTTTAAGATCATATCATTTCCTTATCAAACTCTATGTTCAATTGACTTCCAGTAAATTTTTCTCCAAATGTATCTATTTATTAATACAACAGTTATTATCATTATTAATGTACTACCTGCAAGTAAACTATAATCTCCTTTGCTCGTAGCAATATTTATTAAAGAGCCAATTCCATTAGCATTATATATTTTACCACGAAATTCTACATATTCGGAAACTATCGAAGCATTCCATGCTCCTCCTGTTGCTGTAATAAGCCCAATAATGAGCTGAGGCATAATTGCAGGAAGGATTAATACTCTCCATTTATCAAGCTTTCTAAACTTAAAAATTTTAGAAACTTCTTTTAGATCTGTTGGAATCGATTGAGCACCAGCTATGACGTTGAATAGGATGTACCATTGTGTACCAAGAAGCATAAGAACGATAGAAGCTAAATTAATTCCACCTCTCGAATTTATTAACCACATTACTATAATTGGAAAAACTGCAGTTGCTGGGATAGAAGCAAAGATTTGAACTATTGGTTCAAGTTTATTTGCCAATTTCTTGTTCAATCCTATTGCTACTCCAAGTGGAACAGTCCAAATTAGAGATATAAAAACAGCCGTAACAACTCTAAGTAGAGTAAAAAAATCTGCAAGAACAATATTTAACCAGTTATCTACTTTTAAATTTTTTGTTAACGCAAAAAACATGATTGATCCATAGCCAACACACAAAATGAGAAGGCTATAAATTATTATAGATGTAAAAGAAAATTTTTGCTTTTTTTGTGTTTGAAGCGAAGGTATTGCGTCTTTCTTCTTAAGTTGTTTAATAGTTATTCCATCAATCATATTATTCCAGGAATTAGAAATTACTTTTATGATTTTAGAACGGTTAAGTTGAACAAGAAGCGTGGAAGTTGGAACTTCTTCCTCTTTTAGTTCTGTCTTAAATTTTTGCGCCCAAGCGATTAATGGTCTCCAGATTAATTGGTCTATTAAAACAATTATTATAATGATAGTTCCCAATCCCATTAGAATTGCTTGAGTGTTTCCTTCTATTGCAGCAAGTTGAAGGTATGATCCTATTCCCGGTAATCTAAAATCTTTTCCACCAAGCACAAACATCTCAGATGCCATTAGGAAAAACCATCCACCAGCAACGGACATCATACTATTCCAAACAAATCCTATCATAGATGCTGGTAACTCAACGTAAAAAAACTTTAAAAATTTATTAAAATTGAATATATTTGCTACCTCGTTATACTCCTTTGGTATGGCTTTCATTGATCCATACACACTGAAAGCCATATTCCAGACCTGGCTTGTAAAGATTAATAAAATACAAGCAAGTTCCAACCCTAATCTTTCATTTGGAAATATGTTAATTAGAGAAATAACAAATATTGGAAGGAAGGATAGAAGTGGAATAGACTGCATAACATCAAGCAAAGGTATCATAATTGCCTCTGCTTTTTTATAGTGAGATGCAATGTAACCATATACAATAGAAAAAACAACTGATATTGCAAAAGCTGCAAGTTGCCTTAATATTGAGAGCCATGCATAGAAAGGTAAATTAGATGCGGTAAGAAAAATTTGCGGAGAATAAGATATTTCTTTTCCTATTCCGGCACCTGCCCTTATAAGTCCATAAATAAATGAAAGGATTATTAATACTATAAAAATATCTACAGGCTCAATATTATTTTTCTTAGTAAAAGGAAACTTTAATCTCATAGTGGATGATTATACCATTTCTTTTTTGTCTTAAGAAATCTCGTTTTTATTAACTACAATCTTGATGAAGTGTATAATAACCTTTTATAAGTAAGGATGCAGGTAGTATAATTTTCTTTTTCTTTGTTTTTTTCACTTCTAAAAGGGGTTCATTCTTTTCATGTTTGAAGAAGAAATACTTCCTGGATTCCGCATCAAGTGCGGAATGTCATTACTACTGTCATCCCCAACTCGATTGGGGATCCAGTGTTTTCTTTCTTTTTCTTTGTTATTTTCATTTTCTGTAATTCCTGAAATCCTCAAACATGAATCTATGTTATTTTTCTCTCTAATATTAAAAGAAAGAAATACTTCCTGGATTCCCGCTTTCGCGGGAATGACAAATAGTTCGCTTGAATAACAGAAATATGTCGTGTGAATGACCACCACTGTCATCTTCGAAAGCACACCCACTGTCATCCTCGAAATCCACACAAACTGTCATCCTCGAAATCTTTTATCGAGGATCCAGTCCAATTTTTTTATGTTTTTTTGTCTTTAGGTAGTGACAGAATTGTCATTTTTACCCCACCTTAAATATGGAGGGTATTTTATTTAAGAAGAAATATTTTTATGATTATTTCTCGTCTTTTTACCTATTTAACATATCATAGCATTTCTGCCACAACATAAGCATGAAAATAATAACTTTAACTTTAATCCTTTTCTTGCGCCACTTATATAATCTTGTATAACTGAACTATCTATTTTTATTAAATTTAATCTTATATTTTGGAGTTATTATTTTCGGAGGAATAGCGCAGGTGAAAGTAAAAAGGGGAGATTCTTAAGATAGCAATATACATTCCCTTAGGGTGAAGGGGTGGATGGTTAGAGACCCTTACTAAGCAAAGATGAAAATATGTTTCCTCACGGTATTTCATAAATAGTTGTCTATACTATTACAGAATTTTACTTGAATTGTCTTCGGTGATTTCCTTTGTTTACATACCTGTAAATGAAGTATATAGGAAAACATAGAATATATCAATTATAATTGATACTCAAAAAGTAAAAAACATGTATAAATAATTAATTACGGTTATATTTGATGGGAAAAAATAAGAGTTTACAAAAATTTTTATATTAATATAATATAAGTGATAATGAAAATCATTTGCATTAGGAAAAAATAAATGGGAAGGCGTAATAGAGAGGAATCACCTTGGTTGTGTGGCAAACTTAAGGATTGTGGTTACAGATTAACCATATCAAGGGAGGCAATATTAGATATTTTAAGCAAAACATATGAACATTTAAGTGCTGAGGATATTTATTTAACAGTTCATAAAATTTATCCAAACATTGGACTTACTACTGTTTATAGAACTTTAGAAATACTTGTTCAAATGGGGCTTGTTTATAAATTTGATTTTGGTGATGGTAGAGCAAGATATGAATTATCTGAGAGTCCACAGGGCAAAAATCACCACCATCACTTGATCTGTACAAATTGTGGCAGAATAATAGATTATACAGATTTTGTTGATGAGGAGGTTGAATTACTTACTCGAACTGAAGAGGGACTTTCTAAAAAGTTTAATTTTAAAATTACTAATCACCTAATTCAATTTTATGGATTATGTAGTGAATGTCAGAATAAGAAGAAGAAATGAGAAATATTTAATTTTTTTAATTAATAATGATAACGATTTACATTATCTATAAAGGAGGTATTTATGTTAAGATTTATGAAATATAGCTTAGAGGTAAAAATCATATTTTAAATCATAAAGAAAGGAGTGATTATTATATGCGAATAGCTATATCAACAGATGGTGATTTTGTATCAGCACATTTTGGTAGGTGCCCGTCTTTTACTATTCTTGATATTGAAGATAGTAAAATAATAAAACAAGATAAAATTGCAAATCCCGGTCATCAACCTGGGTTTATTCCACAATTCTTGCATGATATGGGTGTGGAATGTATTGTTTCTGGTGGTATTGGGTCACGGGCAAGCTCAATTTTCAGTGAATATGGAATTAAAACAATTGTTGGAATAAGCGGGAAAATTGATGATGTTATAGAGCAGCTTAAGAAAGGAACTTTGCAGGGTGGAGATAGTCTTTGTAAACACGGAGCAGGTAAAGGATATGGATTAGATAAAGAAGAATGCGACCATCATGGTGGAAAAGAATGCGATCATTAAAGAGGTGAAATTATGAAAGTTTGCATTACTTCTGAAGGTGACAATTTGGATTCTCAAATTGACCCGCGATTTGGCAGATGTAAATATTTTGTCATTATTGACCTTGAAACTATGGAGTATGAAATAATCAAGAACCCTAATATGGATGCTACAGGAGGAGCAGGAACACAATCAGCACAGCTTATTGCTAGTAAGGGTGCAGAAGTAGTTTTAACAGGAGATGTTGGACCTAACGCTTCTCAAGCCTTACAATCGGCTGGTATTAAAATTGTGACTGGAATAACAGGTTTAGTTAAAGATGCTATAGAAAAGTATAAGAATGAGATGAATTAAAAAATGCCAAGGGGAGATGGAACAGGACCAATTTGGAGAGACAGACTTAAAACAGGAAGAAGTCAAGGACTAAGAAGAGGTATAGGAAGAGGCGGACAAAGGGAAGCACTCTCGAGCTTAAAACCTAAAACATATCAATTGCAGCAACTAAAAGCTTTTGTAGATGAAGAGAAATGTATAGGATGTGGATTGTGCATAGATATATGTTCTCAAGGAGCAATAACTTTAAAGGAGAATTTGGAAGATAGGTGACTATATCTGTTGCGAGCGGAAAAGGTGGGACAGGCAAAACTACAGTTGCTACGAGTTTAGCTCTATCAATAGGATCAGTAAAAGATAACAAGGTTCAATTTTTAGATTGCGATGTTGAAGAACCTAATGCACATATTTTTTTAAAACCCTTAATAAAAAAATATAAATCTATTGGTGTTCTCATTCCTAAAATAGATGAATCTAAGTGCAACTTTTGTGGCAAATGTGCAGAGATTTGTGCTTATAATGCAATTGCTGTTTTTAAAAGCAAAGTTTTAGTTTTTTCCACATTATGCCACAGTTGTGGTGGTTGTGCACTGCTTTGCCCTAAAAAAGCAATTACCGAAATAAATAAAGAAATAGGCATTATAGAGATTGGTAGTTTAAATAATATTCAATTTATACATGGTATATTGAATATTGGAGAAACAATGCCTCCTCCATTAATTAGAGCAGTAAAAAAATGCATTGATTTTACAAGAACTGTTATCATTGATGCTCCACCTGGCACATCCTGTCCAGTTATCGAAGCTGTTAAAGGAAGTGATTTCTGCATTTTGGTTACTGAACCTACTCCATTTGGCTTAAATGATTTGGTCTTAGCTGTAGAAGTTTTAAAGAAGATTGATATTCCTTTTGGTGTAGTCGTAAATCGCGCAGATACAGGAAGTAATGAAGTTGAGGATTACTGTAGTAAAGAAGGTATTGAAGTTTTAATGAAAATACCTTTTGATAGAAAAATAGCCGAAGCATATTCAAAAGGAATCACTATTGTTGAGATAATTCCTCAATATAGGGAGAGATTTGTGCAACTATTTGAATTTATCAAGACAAAAGTAGTGTAGACTTGAAATGTGAGGTAAAGCTCACTATTTCAGCAATGAAATTACTCAGTACAAAGTTTGAATAGAGGATAAAATGAAGCAGATTGTAGTTATAAGTGGAAAAGGTGGGACAGGGAAAACTATAATTACTGCATCTTTTGCTGCACTTTCCGAAAATAAAGTTATTGCTGATTGCGATGTAGATGCTGCGGATTTACATCTTCTTTTACACCCAGAGATTATTGAAAGACATGAATTTCGATCAGGAAAGACTGCATATATAAATAAAGAGATCTGCCAGCAATGTCACAAGTGTATTGATGTATGTAGGTTTTCAGCAATAAACGAGGATTATATAGTAGATTCTATTTCATGTGAGGGTTGTGGTATATGTAGCCAAATCTGTCCAACTGGAGCTATAAAGATGGAAGAGAATATATCTGGTGAATTGTTTATATCAGAAACAAAATATGGACCTATGGTGCATGCTAAATTAGGAGTAGCCAGAGAAAATTCAGGAAAACTTGTAACTGAAGTGAGACAAAATGCAAAGAGAATAGCAGAAGAGCAATGTAGGGAATATGTAATTATTGATGGACCTCCAGGTATCGGTTGCCCGGTGATTGCCTCTTTAGCATATGTAGATTTGGCTTTAATAGTAACTGAACCTACATTTTCTGGAATTCATGATATGGGGAGGGTTGCAGATGTTGCTAAACACTTTGGTGTCAATACTAAGGTTGTTATAAATAAGTATGATATTAATTTAAATAATACTAATGCGATAAAATTGTTTTGCGAAACAAGAAATATTGAAGTTTTAGCACAATTACCTTTTTCAGAGGAAGTGAATCATTCTTTGATAAATGGAATACCTGTTGTTGAGTATTCAGATACAGAAATATCTGAAGAGATTATAAATTTGTGGGGAAATATTAAAAAATCATAATATAAGTTAAAAGGAGATTATCTATGCAAAAAGCAGATGAAGAGGAAAAAATTGAGCAAGAAAAGAGACTTAAAGAGCGAATGCTCAAGATAAAATACAAACTTATTGTAATGAGTGGAAAGGGTGGAGTCGGTAAGACTACAGTAGCAGTCAATTTAGCGTATGGATTAGCTGATAAAGGAAAAAGAGTTGGTATTTTAGATGTTGATATTCACGGACCAAATGTTCCCAAGATGTTGGGGATTGAAGAGAGAAGGTTCGTTATGTCTGAATCTGGTATTGAACCAATTGAAGTTAATTCATCTCTAAAAGTTGTAAGTATTGCTTTTGTTTTAGAAAATAGAGATCAACCTGTTGTCTGGCGTGGACCACTCAAAATGATAGCTATAAAGCAATTTTTAAGTGATGTTAACTGGGGTGAACTTGATTACCTAATTATTGATTCTCCACCCGGTACAGGCGATGAGCCATTAAGTGTATGTCAGCTTATTCCAGATATAAATGGAGCGATTATTGTTACAACACCACAGGATGTAGCTATTTTGGATTCCAGAAAAAGTGTCTTGTTTGCAAAAGAGCTAAATGTACCAGTATTAGGTATTATAGAAAATATGAGTGGCTTAATTTGCCCTTATTGTGGAAAGGAAATAAACCTGTTTAGCAGAGGTGGTGGAGAGAAGGCTGCTAATGACTTAAATGTTCCATTTTTAGGGAGAATTCCTATTGAACCTGAAATTGTGGAGTCTTGTGATTCAGGAAATCCTTTTTTGCATTTTAAGAAACAGAGTTCAACTGCATTATCTATGAACAAAATATTAGATAAGATTATGGAGCATTTTTGAGAGACGAAGTTTGTAATTATCTATGGTAATTCCTTTTATGAGAAAAAAGAACAGGCATTCGAGCCAAAGAGTGTTCCATAGATTACAACCAATTTTTTCTTAAAATAATCTCTTTCCAGCTCAAGGCCAAAGAGCTTCATAAGAAATGCATACTGTGCCAGCACCCTTGGTAAAAATCTCTTTTTTGTCCTCAATGGGAGTTTTCCTTTAGAAAGAGTTTCAATATATTCCTTTATAGAGAATGTGTTTGAGTATATGGTCCCTCCAATGAGTCCAAATGCGCCTGAGCCTATGCCTGCATATTGGTTGTATTTTATAATGTATTCGTCTATTGCCTTTGTTTTTTCTTTAGAAAAGCACCATGCTGTAGTTGATGCTCCTGCAAATAAACTATTCTACTTTACATGCTTATGCTTCAATTACAATAAATCCATATTGTCTTGCCTTATAGAAATTGATGTGAAAACTCGATCAGTTTAATTATTATGCTCTTCATAAAAGATCAGATTGCCGCTTGAATTTTGATATAAAAGTCCTTTAAGTGTTGATTTATCCTTGTAAATTAAATCAATTGGTATAAATGAATGTGATGTAATAGCAGTAGGTAGTGCATATGGTATGGATAGATTGTATATCTCTCTTCCATTCTCTTTATCTATGAAGCTTAAACTTTTACTATTCTGGTTAGTAATTATTAGTGAATTTTTAATTGACACCGGTTCTAATTTAAAAGGGAAATATTCGCACAAAGGAAAATATAAATACCTTTCTTTCAAAATTTTAAAAAAATCCAGAAACTCTATATCCTTTTTCCATTTAATATTTCCACTTTTCTTATCTATGCAAATTATACCATTACTCAATTTATCAAAACCTTTAAAATTTACATAAACATTTTTATCATCCAAAGATAAACTCATTAAAGTTATTGGGCAATTTTCTATCTCCTTACATAAGTTTACTGACCAGATTTCTTCAAATTTTCTCCCCAATTTGTAAATACGCATTGCTTCCGCTCTCGGTCTTTCAAGATAAGCTGCAACAAATAAACCTTCTTCATCGAGACAAATAGAGGTAATAGTATTTTCCGCAGATAATGGTAGTTCAAATCTATCAGAAGATAATCTGTAATTGCTTTCAATAGAATAAATAAGTCTTCCTGCCAGATAATATGCTTTTCTATTATCTGCAAGAAGAAGTCTTGGACAAAATTGGAATATATTGTCACGACTGGAAAGCTCAATAACCTTTAATGAGCCTAAATTCTTAGCGGAAGATAAAGGAATAGAGTATAGTTTATCGTCCATAAAGAAGTAGATACTCTTATCAAATAGTATTGGTGGAGTTAGTAATCCTTTCCTTCTACTATCAGAGTCTGAGTCATTACAACATTCTTTTTTTAACTCTTTTGAATTGATTTCCCAGTAGATTTTCCCATTTTTTTTGTCTATTAGCCAAATAGAAGTTTCCAAACCATTATTAAAAAGATTAAATGGAAGGCACTGATCAACATTTCCTGCAATAATATATTGGTCAGTAATGAGAATATTATTAGAGAGCTCTCTTCTAAGTTGAGTTTTCCAGATTTGTTTGCCTGTCAATGCGTCAATTGCAAGAATTGCAGAATCATCGTTTGCTTTACAGTATATAATTCCATCAGAATAATATATTCCATTCTCTAATATATTTTCTGTTCCTACTGATATTTCCCAGTTAACTTCCATTGTCTTTAAATTTAGAGACATAATTTCACCACAGTGATAGATGTACAAAGTATTATGATATCTTATATATGGATTTACTTGTTCATAAGTATCAATAGGATAATTTTTAAATAAATGTATCTCTTCCAAACCTGATTCGTTATTTAACTTATAAACTCCACTTCTTTCAATGATTATTAAAGATTCTTTATACTGTTCTATGCCTTTTATACCAAATATAGGTTTTACAGAAACTGAGGGAATGCCATCAAAGATCTCATGTGAAAGAAGTTTTTTGTTTTCAATGTCTATATTAATAAAATGGATTTTAGGATCATCTCCATTTATTGATTTTTCTCCTTCAAGAATTAGGATTGATAGAATATTCTCATTTAAAGTGATATAAGGGTATGAATCTATTAATAAAGAGGGTAAATAGATTTCCAAATCCTTTGGTAAAAAAAGAATTTCTTGTGGTAGCATTGAATTATTTAAGTCAATTTCGTAAATTTTTTCTAAAACGAATGCATACATTGTTTTTAAATCTTCTGAGCAACAGAATGTGGATGGACATTGAAAATAGGAAGTAACTCCACAAACCTCTCCTCTTCCAACTTCAAACATATTTGTAAGCTCTCCATTATCTGCATTAATAATCCAAAATAAAAGCGTGTATCCGGGTGAAAGTGTAAAAATTACTCGTCCATTTATTTCATTTAAATAAAAAGTTGCATATTGATAAGAAGGAGCGAGAAAAGTAAAATTTCCACTTTCATTATTTGCTCCAAGATTAGTTAGCCAAAATATTTTTCCACTTTCACGATCAATTTTTATGATTCTATTGCTTTCGATGACCACATATAGATTTTCATTTTTACATGTAAAGTAATAATAACGTGGTGGAAGTATATCTTTTTCGTTTTTTAGCTTGCAAATCCATTTTATTTCATCCTGAAAATATGAATAGGAGTACAATATTCCAGTTTCATATTCAATAAAATATAGAGTATATCTAACTTTAGGGACAATTGATGGATGAATTCCCTCTTTTAATTCATATTCTTTTATTATTGGGTAATGATTCATTGCGATTGAGAAACTTCCAGAAATAGGTTTTCTCTGGTCGATCAATTTACCCGAATTTACATCGAACCTTCTAATTACTCCACTTGATAAGAAGACAAACATATATTCATCGGAAACTACAAAATCTATAATTCTCTCATTCCAAAGTTGCCATTTTTTAGATAGAGGAAAATTTAGTTCAATAGGTGAGCAAAATGTTCTTTCCTGATTTCCCCCAACACAAATCCAATTTGTTTTTTGTAATGTAAGCACAATTTCACTGGGAGGAAAGAAAAATAATATTATTAGAAGTAAGATTAAAAAAAAACTTTGTATTAGATAATTTCACAACATCACCAAACTAATTTTTTAAATTTTTAGGTTTTATCTTTACTGTAAGAGTTTATACTGCTTAAAATTTAATTCAACCCCTGAGTCTTCTAATTGTAGTTACAAATTTTAGGGTTCTTCATTGTAGGGATTATCGATTGGAATATCTATTTTTCCATCTTCGTCACAGTCAAGTCCTCCCACATCTGAGAAGTCATTTGCAGATTCATCCTCCTCTTCAGGGCATGGAACTGCATTTAATCTGACAAATTCTCCATTGGGAATTTGATCTTTAATATCAGCTGTTATTTCATATAGTAATTCCAAAACTCCTTTAGAATCGATTTGTTCTCCACTACTATCTCTGGCAGGTATATCGGGACGAAAAAGGTCACACTCATGATACTCTCCATCTCTAATATAGGTAAATGGATCCTTTCTAGCATGCTCAAGTAACCATTGGTATTCAGGCGATTGGGGATTAGAGAGTCTTAAATCAGTATACAACATTGGTTTATAATAACCCTCCCCAGTCTCAGGATCTTCTATAATTAACTTCCAAATGAGAAAACTATCATAATATAGGTCTAAACAATTTATTTCGTCTCTGTAAGGGTTTGGAGTAAAAAAAATCTCAAAATTTTGCGCTGTAAAAGTTATAGGTGTGCCATCTGCGTTAGTAACAACACAATTTCCAATCTTTGCTTGAAAGCAAACTTTATACACAACTCCTCCAGGTACTGGACAGGGTGGTTCAGCAAAAGGTGATCTGAAGTTCCCCCCAAAAACTGGACAAAGTATTCCTCCGAAAATAATAACTCCTTGTATTGTCAATCTTTTTATGCGTGCGCCAAGCAAAGCTTGTAGTCTCTTACTGGTTAAAGTCCAGTATAGGTAAGGTTTGGCAAACAGCCTGTCACTTATGTTGCACTTTATGCGGAATCCAGGAATTATTTCTTTTTCTTAAATAAGAAGAAAAAACATTGGATTCCCGATTAAAGATTTCGGGAATGACAGATACTATGGATCCTCGATAAAAGATTTCGAGGATGACAGTGAGTATACTTTCGAGGATGAGAGTTACTATGGATTCCCACAATCGCTCTGAATGACAAAAAAGAGATATAGAGATTCTTCGCTAACGCTCAGAATAAAAAAATTATATAACTTTTTATTTCCTATAGAGCATTTTCACTTTTTTATTATTTTCTTTCTAAGACTTTCTTTACTTTTTTGTAAATATCAAGAGATGTAAGCCCGTATGCTTTCATAAGTTCATCAGGTTCTCCGGACTCTCCAAAAGTGTCATTAATTCCAACAAATTCCATTGGTACTGGATAATTTTTAACTACTACTTCTGCAACAGCTGAACCAAAACCTGCAAAGAGCTGGTGTTCTTCAGCAGTAACGATTGCATGGGTTTCTCTTGCAGCTTTTACTATTATTTCTTCATCAATTGGCTTTACAGTATGTATATTTATAACTCTTGCGGAGATTCCCTCTTTAGAAAGTTCTTCAGATGCATCGATTGCTTCGCTTACAAGAGGACCACATGCAATAATTGAGACGTCATTTCCTTCTTTATATATTTCACCTTTACCAAAAGTAAATGGAGTATCGTCAGTAGTTATTATTGGGACAGGCTCTCTACCAAATCTTATATAAACAGGACCTTTTTCATAGTAGGATGCTATAGTTGCTTTTCTTGTCTCTATATAATCACATGGAACTATAACTTTCATTGTTGGTAATACCCTCATTAAAGCAATCTCCTCGAGAGCTTGATGAGTAGCTCCATCAGGACCAACTGAGATACCACCATGTGCCCCACCAATTTTTACATTTAACTCTGAATAGCAGATAGTTGTCCGTATTTGATCAAATGCTCTCCCTGCAACAAATACACCATAAGTAGATACATAAGGAGTTTTACCTGCTAACGCTAATCCTCCTGCAATGCCGAGCATATTTTGTTCTGCTATTCCTACATTAAAGGATCTGTCAGGAAATTTCTCTCTAAATCTATTTGTGGTGGTTGATTTTGAGAGATCTGCATCTAATATAACTACATCACTATGTTTTTCACCTAAAATAAGTAGACCATCAGAATAACCAAACCTTGTTGCTTTACCTTCTCTTTTTGAACTCATACTTTTTAACCTCCATTGTCAATTTCTTAATGTTACTAAAAAGTTATTTTTATTCTTCCAATAATTTTAAATAATAGTTTTTTTCAAATCTATATATGTTTTCCTACATTATCTATTTTATCATTAGAATTATTATTGTCATTCTTTTTAATCGGGTTTTTTGTATAAGAAAAACATATATTTCTCAATTTACTGTTTCGTTTGTTAAAATTGTCTTTGTAAGAGTGTGTTATGGAAAGAGAATCCCTCGATGTTTTTAAATACTGAGATCCTCGCGAAGCAAAATACAAAAATGTATCATCAGGATGACTGGGGGTAGCTGTAATTCCTGGATTCCTGCTTTCGCTCTGAGCGAAGAACACTCACCAGTCCTTCCGAGATGGTATTCCTGTATTTTGGTGTGCAAGGATCTCCTCTTTTCATTATACTTATAAAAAATTGGCCTGGATTCTTGATAAAAGATTTCGAGGATGACAGTTACTGTGAATTCCCGCAATCGCTCTGAATGACAAAAAGGAGTCGAGGATGACGGTGGGTGTACTTTCGAGGATGACAAAAGTCTTCTCATTCCGGAAGTGTAAATTAAAATTCTTGTATTGAATAATCTTTATAAAAGTTGTATAAAGATTATAGATTGGAGGAATTTAAATGAGTGATACTGAGTATACCGACGGAAGAATTAGTAGCATGGTTTCAAAAACATTTAACTTATTTGTGTCAGGTTTTAATAAATTTGTAATTCTTGCTCTTCCAGGTGCCTTATCTTCATTGTTCTTACTCTACTACTATTATAATAAAGTTGGACAATTAGGAGAACTAACTCCGAGGGTTATAATAACTTTTATTGTAATTACTATTATTAATTTAGTATTTTCAGTTATTTTTACAGCTGCTCTTCTTAATTCAGCTTATAGTATATCCATTAACCCAATAGGGGAGAGTATAACTGAATCCATAAAAAAAGGTGTTAAAAGGTTTTTCCCACTTATTGGATTTATTCTTCTTGCTTCCATAATTGCATGCGTATGGATTTTCTTGACTGTATTTTTGCCATTAATCTTTATAGGTGTACCACTAATGAGTTCTTTAGAACCTATGAGCATAACAACCACTACTGTAATTATATTGATTGCATTAGTAGGGCTAATATCGCTTGTTTTGATTTTTGGAGTTCCAATAAGTCTATATGGTGAACCAGAAATATGTGTAAAGAAGAAATGTGGAGTTTTTGAGGCTTTAAATAATAGTTTTACAGGAATTAAAGGGTTAAGAATAAAAGGTTTTGCTTACTTAATAATTATATCTCTCATACAATTAGCATTTATTGCTCTTTTATTTTTAGCGTCTTACTTAATAGTTAGTACTATAACCTCATCAAAAGGAATTTTATTGAAAGATTTATTTTCTCAAGGAGAAGAATTTACAAAGATAAATTATTTATTTGGACTTACTTCATCTCTTGCATCTTTGGTTACTGTACCTTTTCAGACCTCAGCAATAACAGTATTTTATAGAACAATTAAAGGGAACGACGAAGAGAAAGAGGAAAACATTATTTTAGAGGAGACTCATACTTCTTAAGCAAACGAGAAAAATATGAATCTTTATCGGTAATATTATTTATATCTTCATATTCTTGAGGGTGGTATTGTTCAAGGTGTTTCATCAAATCATCTTTTGTTAAAAAATAACTATAACAAATATCACACCTATACATCAAAATATTATAAGTTTTTGAAATCTCACCATTTTTTAAAGATATTTCGTTTCCATTATTAAATGGGATAGGAAATATTAAAGATAAAGTAATTCTAAAAATTAAAAAAATAACTAAAGCATTCATTTTGATATAATAATATCCTAAACCTAATTTTTTGCAAAAAGAGGCGAAATTGTAATTATGGATCCAAAAGAAGAAATCGAGAAACTCAGAGAATTGATTAAATACCATGACTATCGATATTACGTACTTGACAGCCCAGAAATAAGTGATGAGGAATATGATAAATTATTTAAAAAACTTAAAGAACTCGAAGAAAAATATCCCCAATTCATCACTCCTGACTCTCCGACACAAAGAGTTGGAGGTAAACCATTAGAAAAATTTGGACCCATTAAACACAAATCTCCAATGCTAAGTTTGGACAATGTATTTGAAGAAGAAGAAATGCAAGAGTTTGATGCTAAAATCAAGCGATTTCTTAATTCAAATGAAGACCTTGAATATGTTGGTGAACCAAAATTGGATGGATTAAGCATAGAGCTAATTTACCAGAATGGGCTTTTAACAGCTGCTGCTACAAGAGGAGATGGTATAACTGGGGAGGATGTTACTCAAAATGTAAAAACAATAAAGTCTATACCTCTGTCAGTTAAGGAAAAAAGCGAGTTTAGAGTTAGAGGCGAAGTTATAATGTATATTAAAGATTTTATTGAGCTTAATGAAATAAGGAAAAAAAATGGAGAGGCACTATTTGCAAATCCAAGAAATGCAGCAGCAGGCTCTTTGAGACAGCTTGATCCATCTATTACTGCAAGTAGAAAACTAAATGCTTTCTTTTATTATTTAGTTGATTATAGTGCATTAAAATTTGACTCTCATTATGAAACATTGCAATTCTTAAAAGACCTCGGCTTTAAAGTAAACAATGAGATTAAGATAATTAATGGTGTAGAAGAAGCTATCAAATATCATAGTTACCTTGAGCAAAAAAGGGAATCTCTTCCATATGAGATAGATGGAGCAGTTTTCAAATTGAATAAGTTAGAGCTATGGAAGATTTTAGGAGAAACATCAAGAAGTCCAAGATGGGCTGTAGCTTTCAAATTTTCTCCTCGTACTGCTAAAACTGTTATAAAAGATATTCAGGTAAATGTTGGTCGAACTGGCACAATTACACCAGTAGCAATTTTGGAGCCAGTTAAAATTGGAGGAGTAACAGTTAGTAGGGCTACTTTACATAATGAAGATGAAATAAAGAAAAAGGACATTAGAATCGGGGACACTGTAGTAGTGCAGCGAGCTGGTGATGTAATACCTGATATCATTAAAGTAGATTTAGAAAGAAGACCTCCAAATACTGTACCATTCAAAATGCCTGAATTTTGCCCTGTATGTCACTCAAAAACAGTTAGACTGATAGATGAGGCATTTGTTAGATGTGTTAATGTTAATTGTCCAGCAAGGATTGAGGAAAGTTTCAAATATTTTGTATCAAAAGCTGGAATGGACATAAAAGGATTGGGAGATAAAATTGTCAAAAAGCTCATTGAAACAGGAAAAGTAAAATCTCTTGCTGACATATACAAGCTTAAAAAGGAAGATTTTTTAGAGCTTCCTAACTTTAAAGATAAATCAGCAACAAATCTCGTTAACGCTATAAATAACTCAAGAAAGAGAGAATTATGGCGATTTATTGCGGCATTGGGAATTCAAGGTGTCGGTGAATATACTGCAAAGCTACTTGCCAACCACTTTAAATCAATAAATAGAATAATGGACGCTAAAATAGAGGAACTTACAGAAATTAAGGGAATAGGACCAGAAACTGCTGAAAGTATTTATTCTTTTTTTAGCAATGATTCAAATCGAAAACTAATTAATGATCTAATTGAAGCAGGGGTTGAAATAATTGAAGAGACAACGGAAGATTTGAGAAATAAACCTCTAAATGGACTTACTTTTGTAATAACAGGGACATTTAAGAATTATAGAAGAGAAGAGCTTAAGAGTTTAATTGAAAATTATGGGGGGAAAGTAGTAGGATCTGTGTCCCGAAATACTGATTATCTGCTTGTAGGAGAAGATCCTGGTTCAAAATTGGATAAAGGAAGAGAACTAAATATAAAAACTTTAACTGAAGAAGAGTTTTTAAAGTTAATTAGCAAATAATTAAATTTTGCATATTAGTTTTAAATATGTTGTCCCTCCGAGAGAATTCCTCTCTACATTAATCCTGATTGTTTAATTTTCACAGTAATCATCGATGGAGTATTTTTCAATCAACAGAAGGATCTCCCAATATCATTTCGCACTCTTCTTCTTTGTCATATTTCTGTATTTTGGTTTGTAAGGATTTCATTTTCATTATACTTATAAAAAATTAGTCTGGATCCCCAATCAAGTTGGGGATGACAAGTTACTTAATCACCGATAGAAAATTTCGAGGATAACAGTTACTATGGATCCTTGATAAAAGATTTCGAGGATGAAAATTACTATGAGTTCCCGATAAAAGATTTCGGGGATGACGCCTCCTCGTCATCCTCAGGGAGCATATCTGTATTTTTCGACCGGATGGTCTCCTTAAGGTCATTCCCGCGAAAGCGGGAATCCAGGAAGTATTTCTTTCTTTAAACATAAAAAAGAAAATAAAGAATGAATTCTTATTCAGGTTGGTAACAACAAAGAAAAAGAAAAGAAGTAAACACTGGATCCCCAATCAAGTTGGGGATGACAGTTACTTAATCACCGATAGAAAATTTCGAGGATAACAGTTACTATGGATCCTTGATAAAAGATTTCGAGGATGAAAATTACTATGGATTCCTTAATAGTTGATTTAAGAAATGATAATAAAAACAAAAAAGACAAAAAAGTGAGGCTGAGATTATTCGCTTACGCTCAGAATATCGTCGTTTTGTAGGTAGTAATTCTTCGTAGTACGACGAATGCATAAAAATGCATTTTCATAATGACAAAACATATACCATTCCAAGCCATATACCATTCCAAGCAACTGCGTAAATCCAGAATATTAAGTAGATATGAATAAATATTCTCAACAGAAAAAAGTATAATAACCAGTCATAGGGTAGATATTCAGTATCTACCCTATGACTTAAATTTTAACTTTATTGAAATAACAAAGAGAATTTACGGGGCTGGGAATTTAATAGTGATTCTCTGAGTTTTGCTCTCCCACTCCACTGCTGCCCCTAAATTCTCAGAGACAAACCTTAATGGAACAACAGTTCTACCTGAGACAATGTAAGGTGCAGGATCAACTACTACAGGGTCACCATTAACAAGAGCAGTTGATTTATCTATCCAGAGCTCGATTGTCCTTCCATATAATGTATAAGTTACTTTCCTTTCTGCATTATTCCAATCTACTTTAGCTCCAAGTGCTTCACCAATGAATCTAAGAGGAACCATTGTTCTTCCAGTTTTTTTGTGAATAAACGGAGCTACATCGAGGTTTACAGTTTTGGCATTTACTTCACCCGTTTTTTTGCCAACATTTAGAACGATAAGAACATTTTCTGGGTAAACAATTGTTAGATTAATTACTTTTTCGTTTCCAATTCTATCAACTGCTTTAATCTCAAAAAGATTTTCCCCTCTCTTTAAAAATACAAGTACAGCAAAACTACCATTGGGGGCAAGCTCAACTTTGTCGCCGTTTATTGTGATAACTGCATTTTTCTCATCTAATTGTCCCATTATGTAAATGTTAGGTTCTTTTGATAGTGTATAATTCTGCGTTGCAAGAGTTATATTTGGAGGAGTTGTATCGAGATATATTATTGTCTCTTGAGTTCCAGTATTTCCAACATCATCCGCTGTCTTTATCTCTATTTTGTTTTCTCCCTCTTTTAGAGAAAGCTCAAATTCAAAATTACCTTCTGAGTCAATTTCTACTTCTTCTCCACCAATTTCCAAAATAGCTCCTTGTTCAGTTTTACCTTTCAATACATAATTTGGATTATTTGTATAATATTTATCCTCTAAATTAATAAGGTCTGAAAAATCAAATTCTAAAACTGGAGGAGTTGTATCAACTACAGTCATAGTAACGGTAATCTTTTTATTTCCACCATTTGATTCTATAATAATATTCCCAGAATATTCTTTAAGTTCAAGTCCATGAGTATCAACTGTTATAATCAATTCACTTGTTTTATCATCAATTTTTTCTGGGCTAACTTTAATCCAAGAAACATCAGAAGAAACCTTGCCCTCTAAGCCCTCTTTTCCTTTATTTTGTACTGATATTGGATTATCTTTAATAATATTTCGCTCAATCTCGCCAATTTCCAATTTTTCAGGACTTACAGAAAGCTCTGGCATTTCCGATTCGTAGCAATAGATACCTAAATTGCCTGTTAAAATTAGATATTTCCCATATAATGCAACATGAGTGAGTATGTCATCATCTATGTCTTCTTTCCATACAGATTTACCTTTTGCTTCGAGATCAAAAGCTTGTATTCTTGAGCCAGCAAGCTTATTATTGCTAATGATAGTTGCAACACCAAAAGCATATCCTGCATTAGAAGCAATCATTGTTGCTTCAGTAATATCGCCAACTTTCTTGCTCCAAGACTTCTTTCCTGACTCTTTATTTATAGCAATTAAATTACCTTCTCTGTCATTAATAAAAATGTGCTCTTTGCCTACAAGAGGAGTTGAGCAAAAACTAATCCCTCCACTCATCTCATAAGTCCAAACTAAATCACCTGTATCAATTTCAAAAGCTGAAACTTCAAGAACTCGTGTTTCATTTACAAGGTGATGCCAGCAAATATAAACATTTTCATCATCACAACTTACTCCACCAGAAAGCACATATTCATCGCCTAAATCAACTTCCCATATTAAGTCACCGCTTTCTGAATCAAAAGCATAAATAACAGAATTAGGTAAAAAATAAATTGTACCTTTTGTATGATTCACTCCCAAATTAGAAGAAGCTGCAAAGACAACATCATCTTTATAAGCTAAAGGTGTATCAAAAAACATTAAATCAACTAAAAACATTGAACCTTTCAATTCTTGCGTCCATTCAACTGACCCATCTTCAGCATTTAGTTTTATTAGTTCTCCTGGTTCAGATTCAGTGTCATAATCTTTGCCTTCTACTTTTTTTCCATAAAGTGTCTGAACATAAACTCCATCATCTTCATAAAGAGGACTACCAAAAATAGCACCAGGAACATCTTCTGACCATTCAATATCTCCATCAAAAGTAATAGCAGATATCCAAGATTGACCAGTACCTTTTCCTCCATATCCATTACTAGTAGCAATATAAATTAGTTCTAAATCAGGGGCAATTGCCGGTTTACCAAAGGCAAGACGACCGTCAACCTCTGCTCTCCATAATTCTTCACCCTCTTCCAAGTCTATAGCTACTAATTCAGAACTACTACCTCTTGTATTAGGCATATTGGGAACATATAAAACATTATTAAAAACAGTACTTCCTTCTCCAAACCGTGAACTCTGACCACCTTCTCCTTCAAAAACCCACGCTTCTTCAAAAGGTGGTTGCAAAACACTATTAGAGAAACCAGTATTTCGCGAATCATGGAAAATACTTAACCATGGGTCTATTCCAAACTCATCAGGTTCGTTTGCTTTCACGCTATAATTAAACGTAAGAGTTATCCCGCATAAGAGGACTAAGATAGTTAAAAAGCTTACAAATTTCCTAAAATAGCTCATATTTCCTCCAAGAATTTTTTTTTATAATTATAACAAAAAGTTTATAAAAGTTAATTATGAATTTACAATAGTTGATTAATTAAAAATATAATAGTGTGTAGTTAACACTTTTATTTTATCTGACTTTTTTAGATTAAAATATTTTTTATTTTATTTATTTGTAATTGTTTCATAATTTTGTTCGAGAAGAATTTTATATTCTTAGGTAAAAAAATTTAGATTCTTAAGGACCTGCGCGATAATACCACACTTTCAGAATTACACATAAAATAGATGAGTGAATAGGTATCTCATTATTTGTGCGTAAATACTATACTTCAGGATAATTGTAAAAAGGTGTATTCTGCACATTTCCTCTTTGTCATTCAGAGTGATTGCGGGAATCCAGGAATTATTTCTTCTTTAACATTTCATGGCATTTCTGCCACAACTCAAGCATGAAAATAATAACTTTAATCCTTTTCTTATGACTCTTATATAGCTAAACAATTCAATCTCTTTACCAAATATAATTTTGGAGTTATTATTTTCGGAGGAATATAAAGTAAATAAAAAATTGGATTCTTGTTTGGATCGGAAATAACAAAGAAAAAGAAGTAAACACTGGATCCCCAATCAAGTTGGGGATGACAGTTACTATGGATCCTAGATAAAAGATTTCGAGAATGACAGTTACTATGGATTCCTTAATAGTTGATTTCAGTAATTACAAGTAAAGACAAATAAGTAGGTTCCTCAAGAACTGCTCTAAAATACCCCCACTTCATAATCACATTCATCCAAGTCATCATTAAGGAGCATTATTAAGTGATTCAAAGGAGCCTCTATCCCACATCATCACAAAGGAACAGCATTAATCTATCAGAATAATTTCACTTTATTGCAGTATATTTCACCTTCACATTTCTTTTAGCTTGAGCTACATGAGAAATGATATTCTTCATAAAGATTTTATTTGAGACAAATTGATGAATAGATTATTATTTATAATTAGTTTATAATTTATAAGAACAAAGAACGAAAAATTTAAGTAAAATCTTTAAGGAGGAATAAAAAATGGCTAAAGTCTTAGAAATTTTACAAAAAATAGATAAAAACAAATTCTTAATACCATTAGATTATAAGATAGGGATGAAAGTTCCTGGAATTATTTATATAAATGAAGAAATACTTAAATATATGGAGGGAGATTCTTCGTTTGAGCAGGTTGCAAATGTAGCAACTCTTCCTGGTATTGAACTTGCTTCTATTGCTATGCCAGATATACACTGGGGTTATGGATTCCCAATTGGTGGTGTAGCTGCATTTGATATAGATTATGGAGTGATAGTTCCTGGTGGAATAGGCTACGATATTAATTGTGGAGTTAGGCTTATTAACTCAAATCTAAGAAAAGAGGAAGTTTTAAAAGTAAGAGATAAATTAAGTACTGAATTATTTAATAATATCCCTGTGGGTGTAGGAACTAAAGGTAAAATAAAATTAACTGAAAAGAATTTTAAAGAACTTATTTGTAGAGGTGCCGAATATATGGTTGATGCTGGATTTGGTATAAAAGAGGACTTAAATTTCATAGAAGAGAATGGAAGGCTAAAAGATGCGTCTTTTGAATATGTAGGAGCAAAAGCTATAGAAAGAGGACTTCCTGAAGTTGGTACTTTGGGAGCAGGAAATCATTTTTTAGAAGTTCAGGAAGTTAGTGAAATTTACGATGAACAATTAGCATCAAAATTCAAACTCAGAGAGGGATACATAACAATTTTAATTCATACTGGTTCTCGTGGTTTTGGCCATCAAATTGCTTCAGATTATATAAAAGAAATGGAAAGAGCCACTCAAAAATATGGAATTAGTGTGCCTGATAGACAGCTTGCTTGTGCACCTTTTAAATCGAAAGAAGGCGAAGCCTATTATAAATCGATGTGTGCAGCAGCTAATTATGCCTGGGCAAATCGTCAAGCAATAACATTTTGGATAAGAGAAAGCTTTGAAAAAGTATTCAGTAAAAAATGGGAAAGTTTGGGTTTACATATAATTTATGATGTTGCTCATAACATTGCAAAAATAGAAAATCACTCCATAAAAGGCAAACAGAAAAAAGTTGTTGTTCATAGAAAAGGGGCAACAAGAGCTTTTCCTGCCAATACAGAAGGAGTCCCCGAATATTATAAAGATACAGGGCATCCAGTATTAATACCCGGAGATATGGGAACTGAATCATTTGTTGTTGTAGGTGAAAAAAAGGTTTTAACTGAAACATTTGGTTCTTCCTGCCACGGAGCCGGTAGACTCTTAAGTCGTAGTGCGGCTTCAAAGAAAGTGAACTTAGGTAAATTATTAAATGATCTAAAAGAATCTAATATTAGTATATTAAGTAAAAACAAAGAGGGATTAAAAGAAGAAGCACCAGAAGCTTATAAAGATGTTGAAAAAGTTATAAATGCTTTGGAAGAAATCAAATTAATCAAGAAAGTAGCAAAAATGAAACCTTTAATTGTTATTAAGGGTTAGACTTTGTAGAATCTGGCTGTGGTTGTGTTTTCGTTGTTGATGTGCTTGGTTTTAATGGTTCCCTATTTGAATTATTAACCAAGGTAGAAGCGGTTTTTTCTTCTCTAGCCATATGGCTTTTACCCTCAAATACAGCATTTTCTTCAATAATTAACTTTTTTGCTGATATTTCGCCAAATAATTTACCACTATTATGAATTTCAAGTTTATCTTCACAGTAAATATTACCATGAACTTCACCCATAACTATAAGATTGTTGACTTTTATTGTAGCCTCTATAAAAGCTCCCTCGCCAATTATTAAATCAGCATTTCCTTCGATTTCCCCTTTGCAGTTACCATCAATTCTAACATTACCTTCAACTACAAACTTCCCATCAATCTTAGTTCCTTTGCCAAGAAATGATGTAGAAATAGCCTTCTGTGCAGTTTCAGGTTTACTCCCAAATGCTGTCATTTTGTTTCTCCTTTATTTGAAAATTAAGGTTGCACTAAAGTGTTATCAATAATTATTTGATACCCAGTAATATTATCAAAACTTCCTGGATAAAATCCAGAGTAAGCTATTATTTGTCCTTTGTTAACTTCCTTTCCCTCAAAAACTAAAGGTTTACTACAGAAGAGATATCGAGTTAATATTGTATGATTATTGTTTTCGGAAGGATGTTCTATTTCTATTATATAGCTATCTTTTTTTGATTCACAAATCTTACTTATTTTCCCATTCGCAGTTGCTCTTATAGGTGTTCCATAAGGAACACTTATAAGGACTCCAGGACCATTTAAGTGTTTTTGTGAAATAATAACATTACCATCTACTGGATAACCAGACGGTGTGATTGACATTAATTTTTTATAGCTTTTTTCTCTTTCAATGGAATCTTTAATTAGTTTATCATTGACCTCTTTGTCGGTAGAAGATAATTCACCAGAAGCAGGATGAACTCGATCATACGATCTAGCATTCTTCGAAAATATGTCAGCAAAAGTTACAGATGAATACTTAATTTTTAAATTTCTCTTAACTTCTTCATCTATTGAAGAAACATCTCTAAGAAAATTATCAATAGCTTGAATATCAGATTTTAACTTAACAATATCCTTTATTAGTTTAATTTCATCGGAAGACATTTGATTTATTGAAGATGCCGCGATTGTATTATCGCTCAAAAGAGTTGATACTTTTGTTTTGTAGAAATTATATTTGTAAATTGAAAGTGAAAAGATACTTACAATTAAACACAATGTTGTTAATAAAATTATTCTTATTTTGGTATTAATTTTAATTTCAATTGTTTTAAAACCGAAGTTTGAAATTATAAGAAGCTTAGAAATTGATTCTCTTTTTCTCTTCATTTTAAGCACTCCTTAAAAAGTCTCAGGATCAATTGCTTTTCCATCCTTTCT
>Ga0255343_1001344_pt1 | contig 33140 bp, 22 predicted proteins | sample wastewater_treat_4_FD_192413 | JGI IMG/M metagenome (GOLD analysis project Ga0255343, IMG submission 192413) | Wastewater microbial communities from Lulu Island WWTP, Vancouver, Canada - plant16 | ecosystem: Engineered > WWTP > Wastewater > Unclassified | place: Canada: Vancouver, British... | reverse complement strand
AGGTGCCGTCGAAGAGGAGGCCGACCAGCTCGCCCTTCGAGTTGAGCGCCGCCGAGCCGGAGTTGCCGCCGGTGGTGTCGACGTCGGCGAGGAAGTCGACCGGCACGTCGCCGAGCTTCGCGTCGAAGTAGGGGCTCCGCTTGCCGGCGTGGAGCGCCGCGATCGCCGCGAGCAGCCGCGGCGGGGCGTTGAACTCACCCTCCCCGGTGTGCTTCTCGACGATCCCCTGCAGTCGCGTCTGCGGCAGGAAGAAGAGACCGTCGCGCGCCTCGACTCCCTGCACGCGGCCGAAGGTCACGCGCAGCGTCGAGTTCGCATCGGGGGCGACCCTCCCGCCCTGCCAGGCGAGCAGCGCCCGCATGTAGACCGGGCGCAGACGGGCCTCGGCGCCCGACCGCTCCTTCCCCTTCGCCTGCAGTTCCTCGGCGAGCGGGTAGAGCGCGACCGCGAGGCGGAGCGCCGGATCCTCGCTCGCCGCGAGCTCGGCGGCCGGCACCTCGAAGAGTCCGAGGCGGAAGGCGGGATCGCCGAGGCGGGTGCCCGCGTAGAACTCGTCGAGGTACGCCTCGATCTTCGCGTCGCTCGCGGCGGCCGGCTCTCCGGCCACGAGCCCGATCGCGGCGTCGAGCGGCACGATCCGCTCGCCGGCGCCGAGCGCCGCCACCTCGCGCAGCGTGTAGCGGAAGAAGGCGCGGTCGAGACGCGGATCGTAGGTGCGCTGCAGCCGCTCGAGCCCCTCGCGGATCCGGATCCAGTTCCGCTCCTGATAGCTCGGGTCGCGGTCGATGTCCTCCTTCTCCCGCTCGACGGCGAGGCGGTAGAGCTGCTGCGCGGCGCCGTAGAGCGAGGAGCCCATCGAGAGGCCGAAGAGCGTGCTGTCGCGCTCGCGCGTCGCGCGCTGTTCGTCGGCGAGCGCGGCGAGGGCCGGGAGGACGGCGCCGAACTCCCGCTGCCGGGCCGGATCGGCGGCGATCCACGCCTCGAGCGCCTCCTGCTGCGCGCGCTTCTTGGCGAGCAGGCCGCCCCGCTCGAGCCCCTCGAGCACGCCGCGGTTCTTGGTCAGGCCGTTGTGGAGGCCGCGGCGGCGTCCCTCTCCCTTGATCGCGAGCGCGGGCTCGCCGGCGGTCACCTCGTCGAGCAGCGCGAGCTGCTCGACCGCCCGGCGGATCGAACGCGGCAGCAGCCAGGTGGCGCGCTCCTCGACCTCGGAGTAGGTCTCGTGGCGCTGGGTGCGGCCGGGGTAGCCGGCGACGAAGATCAGCTCGCCGGGGCTCGCGCCGGCGGGAGAGATCTTCAGCCAGTGCTGCGGCTTGTACGGGACGTTCTCCGCCGCGTGCGGCGCCGGCTTGCCGTCCGGGCCGACGTAGGCGCGGTAGAAGGAGAAGTCGCCGGTGTGGCGTGGCCACTGCCAGTTGTCGGTCTCGCCGCCGAAGTTGCCGAGCCCCTGCGGCGGCGCGTGGACGAGCCGCACGTCCTGGATCTCGAGCTGGGCGATCTCGTACCAGCGCAGCCCCTCGAAGAACGAGGCCACCCGGCAGCGCAGCCCGTCCTGCTCGCACGCCGCCGTGCGCTCCTTGGTGCGGCGCTCGATCAGGTCGAAGCGCGCCCGGTCGGAGAGGCCGGGGTCGAGATCGCCGGTGATCGCGTCGGTGACCTCGGTCACCCGCACCGTCACGTACGCCCGCGAACCGGGGCCGGCCCAGAGCTCCTCGCTCCGGGTGCGGGCGAGGTAGCCGTCCACGATCAGGTTCTGCTCGGGCGTGGCGTTGTACTGCAGCGCCCCCTGCACGCAGTGGTGGTTGGTGGCGATGAGCCCCTCCGGGGAGACGAACGAGGCGCTGCAGCCGCCGAGCGAGATCACCGCTCCCATCGGGAAGCCGGTGAGGTCGGCCCAGATCGCCGGATCGCCGGTGAAGCCGAGCTCGGCGAGGCGCGGGGCGAGATCGGGGATCTGCTGCGGCATCCACATCCCCTCGTCGGCGGCAGCGGGGAGGACGGCGACGAGCGCGGTCAGGAGAACGACGAGAGCGAGCTTCCTTCCTGGCTGTTGCAAGGGAACCTCCTGGGGAGAAATGCCAGCGGTGGAATGTCCGGGGAACGGCACGGACGCTTGATTCTAGTCGCCTCCGAAGCCCTCGAAGCCTACCCGCCGGGGCGGGCTTCCGTACCGGCACCTCGGGAACCGGCTGCTATCATCTCCCTGCAGTCACGGTCCACCATCGTGCCGCGGCGCGCGGGCGGGAGGCAGGTTCGCACTCCGCAGGCGGCGCGAGAGGCCACCTCACTGTCGCCGGGGGGCGTCGATGGCCGAGTCGAGATCCCAGGCAGCCAGCGCGCCGGCGCCACGCCGCGCGCTCGCGGCCCGGTTCGACCTGCCGCGCCCCTGGGGCCGGCGCGGCTGGCTGCAGATCCGCCTGCGCTGGGCGGTGGCGCCGCTCATGCTCGCCGGCCTCGCCCTCGCACGCGCGCTCGGCTTCGAGCTGCCGGCCGTCCCGATCCTCCTCGTCGCGCTCGCGATCCCCCTCTACAACGCCGGGTTCGCCTGGATCCTCCACCGCTTCGGCGAGCGCCTCGACGCCGAGCCCGCCCTCGACCGGGCGGTGATGACCGCCGAGGTCGCGCTCGACTACCTCGCGATGCTGCTGCTCATCCACCTCACCGGCGGCGTCGCGAGCCCGCTCGTCTTCTTCCTCATCTTCCACGTGATCATCGGCGCGGTGGAGTTCGCCTCCGCCACCGCCTGTCTGTTCGCCACCCTCGCCGCGGGCGGGCTCTGGGCGCTCTGGGGCGTCCATGTCGCGGGCTGGCTGCCGAGCCACCTTCTCGTCTTCCGGGGGCAGGCGATCCACCTGCTCGACCGCCCGGCCCAGATCGTCGTGCTGCTCGGATTCTTCACCGCCACCCTCTTCATCACCGCCCTGATGGTGTCGCGGATCGTCGACGAGCTCGGCCGCCCGACCGCCATTCTGTTGCGGCTCGCCACCCGCCTCGAGAGCCTCCACACGATGGTCTGCGCGATCGGCGCGGAGCGGCGGCTCGCCCCGGTGCTCGCGACCGTGACCCGGGAGCTCGCCGGGACGATGCAGGTGCCGGCGGTGGCGGTACGGCTCCTCGACGAGGAGAGCGGGAGGCTGCGCTACGTCGCCTCACACGGCCTGCCGCCCGCGCTCGAGGCGAAGCTCGTGGAGGGGTCGCCACCGAACCCGCTCGAGAGCCGGGCGCTCGCCGGGGAGCCGTTCGTCCAGGGCAGCCTCGACGCGATCGCCGGCGGCCCGCTCCACGCCGCGCTCGCCGAGCGCGGCATCCGCACCTCGGCGCTCCTGCCCCTCCTCGTCGAAGGCGGCGCGATCGGTCTCCTCTCGGTCTGCTCCGCCTCCGAAGAGGGGTTCGGCAAGCACGACGCGGAGTTCCTGCGCCTCGCCGCCGAGATCGTGGCGCTGGCGATCGAGGACGCCCGCGCCAACGAGGCGATCGAGGGCCTGATGGCCGAGCGCACGCAGTTCATGCTCAAGGTGGCGCACAACCTGCGGGCGCCGCTCGGCGCCGCGCTGAGCATGCTCGAGCTGATCCGCGGCGGCGACCTCGGCGAGGTGACCCCCGCCCAGGCCCGGCACCTGAAGCGGGTGGACGAGCGCCTCCGCACCCTCGACCAGGCGATCGGCCAGCTCCTCGCGATCGCCCGCACCCGCGATCTGAGCCGCGAGATCCCCGACGTCGTCGTCGACCTCGAAGAGCTCGCGCAGCGGCTCCGGCGCACCTTCCAGGACGAGGCGCGCCTGCGCGGCCTCGCCTTCGCGGTCGTCGTCACGCCGGGGCTGCCGGCGGTCGACAGCGGCGTGGAGCTGCTCGCCGAGCTGCTCGAAAACCTCGTCTCGAACGCCATCCGGTACACGCCGGAGGGAGGCGAGGTCGAGCTGCGCGTCGAGCCGGGCGCGCCGGGGGAGGTGCGGTTCACGGTCCGGGATACCGGCATCGGGATCCCGGAGGAGGAGCAGGGGAAGCTCTTCCAGGAGTTCTACCGGGCGCCCAACGCCAAGCGCCACTGCCCGACCGGAACCGGTCTCGGCCTCGCCCTCGTCAAGCAGACCGTCGAGCGCCACCGCGGCCGCCTCGCGCTCCGGAGCGCCGAGGGGCAGGGCACGACGGTGATCGTGGAGATCCCGGTACGGCGGGCGCGCCCGGCTCCGGCCCCGGAGACGGCACCGCCCGGAGCTCCCTCTTCCTGAGGGGCCGCTCCGGGCGGCGGGGCGGGAGAGCGGACGGCGCTACGAGGCGCTCTCGGCTTCGGCGAGCGCCGCCGCGAGGACGGTCAGCAGGTGCTGGCGCGCGAGCGGCTTCTGGAAGATCCCCGCGAGGCCGAGCGGCGCGATGTCCGTCGTGGCGCTCAGGTCGTCGCCCACCGAGCTCAGCATGAAGACCGGGGCCTTGTTGCCGAGCAGGCGCAGCTCCCGGACGAAGCCCGTTCCCGAATCGACCTCTTCCATCATCAGGTCGACGATCAGGGCGTCGGGGGCGACCTCCTTGTAGACCCGCAACCCCTCCTCCGCGCTCTCGGCGCCCGCGTAGCGGTAGCCCGCTCCCTCGAGCACGAGCTGCAGGAACGACAGGATGTCGGGATCGTCGTCGATGCAGAGAATCAGCGGCTTCTTCTCGGACATGGGTTACCTCTCGCAGGCTGCGGCGGGGTTGTGAGCGGCGGCGTCGCGGAGCCCTTCGGGGTACTCCTCGAGGACGCCGGAACCGAGCGTTCGCGCGGCGTAGGCGAGCGCCGCGTCGAGGTTGGTGCGGGCGGCGGGGGAAAGCCCCTCGCGGAAATCTTCGAACTCGTAGCCGCGGATGCCGAGGAGCCAGGCCTCCGGCGCCGCACCGAACAGATCGCGCGCGAGCGCGAGCACGGCGCCCGGCGCGATGCTGTGGCTGCTGAACGAGGGGGCGATGCTCGCCGGCGCGAGCCGCCGCACCCAGAACGGCGCGGGACCGCTGCGGTCGGCGTCGGCGAAGAGGACCCGTTCGTAGCGGGCCACCTCGGCGGCGTACTCGACCTCGAGCTGGTAGGGGGACTCGGCCGCCACCGCCGGCAGCGCGAGCCCGGCGACCCCTTCGGCGAAGGCGGGGCCGAGCCCGTCGTCACGACGGGCGGGGTTGCCCCAGCCGAGCACCAGCGTCCCGCCACCGTCCATCGTCACGCCATCACTTCGTGCGCTCGTCGAGCACCGAGCCGTCGGCCGCCACGAGCTTCACCCTGAGCGGCATCTCGCCGAGGGCGTGGGTGGCGCACGAGAGGCAGGGGTCGTAGGCGCGGATGCCGACCTCGATGTGGTTGAGCATCCCCTCGGTGATCTCCGGCTTGCCGGAGAGGTGCTGCTCGGCGATCGCCTGCACCGCCCGGTTCATCGGCTCGTTGTTGCAGGTCGTCGAGACGATGAGGTTCGCCATCGTCACCTGGTCGTTCTCGTCGACCTGGTAATGATGGGTCAGCAGGCCGCGCGGCGCCTCGATCATCGCCACGTACTCGCCGCGGCGCTCCCCCTTCGGGGCGATCAGGTCGTCGCCCTGGAGGTCGGGATCGTGGAGCAGCTCCTGCATCTTCTCGCAGGCGTGCTGCAGCTCGATCATCCGCGCCCAGTGGTACGCCATCGTGAGGTTGTTCGGGCGACCGTTGGTGACGCCCATGAACTCCCGGCGCGACGCCTCGGCTTCCGGGGTGTCGATGAAGTCGCAGGCGTTGACCCGGGCGAGCGGGCCGACCCGGTACCAGCCGGTCTCCGGGCCGAGCTGGCGCAGGAACGGGAACTTCATGTACGACCAGGGGCGGACCTCCTCGCCGATCACCGAGAGGTAGTCGAGCGGGGAGACGTGGTCGACGATCCGGTTGCCCTGCGCGTCGATCGCCCGCAGGCCGCCATGGTAGAGGTCCATCGCGCCGTCGGCGCGCACCAGCGAGACGTGGTTCGAATCGAAGGCGGCGAAGCCGGAGACCGTCTCGAGGTTGCGCAGCGTGTAGTCGCGCGCCACCGCGACCGCCTTGCGACTCCACTCGAGCATCTGCTCGATCTCGGCGAGGAGCGTGTCGCGCTCCTCGAGCGAGAGGTTCTTGTTGATCCCGCCCGGGATCGCGCCGGTGCCGTGCACCTTCTTGCCGGCGGTGGCCTTGATCACCTCCTGCCCGAACTTGCGCATCATCACGCCCTGCACCGCGAGGTCCGGATGCTCGGCGATGACGCCGATCACGTTCCGCTGGGCGACCGGGGCGTCGAAGCCGAAGAGCAGATCGGGGGAGGAGAGGTGGAAGAAGTGGAGGGCGTGCGACTGGAACATCTGCCCGTAGTGCATCAGGCGGCGCATCTTCTCGCCCGTGGGGGTGAGCTGGTCGACGCCGATGATCCCGTCGACCGCCTTGGCGGCGCAGAGGTGATGGCTCACCGGGCAGATGCCGCAGAGGCGCTGCACGAGCACCGGCAGCTCCCAGAACGGGCGCCCCTGGATGAAGCGCTCGAAGCCGCGGAACTCCACGATGTGGAGCCGCGCCTGCTCGACGCGGTTCTGTTCGTCGAGGAGGATCGTGACCTTGCCGTGTCCCTCGACGCGCGTGACCGGCTCGATGACGATCCGCCGGGTGTTGGCGCTGACCATGGTCGTCTCTCCTCTCCGCCTCAGTCGTACTTCAGCAGCTCGTAGGGCAGCTCGGGCTCGCGGCCCTCGAGCAGCGCCACGAGCGCCGCCCACAGCGTGTCTGCCGACGGCGGGCAGCCCGGCAGGTGGTAGTCGATCTTCACCGCCTCGTGACAGGGGTAGACCTTGTCGAGCAGCAGCGGGATCTCGGGATCGTCGGGGATCCGGCCCGTCGGGTTGACGACCGTCGGACCGTTGAGGAATGCCTCCTCGTAGCACTCGCCGAGGGGCACCATGTTGCGCATCGCCGGGATGCCGCCGTTGGTCGCGCAGTCGCCCACCGAGATCAGGATCTTGCAGTGCTTCCGGAACTCGTGGAGGACCGCGAGGTTCTCCTCGTTGCAGCAGCCACCCTCGATGAGGCCGATGTCGACCTGCCCCTCGATCTTCTTGATGTCGTTGATCGGCGAGCGGTCGAAGTCGACCAGCTCCACGAGCTTCAGGATCCGGTCGTCGATGTCGAGCAGCGACATGTGGCAGCCGAAGCAGCCACAGAGCGAGGTGGTCGCTACCTTGGGCTTGGCCATGACGGATTCCTCACTTCTCCGGGGCCGGCGGCTCGATCTCCGAGCCGATGGGCGAGTGGTCGTAGAGGCGGCGGCCGATCGGCACCTTGTAGCCGACCCGCTTGACGATCAGGGTGCCGGTCGGGCAGGCGGCGATCGCGTGGTCGGGGGCGGCGACGTCGGTGGCGGCGAGGTTCGGGCCGTTGAAGGCCAGGCGCTTCTGGGGGCCGCGGCCGGTGAAGCCGAAGACGCTCTTGCCGTCGAGTGCCCGCGAGGCGCGCACGCAGCGGCCGCAGCGGATGCAGCGGTTGCCGTCGGCCAGCACGTCCGGGTGCGAGGCGTCCACGCTGCGGCGCGGGAAGAGGAACGGATACTTCGGCGCCGTGATCCCGAAGCGGTAGGCGAGCGCCTGCAGCTCGCAGTTGCCGCTGCGCTCGCAGAACATGCAGAAGTGGTTCCCCTCGACGAAGAGCATGTCGATGAGGTCGCGCCGCAGCTGCCGCAGCTCCTCGGTGTCGTTCTCGACCACCATGCCGGCGGCCGCCGGCTGGGTGCAGGCGGCCTGGGGGCGGCCGTTGACGCGCACCGTGCAGACCCGGCAGACGCCGGCCGGCAGCAGCTCCTTCATCCAGCAGAGCCGCGGGATGTAGACCCCGGCGCGGTCGGCCGCCTCGAGGATGGTATCGCCCCGCCGCGCCTCGATCTTCTTGCCGTCGATGGTAAAGGTGATGGCCTCGGTGTTCATCAGGGTCCTCGCTAGGCGTCGAAGTGGACCGACTTGCGACCGGTGAGGCGCTGGGCCTCGGCCAGCTTGGCGGCGATGTCAAAACCAGTCTGACGGCCTTCGAAGGGCTCCTTGAGGCGCGCTTCGCAGGCCGGGCGGAAGTTGTCGAGCACGCTGAGCACCGGGTTCGGCGAGGTCTGCCCGAGACCGCACCGGCTCGCGGTCTTCACCGTCGTGGCGAGCGCCCGGAGGTAGTCGAGATCCTCCGGCTCGCCGCGCCCGGCGAGGATCCGGTCGACGCGCTCCTTGAGCAGCACGTTGCCGACCCGGCACGGGGTGCAGTAGCCGCAGCTCTCGTGGATGAAGAAGGCCATGTACTGCGAGGCCACCCAGAGCGGGTCGCGGCCCGGGCCGAAGACCACCAGCGAGCCGCCGGTGGCGAGGTCGTCGAAGCAGATCTCGCGGTCGAAGGCGTCGGGGCCGACCAGCCGGCCGCTCGGGCCGCCCACCTGCACCGCCACCGCGTCCTCGCCGCCGCAGCGGGCGAGGACGTCGCGGAGCGTGGTGCCGAGCGGCAGCTCGTAGACGCCGCGGCGGGTGCAGTCGCCCGAGATGCTCAGGCACTTCGTGCCGGTGCTGCGGCGCGAGCCGATCGAGGCGAACCAGCCCGAACCCCGCTGGATGATCCGCGGCACGCAGCAGAGCGTCTCCACGTTGTTCACCGAGGTCGGGTGACCGAGGTAGCCGCGCTGGGCGGGGAACGGCGGGCGGTTCTTCGGATCGCCGCGCAGCCCCTCGCACGAGGAGATGAGCGCGGTCTCCTCGCCGCAGATGTACGCCCCGGCGCCCATCTGGATCCGGATGTCGAAGTTGAACCCCGGCTTGCCGAGGACCGACTTGCCGAGCAGGCCCTTCTCGCGGCGCCGCGCGAGGACGTGCTCGAGGTAGGCACGCAGGTAGGCGTACTCGCCGCGCAGGTAGAGGATCCCGTGCTCGGCGCCGATCGCGTAGCCGGCGATCGTCATCCCCTCGAAGAGGAGATCGGGCCGCTCGGTGAGGATCACCCGGTCCTTGAAGGTGCCCGGCTCCCCCTCGTCGGCGTTGCAGATCAGATAGCGCTGCGGCCCGTCGGCGGCGCGCACGAACTCCCACTTCATGCCGGTCGGGAAGCCCGCGCCGCCGCGGCCGCGCAGGCGGGCCGTCTTCACCTCGCGGATCACCTCGGCCGGGCTCATCGCGAGCGCCTTGCTCAGCCCGGCGTCCGGCTCCGCCTGGGCGAAGATCACCTCGCCGGCCTGGCGCAGGTTGTTCTCCACCGCCGCGCGCACGAGGTCGTGGGCGTTGGCGCCGTCGCCGTAGGCCCGCACCAGGAGGCGGTGGAGGTCGGCGCCCGGCGGCTGCTGCCGCAGCTCGGCGACGAGCCGCCGCGCGGTGCCCGGAGTGAGCCGCGGCACCACCACGTCGCCGAAGAGCGCCGCCGGCGCCTGATCGGACATGCCGATGCAGGAGGCCCACTCGAGAGTGAAGCGCCCGTCCGGCGTGGTCTCGCCGAAGCGGATACCCAGCTCCGCTTCCAGCCCCGCGGCGACCTCCTCGGCTCCCATCATCAGGTCGGGCAGGTCGTTGCAGAGCCGGATCACCAGCTGCCCGCGGGTCTTGGGAGCGAGGAAGGTGTAGAACGAGACCACCCCGGCCACGTCCACGCGGGGGATGGCCAGCTCGGCGGCGACGGCGTCGATCGCGCGATCGTCGATCCCGCCGAGCCGTTGCTGGACCGCGAGCAGGATGTCCAGCAGGCGCGTGCGGTCGTGGCCGAAGCTTTCGCACACCGGCCCGATCGCTTCCTGGAGGTTAGCGCTCATGCTTGCACCTCGAAGTGATGTCCTTGGGGGCCTCTTCCACGGAACGGGCATGGTCGAAAACGACCATACCCATCGTGTGCAATTGTAAGTAGCCCCGCCGTTTCTCCCCCCACCCGCCGTACCGGGCGGCCCCTACCTGACAGGGTGGCATCGCCCGGGCGGGAGCCCGTCCGGGAGGCCGCTGCTACGCTTGCGCGCCGGAGGATCCAGCGATGAAGAGAGTCTTCTGCCTCGCCGCCGCCGCGCTCGTGGCGCTTTCCGGGCTCACGGGAACCGCCGCCCGCGCCTGCACCAACATCCTCGTCAGCAAGGGCGCGTCGAAGGACGGCTCGGCGATCATCACCTACGCCTGCGACGGGCGTTTCCTCGGCCGTCTGCAGCGCCGCGACGCCGCCGACCACCCGCCGGGCACGATGATCCCGCTCTACTCCTGGGGCGGGAAGGTGCGTGGCGAGATCCCGCAGGTGGCGCACACCTACGCCGTCGTCGGGCTCATGAACGAGCACCAGCTCGCGATCAGCGAGACGACGACCACCGGCCGCGAGGAGCTCGTGAACCCCGACGGCCTCCTCCACTACTTCAACCTGATGGAGTTCGCGCTGGAGCGGGCGAAGACGGCGCGCGAGGCGATCGACGTGATGGTCTCGCTCGCCGCCGAGCACGGCTACATGTCGACCGCCGAGAGCTTCTCGATCGCCGATCCGAACGAGGTCTGGCTCATGGAGATGATCGGCAAGGGGCCGGGCCGGAAGGGGACGATCTGGGTGGCGATGCGGCTGCCCGAGGGGACGATCTCGGCCTACGCCAACGGGATGCGGATCCGCGAGCTGCCGCCCGCCGATCCGGACCGGGTCCGCTACGCCCCGGACGTCGTCTCCTTCGCGATCGAGAAGGGGTATTACGACCCCGCCTCCGGCAAGCCGTTCGACTTCACCGAGGCGTACGACGCCCCCACCGTGCAGTCGCGCCGCTACACCGCCACCCGCGAATGGTCGATCTTCCGGCGGGCCGCGCCGTCGCAGGCCGACAGCTTCGATCCCGCCTACCACCGCGGCGAGGCCGGCGGCAGGCCGTATCCGCTCTGGATCCGTCCGGACGAGAAGCTCTCGGTCGCCGACGTCATGGCGCTCATGCGCGACCATTACGAAGGGACCGAGTACGACATGACGACCGGCCTCGACGCCGGCCCGTACGGCACCCCGAACCGGTGGCGGCCGATCGCCTGGGAGGTGGACGGGCAGAAGTACTCCTGGGAGCGGCCGATCTCGACCCCGCAGACCGGCTTCAGCTTCGTCTCCCAGTCGCGCTCCTGGCTCCCCGACGCGATCGGTGGCGTCTACTGGTACGCCGTCGACGACACCTGGACGAACTGCTACGTCCCGTTCTACGCCGGCATCGACCGCCTGCCGCGCGCCTGGACCCTCGGCGCCCTCGACCGCTTCTCCTGGGATTCGGCCTGGTGGGTCTTCAACCTGGTCGCCAACTTCGCGAACCTCAAGTTCTCGGTGATGGCGCCGGAGATCCGCGCCGTGCAGCAGGAGCTCGAAGGGAAGTTCATGGCGCTCCAGCCGGCGGTGGAGAAGGTCGCCGCCGAGCTCTGGACGACCGATCCCGCGCTCGCCCGCCGCTTCCTCACCGACTACTCGGTCTCCCGCGGCGAGGAGGTGGTGCGCCGCTGGCGCGAGCTCGCCGAGACCCTCTTCACCCGCCACAACGACGGCTACGTGGCCGAGGAGGGGCAGAACCCCGAGCGCGGCTACCCCGAGAGCTGGCTGCGGGAGGTCGTCCGGCGGCAGGAGGAGCGCCACCGCCTCGTCCAGCCGGAGAAGGCCGAGACCGACCTGCCGTACTGAGGTTCGGACTACCTTTCGCGAGCCCGGGGCGACCGCCGCTCCGGGCTCGCGTCGTCCCTCAGCGCACGGTCTTGATGACGCCGTCGAGGAACATCTGGACCGAGATGGCGACGAGCAGCAGCCCCATCAGCCGCTCGACGGCGAGCAGGCCGCGCGGGCCGAGGATCCGGTGGAACCAGGGGGAGGCGAGCAGGATCGCCGAGGAGGCCGCCCAGGCGAGGAGCAGGGCGGCGCTGAGCCACAGCGGCCCGGCACCGGGCTGGCCGGAGAGCAGGATCAGGGTCGCGAAGGTCGAGGGGCCGGCCATCAGCGGGATCGCCAGCGGCACGATGAACGGCTCGCCGCCGATCCCCTCCTCGTGGGCCGCCGCCGCGGGGAAGAGCATCCGGATCGAGATGATGAAGAGGACGATCCCGCCCGCCACCGAGATCGACTCGCTGCGGATCCCGAGGAGGTTCAGCGCGCCGTTGCCCCCGAAGAGGAAGGCGAGGAGGACCCCGAGCGCGACGAGCAGCTCGCGCACGAGCACGTGCCGGCGCCGCTCCGGCGGCACGGTGGTGAGCGCCGCGACGAACAGCGGCACGTTGCCGAGCGGGTCCATGACCAGGAAGAGGAGGATCGCGGCGGAGGAGAAGGTCATCGCTAGGTCGCGCCGGAGCGGCCGGGCGCGGCGCGGATGCTATCGCGCTTCGCATGGCCCCGGTGGCGGCCGGCATGTGAGAGATACCACAGCGCCCCGCGCGCGGGCGGCGTAGGCTTCTTTCGCAACGCCATCTCCGGGAGGTCCCCTCATGCGCCACCCCGCTCCCCCGCGCCACCGCCCGCCGTTCCGGCTCTTCGTCCTCCTCGCGGCCCTCGCCCTCGCCCTGCCGGTGGCGGCGCGCGGCGAGATCGTGGATCACCGCGCCGTGGCCGGCGTCGCCACCCTGCCCCAGGAGGTGATGGACGCGATCGGCACCCAGCGCTGGCTCTTCACCCACGCTTCGGTCGGGCAGAACATGGCAAGCGGCCTCTACCTCCTCAACGACCTCGATCCGGATCGCTACCAGCTCCAGCGCTCCTGGGTCGACTTCGACACGGCCAATCAGCGAGCCGAAGACCCGCCGGCCTCCCCCGTGCCCGGTACGGTCTACCAGTGCTACCGGGGCAACCCCGGCTGGGAGCAGAAGTTCGCGATCTTCGACAACTCGGTGCGCGCCGGCGGCTGGCACGACCCGCAGATCGACGCCGTGCTCGACAAGCTCTGCTACATCGACGACGACGCCGACCCGGAGGACTACCTCGGGATGATGCTCGCGCTCCGGACGAGCTACCCCCGCACCTACGTCATCTACGCCACCATCCCCCTGACGACCGGCAGCGACAGCGCCAACATCCGGCGCAACGCGTACAACGAGCTGGTGCGCGCCGCCTGCGCGAGCGGCGGGGCGATCCTCTACGACATCGCCGACATCGAGGCGCACGACCCCGCCGGCAACGAGCACACCTTCTCCTCGGGAGGCCGGGTCTACCAGCGGCTCTACGACGGCTACACCGGCGACGGCGGCCATCTCAACAACCTCGGCGCCATGCAGGTGGCGCGCGGCTGGTACGCGGTGGCCGCGCTGCTGACCCGCGGGCCGCTCTTCTCCGACGGCTTCGAGGGGGGCGGCACCATCTTCTGGCTCGCGACGCCGTAGCCGCACCGGATAGACTCCGGGCGCCATGAAGAGTCATCGCGCGGAGCTCTGGTTCGAGATCCCCGCCCGGCGCGGGTTCGTCAACATCACGCGCGCGGTCGAGGCCGAGCTCGCGGCGAGCGGGATCCGCGAGGGCCTCTGTCTCGTCAATGCGATGCACATCACCGCCTCGGTCTTCATCAACGACGACGAGCGCGGCCTGCACGACGATTACGAGCGGTGGCTCGAGCGGCTGGCGCCGTTCTCCGAAGGCAGCGACCCGGCCCGCGGCGGCTACCGCCACAACCGGACCGGCGAGGACAACGCCGACGCCCACCTGAAGCGGCAGGTGATGGGGCGGGAGGTGGTGGTCGCGGTCACCGGCGGCCGGCTCGACTTCGGCCCCTGGGAGCAGATCTTCTACGGCGAGTTCGACGGCCGGCGCCGGAAGCGGGTGCTGGTCAAGATCATCGGCGAGTGAGCCGGATTCCGGGAGAGAGAGCGATGAAGATCACGGTGCGCGACCACGGACCCCTGCGGATCGAAGCCGGCGAAAGCGGCGGCCTCACCCTCCTCGACGGCCAGGGCCGCGCCTACGGGCTCGGCGAGCGCCGGACCATCTCCCTCTGCCGCTGCGGCGCTTCGGCCAACAAGCCGTTCTGCGACGGCAGCCACGGCCGGATCGGCTTCGACTCCGCCTGCGAAGCCCGCGACCTGCCCTGAGCCTCCCTTTCGCCTCGCGGCCCACCCTCCCGGCGACGCCGGGAGGGTGAGCCGCTGCCGTTGCGGCCTCCGCCGCTACTCGCCGCGGGGCGGGAACGCCTTGACCGGGAACGGCGGCTGGGCGGGAGGCGGCACCGGCTGCTCGGCGAGGAGCTGCTGGAGGTGGGCGATGGCGGCTTCGAGCTGGGCGTCCTCGCCGCGGAAGGTGGCGTGCGGGAGGTTGTCGACGACGATGTCCGGCTCGACGCCGTGCCCCTCGATCAGCCACTCCCCTTCCGGGCTGTAGACCCCCATCTCGGCGGCCGAGGCGATGCCGCCGTCGACGAGCAGGTTGCTCGACGAGAGCCAGATCTCTCCGCCCCAGGTGCGGGTGCCGATGACCTTGCCGAGGCCGAGGCGGCGGAACCCCTCGGCGAACGCCTCGCCGTCGGAGGAGGTGCGCTCGTCGACGAGCACCACGAGGTGCCCCCGGAACGCCATCTGCATGTTCCAGCTCGGCGCACGGCCCACCGGCTGGGTCCAGTAGAACCAGGCCCGGCGCAGGAGCCGGGAGAGGATCCAGCTGTCGATGTTCCCGCCCCGGTTGTGGCGCACGTCGAGGATCAGCCCCTCGCGGTTGAAGGCCGGGTAGTACCCCTCGGCGAAGGCGGTGTAGTCGCCGCCGCCCATCGCCCGCAGGTGGAGGTAGCCGATCCTCCCGCCGCTCGCCTGCTCCACGCGCTCGCGCCGGCTCAGCTCCCAGTCGGTGTAGCGGAGGTCGAACTCCTCCATCCCGCTCTGCGGCTCGACGATCACCTCGCGGGGCGCGCCGCTTCCCGCCGGCACCAGGGTGGCCAGCACCTGCCGGCCGGCGCGGTCGCGCAGGAGCACGCCGGGATCGGGCACCGAGAGCGTCGCCACGCCGTCGAGATGGGTGAGGACGTCCCCCTCCCGCGCTCCGACCCCGGGCCGCGCGAGCGGGCTCGCCCGCTCGGGGTGCTCGGGATCGGCGCGCCAGATGCGGGTGATCCGCCAGCCGCCGGCGGCCTCGTCGCGCGCGAGCACCCCACCGAGGTAGCCGAGGGCGATGTCGTCGGGCCCGGTGCGCAGGTCGCCGCCGCGCACGAAGGTGTGGAGCGCCGAGAGCTCGGCGACCATCTGCGCGGTCAGATCGGCCAGCTCCTCGCGGGAGGTCACGCGCGCGACGAGCGGCTCGTACTTCGCGTAGATCGCCGGCCAGTCGACGCCGTGCATCTCGCGGTCGTAGAAGTAGTCACGCTCGAGCCGCCACGCCTCGCGGAACATCTGCCGCCACTCCTCGCGGGGGACGATCGCGAGCTTCCAGCCGGAGAGGTCGACCGCGGCCTTCTCGAGCGCCGCCTTGCCCGCCTTCGCGTCCACGATCAGGAACCGCTTCTCCTGCCGGAGCAGGAGGCGCTGGCGATCGGCCGACAGCTCGTAGCCGCGCAGCCCCTCGGCGACCGTCTCGACCTCGATCGGATCGTTCCTGAGCGCCAGCGCCTGGAGCGCCGCGCTCCGCTCGCCGGCCGTCCGGGAGAGCCAGTAGAGCGCGTCCTTGCCGGCGGCGAGCGCCGCGTAGTTGCCGGGCGGCACCGGCACCTGTTCGAGCCGGGCGGCGAGCCCGTCGAGGTCGATGCGCACGACCGGTGCCGGCGTCTTCTCCTCCTCCTTGCCCTTCCCCTTCTCCCCCTTGCCGGCGGCCACCGCGTTCTCCTTCCCTTCGGCCGCCGCGGGCTTGGCCGGGTGGAGCTCGTCGGCCGGCGCGAACGGCGACCGCTCGCCCGCCATGAGCGCGAGCTGGTAGATCCCGGTGCGGCGGTCGAGGAACGGCTCGGGGGCGTAGCTCCCCCACGGCGACGGCACGACCGACTTCAGGTTCCGGTCGGAGAGGAAGAAGAGCCACTTGCCGTCGGCGCTCCACGCCGGGCTCGCGCTGTCGAAGCGGTCGCTCGTGATCGTCGTCGCGCGGCCGCTCTCGACGCCGTACAGGCGGATCACCGAGAGCATGTTCTCCGCGGTGGCGACGTAGGCGAGCCAGCGGCTGTCGGGCGACCAGGCGAGGTCGCGGAAGCGATCGGTCTCGGCAGCGTCGATCCGCCGGTTCTCCCGCGTCTTCGTGTCGTAGAGGAAGAGGCGCTGCAGCTTGTCGGTGTGCGCGAGGTAGCGGCCGTCGGGGGAGGGGATCGCCTCCCAGCGGAGGATCTCGCCGTCGGCGGTGAGCTGCTCGGCCCGGCCGACCCCGTTGGCCGGGAGCCGCCAGAGCTCGACCTCCCCCGACTCGTCGGAGAGCACGACCAGCCCCTTGCCGTCGGGGAGGAAGCGGGCGTCGCGGTAGCGCACGCCGGGGGCGCGGGGGAGCCGCACCAGCCGCCCCTGCCGGCGCGGCGCGACGAACGCCTCGCCGCGCGCGGTGAGCACGAGGCGCTCGCCGTCGGGGGCGAGGTGGGCCGCGGTGAGGTAGTCGAGCGGCTCGGTGACCCACTGCTCGCGCGTCTGGTCGAGATCGCTCGCCAGGGTGATCGCGACCGTCTCGTCGCGCCCGGTGGCAAGGTCGAGGAGGTGGAGGTCGGCGCCGAGCTGGTAGGCGATCCGCCCCCCGTCGAGCGATACCCCGGCGACGTCCCAGCCGGCGTGGCGGGTGTGCTGGCGCAGATCGCCGCCCTCCGGATCCATCGACCAGAGGTTCTGGGTGCCGTCGCGATCGGTGACGAAGTAGACGCGCCCCGCCCACCACATCGGCGAGCGGCTCGTGCCCGGCCAGTCGGCGGAGAGCGGCGTCGCCTCCCGGCCTTCCCCCGTCCACCGCCAGAGGGTCTGCACGGTGCCCCCCTGGTACCGCTTCGTGTGGCTCCCCTGGAAGGGCAGGCGGGTGAAGAAGAGGGTGCCGTCGGGGGCGAAGACGCCGGCGGCGGCCTGCGCGAGCGGCACCAGCGTGAGGTCCACCGGCGCCGCCGGACGCGAGACGTCGAGCGTCGCGAGCTGCGTGTCGGGCAGCGTCGAGCGGACGCTGGTGGCGATCAGCAGGCGGCCGCCGGCCGTCCAGCCGACCGGCTGCTGGCTCGGATCGCCGCTCCACGTCCGCCGCTCGGGCCGCCCGCCGGCGAGCGGCATCGTGTAGATCTCGGTCGGCCCCTCGTAGCTCGCCCGGAAGGCGACGGTCTGCCCGTCGGGGGAGATCACCGGGTACTCCTCCGGCCCCGGGGCGCTCGTCAGCCGGGACGCGACGCCGCCGCCGGCCGGCACCCGCCAGAGATCCCCCTCGGCGACGAAGACGAGGGTGTCGCCGTGGAGCGCCGGCTGGCGGTAGTAGCCGACGGGCCCCGCGGCGGCCGCGAGCCCCGGCAGGGCGAGGAGGAGGAAACCGGCGAGGAGGAGGAAACCGGATCGGCGCATGGCAGCTCCTTCTGGGGAGGAGGATGGACGGGAAGCGGTTCGCGGTGTCTCCCTCCCCGGGCGCACCGGCGGGCGCGCCCGGGGAGGCGACGGGCGAGAGTGCGGGCGTGCCGGCCCGGTCACGAGATGACCGGCAGCGCCACCTTCAGGAAGAAATCGTTCCCCTTGTCGTCGACGAGGATGAACGCCGGGAAGTCGACGACCTCGATCCTGTAGATCGCCTCCATGCCGAGCTCGGGGTACTCGAGCAGCTCGACCTTCCGGATCGACTCGTGGGCGAGGAGCGCCGCCGGACCGCCGATCGAGCCGAGATAGAAGCCGCCATGCTTCTGGCAGGCGTCGGTCACCTGCTGGCTGCGGTTCCCCTTGGCGATCATCACGAGCGAGCCGCCGTGCGACTGGAAGAGGTCGACGTAGGAGTCCATCCGCCCGGCGGTGGTCGGGCCGAACGAGCCGGAGGCCATCCCCTCGGGGGTCTTGGCCGGCCCGGCGTAGTAGACCGGGTGGTCCTTGACGTACTGCGGCAGCCCCTCGCCCCGGTCGAGCCGCTCCTTGAGCTTCGCGTGGGCGATGTCGCGGGCGACGACGATCGGTCCGGTGAGCAGCAGCGGCGTCGAGACCGGGTGCTTCGTCAGCTCGGCGAGGATCTCCGGCATCGGCCGGTTCAGGTCGATCGGCACGCCGTGGCTCTTGACGCCGGTGCGGTACTTCTCGGGCAGGTAGCGGATCGGCTCGTGCTCGAGCTCCTCGAGCCAGACCCCGTCGCGGTCGATACGCGCCTTCACGTTCCGGTCGGCCGAGCAGGAGACGCCCATCCCCACCGGGCAGGAGGCGCCGTGGCGCGGCAGGCGGATCACCCGCACGTCGAGCGCGAAATGCTTGCCGCCGAACTGGGCGCCGATCCCGGTCTCGCGGGCGAGCTCGAGCGCCCGCGCCTCGAGCTCGCGGTCGCGGAACGCCTGCCCGTGCAGGTTGCCTGCCGCCGGCAGGTCGTCGAGATAGCCGGCCGAGGCGAGCTTGACCGTCTTCATCGTCGCCTCGGCCGAGGTGCCGCCGATGACGAAGACGAGGTGGTACGGCGGGCAGGCGGCGGTGCCGAGGGTGCGCATCTTCTCGGCCATGAACCGCTCGAGGCTCGCCGGGTTCAGCAGCGCCTTCGTCTCCTGGTAGAGCATCGACTTGTTCGCCGACCCGCCCCCCTTGGCCACGAAGAGGAGCTCGTAGGCGTCGCCGTCGGTGGCGAGGATGTCGATCTGCGCCGGCAGGTTGGTGCCGGAGTTCTTCTCCTCGTACATCGTCAGCGGCACCGTCTGCGAGTAGCGGAGGTACTCCTTCGTGTAGGTCTCCCAGACGCCGCGCGAGAGCGCCTCGGCGTCGCCGCCGCCGGTCCAGACCCGCTGGCCCTTCCAGGCGACGATCGTGGCGGTACCGGTGTCCTGGCACATCGGCAGCTTCCCTTCCGCCGAGATCACGGCGTTGCGCAGGAGGGCGAGCGCGACCTCGCGATCGTTCGGCGAGGCCTCCGGATCGTCGAGGATCGCGGCCACCTGCTCGAGGTGACGGGGGCGGTAGAAGAACGAGATCTCCCGGAACGCTTCGCGGGCAAGGAGCGTGAGCGCCGCGGGCGCCACCTTCAGGATCTCCTGTCCCTCGAAGCTCCCGACCGCGACGTGGTCGGCGGTGAGCTTCCGATAGCGGGTCTCGTCCTTCCCGGCGCGGGGGAACGGCTCGGCGTACTGGAACTCGGGCATGGGGAACCTCCTCGAGCCACCATCTTCCCGCATCCCGGCGCGCGGCGTCCAACCCCGGGCCGCCGCCCCGATCCCCGGACCGGGCGCAGGAACCGGCCCCGCGAGGGGTTTCACCGCGCAGGCGCCCGGCATCGGCCGGCCCCCCCTCCGGGGGTCCCGGCGCGGCCGTGACGCCTGCCGTCTGGCGCCGGGCGGGCTTTCTGGAGGATGATCGGCCGCATGCGGATTCGCCGCCCCGCCGCCGCTCCCGAGCCGTCGCCGCGGCGCTGACCGTTTTTCGAAAGGGATCGACCATGCCGCGTCTTCGCCACTTCGTCTGGCCCGCCGTCCTCGTGCTCCTCGCCGGGGGTGCCTGGGCCGCCTGGCACTTCTGGCCGCGCGCCGCGGGCCCGCTCAACGGCCTCACCTGGGGGGAGGTCACCCGCGGCGATCTCGAGATCGTCGTCTCCTCCACCGGCTCGCTCGAGGCGATCGACGCCGTCGAGGTCGGCACCCAGGTCTCCGGCACCCTTTCCGAGGTGCGGGCCGACTTCAACGACCGGGTCAAGAAGGGGCAGATCCTCGCGGTGATCGACACCCGGCTCCTCGACGCCGCGCTGCGCGACGCCAGGGCCGGCGCCGAGCGGGCCCGCGCCCAGCTCGACCTGGCCGAGAGCGAGCTCGCCCGGCGCGTCCAGCTCCACGCCCACGGCCTCCTGCCGGAGAGCGAGCTGCGCACCTACGAGACCTCGGTGGTCACCGCCCGCGCCGCGCTCGTCTCCGCCGAGGCCCAGCTCGACCGGGCCCACGAGAACCGCAACTACGCGGTGATCACCGCGCCGATCGACGGCGTGGTCGTCGAGCGCGCGGTCGAGGCCGGACAGACGGTGGCGGCGAGCTTCAACACCCCGCGCCTCTTCCTCCTCGCCCGCGACCTGACGCGGATGCGGATCCTCGCCGAGGTCGACGAGGGCGACATCGGCCAGGTCCACGAGGGGCAGGAGGTCCGCTTCACGGTGGCCGCGCACGCCGATCAGGAGCTCACCGGCACGGTGCAGCAGGTGCGGCTCCAGCCGAAGGTCGAGCAGAACGTCGTCAAGTACACGGTGGTCGTCGAGACCGACAACGAGAAGGGACTCCTCCTGCCCGGGATGACCGCCACCCTCGACTTCCTCGTCGAGTGCGTCCGCGACGTCCTCACCGTCCCCGGCGCCGCCACCCGGGTGCGCCCGAACCCGGCGATGCTCGCCATGCTCGAAGAGCAGCGGGGCCAGCGCCGGGCCGAGCGGGGCGGGGAGAACGGCGAGCGCGGCCCGGGCCGCGGGATGGGGATGGGCATGGGAATGAGCGGCCCGGGCGGCATGGGGGGGCCGGGCGGCAACGGGAAGCCCGGCGGGCCGGGCTCCGACGTGCGCCGGATCTGGATCCGCGACGCCGAGGGGCAGCTGCGCGCCCAGCCCGTGCGGGTCGGGCTCTCCGACGGGCGGCGGGTGGAGATCCACCCGCTCAACGGCGAGATCGAGCCGGGCACGCAGGTGGTGACGGCGGTCGCTTCCGACGGCGGACCGGGAGGGCAGGGCGGGATGCGGGGCGGGCCGCGGGGGTTCCGGGTCCTGTGAGCGCCGCCGTGGATACGGTCATCGCGGTCTCCGGCCTCACGAAGGTCTACCCCGGGGCCGAGCCCGTCCACGCCCTGCGGGGGATCGACTTCGCGGTCACCCGCGGGGAGTTCGTCGCCCTGATGGGGGCTTCCGGCTCGGGCAAGTCGACCCTCATGAACCTCCTCGGCTGTCTCGACCGTCCGACCTCCGGCCGGTACCTGCTCGACGGCGAGGACGTGGCCCGCCTCGACCGCGACGCCCGCGCCCGGGTGCGCAACCGGAAAATCGGTTTCGTCTTCCAGGGGTTCAACCTCCTCGCCCGGACCACGGCCGTCGAGAACGTCGAGCTGCCGCTCGTCTACGACGCCACCCTCCACAGCCGCGAGGCGCGCGAGCGGGCGGTCGAAGCGCTCGCCCGGGTCGGCCTCGCCGACCGGATGACGCACGAGCCCTCCCAGCTCTCCGGCGGCCAGCAGCAGCGGGTGGCGATCGCCCGCGCGCTGGTCAACCGGCCGGCGATCCTGCTCGCCGACGAGCCGACCGGCAACCTCGACACCGCGACCTCGATGGAGATCATGGCCCTGCTCCAGGAGCTCAACCGCGCCGGGACCACGATCGTCCTCGTCACCCACGAGGCCGACATCGCCCAGTGCGCCGGCCGCGTCGTGACCCTCTCCGACGGGAGGATCGTCGGCGACGAGCCGGTCGCCGAACCGCTCGACGCGGCGGCCCGCGCCGCCGCCCTGCGGGGGAGGGCAGCATGAAGCTGCGCCGCCTGCTCAAGGCCGCGCTCGGCAGCATCGGGCGCAACCGGCTCCGCAGCCTCCTCACCGCGCTCGGGATCGTCATCGGCGTCGCGGCGGTGATCGTGATGGTGGCGCTCGGCCGTGGTGCCCAGCTGCGGATCGAACGCGAGATCTCGGCCCTCGGCCGCAACATGCTGACCGTCTTCTCCGGTGCCTCGATGTTCGGCGGGGTCAGCCGCGGGGTGGGCAGCATGCCGACCCTCACCCTCGCCGACGCCGACCGCCTGCGCGAGGACGCGACCCTCCTCGCCTACGTCTCCCCGTCGGTGCGCACCGGCGCGCAGGCGGTGGCCGGCGGCACGAACTGGCCGACCTCGGTCTACGGCGTGATGCCCGACTACCTCGACGTGCGCGAGTGGAAGGTCGCCGAAGGCGAGACGTTCAGCGACCGCGAGGGCCGCGCCGGCGCCAAGGTGGCGCTGCTCGGCGCCACCGTCGCCCGGGAGCTGTTCGGCGAGAGCTCGCCGATCGGCGAGCGGGTGCGGATCGGTTCGGTGCCGTTCCGCGTCATCGGGGTCCTCGCCACGAAAGGCGTGAGCGGCTTCGGGGCCGACCAGGACGACGTCGTGATCGCGCCGATCGGCGCCGTGCTCGGCCGCCTGACGCGGCCCAACGCCCCGATCCAGCTCAACCTCTCGGTCGCCGCGTTCGACCGGATGAAGGACGCCGAAGCCGAGGCGCGGGAGATCCTCCGCCTGAGCCACCGCCTCGGCGAGGCCGAGGAGGACGACTTCACGATCCGCAGCCAGGCCGACCTGACGAGCGCCGCCACCGCCACCACCGAGACCCTCACGCTGCTGCTCGGCGGGGTGGCCGCGGTCTCGCTGCTCGTGGGCGGGATCGGGATCATGAACATCATGCTCGTCTCGGTCACCGAGCGGACCCGGGAGATCGGCATCCGCCTCGCGGTGGGCGCCCGCGGGCGCGACATCCTGCTCCAGTTCCTGCTCGAGGCGCTCGCGCTCACCGTGGGCGGCGCGCTGCTCGGCATCCTGCTCGGCCTCGGCGCCGCCCGCCTCTTCGAGCTCGGCGGCCGCTTCCAGACCGCGCCGGAGCCCGGCTCGATCCTCATCGCCACCGTGGTGGCGGTCGCCACCGGCCTCCTCTTCGGCATCGCCCCGGCCCGCCGCGCCGCCAACCTCGACCCGATCGAGGCGCTGCGGCACGAGTGAGGGGATCCGCCCGGATCCCCCTCGCCGTGCTCCAGGAATACGGCATGCCTTCACGCGCGGCGGCATTTGGGGGGGCCGCCCGGCCTTTCGTAGACTCCCCGGTCATGGTCATCCCGCGCCCCCGCACCTTCCGGCGGCTCGCCGGGCTCGCGCTCTTCCTGCTCGGGTCCTTCGGCTGCGCAGCCGGACGGGACGAGGCGTCTGCCCCCCCGGCGGCGGGATTCGAACCGACGCCGACGCGCGGCTACCTCCTGATCTCGATCGACACCCTCCGCGCCGACCGGATCGGGGCATGGGGGTACGAGAAGGGGACGACGCCGTTCCTCGACACGCTCGCCGCCCGCGGCACCCTCTTCGAGCGGGCGATCGCGCAGATTCCGGCCACCCTCCAGTCCCACCTCTCGATCTTCACCGGTCTCTACCCGCGCGAGCACGGCGTGATGCACCCGATCTACGTCCTCGCCCCGGAGATCCCCCTCGTGAGCGAGCTCTTCCACGACGCCGGCTTCCGTACCGCCGGCTTCACCGAGGGGGGCTACATGAAGGGGTACCACGGCTTCCAGCGCGGCTACGAGGTCTGGAGCGACGAGAACCCCACCGCCGAGACGGACGTGGAGCGGACCTTCGCCCGGGGGCTCGACTTCCTGCGCGGGCTCGCGCCGGACGAGCGGTTCCTGCTCTTCCTGCACACCTACGCGGTCCACGACCCGTACGAGCCGCCCGCCGCGCACCGGGAGCGGTTCTGGCCCGGACCGCCGCCGGCCGGTGCCTTCCCCCCGACCGGCCCGGAGCTGGCGCGGGTCAACGAGCGGGAGATCGTTCCGGACCCCGAGGTCGTCACCTGGCTCTCGGCGCTCTACGACGGCTCGATCCACTACGTCGATTCGGTGCTCGCCTCGCTCTTCGCCGAGCTCGAGCGGACCGGCCTGCTCGCCGAGACGACGGTGATCCTCTTCTCCGACCATGGCGAGGAGTTCTTCGAGCACGGACGGCTCTCGCACACGCAGACCTACCACGAGCTGCTGCACGTCCCCCTGCTGCTGCTCCACCCGGCCCAGCGCGAGCCGCTGCGCATCCGCTCGCTCGTGGAGGGCATCGACATCGCGCCCACCCTCCTCGATCTCGCCGGCCTGCCGGCGCCGCCGATGTCCGGCCGGAGCCTCGTGCCGCTCCTGCGCGCTCCCGGCGCGGCCGGCTCCGACCGGGCGTTCGCCGAGGGGGTGTCGCGGGCGGGGGGCGTCTCCCGGGTGCGCTACCGCGCCAGCGGCCACGAGCTGCTGCAGCTCATCCACACCCGCCCGGAAGCGGACCGGGACGGCGCCTGGATCACCCGCCGCCTCGTCTTCGACACCAGCGGCAAGCAGCTCGCCTTCGACGCCGTGGGCTTCCCCGGGGAGCGCTCGCTCGCCGTCACGATCGACGGCCGCGACGCCCCCGCGCTCTGGCTCGGCGGCGGCTGGCAGCGCCTGAGCCTCGACCTCGGCGGGCCCGGACCCCATCGGGTGGCCCTCGAAGCCGACTCCTGCCGGTCCCCCCACGAGCTGGGCCTCGGCGACGACCCGCGCTGCTTCTCCTTCAAGATCGCCGGCTTCTCGCCGGAGCGCTGGGAGCTGTTCGACCTCGCCGCCGACCCCCACGGCCGGCACGACCTCTCCCGGCGGCGCAGCACCGACACGCGCGCCCTGCGCAACGAGCTGCGCGCCATCGTCCACACCCCCCGCGCCGCCGGCAGCCCGGGCGAGTTCTCCGACGAACAGATCCAGGCCCTGCGCGCGCTCGGCTACCTGCGCTGAAGCGGGCGCTACGGCAGAGACGCGCTTCAGGCTCGGCTCGCCCGGCGGCTGGCGATCCCCTGAGCCACGTTGGCGACCTCCGCCGCGCACCGCTGCGGATTCTGGAGGATCGTCCGCCCCCAGAAGGTCAGCACCGCCCAGCCCTGACCCTGGAGCCAGTTGCGCTTTCGCGCGTCGAGCTCGAGCGAGGCCGGGTCGCCGTGGTAGGCGTAGCCGTCACAGTAGACCGCCAGCTTCAGATCCGGCCAGGCGAAATCCGGCACGGTCACGAGCCGCTCCCCATCGCGGATCTCGTGATCCCGAAGCGGTGGCGCGAGCTCGGGGAAGCCGGCGAGCGCCGCGAGCAGCGGCTCCTCGATATAACCCTTTCGATACCGGCCGGTCCGCGGATCTTCGGCGCCGCCCGTCCGCGCTTCACGAGCCCGCTCGTCGAGCATGGTGCCGAGCGTCTCCTGCAGCGCACTCCAGGCGACCGGGCGGCCGGTCACCGGCTCGAGCCCCTCGAGCGCGAGCAGCGGCGTCCGCACCAGATCCTTGTCGAGCTGGGCGTGCAGCCACTGATTCCGGTAATGCTTCAGACAGAGATAGCAGGCGCGCGAGCAACGGTGTTCATAGAGCGCCCGCCGCGCAGCCGCGGCCACCTCGGACAGCCGGCGGGCGATCTCGGCCGTGTAGCCGGAGCCGCCGGGCGTGGTCTCGTAGAGCACGATCTCTTCGCCGGGCGTGCCGGCCACGCGCCTGCGGACGAAGCTCGCGATCTCGTCGGCCTCCAGCTCCAGCACCTCGCTCGCGCCGAGCCGAAGCGCCTCGGAGAGCGTCGTTGCCAGCGTCGAAGGCAGCCGTCGATCCGTGCTGCCGGGCTCCTCTTCACCCGGCACGGCCACGACGAGGGCGTCGGTGCGGAACCGATAGGCCAGCACCAGACGGGCGAGCTCGCCGGAGCAGAACCGCGCATGCCCTTCGAGCCAGGCTCGCCGGTTCTTCTCCGTCACCGGATCGGCCTTCTCCCCGCTCGGCGGATCGTACGGACAGTGACGGCCGCAGTCCGGGCAGAGCCAGAACCGGCGCCCGTCGTCCCGCTTGCGGTCGGTCCTGCCCCAGTTGGTGACCAGGATCTCGGCGAGACGAAGGTGAACGCTCGGGGCGAGCGGATACTCATGGAGCGTCGCCTCGCAGTCTGGTGGCAGCCGGAGAGTCTCGCGTTTCAGCTGGCGCTCGCGCTGGCGCGACTCTTCGTCCGCGCCGATGCGAAGGTTCTCCTCGGCCTCGAAGGTATCGACGAAGAGCAGCGGCGTCGGTGACGGCAGCGGCGCGGCACAGCGCGGACACTGATTGCGCGGGGTCTCGACCGCCTCGTCGCACGCCGCGCAGAAATGGAGCTCCTCGAGCCGGCCACTGCTTTCGGCATCGGACCGGCCGGCACCGGCCGGGGAGCCGGGGCCGCCGGGAAAGAGGACCCGGATCGAGCGCAGCTTGTGCCCGTTCGCGTAGACGAAGTTGCCCGGAGCGAACTCCTCGATGGCGATCGCCGCCGGGCGGTGGAGCGTCGGCGTGTCTTCGACGCCGGGGTCGAGGCTGAAGGTGTCGAGCGGGAACTGATAGGCCGGCAGCAGCCCCCGGGTCGACAGGTAGTTGAGGGTGTACGCCTTCTCCCGATCCTGCGTGAGCTCGAAATAGGCCCGTTTGCGCGCGCGGGCCTTGCGCTCGTCCTGCCGCGGGGAGCCGATCTGAGAGAGCTCCTGATACTCGCGATCGAGCTGCCGTACCCGCTCCCACCAGCCTTCGAACGCCCGTTCGAGGTCGGCGGCGAAAGCGCCGACGAGCGCCGCGGCCTCCGCCCGGTCGAATGCCACCCGCAGCCCCTTCTCCCGGTCGGCATCGAAGAGCGCCGCGAGCTTCTCGGCCAGCTCGTGGCGCTGTGCCGTCACCTCGGACAGGAGGGGCTCGAGCGCTTCGCGCCGCCACCGCGTCGGCGCCGCCTCGTTGTCGAGAAGCTCGCCGAGCTTCGTGGGAAGCTCATGGTTCAGGTTCTCGAGCAACAGGCTGCGCAGGTGACGCTCGACCACCCGCGGGTTGTCGAGGCGGATCCGTGGCGGCGAGAACTCGCCCGAGATGAGCCACTCGGGAGTCATGAACGCGTGCCGGTCGTGGGCGCCGCCGGTGCAGAAGGTCGAGGCGAAACCGATCTGCAACCGCCGGCCGGCGCGGCCGACGCGTTGCGAGTAGTTGGCGGGAGTCGGCGGGGCGTTGCGCAGGACGACCGTGAGGAGAGGCCCGATGTCGACCCCGAGCTCGAGCGTCGGCGTGCAGACGAGCGCTTCGAGCCGCCCCTCCTTGAAATCACGCTCGAGATCTGCCCGGGTCTCGCCCGCGATCTGCGCGCTGTGCTCCCGTACCTGGAAACGGCGCGGGGGGTAGTCCCGGTAGAGGCGGACGTAGTAGCTGTCCTGAGCGGCGGTGGCCGGCTGCGGCACACCGTGGGCGCAGCGGGGGTTCGGGCAGACCGACAGCCGATACGGGCGCCAGGTCCGGCAGGCGTTGCAGCGGAAACCCTCCTCCGCAGGCTTCAGGAGGACGACGCGGGACGCCAGCTGGAGGAGCACGAGATCCGCGCTCCACTCCCGTTTCGGAATCGGAAAGCTCTCCACCTTCTCGAGCAGCTCGTGTTCCCGCAGGAGCGGCACGAGCCCGCGCAGGAACTCTTCGGCTCGAGCGCGATCCCCGAGGAGCTTCACCGCGAGCTTCTGCGGTGCCGGGAGGTTGCCGGCCTTCGGGTTTTCCTGCACCAGCCCCTGGAGCAGACCCCGGCGCAGCGCTGACGGGCGGTCGAGGGCGAAGGCGCGGGGGGCTCGGTCGTGATCGGCGAAGCGCAGGTTGAACGGCTCCTCCTCGAGCTCCCGGTACTTGCGGTGGCGGTTCGGGTCGATGTACTCCCGGAAAAAATCGAAGCCGACCGCCCGCGCGCGACGGAAGAGGTCGAGGATGGCGCGGACGACGTTCCCGGCCGGAGCCGGGGAGAGGTCGTGCCGGCCGGCCAGGGCGGCGAAACGCGGGTCTGCCACGACGTCATCGAGAAACTCGTAGTCGACCCCCACGAGACCGAGCATCTCGAGCGCGGCCCGCTGCCGCATCGCCCGCGTGAACTCGCTCGCCGCCTGGATCGTCAGGGCGTCGAGCCAGCGCCTCCGCTCGGACTCGGTCAGCTTCCTGGCGGGAATGACGCGGATCTCGCGGAAGCGGTCGAGGAGCCGCTGCGGCAGGTCGACGAGCGGCACGCCGCTCGCTCCGGCCGCCTCCACCTCCGCGAGGATGCTGTGTCGCAGGGCGAAGGCGCGGTGGCGATCGGCGCTGTAACCGGCCTGATGAGCGGCGTCCTGACGGTTGTCGGCGAAGACGAGGAGCTTGCGATCGTCGCGCCCGAGGTCGTCGAGATGGTGGGTCGCAAGGACGGATACCGTCGAGGCCGTGCCGGTGCGCAGCGGGGTGACGATGTCTCCCCGCGTGTAGACATCCCCACAGGTCGGGCAGGTGCTGAGCTTGCCGCGGAAGACGAAGACCTCGACCGTCGCCCGGTTGCAGGCCGGGCACGCCGTGTCGTTCGATCCGGCCGGGAGGAGCCGGCCGCACTCGGGGCAGAGGCACCCCTTCCCCGTCTCCTTTCCCTTGCGGCGGCGGCGCCCCGCCGGAGCTTCTTCCGCCGCCGCGTCCCGCCCCTCCTCCTCCTCCTCCTCCTCGGCCTCCGACAGCTCGTGGAGACGCGGCGTGAGGAAAGCGGTGTGCTCGGTGCTGTAGAAGTCGGCCGTCCCCTCGGTCGGCGCGGACGGCTCGGCCGGGAGCACCACCTTGTAGAAATCCTGGCCGCAGGTCCGGCAGAGCGCGGCCGGACGCGCGGCCGCGCCGCAGACCGGGCACTCGCTCCCCCCCTGCGGCACGAGAGTGCGGCAGCCCGGCTCGAGGCAGAGACCGACGTCGTAGACCCCGTGGAAGAAGGTGTGGAGCTTGGGCCGCAGGCAGGGCGGGTCGGAATCGTCGCCGACACTGCCCACGAGGAGATAGGCCTCGATCTCCCGCCGGAGCGTTTCGTCGTCGAGCGCGCGGCGATCGGCGAACTCCTCCCGCAGCCGCGCCACCGCCGCGCCCAGCGAGTGCGGCTCGGCGAAGACTCCGGCGAGGAGCTGCACGAGCCCGTTGGCGGCGAAGAGCGCCGCGATGCGCTGCGGCAGGGAGCCGCCTGCCGGCACCGGCTGCCCCGTCAGCCGCTCGGCCAGCGCGATCACGGTTCCGTCGTCGGCCGGGTCGAACCCCTCGAGCGCCGCCTCGTCGAGCACCGGGGGCGGCGGGGCCGGATCGCGCACCAGTGGAACCGGCCGCCGCTCCTCGCCGACCACCGACGACTCCGTCACGGTCTCGCCGAAGAGGGTCGAGGCGAAAGCGGCCAAGGCCCGGCGGCCATACGCTCCCGAGGCCACGGTGGCCGAGGTGCCGATCGCCAGCAGCTCGCCGGGAACCAATCCCGCCCGCGACCGCAGCCGGCGAAGGAGGCAGGCGATCTCGCTCGCGAGCGCCCCGCGGTAGCTGTGCAGCTCGTCGAGGACGATGTGCCGCAACGCCGGACCGAAGAGATGACGGTCCTCGCGTCGCACGAGGAGGAACTCGAGCTGCTTGTAGTTGGTCAGCAGGAGGTCGGGCGGGTGGGCGCGGATCTCCGCACGCCGGAGCCGTTCGCTCTCCGCCGGCTCCTCCTGCAGCCGCAACGTGGTGACGTCGCTGTCGCCGGTGTAGAGGCCGAAGGAGAGATCGACTCCGGTACCGCGGACGAGGCGTCGCAGCCGCTCGAGCTGGTCGTTGGCGAGCGCGTTCATCGGGTAGAGCAGGATCGCCTGGACCCCCCGCACCCCATCCCGCTTCCGGCGCAGCACCGCGTCGAGGACCGGCAGCAGGAAGCTCTCGGTCTTCCCCGAGCCGGTGCCGGTGGTGACGACGAACGACTCCCCCGCCCGCCCGAGGGCGAGAGCCCGCTCCTGGTGCCGGTGCAGCGGGTTCGCTCCGAACGCCCAGCGGAGCCTGGCCAGCTCGGGGTCGGCTTCGCCGGCCGCGACGAGCCCGGCCAGCGTGCGCCCGGGCACGAACTCCCGCGCCAGGGTCACATAAGGCCCCTTGACGACGACGTCGATCGCCGCCAGGTGCTCTTCGAACTGCCGCCGGAGATGCTCGTCGAGGAAGCGGTACGACGTCCGCAGGAAGCGCCGGTACTGCTCGATCAGCCGGCGGACGGCGAGAGGAACGTTGGCGCGCGTGCGGCCGGGATTGTCAGGCAATGTCGCCCCCCTTCGTCACCCCCGGAAAGCCCGAAAGATTGCATTCCGGACATTCCTCCGTTTCATTTCTTCCCGCTGCGGTCGCGCCTCCCCTGGCCTTCTGGCAACCGGTACCGCGCCGCCCGGCCCCTTCCCTCGAGCACGACCTCGCCGCTCTCCCGGAGCGATGCCATGAGCCGCAGGACCTCCGGCCGGCTGTAGCCGGAGAGGCGCCGGATGTCGGCGTTGGCGAGCGCGCCTTTCTCGCGCAGCTGGGCGAGGACCCGCAGGCGGACCGACTCGGCGTCGATCGCGACCGCGTCGTCCGTGGCAATCGTGCCGCGGAGCTGCTCGGAGAGCCGTCGTTCGAGCTGGTAGGAGGTCCCGCGGCCCCGGCCGTGCGGACGCAGGTAACCCCGCTCGCGCAGCGAAACGAGCTTCTCGGCCGCCTCCTCCTCGGAGAGCTGGAGCACCCGGGCCGCGCTCCAGCGGTCGAGCTCGCCCCGTTCGGCGAGGGTGCGCAGGACGATCAGGTCGTCGAGATCGAGGCGACGCCGCTCGCGCTCCTCGGTCGCGACGAAACGCGCGAACCCCTCGTGGGTCCGGGTCGGCAGGGTGAGCTTCACCCCGGCCTCGTCGGCTTCGTAGCGGGGCGTCCCCTTCCCGAGCCGGAGGAGCTCCTCGAAGAGCCGGTCGACGCCGAGCCCCGCCCGGTTGACGAGGCCGAGCGCCTGGCAGGCGCTCGCGAGGAGCGGGTTGCGGCGCACCGGGGCGTGCCGCAGGACGTTCTCGGCCGTGACCCCGCCGATGAAGCCGCCGGGGCTCGCGACGACCACCTTCTTCGGGTGGATCTCGACGTGGACGGACTGGCGCAGGAAGTAGTCGCGGTGGACGAGGGCGTTGAGCACGGACTCGCGGGCCGTCCAGCCGGTGAGATCGGGGACCTGGATCTCGGCGAAGAGGTCGGTCTGGATCGGCGTGACCCGCAGGTGGGCCTGGAAGAGCCGCTGCAGGGCGTCGAGCGCCACGAGGATCGGCCCCTTGAGGTCGTGCCGGGCGTCGTAGCGGCCCGTGCTCCTGAGATGCACGAAGACGATCTCGTGACTCGGCGCCCAGCGCGCCAGGGCCGCCGAGCGGCCGGCGAGGAGGACGGCGGCCAGGGTGAGCTCGCCGTGGACGACGAGGCCGAGGTTGGAGAGCAGCTCCTCGTCGCGCAGCGCCGCGAGCTCGGGCTTCTGGCCGTCGGTCGCGAGGAAGCGCCGGGCGAGCTGGAGGGCTTCGGAATCGAGGTCGGCGAGCGAGGTCCCGGGCAGCGTCTCGGCGGTCGGATCGAACTGTCCGCCGGAGGCGACGAGCCGGGCGAGTTCCGGCCCGGTGAGCGGCTTGCACTCCTTGCCGACCCGGATCTTGGCGAGCCCCTCGGCGGTGGTGTGCGGCGGCAGTCCCCGCGGCACCCGGATGGCGAGGAGCCGGCCCTCGGGCTCGAAGAGCTCGTCGATCTCGACCAGGATGTGGGGCACCGTGCCGTCGTAGATCGACTTGATCAGCTGGCGCGGGTCCAGGTCCCCCACCCCCGCGATCGCCTCCCGCCGCGTCCGCTTCCGGTCCACCACCCCGAGCACGATCACCCCGCCCCGCGCATTCGCGAAGCAGACCACCGCCTCCCGCAGCTCCCGCAACTGCCGCTCGCGGGCATCGGGCGTCTCGACCCAGTTCTTGAATTCGAGGGTCTCCGACTCCAGGGCGTCCGCCGGCTCGCCATCAAGGCGGGCCAGAACTTGCCGAAGGGGCAACTCACGGAGCGCGGGCACGTCGGGAATAATACTGCATTTTTATGTGGTTCTACTAATCAATTGAATGAACAGGAGGACTCTGGCCGGAATGGACAAGACCCCGAACCCCAACCACCCGCGGGCATTCCTGTGCCACGCCTTTGAGGACAAGGAGATCGCGCGACTGCTCGCCGAACAGCTTCAGTCGGCCGGCATCGAGACCTTCTTCGACGAGTGGTCAATTCGCGCCGGGGACAGTCTTCGCACGCGCATCGAGGAGGGCCTGGCCAACTGCACGCATTTCCTGGTGCTTCTCTCGCCAAAGAGCATCAATAGGCCCTGGGTCAACGCCGAGATTGATGCAGCATTCGTCCGAAAAGTCCAGGGCAGGGCACGGCTGATTCCACTTCGCCTCGGCCTGGAGATCGGATCAGTGCCACCACTCCTCGCAGCACTCCACTGCCCAGCCATCTCTACCGATCCAGAGTCGATTCAGCGGCTCGTCGGCGACATCTACGACGTGTCAAGAACCCCTCCGCTCGGCTCGCCTCCACCGTTCGCGTTCCCGGTCGCTCCTCGCAGCGGGCTTTCGGTGGCAGCTCAGCAGATTGCTCGCTACCTGATCACCCATTCCGAACATGGGCGGCCTCGAGATCCGAAGGCGACGGTCGAAGAACTGCGAAGAGATACCAGCCTTCCCGACGAAGACCTCCTGGTCGCAGTCGACGAGCTGGAGCGCCACTCGCTGGTCCATCCGGTTCGAGCGATCGGCTGTGGACCCCTGGGCTACTATGCCGTCGAGCCAGAAGCCGCCCTGTTCCTCGCCTTCGACTCGACATTCATGGGCTGGTCGCCCCAGTCGGATGCACTGACAGTCCTTGCTGAGCTCATCAACAGCGGAGACTCATGGCTCGCCATCGAGGACGCTGCAGCACGCCTCGGCTGGGCTGCCAGACGGATGAACCCTGCGCTCTCATATCTGATCCGGAACGATGTGATTCTGCCGTCTCGGTCGATTTCGCACCCATTCCTGACCCGTCAGTTCTCGACGAGCTCGAGCTCCCTCGCCTTTCTTCGCAGACACAAGGGTTAACGTGTCCGGATCGCCCCCCTACGGCCCGGGCCACCCCGAATTCTGCGAGCTCCAGGAACTTGAGCCGGGGCTTCGTACCAATCGAGTGCTTCATGACCTGCTCCTGAAGCCCCGGCTCCTCGGCTACTGGACATTCCTCGAGCCCGGTACGAAGAACCTCGAGATCGCGGACGTTCTGATCCTCTTCGGCGACGTTGCGCTGTTCGTCCAGGCAAAGACCCGGGCGGTCTCCCGGCCGCCGTCCAACGTCTGGGTGCAGGAGGCAATCGCAGACGCGATCGAGCAAGTCAACGACAGGGTGGCCGACCTTCGCGCAGGGAAAGTCAAGACCATCCGCAACGAGTGGCGCGGTGAGGTCCCTTGAAGCTATCCCAAAACGGGCATAAGGATTGCTTCGTTGCGACAGCATGCTCAAAATGTCACCCGAAGTTCTCGACTGGATCTGCCAGCAGATTCCTGATCCGCCCAAGAGGCCACGCGGTGGT
>Ga0255343_1001341_pt1 | contig 33221 bp, 29 predicted proteins | sample wastewater_treat_4_FD_192413 | JGI IMG/M metagenome (GOLD analysis project Ga0255343, IMG submission 192413) | Wastewater microbial communities from Lulu Island WWTP, Vancouver, Canada - plant16 | ecosystem: Engineered > WWTP > Wastewater > Unclassified | place: Canada: Vancouver, British... | reverse complement strand
CTGAGTTCCTTCTTTGCAACTGAGGCGGCTTTTCGGCTAATCATGGTTGCGTATAACCTCTTAAGCCTCTTCAGACAGATAGTGCTCCGTGAAAGAAAACAATCCACTTTAAAAACACTCCGGTTCACATGCTTTGCATTAGGAGCATGGATGACAAAACATTCCCGCCAGAACATCCTAAAGATTGCCCTTGCGAGAGAAAAACGTGCCTGGTTGGATGGATTATTCGATATTACACGGTCAGCGAGACCATCTTACAGATGTTCTAATGCATGATTTGGGATAAAAGTCTCAAACCGGTCGGACTTGCAGGTGCATTGCCCGATAAATTCTTCCATTCCAATCTGTACTGTCCAAGCGTAGCTAAGGGCGTCCTTGTCACAGTCAATGCCGAACTTTCCTGTCCCTGTGTATCGACAACCGTAACGACATATTGTGTTGTTCCGTTTGTATTTCCCAACCAATCCACCCACATACAAGATCCTCCCGAACAATGACCGACTGGAACACTTGCAATCCTGTTTTTTTGGTTAATAGCCGGCTGTGTTCCATCCTTTGCATAGATATTGTAGTAGCGAATAAGTTTGGAATCGTTGGCAGGATTGTAAGAAGTATAGAAATTACTGGTAGCCGGAGTATTGAGGTCACCTGGATCAGCAGGGTATGAATATCCTGAACCTCCAGGTTGGATTCCATTTCCACTTCCCCCAGATATTGTTATTGAGTAAATGTTAGATAATACACGTGATTCAAGCCCACTCCATTCATTTGAGGTTACTGCGTAATACCATGTGCCGTCCCCAGGATTATCATTAATCGTCCAGTATGTACTACCTGTCCATTCTCCTGTTGCAAAATTATAACGGTTAAAAATATCATGGTTCGTAGTAGCAAGTGGGGTCCATGTGCCAGTTGTTGCTGTACAATTGCTCTGACACCTCCACAACCGAAACTTCTCAATCTCTCTCGGGGGAGGAGGATAATTTTCTGTTTCGTTGGGCCAGCCCCTCAAAGTATATGTTCTGGGTGATGCCTGATCATCCCTCCAGTCAAAAGTGACCGTGACTGTGCCACCCATAGCCCCAACGGATGTAATTTCTGGAGGATAGGGATAATAAGCGGTTACTATGAAGAGATTCTTCGTGGAGTTCAACCAATTACTAATGACGGCAACCTTTGTTCCATCTGGTGACTGTGACGGATTCGTGTAGTCTCCGGTGATGCTTGAATGTACCTTTGCTATTGCAGTAGCATAACCGCCAGTCGAATTATAGGGTGTGATATAAAGGGTAGTTGTAGATGATCCTGACACGGCACCCATGTAATCTGTCCAACCAGTCCAAAAAGGATACTGGCATCCATCCGGTGTTCGCGCCTCACCATTTTGATGCCACGAATGATCGAGGTCTCTTATGTGGAGGTTTCTAACAACCGGATAACGGTCATAGTAGCAACCAACTGCATGCGTCCCCCACCTGTCAAACAAAGTGTGATAAAGCATCCCATAGTTGGCCCCGGCTGTTCTCATAAAATCAGGTATGGTTTCCGACATATTGTTATCGTCATGCGTAACCTGTACCTCCCTTTGATCGTCCGTTCCCGTCCACCAAGCGTAAGGTGATGTCGTGTCGGCAGTATGGTTCGGTGCATTTCCGTCTGTACCCCACAGTTTCCACCGCCACCAGACGGACGATCCCGATGGCATCCAGTACATCCAGTACCCCTCCGAGGCATTTCCGACAAGACTTTCATCATGCCCGTGATTAGGGTTCTTCGTATCCATCCAGGTTGTATCTAATGTGGGATGGTTATAGCTCAAAACAAGTCTTCTTGACCCTGATGGCTCTACCTGTATCACATTGTATGGTTCTATCCCTCCCGGAGACCCTATGACATAGTACAGGCCGTCTTCAGTCAGATTATCCTTAAATTCCCCGGCTAAAGAAGTAGTCGTATTTCCTGGTATTACATCTACTATCAGAGTAGATGTCAATGAAGTATCTGACACAACCTCCCTGTATAGTCCATTCTGGTCTAACCCTCTGTTCCCGCTATTGTTAAGGCCAACGGTGTAGCACACATCCGGAAGTGTCGGTGACCAATCGAAATAATATCTCAACCCGTCAGTTCTTTGGGCTGACTCCACAACTGGCCTCCTGTATGTTCCATCCGTCCTTGCAACAAACCAGGGGGAGTAAGTCGGTCCCGGTCTGGTATAGGCAGATGTATCTGTGGCTTGAGTAAAAGCTATGCGTTTTCCATCAGCACTGAATATTTGCTGACCATATTCTCCACCGATATACAGACCATAGCCCATAGTACCAGCATTCTTCAGTTGCGACCACAGCATCACTTCATGATTGGTGCTGGTATCCCTATAGATGACTGATTGCGGTTGCCAAATATAATAATTGTTTGCATTTTCTCCACTGTAAAAGGTATTCGTGCTCTTTCTTGATACCCTCAATTCCAACTCATCGAGATCTTCTAATGCCAACGAACTCCCTACCCAACTGAAAATTGCTAAAAAGAAAAACGTCAAAAGCATTATTTTTGTCTTCATAATTCAGCCCCTGTACAAATCTTAATTTTTTTCAATCATAATCAATACGTCGTTATTATATCAATGATGTATGTCATGTTTGGATAATGAGGCGGGCCGCCAAGTAATCCACCTTGTTCCAACTCCATGTCAAACCTCTAGCAGCTTATTCACCAAGTTCATACTAGATGGTGCCCGCGGAATCTTGTTATAGATATCATCTCCAATCAACGAAACTGCTCTCGAAAATCTTCGATCAGTGATGCTTCGTTTCGTTTTCTAATGCAAGTCTGGTGCCAACGGAGTTTGTCGCAATGTATTGGCTTTAATTAAATAACCTTGCTTGTTAAAATGATTAATGCAATATAGCCATGGAGGGGATTTCATACGGAATCGATAAAAACAGTGTGGAGAATAGCATACAGCTGTATCGAAATTCCTGCAATGAGAGGCTAGCGGAGGAGTCATTCTTTTTTTGAAGGCCACATCCGTTTCGCCCAAGTCTCGTTATCTAATAAGGGGCTTACATTAAAACACGGAGTTGATAAGTGTTCATTGCACTCCGTAATAGCTGCACCTAACTTGTGATTCGCACACTCAATGAATGGTTTTACAACTTTAGTTTTCTTTTTCCATAGCTTCCCATATAGCATTCTGTTTCTCAGCCAACATACGCCAGTCGTAACTCGATTTAACCAGCTCGAACCCTTTATCACCCAATGCTCTCTGTTGATCTGGTCTATCTAGTAGCTGCAACAATTCAGCTGCAAAAACATCGGGCCTATTAGCCAATATAATGTTTTTCCCATCGTCAATTCTCAGGCCTTCAGCACCAATAGCTGTTGAAATCACTGGTTTTTTCATTGCCATAGCTTCAAGAATTTTCAGCCTAGAGCCACTACCAATGCGCAAAGGTACCATACAGATAGCTGACTTCGAGATATATTTCTTGACATCAGGGACAGTTCCCGTAAAATGCACTTCAGGATACTTTTTTGCATATCTTTTAAGCCTATCTGGCGGATCTTTTCCCACCATCCAAAACGAAATGTCAGGTTTCACCGATCTAACACGCGGGAGTATTTCTTTAACGAAGAATTCTACGGCGTCTTGATTACTAAATGAATCAAATGAGGCAGCAAAAAACACGCGGTTACGATCCACGGTTTCAGCTGGTATGCTATAATAGTCAACATCCACACCATTTTCGATTACCGTGACACTTGCACCGTAGCTCCTAATCACCAACGAATCCCTCTCGCTTACCGCGATGCATTGGTTGACCCTTGGATACCATTCTTTCTCTAGCTGTTCGATTCTTTGAGCTTGCTGCCACGCAACTATTTTAAGAAGAGGGTTTGAAGTGTTCTTGGAAAGCCGTCTCCATATTTCCGACTCAACATTATGAGCCACGATAAGCTTCGGAATCCCGTTGGTTTGTTCAAGGAAAGGTGCAAAGTTAGTCCACTCACAGTGTATGAGATCTGGTTTCTCAGATCCTATAACCTCTAACAATCTCCTAGAAAAGACTTTTTTGATATGGTAAACACTTGAAAATGGTTTTTTTGACAACATATTGAGCATCACCTGGAGGTAAAAGCGCAAAGTCCCTTTCTCCGCTCTCCTATCCTCCACCGGAATAACACGAATCCCCATAGACTCAATGACTGACAGTTTTATGGAATCAGCTGGTTTCTTCATATAGCACATATAGAGGATTTCGTGTTTAGGTGCTAATCTGCTAAGAAGATTGAAAGTGCGTATCTTCTTCCCATTTTCGAGGGGAAAAGGCAACCACTCATCCAGTATAAGAATCTTCAATTCTTTATCCCCCTTTGTTCCATAGAGTGTTAACAATTCCCCAGGCGCAACGCAGCGATCATCTTATCGTTACTAAAAGTTGTATGTCTCGCAAATGTTTTCAATTATATTACTCTTAGGTGAATAAAATTGATGGTTATATAGTCAAACCACCGGTCTGTCAAATTGAAGCTAAATTTTTTTGAAATAGGTGCCTTTATTGTTAATATTCATCTGAAAAGCCAATCGGAAACACGTTTGAAGAATTCCTCATCCAATATATAAAATGCAAGATCATTGGGATGATCATCGTCGTCGGCCCTTGCTAATTCTTTCTTCAAACGCCCGTTTTCATTGGAAAGTATATTAAAAAAATCGAATACGAAAACATCCGTGTGATCAGCTGCAAATTCATGCAACCATTGATTGTATGCGATCTGTAAACGCAGGGTTGACTCTGAAGGTTTTAGAAGAGGTAATGCATTGCCAATGATCAATTTCATTTTCCTCTCTGCTGTCATTTGATGGGCTATCACAATTGTATTCTTAAGACCTTCAAACCGTGTCTGCCATTCATCATCCTGTACTGGAAAGTCAACAAAACAGAACTTAAAAAAAGCTGCTTCGTGCATGCCACTCTTCAGTCCAGATTCGAACGATCTAAGCATGTTTTCTCCAAAACTGACTGGCAGATCTTTGATGCGAGGCCCTTCAAGGCGCTGGTATTCGAGGAAAAGTTTTCCGTGACTATACTTACGGTAAGGAATGGGCCACGGTCTGTAAGTCATCTTGAGACGAAGAGGATAAGGCCAGTTCCAATGTTTGAACCACAATTCCATCGTGGATCGGCCAAACATAAGTATCTTAGCCTTTTCCTTGGGGGAATAAAGCAAAGGGCGTGCGAGGAAAAACCCGCATATACCAGTTATTATTATAAGTAAAAAAATCATAATATATACCATTATTTTCATATAGTCTTTTCCTCCCGGCCTCTTTATCGAGAAATCCTATCCTTAATACCTGCGCAAGTATGCAGCGCCAAAATTCCTGACTGATAACAATATACAGTCCGATATTCATTTTCTTCATACAGCCAAATAGCCTGAGAAGTAAAAATCAACACGAGACATTTCAAGCAGAACTGTATTTCGAAGCCCACGATCATAGCACAATATCAGACCCGAAGTATTTAGGCAGCTGCCTGAGTGCACGAGTTAGTGTTTCCAGATTTAGCCTAAGCGAGTTGTCACCAAGGTGAACAACCAAATTTGCATACTCTTTGTATAATGGCGTCCTTAATAGGTATATCATAGCAAGATCCATATTTCTTTGTCCTATAATGCCCCTTGAGCTCGCTTTTGATCCAAGAAGTCTGGCCTTCAAAACTGGGAGTGGGACATCGATAAACACCACAAGCGAAATTGCCCTTAAGTGAGCCATCGCTTGAGGTAAGAGAACACAACTACCACCAGGCGAAAAAACATTCTTTTTCCCCGATAACCCCAATATTGCTCTTTCCTCCATTAGAAGAAAGGCATTCTCGCCATCGATGTCAATAATTTCCTGGAGTCGCCTGCCAGCCTGTTCAATTATTTCGTCGCAGTCTTTGAAACTATAGCCAAGTTTGTTCGATAACAACCTGCCAAGGGTGCTCTTGCCAGAAGCCGGCATGCCGATTAGAGTTATGTTGTTATCCAATATCATAGCAAAAGCATCAATTTGCTTCTTTAATCATGTCTCGATGAAGGCTCATTTGCTGTTGTCTGCATCACAAATCCGATGGCATCAAACAGCAAGGTGCTTACAGGTTGGGACCAGAACAAATAATCTATGCCAATCGGACAAAAGTTCACCCATACTTAAAAATGGGTAAATTATTCCCTTCTTCATTGCTGCCTTTTAATTGCATGAGTGTTGAAATACTTAAGAAATTCCGAGAGATCGTTCCGATATAACAAAAGGTTTGGCCCTTCGATCCCTCGCGAACACCTCGGTGTCATTATATTATTCTAAGATTATTCGACGGACTAGGAGGGAAACTAGCTGAACTCATATCAATTTTTCGGAAATCAATATTTGAATATCTTTTTTCTGAGGAATTATTCCAGTGTTCATGGGTCCCTAATCCCAACTCAGCAGCTCTATGTAAATACAATTGTGACTCGTTTGGCTCTCCAACCTCAGCGTTCATAAAATCAAACATAACAGAATCTATCGCAACAGGGTCAGTGCTCATAAAAATGCTATTGGGAAACTTGTCACCGAAGGTATTCCATGCCTGAGGTATACCTTCGGTGGCAGTTCTGCTGCAAAAAAAGACCATCTCCCACAATCAGGAAGGTTTTGTCCTTTATATTGGGGTTAAGGTATATGTCATGCAATGGGTTCATCGCGTAGCTGTAATAAGTCCTAAACGGTAAGGCATAATCGTGCAGTTTTGCGCAAGTCCACTTCTTAAGGGAACCAAAGTGGTTTTTGAATGTTAATGAAACATTAGCTACACCATGCCCTTTCATAATTGGCACGCTGATTAAATAGGAAGCTAAGCCTAACTGCTCTGGAAGATATGAATAGTTGTTGTCACCCGTGAGACCAGGATTACTGTGATCAATTGTTGTAGTAGCGGAAGGACTGTAATTAAAAGTGACTTGGTGGCCTTGACGCCCGTTTGCGTCCCAGAATTGTACATTAGGATAAAGTGCAAGAATAGGATTGACAATCCGCGAGGAGAATTCTCTGGAGGGTTCCATGATATAAATATCTGGTTCTAAAACTCCCATGCGACCATCCGTGACTCCATCAAGTCATATTATCTCCACTCTGTTGACAATCCTCAGAATGGGTTTCTTCATCTTTGGTTTTTCCTGGGAGTGAATAGTGGGCTATTGCGAACTATGCATTATGTTCATCAATATGTTCCTCGTTGTGACGCACGAAGGAAATCGTTTCTTCGTACCTTTGCCGGGCATTCATTAACAACACATCCTTCTCCGCATTGACATAGTAAGGATCCTCGGCAGGAATACCATATACAAAAGCCCACCGAACGTTGCCAAAGACACTGGCAATCTGCTCTGGAGTGACAAGACCCCTTTCAATGTCATCAATATTGAAAATAGCCTCTGATCTCGCGGATTCGCGATTCTTCTCTAGCAGATCCAAAAGTGTTCCATAGGGGCGAGCCGGATTTCCGGCTGCGACTTTGCCTTCTCCAATATCACGGTTCACCATTGAGCCCGCACCAATCATTGCCCTTGGTCCGATTGTAACTCCTGGAAGAATAACAGCCCTCTCTCCAATAAACGAACCTTCAAGAATTCTTACTGGGGCTATTCGTGTGACACCTAAGTCCCTGAAGGTTGTTGCATCATGGGTTAAAATCCTAACTCCCTTCCCTATTCTACAGTTATCACCTATCTCAATGAGAAAAGGATATCCCTCATCAAATTCAACATCATCAACGATATAAACGTTCTTGCCGATTTTCATTCCCTTGTTCATAAGTTTTTTGAGACGAAGTCTGTCTTTCTTAAAATATAAGTAAGAAAGTAAGGTAGCGAAGGGTTGAAGCAGATTCGTCAGATACATATGAAAACCTCCTTCTCAAGTCAAAATATTTCTACTACTTTATTTTGCTAATGACATTACGCTATCCTATAGCTGTTAAAACCACAATCCTGGATCACAAACCAATAATCGTTTAACGGGTTGGCCAAAGAAGAGTATTTTCCCTTGAACCTTCTAGCCACTTAATGAGTTTTTTTATGCGCAATCTTTCCTCCAGTCTGTGATGAATTCGAGAAAACCGTTTCGTTGTTGTGATACTTCCAGCAATACTGAGAATCCTCTCCATAGCCTCACAGAGAATAAGTGCTGGCAAAGGAATAGACAACATGACGCCATATCCCTCCAGAAATCTTTCCTTTAGGATCCCAACTCGATAAGCGCTGGCGAAAAGGCTACTCATCTCGTCCTCCAGAAGAACCAGAGTTTTCAAGACGTCCAGGGCCACACAGCCTCTTCTATAACCCATAAAATCAATAACAGTCACGCCTTTATCACTGACAAGGACATTTAGGGGATGAAAATCAGTGTGACAGCCACTGACAGGAATCCTCAATCCCAAGAGATCTTTCGCCGTCTGATCCAATAAGTCCCTTGCCGTTTCCATCAAACGCTTTTTCTTTTCATCACCAAAGTGCTCTGATCGCTCAATTAGATCAAGTCTCGATTCAAATCGTTCAATCACTGGCTGCAGACTCTCGGAGCCTTCTTCGCTAACTCCCGTGAACTTCTGGAAGTATCTCAGCCACCGTCCAACATCGAAAAAATGACGTTGTAGCTCCGCGAACCTTCTCCTTGATGAAAAATGGCGAACCAATCGTAACCTATCTATCAACAAATCACCCTCGACGAATTCCATCAGGTAAGTCTCAATTTCGGGGATCACCAAAATTGGCCGCGGAACGGAACAGTATTCAATTGCTTCAAATTTCGGATATAGCTGGCAAAGAATATTATACTCAACAAGGGCCTGATTATCTCTTTCAATGATTGCCATGTTGATGGGGTGGTGATTTATGCTTTTCATGACAAGCCGCTTTCTCGATGTCGAAGTCTGAACCTCTAAATACCTGATTGTCGAAAAAGGCCGTTGGATTACCTGTGTCACCCTCAAGTCCTCAAGGCGCTGGTTCTCAATATCTGAGAAGTAGTCACTCAGCTTTGTTCTAACCGCGCCAATCTTCTCACTAATATGCGATTGCGAAAAATTCATCTTAAAAAATCTCAACCATAGCTTTGATCAAGTGTTGACGATTTGGCGAATGCTGAATTTGACGAGCACGAATTTCAAGGAGGGGAATCACTGTTTGTACCTCAATCTTCTACTTAGCCGAATACATGGCGATTCGATGAACAAAAACATCAAATAGGCAGTGAGAATACTGATGGCGACTGCCATGCAAAACCACATGAAAGCAAACACCTGGTCATGTCCAGTAATGCGTTCTCCAACACTTAGCGTCCGCTAACCCACAGTGCCGTGGATCAGGAAAAGACTGTATGAGATGCGACCAATAAACTGAAGCGCCGGCCCTCTAAGCCAGATCACGAGGACGCCAAGATGGGATATCAAAATCATGGCAAGCGTCATAAACAAAGCGGTCAACTGATACGAGTCAAAATGAACGAATAAGCCGATAATTACGCCAAGAAGAAGGACCAAAACCATCCATGGCGAGACCCACTTCCGATGCAGCAGTAAGCAAAAACACCAAGGCAGAAAATATACCACGTATTGGAGCATAACCTTGGAACCTTGGGTTTGAAGACGGCCGATAAAACAGCGGGTAAAACTAACAGCAAAAATGACCCGAGAGGGGATATCTGCTTGAACGGCCAATACCTCTGTATAGCCACAACAAGGAGAATGAAAAAGATGTAGAACTGTACGATATGAACAAGTGACCAGAAAATCTCGAGAATGGGCTTGTAACCGAAGAATGGATTTAAGTATGACATGTGAGCAAGCACCGATCCAAAACTAGGGACTTCATTACTATAGTCAGATAGGACCTGTTTAGCCAAGAATGTCGTGACCACAACGAATACAATTGTGGCCCAATAAGGAGGGCTCAACCTGACCAGTCGGCGAAAAATGAAATTTCTCGAGTACGATAATGAGGCTCGGTTGGTATCAATGCTCTGCGCTATAACAAATCCGGAGATAACGAAAAATATGGGAACACCTTCATTGCCATGGTGGGCCAACCTGAGGACTCCACCCCATATCCCATCGGGAAGGGGATCGAATATACGATGTCCTGAAAAATGGTAGACTGCTACGGCGAGTGCGGCTAATCCCCTCATTCCATCGATGAAGACCAAACGTAGGGCTGCCGGGTAATTCGTGTCTGCCGTCGTCGGGTCTCTTTTCTGCTGAGTTTCCATGTCTTGTCGATCTGTGCTCATTTTTTCATAAATTTCTATGATAGCTCAACAAGCTCGAAGTTTACTTCCGTCGTTCATCCATAAACTACAGTGAGTTTATAGATGGCGGATCATGAATCTCTATATGGCCTACCCACCCTGATGCTGGCCTAAAATGACCGGATTGGTTATTTTCTTCAATGCTGCGCAGGCTCCAGTTTCTGCCTTGGAAATGTACTTCGATTGCATCGGAACTGAAGTCTATTAGTGGCCAATCTTCGACTCGATATGCATTCGCGATCAATGGAATTTTTCTGTAATCAAATCCGATCAATGCAGATAATATAGTATCAAGGGCCACTGAATTTGTCGCACCGGCAAGAAGTCCCAGGGGCCTTGCGTTCGGCTCCAATGGGCCCTCCCCATCGCCTGCAACAACAGCATCAACAATAGTAAAACACCGACGCTGCGGAGTTTCCTGCATCATTCCTTCTTTGTCTGCGTAGACAAGCAAGCGGTTGAGGTCAAGCACAGTGCGCCAAATAGTATCGTTTCCATACCAACTGCCCTCGCTGAAAGGGTCAGCGGACGTATGATAGATGAGACGATCAGCAACTCTAATTGCCAAGCGCCGGCAGGAATTTAGTATCCCACGGGGATTCTCATCGATACTTTCAACAAAGTGCGTAACAAATCTCTTTAGGAATGATGGCTCTCTATACTCATCTCCACCTTCTGACAGAGCACCATATCGATGGTGTGGAAGCCAATCCTTGTGACCATTTATACCTACCACGTTCTTGAGCGCAGCAGTGATACCTACTTTTCGATGTGTCTTCAGTTTAGGCAAATTGATGAACACATCTGCCTCAAGAACACTCTTAGGAACCAGGTATTCATTAACGTGAGAATTATGGTGAAGCCTCATTTCATAACAGTTATAATTGGTTACTCGGAACCTGTCAGCATAATGCCCGATGGGGGCCAGCAGGCTCTTTTTGCCAAGATCGATAACCCGATAGCCCCCCTCATCACCTTTCATGACTCTCCGTTTAATGATGTGGGACTGACTGTTAAGTTCTACGGAAGATAAACGAAAATCCCTTAAGCTAACAGGAACCCTCCACACCTTCGACGCATGTTCGCACAGTTGAGCAAGACCTGTTCTCTCCACTGTTTTTGAAAAGTCGGCGCTTTGTACCGGTGCGTCTCCGACGATGATGGCTCCGTGCCCTTTGAGAGCTAACCCCACATAGTCAAGAATACAGCGAATTAGTGAACCATGGGTCACCACGGCATCATATTCTCCACCGCCAAGATGAGTATGGTTGACGAGATTAGGTTTGATCAGGACCTTTTGTCCTGGTCGCACTAGCTCCCCAAGGGGGTTCCAGTTTGCGGAATCTGCATGATCTGCATCCAACCCAAGGACCATCATGAGATCGCGACACAGTCTATAAGTGAGGTTTCGCTCTGTGCCGACCGTCACCATCCCTTTCAACTCTGGAAACACACTATTGGGACGGAACGGCGCAAAGACTGGATATTTCCATGGCTTTTGTCCTTCAACAGCTGCAACTGCTTGCGCCTTTAACATTAATCGATCCCGAGAGTGTCAACCATTCTTCACAAGCCAGAGTTTGAAACACTTTCTTCGATGCCAGCTTTTGCTAATTTCAATATGCAGAAATACATGGGAGACTATTTCAGCTAACGCTTGTAAGCGATCACGTTGAATGGGATCCCAATAAGACTGCTTATCGGTAAAAACAAGTGAATTAACGCTGTACGAAAAAAAGGTGACTTTTCCCAGGCTTGGGAAAAGAGCATTGCCACTAAGGTCCAAAGGTGACCCCGTGAGGCAACAAGAGTTGTGGCATCAAACAATGACAGTGGAGGAAAAACATGGGCTACCAAACCACATTTGTGAAAATGGAACAAATATGTGGGCAGCATGTGCCCTGGACCCCACTTCTGTCTCTTAAATGGTGCACGAACTCCCGTCCAGGTCAGAACGAATTTTCCATCGGGTTTTAACACTCTTGAAATCTCCGATAGCATACCCTGTAAGTCTTGGGAGTACTGGAATGCATTCTGGCAAAATACCACGTCAAATGTCGCATTCTCAAAAGGGATAGGCCCGAATGCCCAACACAGGCGTTCAAAGTACACTCCTGATTCGAAATAGGCCTCACTTGATCTCAAGCCATAGTATTTAATAGTACAAAAATCCGTACTGACAACTTTACAACCTCTGTTTGCAAATTCTCTGCTGGTCCAACAAGTCCCTGCAGCCATGTCAAGAACTGACTCCGTCCCACGCAATTCAAGTCTTTGGAGCACGTCAAAAAAATTCGATCCGAGGGCCCCACTTTTCTTTTGGAAGCTTGAATCAGGTCCGAACAAAGGATATGGAAGCGAACGCAGCCACTCATGATTGTATCCAAATTCTAATTCGTACGTCTTTTCTCTGTCTCTCTCCCTCGACGGCCAATCAGGTTGATCGTAGTCAACTCCATTCTGACTCTTTCGATCCCTGTAGAAATGATAAATCCCGTCCACGACCGTGAACTCTTCTTTGCAGTTCGAGCACTGGATCACTCCACTCTCAGTCCTATCAAAAAACTCCTTCCAAAAAAAATGCCCAACCTGACAGACAGGGCACCGTAGACTTGGTATCAATGAATTGCTGTTTCTCATTCGCCTTACTTTAAACTATCCACTAAAAGCATCATGGCTTAACATATGCAGAGTGGTCCTGATTGAAACTGCCTTTTAACACAAATCTGAATTTTCCCGTGGGTGTCTTATCAAATTTGTCTACCTCTTCAAACTGAAGTATCACATTGTCAGGGAGATATTTCTTGTAAGTCTCTTCTATGCTTTTTCTCACTTGCTCAGACACGCAATCTGATTTCTTCAAATAAAGAACAATTATAGCATCACTAACCTGCACGAATTGATATTCCCTGATTGGGAAATCCTTCATGAGGTGGATAAACATCTCTCCCGCAATTCTTGTTCCATCGTGAAAGAGAAATACCTCTGTCGTCCGGCCAATTATCTTGTCGATAAGTGGAAGGCCTCGGCCACAATCGCACGTATGTAACGAATTGGGAACTCCAATATCACCGATCCTGTAGCGGATAAATGGCATTCCATAGTTGTTGAGGTTAGTTATAATCAAATTACCAGCGTTATCATAGCCTTCAAGATCGATATGCTCAAACTCAACATAATTGTTTTCAGATATCTCGTGCAGACCGTTCTTGCTGGGGCATTCCATAGCAATCAGACTGAGTTCTCTGCTGCCGTATGTGTTGTAGGACGGTACACGAAAAACCCTTTCTATGTATTTCTGAGTCGCCTCGTCAACTGTCTCCGCGCAGAGAATTACCCCCTGTAAATATGGAAGTGATATCTCCCTTTCCGCAAGGAAGTTTGCGAGATCCGTAATCGCCGTTACATATCCTCGAAGCAGTTTTGGGCGTAGCATATTACACCATTTTAAAAAAAGCAGTTTTCTCTTCTCGCTGAGATTAAATGCATTAAGGGGTATTACACCATATTTTAATAACACTTTCAGTCTTTCAGCAAATGTGAAATCTTCCTTGATCTCATGCATATCGCCCCAAACAACGCCACAACAATCGCCAAAGGAGCACCCCGCTATTTCATACCAGCCCCGTATCATAGCGGCGTGTTGCCATACATCGTACCGATAATCTTGGTAAAAACTGAGCGGTTCTCCCGTAGACCCTCCTGTAGCATTGGCAGTGAGGCTGCTTTTAGGCACATTGTCAGATATAAGGTCTTCAATGTTCTCTCGTATGATTCCCTTTGTCAGGATTGGCATAATAGCTGCGAAATCATCAAAGCTTCTTATATCTTGAGGCATCGCCCCGGATACCTCGAAACATCTTCTGTAGTAAGGAACATGGGAGTATGCGTGTTCGAGCAATTTGAGAAGTTTTTTGAACTGATATTCTCTTATTTTCTCATAACACCAGAATTGAGTCTCTCTGAGGTGCTTCAAAATTCTTGCCGAATCTCGCTCTTCAATTCTGTTATACCATTTAGCAGTGAACATCAGTTAGCACCTCCTTGCTAGCCATGTCCTTCGCAAACTGCAATGCAAGACTTGTGAATGCAGCCAGCCAAAGCCAGTTGTATCGTAGGAGATTATGCCCAAAAAACCCTTCAAACAGAAGTAGAACCAAGGCTTGCCAGGAGGCACGGGTCAGTCCTGACAACATCACCAGAGTCTCGTTGGCTGGATATCTTCGGGCTATAGCGCTGACTTTTAGGCGGTTGATTATAATCACAACCAGCACCAAAGAGAATACTATCCCACCCACGAGTCCGGTTTGCCCCAAGAGTTCGCCTGCCAGATTATGAGCCTCCAATGAAACCCCGTCGACATGACTTGCACGATACTCAATAAAATTCCCAACCCCAACACCGGTAAGGGGAAACTTATGACACATTGCCATACCGGCCTTGAAACCTTCAATCCGCCCCTCAGCCGACACATGGGCGCTTTTTGGTCCTGACTCTGGGTCGAAAATTGTCTGGAATCGCCCCTTGTGCTCATAAGGCATAACCTGCCACAGAATTGAAAGAACAATGGCGCCTGATAAGGTATAGACTACTTTTCTAAAGAACCCTTTGCCCGAAAGAACAGTCAATACGACAAAAAAAACAATGCCTAACATACCGCTGCGACTGTTGGTCAAAACAATCGAACTCGTCGCCAACATAAAATATAAAAGGAGAAACGGGGTAAATAATCGCTTCCATAGCTGTGGCCAGTCTGAAGTGATTTTCTTGCGTGAAACCCAGAGGAACACCAACATCGGGAGCGAAACAACAATGGACATGGCAAGGGAGTTTGGCCCCCCAAAGGTGCTCTCAATTCCAATCAAGCGGTACACCCCCATGTCATACCGATGTTGGCCATGAACAAAGAATTCCCACTGTGATTTTGTCAAGTAGGCCGCCATGGTCAAAATATAAAAAATAACAAAGAAAAATAAGTCATGGGGGGAGCGAATAACCATGCTGATCACAAAATAGAAAGCTACGATAGTCATGTAAAAATAGACTGAATCCCATGCAATTGAAGGGTTGACGGCAAAAACCGCCGATATAATTATACTTAAGAAGAAAAGGACAACCACAAATGTCTGCCTGTTCGCTAACGCATATTTATTGCCCCACAAAATCGCAACAATTATCATAAAGATTCCGTATATCTTTTCAAGTCTTATCGTTTGCAACCATGGAAACAGTTGCTCCCACGGACGAATGATGAAGATTATAAGGTAGAAGACGGCCATCCAGAAAGGAATCGACCGAGGCCATATGACATGCATCGGTCCGTTTTTTACACTTCTGTCTGCCGGCACTTCAATCGAAGTGAGATTCTTCTTCATCTGACACGCCGAAGATGTAAGTATTGACGTCCAATAGTTCTGAAAGCTTTCTGGAGAACTTGGCCAGCGAACTCCATTTCAGAATTACTGTAAAAACGAATTACACATAGGGTAAAGGGAAACAACGAGGCAAGTCCTACCCTGGCAACAAAGGTCGTGTAGGGAGAACTCAAGCGTATGGCCCGACTTAGCAAGTAAAGTACGCACGACATGGCAAATATTGTTCCAATCCGTTTCAGTTCGAAGGGAATAGGATAGAAGCGCTGGCTAACCGAGTAGATTATTACACAGCGAACTGTGAATCCCACAAGATTGGCCGTTGCGGCGCCCAGCAAACCGTATTTTGGAACAAAGATATAGTTCCAGAGCAGGATCACACAGAATGATATGACACTCGTATAAGTAGACCATATTGTCTTTTTCTTATAGAGTATGCCTGTACTAAAATGGGTTTCAAGTCCTAGTGCAACGTAAGCCACTGCGATCAAAGGCACCACTTGATGGGCTCCATTGTATGCGGGGTCAGCGATAATTTCGATAAGGTTTTCTATTCCCGAGGAAAGTAGCAGAGAAGCATATATTGAACACAATGTGGCGTATGTGCACACTTTCGAAATAATCTCCTTAGAATCAGGCGCATCACTTAAAGCAAGCTCTAAACGCCTAGGCCCCCAGAAAGAGTTGAAAGGGGCATTAACGAATCGATTAATGACAACACCAAATTTGTGTCCCAGCGAGAAAAGGCCCACTTGAGCGAATGCGATAGCGGGGTCGGGGGATGTGAACCACCTGAGAAAAAACCTGTTCGACACAAATCCAAGCATAAATCCGACTCTACCTGGAACTAAGGGGAGGCCAAACTTCATCAAGCGCAATAGCGTTGCTTTCGAGAATTTGAGCCCAACTTTTTTCACTATAGCCACTGACAAGAAGATACCGGTCAGTGCTTCGGTAATTAAGGTTGAGTAAAAAATACCCAGAATATTTAGTTTCAAAAAAACAACAAACCATATATTAAGTGACAATGCCATAACCAGCTGAACACTCGTCACGATCACAAACTGCTTCGCCATGTACATCATCATCATAAACGTGTAGCCAATTTCGCACAACATTCCAAACCAGACCGTGGCAATAGCTATCTGGAGATAGTAGCGGTATTCAATACCGTCTAAAACACCAACGGAGATATATCCCGAAAACATAAGGAAAAAAGAAACAATTGGAATTCCTAAACCTCCGAACCCAATGATTATTGTGCTGACGATTTGATTTCTTTTGGTTTGGTCCTTTTCAGCATAGTAGAAACGGGACATGCCATCGGCAACACCCATTGTGATGATCATACTCACAATACCGGCGAGAATCTCTATGATTTCCATCGCGCCATAATTGGTTGGAGCAATGAACCGAGTATAAATTGGAATCATGAAAAACCCAACAGCCCTGGAAAGCGCTTGACCGATAAAATACACGGATGAATGTTTGCCAATTGAAAGTACCTCGCCGCGGAGGTTTGTTTGGCCGTCTTGTTGTCGGTTCATTCCCTCAGCCATTTCGTAAAGCCCTCAATTCTATTAGTTCCAAATAGAATTTCACATAATTGTCGACAATCATAGAAGGCAACCAGTTTTCTTCAACTTTCTTACGTGCCCTTTTACCCATTTCCAAGGCCGCACCGTAATCACGAACAAGCCTTAGGATAGCCTGGGAGATCGCTTCAGGATCATTGGGATGAACGAGAAGTCCGTTATCACCATCTTGGATAACCCGTTCAGCATCTCCCACTCTTGTCGCAACGATTGGACGTGCGGCAGCCATGTATTCAAGCAGAACATTACTTAAACTCTCTGAGAGCGACGACTGTACCCCAATATCAAAAGCCATAATGGCCGTTTTGATATCGTGATAGTCGACAAGAAAATGGACTTTTTTTTCTATCCCTAAGGAATTAGAGAGAGCCCTAAGCTCCTGTTCTTGAGGGCCCCTTCCAACGAAAACAAAATGAGCGTTAGGGATTTCCCTGTAAACCCTGGCCGCTGCCTCAACAAAGGAGCACAAGCCTTTGACGGGTCGGAAGTTTGCTAAGACCCCAATTACTGGGAACTTATTTTCCAGTCCGATAGTTTTTTTAGCCTCTATTGAAGAGATACCGTCAAAATCTCCTATTTCAACAGCATTCTGGATCATCATGAGTTTTTCAATGGGAACGTGTTCCACTCTCTGGCATTCTTTCAATGCACTGTGAGAATTCACTAAAATTCTATCTGTCCAACCAACGGTATGTCGCATCGCACGAAAAGCCCACGGTTCATCATTTATCCAATGATAGAGATCCCTTCTTGTACTAATCAGGATAGGACGATTTCGTTTTAACCTCACCGCCCAAGAACCATATATTGTTGATTCACTGAATTGGGATTGCAGAATGTCAATTTTTTCTTTCTCGAGATATTTTTTCAGTTTTAACAGTAAAGAAACATTCCGTAAGCCAGGTATCCCTGTACAACCGAAATAGACTATAGGCACATCTGCATGCAATTCGATACGATCTGTTCTGTGTAGGACTCCTATAATCGGCTCAAACAGCTCTTTCGGGAGCTTCCGTGTGAGTAATACGAGCTGAGTTTCAGTTCCCCCTATCAATAACTCATCAATAAGATACATAATTTTTATTTTACTGTTTATCATAGCTGCCACAAATTATAACAGGCATTTACCTGTACTTTTTCACCACGGCCGGATTTCCTGCGACAATAGCGTAGTCCGGCACATCCTTGGTGACAACGGATCCAGCTCCAATGATTGCATACTTCCCAACTTTCACACCAGGCAGAATTGTAGTGCGATGTCCTATCCAGGCATAATCATCAATGATCACATCTTTCCCTTCAATCCCATCGTAGCCTTCGGATAAATACTTATGATTTTGACTGATTATTATACAATATTGACCCATCATGACATGCCTCCCGATTGTTACAGTGGCATGGTTTCCATGTATAAGAGCATATGGGCCAATATTTGCATGATCCTTCATAATGATATTACAGCCGTTATCGAAGTCAGCCCCCTGCCCTATTCCTATAACCCTTGCACACTCTCTGAATAAGGGTCTGCAAACGGAGGACCGAAGCCTTTTGGACATCCTGCCGAGTATCCCGAAGTCATCTGGCAAATGTTTTGCAAAAAACCGGTACAAGAGATAACAACAAATCTTTTTTGGGGTCCACTGCTGTCGTATCGGATCATTTTGATATACCTGCGCTCTCTGAACCATGAATTCACTTGTTGTTTGTTGATGCAAAGATAGTCTTTATGAAGCCCCAGCCTAACCCCATGTGCGTGATCCAAATTGCTAAAGCCACAAAGATCCCTGGAAAGAACCGTTTTCTATCCATCGCTTCTTTGAATCCAGTAACCAAGAGGATAGCCAAATAGATTAACAGTGCGGCGGTGTAAATCATTCCAATAAATGGAAATCGCAGTGATGCTATCAGGACCAATGGTAAGACAACAAAAAAACTAAAAATGAGCGCTGGGATTGGAGTCTCTTTGCTCCAGCCTCTGATGTGTTTTCTCACAAGACGTGCCCGGCCGACTCCATACCGAACCTGCTGAAGGAATAAGGAAAAGAGTGACTCCCTGGGAAACGAATAGATAAGAAGACTTGGTGAAGTATAGGCCATTATCTCGGCTTGTTTAAGCCGGAAATGAAATTCCACATCCTCGGCTGCATCGAAAGACTCATCAAAATAACCGACCCTTTCAAACACCACACGATCGTAGGCAAATCCGCTACTCATAGGATCCACAAACCCTTCATAATCATTGTAAATGTATGACTTTTGGCTGTGGCCGAGCCAGCTTTTTCTTGCCACAGCGATCCAATAGGCACTTCCATCCCGCAAACCTGGCACGTCAAGTGGTGCGGGGCGGGCAAGGCAGAAAGCGCCATTTTCTTCTTTTATGAGGCACATGCTTTTAAAGAGCTGGTCGTTGGGTATATACACATGGCCATCGATCACAGCAATTAACGTGCCTTGCGACGCTTTAACCCCAATATTTCTGGCACTACTGGAAAGATATTTCGGGTTATCCAGCAAACGGATATTCACGCCCGTATTATTTGCAATGTATTGTTCAACGATTTTTCTTGTCTTGTCTGTGGATCGTCCGTCTACAACGAGAATCTCAAAACGGTCCCTGGGATAATCCTGGTTTGTCAGAGCTGTTAACGTTTCCAAGATGAATCGTTCTTCGTTTCTAACTGGCACTATAACGCTCAGATAGGTCACTGAGTCCTCTTAACGGACCCAGCATAGTGATCCTCCGTGAATGACCTCGAGAACTTCCCAAGAATACTCGCTTTTAGCCTGTCATAATTGTTGAGACCGAAAATAGATTTTAGCCCATACAAACACCAGTAACGAATGTTGTTTACACAAAGGATATGGCTATCTCCCCTGAGCAAACCCTCCACGTAAGTATAGTTATGATGGGACTGAATGTGATTCCGCCTTAATATGGTAAAGTCTTTCGAAAGGCTTGTCACGCCCGGAACCATTGTAGCAAAGGCTTTAAAACCAGTTGCACGAGCAGTATCTATCATCCATTTTCGATAATGCCCGCCTACCGGTGCAAAAGATTCAACCTTTGCGTTAATTCTTTGCTCCAATTCATCTTTAGAATCAAAAATTTCTTTCATTGCTTCTTTTCGTGCCATAGTTAGTAAATAGCGATGAGTAAGTCCATGGCTACCGACCTCCATACCAGCATCAATCATTTCCTTCAACTCCATGATAGTGGTATATCCATTGGAGCCAATATTCCTTACCGTGACAAAAAAAGTTCCTTTTAGCCCTTTTTTCTTTAAAAGAGGATAGGCTAGTTCAAAATCTGACCTGAGACCATCATCAAACGTCAGGACTATCCAATTTCCGCTTTTCTTTTCAATATACTCCGTGACAGAACAACAACGTGAAGCAGGAACCATGTTGGCTACTTGTTCAAAACGATCAATGCTAACAACATAGCGTTGCGCATCAGGATCCATTATTGAACCACTAACGGTTGGATTCTGGCTGACCCCGTGGAATGTTAGGACAAGTGCAGATTTCACCTTTCTGCCTTCAGCATTTCATCATAAACAGCTTCGAATTTATTCTTCTGAGACTCAAATGTAAATTCTTTTCTAACCTTTTGATATCCGGCTTCGCCCATCCTCTGTCTCTTCTCCGGTGAAACAAGGCATTTCTTAATTGCTTCGGCCAGTAAATCCGAACGCTCAGGGTAAACTAAAATCCCATTAATATCATCCTCAACGAGTTCCGGAATCCCCCCAACGGCAGTGGCCACAACTGGTTTAGAAAATGCAAATGCTTCAAGAATTACCGTCGGTAGACCTTCTGTTAAAGAAGGCAGCACCATGAGATCCATTGCCTGATAAATCTTTTCTATATCACGCCTGAATCCAACGAAGTGACAAAGTCGGGCAATCCCAAGCTCTTTGGACTGTTTTTTAAGTTCTTCTTGACAGGGACCGTTACCACAGAAGACAAAATGTGGATTGCTCTTGTGTTCATGCAACATTCTGATGGCCTCAAGTAAAAACCTGTGCCCTTTTTCAGGGCTTAACCGGCCAGCCGATACAACCATTGTTGCACTATCAGGAATATTGAGTTCTTCACGTACAGCTTTCCTCCCAGCCTTGTCCATCCCCCGATCTCTCAAATCCACAATTGAGGTTGCATTGTGTATGATCCAGCTTTTTTTGCCTACTATTCCAAAGGATTCTAATCGTTTTTTCTGCCCCTCTGAGACAAAGATGATGCCATCAAGTGTTCTCAAAATCAGTCGTTCCAGCCACTCATAAAATGCAACCTTCATATTTTCTGCTGTATATCCATGCGAAAAAGCGACTACAGGAATTCTAGCTTTTTTGCCAGCCCACCATCCCATCACAGTTGATTTATATCCGTGTGTGCATAGAAGGTCTACTTTTCCCCTCAGCAAGAGCCTATTCAATTCCCATAATGCTTTTACATCGAATCGTCCAGACATCGGGATCCCATAGTGATTCAATCCAGCAATTCTAGCCTGTTCGAGGGTTTCGTTTGGAGTATCGCCTTCTATGAAAGAAACTAAGATTCCTTCATAGCGCACACCATTTAAGCTCTTTAGGTGTCCAATGACCAGTTTTTCGGGACCACCATAAAAATTGGTTGCTATGAGGTGTACAACCGTCTTCCGATAGGCATTCAAGGTAATCTTTATTTCCTCCTGGGAGTTCTTATCCACTTAGCATGGCCAGTCTGTAACCATGCCCTGACTGATATGGCAGTTAAATCTAACATAGCTAAAGGAGTTCTTAACAATAGTAAAATTCTATGCTGGCTCAAACCCATCATCAAAAACCCGAGTAGAACGTAGGACACCTGTGCAGTAAACACAAAAAGAGCCGCCAACAGAATATAGAATGATGCAGCATCTTTTAGTACAACCTGACAAACCGTAGCGGCCAACAAAGTTAGGAAGAGCTGGAGGAATACCAAAGGCCTGCTATTTATAAACAAAGTCCATCCTGCATCAACCACGAGAAGTTTCTTACTCGCAAACCCCTCTTTAATCAACTTCCACCCCATAGCCTTTCCGACCGAAAAAGATCCTTTGGCCCATCGTGTTCTCTGCACATTCAACTCACTAAACATCTCTGGGAATTGCGATCTTACCGACGCTTCTCTCACGAACTGCACTCGAACCCCAGCCCTGATCAGGTCCAAAGAATATTCCAGGTCTTCTACAAGCGAGTTGGCCTTCCATGGATATTTTATGAGAATATCATGGCTGATTACAACGCCTGTGCCCCTTAGGAAAACTGATAGCCCAAGATCCGATTTAGGCGTGTAAAAAAGCTCGTTTTCAATGAAATTACCTACAGCAACTAAATAACTAATTGGAGAAATATCTGGATTCGAAGCAACATCATTTGCCTGTAATACCTTACTACCTTTTGTTAGATGATAGTCGAATACCTCTAGCGCTATACGATCAATTATACAATCAGCATCTAGAAGAATGGTAGCATCATATTCCTTCCAAAACTCCTGCCGGAAAGCCCACTCGAGAGCAAAGCCTTTCCCAGTTTTTTCTTTATCTTCACGTTCCAAAACTGTGGCATTAAATGTTCGTGCAATATCTGCCGTCCGATCAGAACAGTTGTCTGCTATCACAAAAATCTTAAATTTTTCTCTAGGATAGTCAATCACTGCGCAAGAGTTTAAAGTTCTCGATATTCCCAGCTCCTCATTATGTGCAGGAATAATCACAGCGAAGGTATGTATTTTGTTTCCTTCAAAACCCTCTACTTTGTAGCAGTCTTGCCTAGTCTTACGTACCAATACAAAATATGCCAAGAAACAGTAATAGCCACACACGAGATATGAAAAAACTAACATAATGGCAATTATAAGTTGAATCAAGAGCAGCTTACACCTTCCTTAAGAACGATAGGATATGAGTAAGAGACCTATTCTGAAAAGGTCCAACTCGAAATACCACGATAAGGCTTCAAGATTTGTCTTGACCATGGAATGGGAATCTGCAATCTTAGAGGATTAATGCAACTCGGCTATACAAGACCAAGATACCGACTGCATGAGATATACTTGTACTCCTTGAACATGTCGAAGAATTTTCAGTTTAGATGGACTTTCCTTAATCTTTAAATAATGCCCAAAATGCTTAATGGCCCCACTCCTTTTGACTTATGGTTGCATACCGTCTAATTCCCATGGATGAAAACAAAAGCCATGTCGTCCTTCTGACTGAAGAATCCGTTCAACGCCCCATTTAAACAACCAGAAGGGCAATAATTGAAAAAAGCTTCCTCCACTCTCTCTGTATTTTACTGGATTCGCGATTCAAATGACTCCCATTTCTCAGTGGGAATATCCTCTAAGATTTTCTGCTTGAAACCAATCCTCCACGTCAACCACTGCTGTCCAAAATACCTCATTTCCCCAAAGTTGCTTCAATAAAATCAGCCCTTTGGACGAGTTAAATTGTCTCTTTACAATGAGTTTGTCTCATCCACGGTTTATTATAGTGTATTCTGCTGTCCATGTTATTTAAACACTAGTGACGGTTGCTCTCCCTGCGGGACAATTACCGGCACCCCAAAGGGTTTATCGATATATTCCCATAAGTCTCTGTAGGTAAAGAGGTTGTACCTGAGCATGGCAACAAGGTTTGAGAGGGACCAAGCAAAGTGTTATTTGAACTTCAGGTACTTTAAGATCAGGATGGCAATCAGTGCTGTCCATATCTGGATCATGAGGGCATTGCGAGAGGTACCCACAAAGGTCTTTATCTTCAGATTTTGTTTGAGCGTTTTAAAGAATATCTCAATCTGCCAGAGGTCCTTGAGAGATGGTCAAGATATTTCAGGCAGCCTCCAGAAGATTTTAAGTGGTTCGCAGCTTCTGTTCATACCGCGTTCCTCATTTTCGGCACCGTAGCCCAATACACATCATCTGGGATCCTGTCGTTGAGACCCTGATGGGGCCGCCGTGTATTATACCGATCAAAAAACTTCGTAAGCTCCTTTTTCGCATGACTGATTGATTCATATGCCTTCAAGGAGATCTCCTCATATTTGACGGTTTTCCAGAGACGTTCGATTAATATGTTGTCCATCCACCGGCCATTGCCGTCCATGCTGATTATGATTCCATGGGCCTTGAGTATTCCCGTGAAGCTATCTGATGTAAATTGGCTTCCCTGGTCGGTGTTGAGAATATATACGGTGTTCCGTATTTCATGATTGCTTCTTCAAGGGCCTCCACACAGAATGAGGCATCCAGGATATTCGATAATCTCCAGGATAATACTTTCCTGCTTGCTTAAGTCCATAACGGCAACGAGATAGCAGAAGCCCTTTGCCATGGGAATGTAGGTGATATCGGAACACCATACGGAATTAGCCTCGGCAATGTCGAGTCCTCTTAAGAGGTAGGGATAGACCGTATGGCCGGGATGGGGTTTCGAGAGACGAGGCTTCTTGTAGAGAGCCTCGATGCCCATCTTCCGCATGAGGGTCCGTACATGGATTCTGCCTATGGCATAGCCTCTCATTCTGAGCACGTTTCTCATACCCCGGGAGCCGAGATAGGGTTCTTCGAGATGGATCTCGTCTATTATGCCCATGAGTTCCCTGTCGTTATCGCTGACCGGTACAGGCGTATAGTAGAGGCTTGACCGGGAGAGTTGCAATATATGACATTGTTTCGTTACCGGCAATGGATGCTCCGTATCAATCATTTCTTTGCGCTCGGCCCGTCTATGCGCCCGAGCGCGACGGATAAAAAACCGTTCTCCATGGTAAGCTGTCCGATCTTTGCGTGGAGTTCTTTTACATCCGGTTCCCTGGAGGGCTTTCCTTTATCGAAGATCTCTGATGCTCTCTCCAGAAGAACCTTCTTCCACTTAAGCATCTGGTTGGGATGAATCTGGAACCGTTCTGCAAGTTCCACTAACGTCTGGTCTGTCTTCATTGCTTCCAACGCTACCTATGCCTTAAATGCTGCACTGTGATTCCTTCGTGGTCTTTTTGTCATGTCATCTGCTCCTTTCTAATTTCGTTTAGTATAGAGCAGCGAAACCACTTATGTCACTGTCTGAATTTATTGTACCAGCTCTGTCATCGAATTTATCGAATCTGTTGGGTTGTTGAGGCATTGGCTAGGTAAACTAGTTAAAAGCTACAAGCTCTAAGATCATAGTCAAAAGACCTCAGGGTGGTCGCACAGATCCAGATATTGGCTGCAAGTTACGAAATTGCAATCCTTGAACCTGTGTAGGAAACGGTCGAGGCGATTAAGGGTTTTGTCAAGGTTGAGGTAGTGCCGGAAGCGGCTCAACACACCAATTCCACTAGCACTTGGCTGGTCGGGGTCGAACTCCCATGGATGACAGTAAAAGTTGTAGTAATTCTTCTCTTTTAGTATTCGAGACACACCAGATGCAAATACCATTGAAGGATACAACCTGAAGTAGCCCCCTCCTCCCCAGGGTATAATTTTCCCAAACATGCTCAGGTTGCTAATGGGTAACTCCACCATACCATTCTCTGAAACCAGGTAGCCGTCATTCCTCTGTTGAAAAAAACCATTTACCTGCCCGTACCTTTTGTTCATGGTAAAGTTGTTGTAGCTTGAATCATATCGAAAACCCAGTTCACCGAGGGTATCAATAAGGTCGTGGGTAACAGAAAAGCTTGGGGCCCTGTAACCTACAACTGGCCTGCCTGAAATATCTTCAAGCAAAGTCTTGCTTCGCAGAAGGTCGTCACGGAGTGTTGTACAGACAAGCCCTGAGCACAATTCGTGGTGGTATCCATGGGATGCGATTTCATGACCAAACTTTTGAATTTCAGAGACAAGGTGCGGAAGCCGTTCGGCTATCCAACCAAGGACAAAGAATGTTGCCTGAATACCGTGTCGGGCAAAAAGATCCAGAAGGTGGTGGGTGCTTTTCTCAAGGCGTAACTCATGGGAATCCCATGTTTCAATTGGAAAAGCAGAGCGGAGGTTTTCAACCTGAAACCAGTCTTCAACGTCAACGGTGATCAAAATCGACTTCGTCGATTTTGATTGGTTACTTGGGTTAGCAGAGTTCATTGAGTTACTTGGGTTTATTGAGTTGGGAGTTCAGGTAACTTATAAAACTGGATACCATTTTGGATACGATTTCAGCCTGTTCATAGACCAAATCAAAATCAGATTGTGTAATATACCCTTGGTCCAGAGCAACATAAAGCTGGCTTTGAACTTCAGCTGCAGAACTTTTCGAAATAAAGAGAAATTGAATAAATTCTTTATGGCTTTTTCTTGAGAATCCTTCTGCTATGTTCGACATGGAAGATACTGCAGCAGCTTGAATTTGGCTAGCAAGCCGTAAATCTTTTGTAAATTTCTGACTTTTATTGATAAGATTGTAGACCATTTTTACAAGCTTGCGAGCTTCCTGCCAAGCTTGAATATCTTCGAAACGGATGATTTTCATATAAACTCTATAAACCCGAGTAACCCAAGCAACTCAAGCAACTATTATTTATTTGCTAAATTTGCGAGAAGGATCAAAAGTTGTTCGGCGTCTTTCTTGCGCCCATGCTCGTTTAAGTGACCACCATCGTCAGTGTATTCTGACACAAAGCGAGGATAAGTTTTACCGTTGGATTCAAATATGGCAGCACTTCCATCGGGATAAGTAGCTTCAATGGCCGCCAGATCAAAAACCGGCTCCTTTCCCGCATACTCTTTTCTTATTCGTTCATTAAAAAGATGTCTATTAATGTTATCTTCGTAGCCACCAATAGGTCTACCCACAATTTTCTTTATAAACCCCTTTAAGCCATGCTGTTTTGTGGTCAATGGAACCGTTATATGAACAAAAATTACTTTGGGATACTTATCTTTGACCATAGACATCCTGGTCTTATATTCATCAAACAATTTTTCAACATTTGTTTCATTTGTAATATCAACAAAACAATATTTGAAAAATGATACGTCAACTGCATTTCCCACGCCTTTATCCATGAGGGCCATAAAATCACTTGATTTGGCATTGAGGTCAAAGTTTTGTCCTATAGGTGAGTGAGCAAACAGGGGGTTCTTAAAATCTTCGGGCTTTAACGTTTCAACAACATTTAACTTAGTCTGAGGATATTTATTCATTATATCTCTGACTCCATCCATGATGTTATACCCCACTGATTGGTGGCCGAAGTAGATTTTTTTCTGGGCAAGCTTTTGCCACGCTTCAGCAGGAACTTCCTTAATTGTGGGAAAGGTGACTTTATTCGTAGTATCCATTTTACCTCCAGAACAGTTGGTGATCGCTAATGCGATCAAGCTCATAGCTGTAAGCTGTAAGCTGAAAGCTCATAGCAAATACTCTATTCAAACTTCTAAGCATGTCAACCTCCTAGATAGCTGATAGCTCTAAGCTCATAGCTGATAGGGATAATACTTTATTGAGTTTGTTGAGTTCATTGAGTCGTTGGGTCGGTAAATTAGCTCATAGTTGAGAGCTGAAAGCTGTAAGTGAAAAGCTTATTTGATCGAATAAATTGGCTCATAGTTCACAAAAAATCCTTGTCTCTCGCCCAGTCGCTTGCGCTCTTTAGAGCCGCAGGGATCGCAGAGTGGAGATAGATGTGTTGTCCCGATGCTGAGAATGATGTATCGGGCCAACATTCCAGGCACCGTGTGGTGCCGGCAATAATCACGCTTCTCCTGCATCGAATATGTATGGAGTGTGGCCGGAATTCTGTGGTCTTAGAATTCTGGTCATAATTATATTTGCCTTTCTCTGTGTACTCTGCGACTCGAACGATCCCGTCACAACGGGAGAGTGGGCGGTGAATAAAATGGTTTGTCTTATTAAACATATTGTCCATAGCCTATGACATGTCAAGCTTCAGATACTGACTGCAATTCAGGAAATCAGCTCATAGCTCATAGCTCATAGCTGATAGTTCATAGCTGATAGCACATAGCTCTAAGCTGAAAGCTCTAAGGAAAATCTTATTTAATAGAAAGTTCATAGCTGAAAGCTGATAGGAATAATACTTTTTTGAGTTTATTGGGTCATTGGTTGCATTGTAAAATCAATATTTTACTGTGAATCATATTTTTTGTTACAAAACAAGATGATTTGCTGCACCAAAGATTTTTCCATCAATTTCAAGCGTAGTCTTTGAATAGGTATATTTTCGAAAAATTTTACCATCTCTGAAATGTAACACATCCAGGCCTCTTCTTTTCTCAATCTTACCTTCAAAACCGGGCAAAGAAGAAGGCCATTCAAGTTTCCACTGAAACAGAACTTTCTGATTAATCTCATCTATAAATGTGTCTTCTTCGTTTATAATAAATTCTCCATGTTGCTTAAACCATGGTTCCCAGACTTTTCTTAATGCCTTCTTGCCCACAACCCTCTTCCCATCCCAGTTTTCAAAGAGCACACTATCGTGAAACAATTCCATAACACCGTCCAGATCATGCCGATTCCAGGAATGTTTCCACTCATTCATCAATCTTCTTATATCATCCCGTGAAATCATCCTCTTAGTCTGCTGGTCGTCTGCAAGTTTATCCAAACCAATTTGCTTCCCGACACAAATCTTGTGTACCTCTTGCCCGTTCAACCCTTCTCTGTTTATCCTTATCGAAAGTCAATGATGAAAAATATGCTTCATACCTGTGCTGCAATTGCACGGACCTGACCCTGTTGATCAGTAAACAACTCTGTCTTTTTATAAACAGGGTTTTTTTTCAGCATGTGAGCTATGCCATCAGCCTGCCCCAGCCCTACCTCAAAACATAGCCAAGATCCTGCCTTTAGAAATCGAGGTGCATTTTTGATGAGCCGTGTTAATACTTTAACACCAAAAGGTCCGCCATCAAATGAAAGATGTGGCTCAAATTTTGTAATCTCTGATTCCATAGTATCCAACTTCTTACTGCTTATGTACGGTGGGTTACAGGTGATAAGATCAAACTGCTTGTAATAATCCACAGACTCAAAGGGTGCAAAGAGATCACCTTGTAGAAATTCAACACGTCCCTCAATGCCAAGATGTTCTGAGTTCTTAACAGCTAACTCTATTGCCTCGGGACTGAGATCCACCCCAAAGCCTGTCGCCGAAGGAACGTAATGAAGCATTGTCAATAATAGATTTCCTGAACCGGTGCATAGGTCCATCACCTGTGGTGCATCACAATAACGGCTGAGTAGTTGTAAAGTAGAAAGAGCTGTCAGCCCGAGAATTTCCGTTTCCCTCCTTGGTATCATGGCTTGAGAGGTGCAAAGTAATTCGAGCCCCATAAACCATTGCCTCCCTGTTAGATAAGCAAGCGGGGTTCCCGAGAGCCTCTCTTTTATCAGGTTTTTTAGAAGTATGCGCTGTTTCTCATCCAATATCGGGAGATTCACCATTTCTGCTTTTTTCACCGACATAGATTGTCCAGAAGCAGCAAGCCAAAGTGCGCGAACAGTGTTACAGGGATTTTCTTCTGGCTTGTCAGGCAACCCAATCCATTGGGCAGTAACCTCCTGGATCAGTTGCTGAAAAAACTCCATGTCATTCATCTCTCCTCCATCCTGGATGCTATTTTTTAGTCGGGTCATAGGGCAGGAAAATCAGCTCATAGCTCTAAGCTGAGAGCTCATAGCAAATACTCTATTCAAACTTCTAAGCATGTCAACCTCCAAAATAGCTGATAGCTCTAAGCTGAAAGCTGTAAGTTCATAGCTCTAAGTTGTAAGCTGTAAGGAAAAGCTTATTTGATCGAATAAATTAGTTCATAGCTCACAAAAAATCCTTGTCTCTCGCCCAGTCACTTGTGCTCCTTAGAGCCGCAGAGATCGCAGAGGGGAGATAGATGTGTTGTCCCGATGCTGAGAATGATGTATCGGGCCAACATTCCAGGCACCGTGCGGTGCCGGTAATAACCACGCTTCTCCTGCATCGAAGATGTGAGGAGTATGACCTGAGTTCAGTAGTCTTAGAATTCCGGTCACAATCATGATTGCCTTTCTCTGTGTACTCTGCGTCTCGAACGATCCCGTCACAACGGGTGAGTGGGCGGTGAATAAAAAAATGGTTTATCTTATTAAACATATTGTCCATAGCCTATGACATGCCAAGCTTCAGAGCTGTCGCGTCCATTGAGTCATCGGGTCCATTGAGTCGTTGGGTCGTCGAGTCATTGGGTCATCGAGTCTGTCGGGCTTGGTGCTGCCGCGGCAATGTGTGATGCGAACATTTCTTTTAAAGTGAGTTTGTCTATTTTGTTGGTGCTTGTTTTTGGAAAGACATTAATAAACTCAATGTATTTTGGGGTCATGAAATCCTCGAGGTTTTCACGACAGTGTTTTATAACTGTTTTTTTCTGGAGTGTGATATTGTCATGGCACCGAATATATGCGACTATGGCCTGACCAAGAATCTCATCTGGCACGCCAAAAACAGCTGTCTCAGCAATTCCATCAAGGGAACACAGACACTGCTCAATTTCCTTCGGGCTTATCCTCTCTCCTTTGCTTTTTATCATGTCATCTTTTCGACCTACAAAATATAAATATCCTTCTTCGTCTTTTTTGAAAAAATCGCCCGAGTACAGAACAACTTCACCTGGATATTTACCCGGCTTAAGTGCTTTTGCAGTCTCTTCCGGAAGTCCCCAATAGCCCCGCATTACATTTGAGCCCCTCACCACGAGCTCTCCAACCTCGTTGGGGCCCAGTTCTTTACCCTGGTCGTCCACAATCCATACTTCCTCGTTCGGCATCCCTTTTCCTACAGATAGAGGTCGACGTTCCAGCTCTTCCGGCGGAAGATAAGATACTCGCTTGCACTCTGTGAGACCATACATCGAATAGAGACGAACATGGGGAAATAACTTTCTTAACTTTTCAATATATGGCGGAGGTAAGGCCGCCGCTGTGTTTGAAATATATCGAAGATGTGAAAAATCAAATTTTTCTGGATACTTCAGGCCAAGCAAAATGGCAAAGATAGTTGGAACGCCTGGAAAACCTGTCACCTTTTCTGAGACCATTTTCTGTAAAATCTGATACGGATACGTAAAGGACTTCTCCAATACAAGGGTTCCACCAAACTTGAAAGTCATGAGCACCTGATAGAGCCCGTAGTCAAAGGAAAGGGGTAACACATTAATAACAATATCATCTTCGCGGTTCTCAAGGTATGTTGTAATTGATGTTGCTGCTGAAACCATATTCAGGTGCGTAAGCATGACACCTTTTGGATCCCCTGTGGAACCAGAGGTATAAATAATGGTTGCGAGATCAAGATCAATATTGCAAGAATTTCCTGGGCTCATAGCTGAAGGCTGTAAGCTTATAGTCGAGTCAAAAGCGTGGGAGGAAATAAAGGTGAGAGGTAATGGCTCTTGCTTAATAGTGTTGTCCTTGCCTACCCAGAGTATGTGTTGTAGCTCTGAGGCATGCAGTGCTGCTTCTTCAACAATCTTTTGTTTTGTTCTATGGGCTATGGCTGCTTTGACAGAACAGTCTTTCAGGATATAGGCAAGTTTCGATGTTTTCATGCTTGAATTAAGCATGAGGAAAATAGCATCTGCTTTCAGTATGCCAAAAAGAGAGATTACCGATTCGACTGAGTTTTCTAAGAAAACAGCAACTCTGTCCTGTCGCTTTATTCCCAGTGAACGTAAATATAAAGCCAGGCAATTTGCCTTTTGATCAATCTCTGAATAGGTGAGGCGTCTATCGCCGCAGATAAGGGCAACCTTATCTGGCAGGCGACTGGCTGAGGTTTCGAGGAAGTTTTGGACTAACATATCGCGTTCATAGAGTTCATTGGGTCATTGAGTCATCGGGTCTATTGAGTCGAAAAGTCAGCTCATAGCTCATAGCTCATAGCTGTAAGCTGATAGCTCATAGCAAATACTCTATTCAAACTTCTAAGCATGTCAACCTCCAAGATAGCTCATAGCTGAGAGCTGTAAGGAAAAGCTTATTTGATCGAATAAATTGGCTCATAGCTCACAAAAAATCCTTGTCTCTCGCCCAGTCGCTTGCGCTCCTTAGAGCCGCAGGGATCGCAGAGGGGAGATAGATGTGTTGTCCCGATGCTGAGAATGATGTATCGGGCCAACATTCCAGGCACCGTGCGGTGCCGGTAATAACCACGCTTCTCCTGCATCGAAGATGCATGGAGTGTGGCCTGAATTCGGCTTTCTCAGAATTCCGGTCATAATTATATTTGCCTTTCTCTGTGTACTCTGCGTCTCGAACGATCCCGTCACAACGGGTGAGTGGGCGGTGAATAAAATGGTTTGTCTTATTCAACATATTGTCCATAGCCTATGACATGCCAAGCTTCAGATACTGACTGCAAATCAGGAAATCAGCTCATAGCTGAAAGCTGATAGGGATAACAATTTATTGGATTCATTGGGTCAGGAAACTAGTTCATTTTTCCCACTTCTATGAGCTTAGAGCTTACAACTATGCGCCGCCAGTTGCAAGCTGCTGGTAAAGAGTGAGGCAAAGCTTGCGGTCTATTTTTCCACTGGTTTTTTTAGGAAGTTTGGCAACATAAACAATATCTGAGGGTATTTTTGGTTTAGATATCCTTTCGGAACAAAAGCACAAGATTTTGTTTTTGTCTTGATCTCCATTGACAGGAGCTACTAATCCAACAAGTTTGTTGCCGATCAACTTATCAGGCAAACCAATGACGGTAGTGTAAAATCTTTTGTGTAAATTGAAGAGGATGACAAAAAGGATGTACCTCCTATAAAATAGGTGATGACGAATCACAAATCTATTTTAGGGAGGAGGAACATCCATGGAACTAAAGGTGAGTGTATCAGAAGCATTGGCGTTAATCAAGGAGGTTGAGGCGGTGCCTGCAAAGATCTTTGAATATATCGGCGTGAGCATCCAGGAAGCGGTCG
>Ga0255343_1001331_pt1 | contig 33386 bp, 28 predicted proteins | sample wastewater_treat_4_FD_192413 | JGI IMG/M metagenome (GOLD analysis project Ga0255343, IMG submission 192413) | Wastewater microbial communities from Lulu Island WWTP, Vancouver, Canada - plant16 | ecosystem: Engineered > WWTP > Wastewater > Unclassified | place: Canada: Vancouver, British... | reverse complement strand
TGGTTTTTCCGATTTCCATCCAGCCGCTACCCACCAGCAAAAGATATCTGATCTCGCGGGGGTTGGACTTTTGAAGCTTTTGCAGTTCTTTGATGGCCGGTTTGGGTTGATTCAAATTCAGGTACAAATCGTATTTCTGCATGCTGATTTCCTGGCTGATGCCGACGGAATTTTCAAAACGATCCAGGGCCTCGATGGCTTGAGTGTATTGTTTAAGCTCGGTGTGGAGCAGCGACAGCGTATAATACAATTCGTAATTGTCGGGATTTTTGGCTACCAGTTGTTCCAGCAGTCTTATGGCGTCCGGATAACGTTTCAGTTGCTGGTAAATGCCGGCCAGTTGCAAGCCGTACCAATCGTTGCCGGGATCCAGAGCAAAAGCTTTTTCGTAATGAGCCACATAACGCTCGGTTTGATTCATAGCCCGGTAGAAAGCGGCAATTTCTGCGTGAGCCGCCGCACTAGTGGAATCCAGACTGAGGCAATGCCTGAACATCTCAAAGGCGGCTCCGTATTGTTCCAACGCTTTCAGTCGCAGGCCTTCCTCAAAATAATAGCTAAAACTGCGGGCTGTGTCGTAAGCTTGTCCCTCGCTTTCTTTAGTATCGGCAGTTTGGGCAAAGGCAAGTGCAGGCAGCAGGCAAATCAATGCAAACAAGCTTGTCCTGACTGCCGGCAGTAAAAATGAAACGACCGTCTTTTTACGTAGTGAATTAGCCGTCTTTTTCATCCCATTTATTTTTTCCCCGTGTGACCGAAACCACCGGCACCTCTCTCCGTGGCTTCGAGTGTGTCTACTTCTTGCCAGGTCGCCTGACAATGAGAGGCAATCACCATTTGACAGATTCTTTCTCCGTCTTCGACCTGTACTTCCTCTTGCGACAAATTGATCAAAATAACCCCTATTTCGCCCCGGTAGTCGGCATCAATAGTGCCGGGAGTGTTCAGTACGGTGAGTCCTTTTTTGAGGGCCAGACCGCTGCGGGGCCTGATTTGAGCTTCGTAACCGGCCGGCAGTTCAATAAAAAGTCCGGTAGGTATCAGCTTGCGTTCGAAAGGTTTGATGCAGACAGCGGCATCGATGTTGGCGCGCAGGTCCATGCCTGCCGAAAGGCTGGTTGCGTATTGGGGCAGCGGGTGTTTGGATCGGTTGACTATCTTTACGGTCATATCTTTATGGAGACTTAAATTGCTGTAAATTCAATAAATAGCTTAAAAGTACATTTAAACGGACAAAAGTACTAAAATTATTGACAGGCCGAATAAGAGCTTTTAAAAAAGCAGGATTGTCCGGGGAATTTCTTACATTTGCGGGCTGTTTGCCCGGCAGCATTTTAATCGAACCAATATGAAGCCTGCTTATTTGTATCTGTTCCTGCTCGGAGTGCTTTTTTCGATCACTTCCTGTCTCGACGATCCTGAAGTCACCGCCTGGCGCAAAGCTAATGACGAGTTTATGCTAAGCCTCAGGGATTCCTCGGACTTTAAGCCTTTGGAATACAACGATCGTATTTTGTACGGCGACGAGAACTACAATTACCTGGATCATCCTGTGAGCGGTATTTATTACAAAACCCTGGTAGAGGGCCGGGGTGCGGTGCCCTTGGTCGGACAGACGGTACAAGTGGAGTACGAAGGGCGCTTATACGACGGCACTGTTTTTGACAGCGGCAGCAGAACCACGCTGGTAGGTACCGGAGTCATCAGCGGCTGGTCGGAAGTGCTGTACAGAATACCGCAAGGTTCCACCTGGGAGGTGGCCATTCCTTATCACCTGGGGTACGGAGAGGTAAAACACGGTTCCATACCGGCTTACTCCTGTCTTATTTTCACAATGGAGTTAGTCAGCATAGTCGAAGACTAAAAGCAATCAACGTGCCTGAGTGAGTAGGTATTCTGCAATTTGTACGGCGTTCAGGGCAGCTCCTTTTTTTATCTGATCACTTACAGCCCAGAAAGTCAGTCCCTTAGGATTGGTTAGGTCTTTTCTGATGCGTCCCACGTAAACCGGGTTCTTGCCGGAAACAAACAAGGGCATGGGATAGCTCTTGTTGGCCGGATCGTCCTGCAAAACAATACCCTGGGCCCGGGCAAAAGCATTCCTGGCTTCTTCGAGGCTAATGGCGCGCTCTGTTTCGACCCAGATACTTTCGGAATGAGCACGCAAAACCGGTACACGCACACAAGTGGCGCTTACCAACACGTCGGAATGCATAATTTTCCGGGTTTCGTTGAACATCTTCATTTCCTCTTTGGTATAGCCGTTTTCGGTGAAAACATCCACTTGAGGAATCAGGTTGTAGGCCAACTGATAGGCAAATTTTTCCACGGTGGCGGTTTCGCCCTTTACCAACTGGGTGTGTTGAGCAATCAATTCATCCATGGCAGCGGCACCGGCCCCGCTGGCAGCCTGATAGGTTGACACATGCACTTTTGTGATATGACTCAGGTCTTCGATGGGTTTGAGGGCTACCACCATTTGTATGGTGGTGCAATTCGGATTGGCAATAATATTTCGGGGTCTTTGCAAAGCGTCTTTTGCATTCAGTTCAGGCACGACCAGCGGCACATCGTCGTCCATGCGAAAAGCGCTGGAGTTGTCGATCATAATAGTGCCGAATTTGGTAACGGTGTCCGCAAATTCTTTTGAAATACTTGCTCCGGCCGAAGTGAAGGCTATGTCTATTCCCTTGAAGTCGTCGTTATGTTTTAGCTCCTTGACCACGATTGATTTTCCGCGAAAAGAAAAGGTTTTGCCGGCACTACGTCCGGATCCGAACAACACCAGGTCGTCCATGGGGAAATTACGTTCATCAAGTACTTTGAGAAATTCTTGTCCTACAGCGCCGCTGGCGCCAACAATTGCAAGTCTCATGTTAAAATAAAATTAATAAAAGGATAATATAATACATAAAATGCTTACCTTTGCCGCTGAATTCATGCCACGCAAAGGTAGTAAAAAAGTGAAGATGCACAAGTGTATATTCTTTTCATTTAGTCTGCTGACGATTTTCTTTTCCTGCAGACCGTCGGTGGAACTGCAGGAAGAATTCGGCCTTTTTCCCGTTGATACCGCTTCGGCCGGCTCCTTTTATCTGAGCCTGAACGAGATATTGTTCGATCCGGTACCGCAATCTTGTGATTACGTCGAAATCGTCAACCGTTCTCCGTTCTCCGTAGATCTGTCCGAAATACGTATCTGCAACCGCAACGAAAATGGGGTACTGGGCAGTCCCAAACCCCTGAGCCGTGAGCGTTTTATACTCGATCCGGGTGCTTATTGTTTGTTGACCTCCGATTGGGAAAGTCTTGGAAGGGGATTCCCGCTGGACACAGGATTGAATTATTTGATTATTAAAAGCTTACCTTCCATGCCCAACGATAAAGGTTGTGTGGTTTTGCTGGACCGGCAGGGAAACATCATAGACGAATGCCCTTACACAAAATATATGCATCACTGCCTGATAAGCGATAGGGAGGGTATTGCTTTGGAGAAGATACATCCAGATTTACCTTCGGCAGAAGCGAATTCCTGGCTTTCGGCTGCGGCCGATGCCTCTTACGGAACGCCCGGCAGGATCAATTCTCAGTACCGGCCTCTGGACACCGTCGACACGAAAGAAGGCTTTTTTGTTGAACAGGATTGGTTGTCGCCTCTGGGAAATTCAAAGTACAAACAGTTGGTGTTGGGCTACTCTTTCGCCGATAGGCGTGTGGCTAATATCAAGGTTTACAACCGCAGCGGGGCTTTGCTTTATTCGTTGGCAGAAAATGCCCTGCTCGGAGCCCGGGGCTTTTTCGTCTGGCAGGGAGTCGACAGCAAGGGGAAGGTGCCCGACGCGGGCTCTTATCTTATACATATTGAACATTTCAACCTGAAGGGCGACAGCAAAAAACAAGACATGGTATGCCGTATTTTACCCTGAAAAGGCTAACTTTGTCGATCCCGTTTTATTGAAACGATTACGTACACCTTACCCGGTTGGGACGATCCCGGCCAAAATCCCGTAAATTATGGACTGGACACAACGTACCTCTTTGTTAATCGGAGATCAGGCCCTTGAAAAACTGCAAAGTTCCTGTGTGTTGATAGTAGGTCTGGGAGGAGTGGGCGCTTATGCGGCCGAATTTCTGGCACGGGCAGGTGTAGGTCGTCTGATACTCGTGGACGGCGATAAGGTGCAGGCTACCAACCGCAACCGGCAACTGCCGGCCTTGTGCAGCACCGAAGGTCGTTTTAAGGTAGTTGTAGTGGCGGAGCGTTTGAGGGATATTAATCCTGCCATCGGTCTGGATTGTTTCCCCTTTTTTCTAGAGGAAGAAGAGGTCGGAGATTTGCTCTTTGGCCGAAATCGCTACGACAGTCGTCGGGCGCAACAGGGAATCGGCAAAATTTTTGCCGGTGACGATAGGAAAGAATCCCTTACACCGGAACTTTCCGGGCAATCAACGATGGTTTGCGATTTTGTGGTGGACGCTATCGACAGCCTGGGCCCTAAGGCCGCTCTTATCCGCTCCTGTCTGGAACACGCTGTTCCATTGGTCTCATCGATGGGAGCGGCAGCCAAGCTCGATCCCTCGCAAATAAGCACCTGTGATATTTCCAAAACACATCATTGTGCGCTGGCCAGGGCTCTGCGCCACCGTCTGGCGGCTTTCGGCATACGTAGAGGTTTCCCTGTGGTGTTTTCTTCCGAACAGGTAGCCTCAAAAACCCGGCCCTCCGAAGCCAAATCCTCCGAAGTCAAACTCCCCGAAGCTAAATTTTCCGAAGTCAAATCCTCCGAGGCGGAAGCCTCCGTAAAAGTCGTGCCCGGCACCATTTCCTATTTGCCGGCGGCCTTTGCCTGCCATCTGGCGGCTTATACGATTAAGTACCTGATTTCTGAAAATTCTTCCACGAATAATCAGCCGGATTGAACCGGCCCGGCCGTATCTAAAAAGTTCAGATTGTTGATAAATAGGCACAAAATGTATTTTCCCTTTTGCACTTATACGGGAATATTGTCTATTTTTGCGCTTTGTTTTAATTGCTCTGATCTATGAAAATACCCGATATACTTCGGAACAAAAAAACCCTTTCTTTCGAGATATTTCCACCCAAAAGACAGGAAGATACTTTTGTACTTATCGAAAACACCATCAAGGAATTATCCGACTTGGGCCCCGATTTTATAAGCGTTACCTACGGGGCGCTGGGGAATACCCTCAGCAATTCGGTAGCCATCGCCAAACACATTAAACAACACACCCGTTCGGAAGCCTTGGCTCACCTCACCTGTGTGTCGTCCGATAAGGCCCAGGTGGACGAAATTTGCCGGGAACTCAGGGAAGCCAACATTAAAAATATTCTGGCCCTCCGGGGCGATTTGCCTGCAGATCCGGGCATGCACCATCACGATTTTCGGCATGCCTCTGATCTGACCGCTTATATTTCGCAACGTTACGGAGCCGACTTTGCCTTTGCCGGAGCCTGTTATCCGGAGAAACATCCCGAAGCAATTTCCATGAAAGAAGATATCCGGCACCTCAAGATAAAACAGGACGCAGGGATGGACTTTTTTATTACCCAATTGTTTTTTGACAACGAGGCTTTTTACCGTTTTTTGCTCGAAGCCCGAAAGGCCGGTATCACCATCCCGATTATCCCGGGTATTATGCCTGTGTCCAATTACAAGCAGCTCGATGGCATGATACGAGTTACCGGAGCCGCCATACCCTTGCAACTGCGTAATTACTTTGATCGTTACCGTTACGACAAACAAGCCCTCGAAGAAATCGGCATTATTTTTACCAGCCATCAGATCCTCGACCTTATTGCAAACGATGTGGACGGTATTCATCTGTACTCGATGAACAAGAGCAGTTTTATCAAAAAATTAATGGCCAACATTGCCTATGTGCGTTCCGGTTTCTTTGCTCAGGAGTAATGCCCTGACTTATCTGGGTTATTCCGACAGTGATTTGGATGAGCAAACGCAGGAGGCCCTTCATTCGGCCCTAACTCATATAGCTGAGTGGTCTGCGTACAAACAAATTTACACTCGCCTGAAAGATTTGCCCGAAGCACCGGCTTTTTTGCAGCAGGAATCCTACGTGGGCTTGCAGGGAAAGCTGGATACGGCTTTGTTGTTTGCCGCCACCCTCGGTCTAGGCATCGATCGGCGTATACAGAGCCTTTCGTTAAACAGGCTTTCGGAAGCTGTGGTGTTGAATGCCGTCGCCAATGCCTATCTCGAAACAAGAGTTGAGTTGTTTATCGGGGAGATATTGCCCGGAGGAGTCTTGTTTTGTCCGGGTTACGCCGGTACTTCGCCCGAAGGCAATCGCTCAGTGTTGAAGTTGCTCAATGCCCAAAAGCACCTGGGTATTTACCTGAAAGATTCCGGACTGATGATTCCCGAAAAATCTATGGCCGGGATTGTTGTTGCCGGTTATAGTTTCAGTTGTAGGGCTTGCAGCATACGCAGCAAATGCGACCATCTTAGGCAGGGTAAAACCTGTTACGGCAAGCCGGCTCCTCACCGGGAAGAGAGCCGGAATGCAAAAGCAGACAACATCAAGGCATAAAAAGATAAAGTGAAGAACAGTAAAAAGAAGAATCAATACAATGCCCGATCTCATTTCAAAAAAAGTTCAGCTATTCGACGGCGCCATGGGTACCATACTGACAGCCGATCCCGAAGTTAATTCCTTTTTGCCCGAAGAGCTCAATCTCCTATTCCCCGAAAAGATTTTGGCCATACACAGGGCTTATGTAGAGGCGGGAGCTCAGTATATTACAACCAATTCTTTCAGCGCCAATCCGATCAAATTAAACTCAAGTCGTTTTAGTTTACAAGAAGTGCTGGATGCTGCCATAGAGCTTGCCCGCAGGGCTGCCGGAGAAAGCTCCTGCAAAGTCATGCTCAACATAGGTCCTACGGGAAAGTTGCTCGAGCCCTTGGGAGAGCTCGGTTTTGAGGAGACCTACGAAAATTACAAAACAGTGGTGGAGTACACCAAAGACAAGGTGGACGGTTACGTGTTGGAAACTTTTTCGGATCTCTACGAAATCAGGGCAGCCATACTGGCCGTAAAGGAAAATTCCACACTGCCTCTTATGGCTACTATGACTTTCGACACTTCAGGCAGAACCCTGACCGGTTCCAGCCCTGAAATTGTAGCTCTTACGTTGAGCGCCTTAGGCGTAGACGTGCCCGGCATCAATTGTTCCACTTCGCCCGAACACCTGATTCCTTTGGTCAAACGAATGAGAGCCTTTACTCATTTACCTTTGTTGGTTCAGCCCAACAAGGGCTTCCCCATACTTTGCCAGGGATCGGTATCCTACGCCATGAGCGACGAAGACTTCGTTTATTATGCGGGTAAACTCATCGAAGCCGGAGCCTCTATAGTGGGAGGCTGTTGCGGCACAACTCCCGAAACCATAGCCCTGATGGCTAAATATAAAAGCTTGCCGCTCAAAGAGTATGCCCCTGTGGCCGGCCATTACATTTGTTCTTCGACCCGCTTGCTTAAATTGCAACAAGGCTTGGTTTGCGGGGAACGGCTCAATCCCACCAGTAAGAAAAAATTACAGCAAGCCCTTTTAAACAGCGATTTCGGCTATCTGCAGCAGGAAGCTCTCAGCCAGCAGGAAGCGGGCGCCCACTTTCTCGATTTGAATGTGGGTATTCCCAATGCGGACGAAGTCGATTTGTTGTGCCGCGCAACCAAGAAGATACAGGAAGTGTGTGATTTACCCTTACAGCTCGATAGTTCCAATCCCGCAGCCATCGGGGCAGCTCTACGGGTCTATAACGGAGTGCCGGTAATCAATTCCATCAACGGCAGCGGGCCGGTGCTTAAGGCCTTGCTTCCTCTGCTGGCCAAATACGGTGCTTCGGCCGTTGCCCTCACCCTCGACGAGCAGGGCATACCCGAAACAGTGGAAGGACGCCTTCGTATTGCCAAACGCATCATTGCCCGGGCCGCAGCCAAAGGCATAAACAAAGACCGTCTCATCTTCGATGCTCTGGTAATGGCGGTTTCGTCCAATCAATATTATGGTCAGCTTACGTTAGACACCCTGCGCAGCCTCAAAAAAATGGGAGTCCTTACCACCATAGGCTTGTCCAATGTGTCCTTTGGTTTACCCAACCGTCCTTTACTGAATCGCAGTTTTTTACTGATGGCTTTGACTTCGGGTCTGGATATTCCCATTTTGAATCCTTTGGACGAAGAGAACATGCAAAGCCTTAAGGCTTTCAATGCCTTATCGGGGGCAGACCCTGCTTGTGAAAACTATATTTCCTATCATTCCCCAAGTCCGGTTCATGAACAAAGCGACAGCCTTTACCAGGTGGTGCTCAGTGGTTTAAAAGACTCATTGCCTTTGGCTATGGATAAAATCCTCAAAGAAAAAGAGCCGCAACAGATCATCGACGAGGATCTGATTCCGGCCTTGAACGAGGTTGGTCAGCGTTTCGAAAAAAAACACGTATTTTTGCCTCAGCTCATCCGTTCGGCAGAAGTGGCCCGCCAGGCTTTTCAGCAATTGGGGGAATTGTATGTTCAAAAGACAGACAAAACTCAGGGATTGGTGGTGTTGGCTACGGTTAAGGGCGACATTCACGATATCGGCAAGAACATCGTCAAGGTGGTGTTGGAGAGCCATGGTTATCGAGTGTTGGACTTAGGCAAGAACGTAGATACGGAAAAAGTGCTGGAGGCCTATCGCACTCATCGTCCGCTGGCCATAGGGCTCAGCGCTTTGATGACCACCACGGTGCCCTCCATGAGCCAGACGGTGGAAGCACTTAAAGAGATGAGCGCCGAATGTCCGGTCATTGTGGGCGGGGCAGTGATTACCGAGAGCCTGGCACGAGAGATGGGTGCCGATTATTACGCAGCCGACGCATTGACGGCCATCCGTATTTTGGAAGAACTATGATACAGGGAATTGATATACACAAGAGTTTTGGTACTCTGGAAGTACTCAAAGGTCTCGATATAGAAGTAAAGCCGGGCGAAGTGGTGGCGGTGGTTGGTCCCAGTGGTGCAGGAAAGACTACTTTGCTGCAGATACTAGGCACGCTCGATCGTCCCAACCGGGGCAGTGTCTTTATCGACGGCACCCGGGTTTCCGCGCTGGGCAACCGGGAGCAGGCTTCGTTTCGAAATCGCCACATAGGTTTTGTGTTTCAGTTTCATCAACTTTTACCGGAATTTACTGCTTTGGAAAATGTGAGCATTCCGGCTCTGATTGCGGGCAAAAGTAAAAAAGAGGCCGAAGCCCTGGCCATGGAAATGCTCGATCACCTGAATTTGTCCGATCGTATCAACCACAAACCTTCGGAACTGTCCGGGGGAGAGAATCAACGGGTGGCGGTGGCCAGAGCCTTAGTAAACAGGCCAAAAGTGGTTTTTGGGGACGAGCCTTCGGGTAGTCTCGACAGCAAAAACAAAGCCGAACTGCACCGGTTGATCTTCGACTTACGCGAACGTTTCGGACAGACCTTTATCATTGTAACCCACGACAAAGAATTGGCCCGCTTGACCGACCGGGTTATCGAAATAAAAGACGGCGTCATCCTATCTTAATCGAAAGAATCATGAAAAAAATCCTCCTTGTCGCATTAATCCCTGTTTTACTAAGCATGTTGTCCTGTCGGCATAAGCAAACCAAGGATGCCCGGACCGAGAATCAAACATCCAAGATCACTGTGTTGATCGAATATGCAGACAGTACGGTAAAAGTTTCCGAGCAGGCGTTCGGCATTCGTGTCACCAGGGTGGGTATGCATGTGGTAGCCGTCTCCCGCAGAAAAAACGTGGAATTCATTCTGAGGGGTAAAGCCGCCGAAGGCTCATTCAAACTCTACAGCGATTATTCTTTTGCCTTGCGTCTTGACGGGGTGGAATTGTTCAATCCCGAGGGGTCGGCCATCAATATCCAATCTCCCCAACATGCTTTGATTTTGGTGTCGCCCGGAAGTGAAAACCTGCTCAGAGACGGTTCCCTGTACGCCATTCCGCCTGAAGGAGAACAAATGAACGCTTGTTTGTACAGCGAAGGAAACTTGATTTTTTACGGTTCGGGAAGTTTGCTCTTAAAAGGGAATTACAAACACGCGATTTATTGCAGGGGTTATCTTAAAATCAACGATAATTGCGATATTAGGATTAGCGAGGCAAAAAAAGACGGTATTCACACCTTGGGCGACGTGTTTATAGAGGGCGGTCAGCTCAATATCAATGTGGCAGACGACGGCCTGAAGTCCGCAGGCAATATCCTGATAAACAAGGGAGATATCGTCATCAGAGCTTTGAAAAAAGACGGCTCCGAAGGTCTGGAATGCAATCGGCTAACGGTAAACGGCGGCCAAATGAGTGTGTTGGCTTACGACGATGCTATCAATACGGCCAGGGAATTGATTATCAACGGCGGTTCTGTGTTTTGCTACAGTTTACACAACGATGGGATAGACAGCAACGGTTCCATTCAGATCAACGGAGGTCTGGTGGTCTCTTCGGGTAGCCAAATGCCTGAAGAAGGGATAGATTGCGACCGGAACGCCTTTGTGATTACCGGAGGTACCGTCGTTGCCTGCGGAGGCGGAACCAGTGTGCCTACGGTTCGTCTGTCCACACAACCTTCGCTGATTTATTCCGGAGATTTCGAGCAGAGTATTCATATCCGTGGGGCCGGCGGCGAAGATGTTCTGACCTATTTTCCGCAGAGAAACTATCACCGGTTTACCCTTTTATTCAGCAGTCCGGCGCTCAAACTGGGTTCCGATTACCGCCTATATTCCGGCGGACAACTTTCGGGAGGAACTCAACAGCATGGCTATTACACGGGTTCGACCTACAGACGTGGGGTGAAAAAAGCCGATTTTACCGCTTCGACTATGGTAACGATGATAGGGGAATTCCATATGGGAGGCCCCATACACAGGGGAGCCTTTCCTATCGACCCGCCCGAAGAACCTCCTTTCGATCCTGCAGACTTTCCTCAATATCCTCCGGCAGAGAACCAGGCTCCCGGCGAGTTGTAAAGCGGGTTATTGGGGTGTGATTACGTAGCTCTTGCCCTTTTCGGTCGTAAAATCTACCGTATAGTATTTTTTATCGGGCAACTTGGTAGCTCCTACCTGGCTGTAGTCTTGAAAACCTCCGGCGCTCACCGTTTTAAACAAGGGATTCGGGTTTTGCCCTTCCGCTGTTTTTACTTTAGCTCCTTTAATTCTGAGCAGTTCGGAGCTGCGCAGGCGGCAATTGCCTCCAAGACTTGAATGGAGTACGGCCCGGCTGATCTTGCCATTTTCCCACTCAATATCCAGTTCGAATCCTCCCCGGGTCTTGATTCCGCTGATTTTTCCCGAAGACCATTCCCGGGGAATAGCCGGCAGCAGATGTACAAAACCGGCATGACTTTGCACTATCATTTCCATAATACCGGCCGTGTAACCAAAGTTACCGTCGATCTGAAAGGGTGGATGAGCATCGAGCATATTGGCATAGAGGCCGCCTCCGCTCAGTTTTGATTTGCCGAAACCGATGGGATTGAATAGGTTGCGAATTATTATATTGGCATGATCGCCGTCGAGCAGGCGAGCCCAAAGATTGATTTTCCAGCCCATAGACCAGCCGGTGGCTTCGTCGCCTCGGAGCTCGAGCGTACGCATGCTGGCCTGAAACAATTCGGGCGTTTCGTCCAGATTGATTTGATTGCCGGGGTGCAGACCGTAGAGATGCGAAACGTGCCTGTGGCGGGGTTCGCCGTCTCGGAAATCCTGTTGCCATTCCTGCAACTGGCCCCGGGCGCCGATGCGGTAAGGCAGTAATTTTTCCAGTTGCAGACTCAGTTTGTTGCGGAAATCCTCGTCAACCCCAAGAATCTCGGAGGCTTCGATGGTTCGGGTGAACAATTCCCTGATCAGGGCCATATCCATGGTGCTTCCCATGCTAATAGCTGCCTTTTGGTATTCGCCATAGATGAAATTATGTTCGGGAGAATTGCTCACGGGAGTTACCAGATAGCCCTCGCCATTGTCCACCAGCCAGTCGGTAAAAAACTCAGCCGCTCCTTTGACGATGGGATAGGCCTCGTTTTGGAGGAATTCCTTGTCGCCGCTATACAGATAATGTTCCCAAAGATGGCTGCTCAGCCAGGCGCTGGCCATAGGCCAGTAGGAGGAGGTGGGCGTGCCGTCGTTGGGATGGGTTTCCCTCCAGATGGAAGTGTTGTGGTGGGCTACCCAGCCGTTGCGACCGTACATTTCGCGTGCGGTTTTGTTGCCCGAGACGGCCATCTCTTTTATCATCTGGAAAAAGGGTTCATGACATTCCGGCAAATTTCCGGGCTCTGCCGGCCAGTAATTCATTTCGGCATTGATGTTGAGAGTGTAGCCGCAGTTCCACGAGGGCATGACTTTGTCGTTCCAGATGCCTTGCAGGTTCATGGGCTGACCGCCTGGACGTGAAGCGCTGATCATCAGATAGCGACCGTATTGGTAGAGCAGGGTGATCATGCCGTTGTCGTAGTCGTCGTAAAATCGATCTATGCGTTCGTCGGTAGGCAAGGCTGCCAGTTCTTTTTTGTATGGCATTTCGAAACTTACCCGATCAAACAATTGTTTATAATCCTGAATGTGTTCTTTTTTCAGATCAGAGTAGCTCTTTAGAACGGCTTTTGCCATGGCTTCTTCGGCCAGCTTGACAGCATCTTTGCCCTGGCGTGAAGGGCTTTTGTCGAAACCGTTAAAGCTGGTGGCGGCCGATAAAATAAATACGATTTCATTTCCTCCGGTAATCCGCATAACGTTGTCTTCGGATTCAATTTTGGAACCGGGAGCCAGTACTTGCAGGCGTGCTTCGTAAAAAGTGCCCAGGCCGTTGATCTGATCGCCGTACAAAACGTTTTCGCTGTATTTGCGGCTGCCGTCGGCAAAATAAAGCTCCGGATGTCTGCCTTCGGCTTTCCAGCCTTTAATCATGCCGTCTCCGCGTCTTTGGCCGTGTCCGGGAGCTTGTCCGCTCACTTTGTACACATTGTCTTCAATGCCGAATACAGTCGTGGCACGGTGATGCGAAGTAAAATGCAGGCTAAAATCGAATTCAGCCTTTTGATCGCAGGTCATTTTCATCACAATTACCTGGTCGGGATGTGAAATGAACATTTCGCGGGTGTAATTCAGGCCGTTCTGTTTGTAGCTCATGCGAAAGACCGAGTTGGCAATGTCCAGTTCCCGCCTGTAATCGCTGATTTCTCCCTGAGTATGGTTGGTTAAATGCCAGTCTGCCAAGGGCTGGTAATTCTCGTGTAAACGCCCCAGCCAATGATATTGTACTACTTCGTTAGCTTCGGCGTACTTTCCCTGGAGCAGTAAACCAACGACTTTGTCGTAAGAAGGAGTGACATCGTGTACTTTCCACACGGTGGCGGGCTCACCGCTGTAGAGGGTATTATCGTTTAATTTGATAATTTCGTTCACGGCATCGCCGTAAACCATAGCACCAAGACGTCCGTTCCCCAGGGGCAGAGCTTCGTTCCAATTGGCAGCGGGTTTGTTGTACCAGAGGCTTAAATCGCTGGCTAACACAGAAGAAAGCGGGCAGCTTAGCAGCAGTCCCAGAAGTAAAATTGGTAGTTTAGATTTCATAATTAAGGGTTGAGGTAATTGATAATGACATAGATCGCCACAAACATACAACTAATCTGTCTGTCTGACAGGTTAAAAGCTGCCAATAAATAATTAACTCAAGTTTCGCATGTGGTTTAAACTCAAAATATTTAGCATAAAAAAAGGCAAAGGGTCTTTCAGAAATAACTGAAAATCAGTATATTTGAAGTAGCGAAACAACAAATACTGAACCCAATGCCAAGATTCGAAAGTACAAACATTTTTTCAGAAATCAGCACTTTTTTCAGAGAAAAAGATGACGAAAAAGCAATTAGAACCATCATGGATGTAGCCAAGAACCTTAAACTATCCGCAACTACTCTCAACTTGGAGAGTCGCTGGAACTGCAAGTACACCCGCCTGCAGGTTTTTGAGTTGTTGTTGCTTTTTCCGTTTTTCATGGTCAAGAATGCTTTTCACTATACCGATTCAACACTGGCAAAGGTTGTGCCTTGTAAGAAAGATGTTTTTTATCGCTTTTTGGAAAATGGCGCTATTGACTGGCGCAATTTGGTTTACCGCATCAACAAACAGTTGTTGAGAAAAATCAATATGCGTGACGACTCTCTCAACAGTAAGGATCCTGTGTGCCTGATTATTGATGATTCCGACTTGCCAAAAACCGGTACCAAGATCGAGAAGATGGGCCGCATCTATTCTCATGTAACCCATTCCACCCGGCTTGGATTCAAAGGCCTCTTTCTTTGCCGTACCGATGGCAAGACGCAGACGATTCTTGACTTCTCGCTTCACGGAGAAGAAGGGGGCCGCCCTGAAAAGCCTTTTGGCATGACAAAGATGCAGCGCGATAAACAATACACCAAGATGCGTGAGCAAACCGATGCCGTTCACAATCGCATTGGAGAGTACACCCAAAGCAAGATTCAGAAAGCCATTGAAATGGTCAAGCATGCTATCAGTGAAGGCATGCGTTTTGATTATTTGCTGGCCGACAGTTGGTTTACATGCACTGACATTGTTAAGTTCATCAAATCCAGACACTCCTGCTGCCACTTTCTGGGTATGATCAAAATGGGCAATACCAAATACCTGTTTGAGAAAAAACTGCTCAGTGCTAAGGAACTTATCAGGTTGCTTGCCAACAGGAAGGCCGTAAAGTACAGCCGCCGTTTGCATTGCTATTATGCGGTGGCCGATGTGGAGCTGGCTGGCGTTCGAGTAAGACTGTTCTTTTGTCGCCGCACAAAAAATGCCGACTGGAATGGATTGTTGACCACTAACTACAAACTGGATTTCATTGAAGCCTACCATGTATATTCAAAAAGATGGTCTATTGAAGTCTTCTTCAAGGAAGGAAAGGGCCTGCTCGGACTTGGGAAATCCCAATCCAGGGACTTCGCGGCCCAGATTGCCAGCATATCGCTCACCATACTTCAATACAACATTCTGAGCACAGTCAAACGTTTCGTCGCCTATCAAACCATCGGAGGGCTCTTTAACGAAGCGACCGATGGGGTTATCCAACTCTCCGTTACCGAGCGCATCTGGGGCGTTCTTCAGGAGATCGTCAGAATCATAGCCGAAGCTTTCGATACCGACGACGAACACGTTCTTGATGCATTGATTAACAGAAGCGAGACGTTCAAACATTATATTAACTTTGATAGGCTGGAATTAGCAAAGACGGCCTAAGATTTACTTGCGAAACTTGAATAATTAAAATCAGAAAATCCATTTCAAACCCAGTGTGGGTCTGACAACGAAACCTTCACGTCCACCGTAATTAAGCGCCAGCTCAATTTCGCTGCCTAAAGAGAAGTGTTCGTTGAAATTCCACCAGAGCTGAGGTTCGCTCACAAAAGAAGTATACCTGTTGGTTCCGGAAAAATTATTTTGTTCCAGCCAATAATCGGCGAATCCCGCAAAACTGAGCCTCTGTTGCAAAAAATGCATTTCCCAGACCGCCGTCAGTTGCGCCGAGTGTTGTTTGCCGGCAATATATTTATACAAAGCTTTCAAATTTAAAGCGCTGTTGTGTTTTTCCCAGGACCAGGCACGATCCAGGCCGGCCAGATAGCAATTACTCAAAGGAATAGCCAATGAATCCAGGGACGAAAGACCGGCATTGAATTCCAGATGCAGGCTCCAGGCTGTTTGCTTGAGACTAAAACAACGTTCCAGTTCCAGGTAAGCCGTAGAAGTGTTTTTTTCGGAACCATAATTGTAGTCGAAATCAATAAAGAAATAAGTGTTGCCCCAATCATCGGGTTCAAACATTTCGAAGGTGCTGGTTACAAAATTCCGATCATTCCCAAAATCATAATGCACTTGCAAATTGGTTTTGGCAAAAACAGAAGTGAAAAATCCAAAGAGGGCGAAAGTCAGAAGAATTTTTTTCATAAAAGAGAATATTGCCTGTTCAAAAATGAATTAAAAAACTGCCGCGAAGATACGTTTTTTGAATGTTTTACTTAAAAATATGCGTTTTTTTAGTTTAGCTCGTCGTTAATTTTTTTATATTGCGCAAGATTTATGCGGACGATACAAAAAATGTCCGTTTTTAGTAAGAAACAATTAAACTGATAAATTATGAAAAAGTATCGTTGTGTTATTTGCAACTACATTTACGATCCGGCCGAAGGTGATCCGGATAGTGGCATTGAACCGGGAACTGCATTTGAAGATATTCCCGATGATTGGACCTGTCCTTTGTGCGGAGCCGGGAAAGAAGATTTTGAGCCGGAGGATTAGGCTTTAGTGCTTAACCACTTAAAATCTTTAATCATGAAACCTAAATTATTAATTCTAATTCTAAGTGTTATTATGACTATTCTGAGTGCAGGAGCAAAAGCTCCTTTCGAAAAACCCCGGCTAAAGTATGCCCCCAATGCCCTGGAGCCGGCTATCAGTGCTGAAACCATTGAATTTCATTATGGCAAGCACCTGCAAGCATACATCAACAACCTTAATAATCTGGTTGAAGGAACAAAATTTGCCGAAATGTCTTTGGACGAAATTGTTTTGCAAGCTGAAGGCGGCATCCTGAATAACGGAGCACAGAGCTGGAATCATATTTTTTATTTTGACAGCTTTTCGCCTAAAGCCAAAACAGCCCCGGGCGGCAAGCTTCTCGAAGCCATCAACCGTGATTTCGGTTCATTGGAGGCGTTCAAAGAACAATTTAACAAAGCAGCTGCCACGTTGTTTGGATCGGGCTGGGCCTGGTTATCGGCAGACAAAAACGGAAAGTTGGTTATTTCGGCTGAATCCAATGCCGGAAACCCACTACGTGCCGGTTTGAAACCCTTATTGACCATCGATGTCTGGGAACACGCCTATTACATCGATTACCGCAATCGTCGTCCGGATGCAATCGCAGCTTTCTGGAAACTACTGGATTGGTCAGTGGTAGAAGCTCGCTTCGATAATAAGCCCTGAGGCTTATTAAGTCATCCGATAAGCTTTTAGGTAATAAACCCTGAGGTATATTCGGGCATTAAATAAACTCCTGTGTTTATTTTAGTGTTTCTATTTTAAGTTGTTTGAGGCAAGCCGGCTGAGTTTAGCCTCGAACAACTTTTTTTGTAAAAAATCACCTCATGACTCCGCTACCAGAATAATAAAAATAGCTTAACAAAACATAATGTACATTTGATGAAAGACCGAATTGAAGCAGTTATGTTGCTTTTTTAAAAACAAACGCTAACTTTGACCACTAAATCGCCGGGCCATGAAACCTCCTTATACTATCACTCCATTGATACTGAGATGTGTATCTTCTATTTCGGAAAAGACGGGAGAGGTCAACGCCAGTCATTTCCGTCGTCCTTCGTCCAGCTGGAGAAAGCGAAACGCTTTGCTAAAAGTGCATGCCTCCCTGCGTTTGGAAGGGAATAAAATGAGTCTGCGGCAGATTAAGGCTGTACTTGAACAAAGACAGGTCAAGGCAGATCCTCAGGATATCCTGGAAGCTCAAAATGCCCTGAAGGTTTATGATGAACTTTCGCTGATGGATCCCTTTTCGCACAAAGATTTTCTTAAAACGCATAAGATGCTTATGAACGGTTTGGTGGAGCTTCCCGGTAAGTTTCGAAACCGCGAAATCGGCATTGTGCACGGCGATAACGTGGCTCACATTGCTCCTCCGGCCAAGAAACTGACCTATCTGATGCAGGACTTGTTTCGCTATCTCAAAGACAGCGAAGAGCCTATGCTGATAAAAAGCTGTGTTTTTTTCTACGAAACAGAATTTATTCATCCCTTTCTCGACGGAAACGGCAGAATGGGGCGTTTGTGGTGCACTTTGTTGTTGTCGAGGATAAATAGCCTCTTTATGTACATACCCCTGGAGCTCTATTTGCTGGAATCCAGAAACGAATATTACAAAGCCCTGGCCATGAGCGACAGCAAAGGCGCTTCGACCGCTTTTGTTGAATACTTGCTTCAAAAGATTGAACAAGCCCTTAACGACTTTTTACTTGAAAGAAAAGTGCTATCAAAAAACAGCCATCTATATGAGGAAAATAAAAAAAATGAAGAATCACAAAAAGCGTGAATACTTCGAAATTTTAAATACTATTTCCAAGGGCAGGCACCGGACCAATATTTTAAAGAAACCGGAACAAAGTGCCCTGGCTTTTTTAGTAAAACACATACCAGCCTGGGTAACATCCGATATGCTGACTTTTTTTGGTTTCTGTGGCAGCCTGCTGACGGCCGCCTCCTTTGTGATGGCGGCCTATTGGGATCGCCTTTATTTGTTGCTGGGCGTGCTGGGCTTTATCATTAATTGGTTTGGCGATTCGCTGGACGGAAGACTGGCCTATTACCGCAACAAACCCCGCAAGTGGTACGGATTCAGCCTGGATATTACCGTGGATTGGTTTACCACTTTGTTGATTGGCGCGGGTTATGCCATTTACACAAGTGGTTTTGCCAAATTTTTCGGAGTTGCTTTTGTGGTGATGTACGGCTGGGCCATGATTACCACCCTGATGCGTTACAAAGTGACAGACCAATACGCCATTGATACCGGTATTTTGGGGCCAACCGAGGTACGGGTTGTCGTTTCGCTGATTTTGCTGGCAGAGATATTTATCAGAGATTCTATTATTTACACCGGAGCACTGGCCTGTGTCGTATTGTTGGTAGTGAACGTAATAGGTACCGTAGAATTGCTTATTTTGGCAGATAAACGCGACAAAGACGAAAAAGAATTAAAAAAGAATCAAGCCCCGGCTCCAAAACAAGAACTTAATTTATAGCTTTGTATTCAACAAAGAGTATTTGTGAAAACACATGTGGTAGATATCGGTGATTTAGAGCGGATGTCCCCTGTGTTCAGAGGTAAACAGGGAAATCTGCTGGCCGGGCGTATCATAAAGATGTTCGCGCTCGACAGGGTCAATGCTTTGTATCAGCGTTGTTGTGAGTACAAGGGAGCAGCCTTTGCCTCTGCTTTGTTACAAGATCTCGGGGTGCAATACCGCATAGGTAACTCAGAACGCCTGGAACAACTACCCGAAGGGGCTTTCATCACCATATCCAATCACCCTTACGGAGGCTTGGACGGCATTATGCTGATTGACCTGATGGCTCATATCCGGCAGGATTTTAAGCTGATGGTCAATAAGCTTTTATCTTTGATTGAGGCCATGGAGGTGAATTTTATTTCCGTCCGGCCTCAGGGTAACAAAAAACTGGTGCCAACTGCCAACCTGAATGGTATTCGCGAAACCCTGGGACACTTGCAAGAGGGTCATCCCATGGGTTTTTTCCCCTCGGGGGCAGTGTCTGATTTCCGTTTCAGCAGCCTGCGTGTGCAGGATCGCCCCTGGCAGGACAGTGTGGTCAAGCTCATTCAAAAAGCCAAAGTCCCCATACTGCCTATCCGTTTCTTTGACGGCAACTCTCCTTTCTTTTATTTTCTGGGCACCATCAACTGGCGGATCCGCCTGATTCGTATGCCCAGGGAAGTATTCAACAAAAGCACGCAGTTTCCCCGTTTGGGTGTTGGTAAATTAATCAGCGTCGAAGAACAGTCCCGGTACGGGAATACCGAAGATTTTGGCGCTTTGCTCCGCAAATCGGTTTACGATATGCCCAGGCCCATCCAATTTATACCCAGAGAGCATCTTTTTTCGGACAGACTGTTTGCTTAACTGAGCTTTGGTTGCAAGCAAATTGCAACTAAACCAATCAATTGTCTAACAAAGAAAACCATGAGAACCAAGATTTCATTGCTGGCCTGCCTGCTCTGCCTGGCTGCCTGTCAATATAATAATGATAGAGAACATGAGCAGGATCAAAACCAGGGCCTGCTTATAAAAGGGCAAATCCCTCAAAGAACCAAAGCCGGTTTAACCAGATCTGCCGACAATCTGAGTTTGGAAGACGCCGACAAAGTCCTGATGCTTAGTTATTGGGGAAATCAGTTCATCGATATCGACAGTGGCCGTTTTAGCATTTATCCCGAATGGGGCACTGCCATAGCTTTGCTTTTTTTGGATTCTGCCTACCGTTACATTGGCCATTTATCCACCCGGGGGCTAAATTTGTTGCCACTGGGTAATTTGAGTGAAGGCGAAAACACCCTTATTGATCTTTCTATGCTCCGGCTCGAAGGTCATACGGTCATTCCCGGTTACGACCCTTTTGGAAACGAAATTCTGCTTTCTGAAAAAGAGTTACAAGCCCTGCAATCCCTGGGAGAATATTATAACGCCATTGCATACAATATGGATGCCGACAGAGATGGTCAGCCCGATTGTTTAAGCGGTAAAGGTTTAATGATGAGCACAATAGTTGTATATCCCAGATGCGGAAGGTTCGGACACAACGATAGATTGCCGGAAGTTGAACCCGATAGTAGTTGTGTCAACTATACCTTACAAATATCTTCGGGCCCGGACTTACAATTCAGTGATAATAATATATCCTTTTACGGTCCGGAGGGAGAACCTTACGACGATATGCAGCTTAATTATATTATCGAAGAGGGTGAAACACTGTTCAATGCCTACATAAGCAGGCCTAATGGGCAGATCCGGGAAGGAGCTTGTTGTGGGGATCTTTTGCTGCCTTTCAAAAAAGGAGAGTATACGCTGAAGTTGGATGAACTCGAATACAAACTGATTTACGCCAACAATCAATATTATAGCGCTCTGGTGTTGGCAGTTCCCAGCATTATCACCAATGGCGATACCCTAAAGTCTATCAGGCTGGAATATCAACTAACAAACGGCACCAAAGTTGAGCCCTCGGCCATGTTGAATATTCTCTACGCTCAAATAACCGACAGCAGCGGAATGCACGACATTCCTCATGTTACTGGCTCCGACTGTTCCGACTGGCTGAGCATCCGGACAGGTTTTGATTCCATTGTTCCCGCTGGCAGCAATATTCTGCTCCGCGAAATTCAACATGTGAGTGTTTGGTACGACGATATTTTGGGCAACCATTATGCCTTGATTTTTCCCAATGCCTATTGAAGAAAATCTCCTGAGGAGTTTAGTTAAGCAAAAAAAGAGTGTCTCAAAACTTTTAGTTATGAGACACTCTTGCTTTAAATGAAACTCGGTACAGTTTTAGATTCAGTTTCTGATGAACTTAAATGTCTGAGTCTGTCCTTGATTCTCAATCCGTATCAGATAGATTCCCTTGTTCAGCGCTTGAATGTCGAGGGTTTCGTTGGCAGATCGAGTAGTTTTTGTACTCATCAACTGTCCGGTAATACCATAAATGCTGATTTGGGCTTTAGTCGGCAGGTTGTACAAAAAGAGCTGGCGGCCATTGTTTACACAAGTGATTTTTTCCGTTTCTGCTTTAACAGCCAGACCGGTACCGACCTGGTTGTAATAAGTCTGTGTTTCTGTATTCACTATGGTTTCAAAACTTATTTCGGCATAATCATCCGACATCAGGGGTATAATCATAAAGGTTTCCCCGTCTTCGGAAGCATAGGCCCGGGCTAAGCCCACAGAATATAGCTCTCCGTTGATGTTGGTAGCCGAGATCATGTTTTTGTCCATTATTTCGGGTACACCCAAGACCGACAGATCGCCGAACGCCTGAATATTAAGACCAATCATGTCTCCGTAGGATCTGAAAACCAGTTGATTATCTTCCTGAGTGATACTGATGGAGGCTCCGTTGTTCTGCGCGCTTCTCATAAGACTTTCCACTGGGAAAGTGTTGATGAGTTTGGCGGAATATTGTAGTATAAATGCCGCATCGTTGGCGGTAATGCCTTCTACCTCATCTACGTCTGCACGCAGCAATCTCCAGTTTTCCCAGGGAAGAGGATCCACAGCCGGCAAAGGATCAAGCCCTACGGAATGTTGCAGAACTATAGCTGCATCGTAAGCTTGTACCATATAATTGCCATCCACATCGCCGTAAATCAGTTCCATAATCTCAATGTCTCCGTTTTCGATGTCATAGATTGAATAAGTGTTAAAGAAGAAATCCGAAATAGAACAATAAGTATATCCGTAATTGACCGCCTTAAAGTCCAGCTTGACCAGAAGCCCCATTCCGCTCAGGGTATCCTGCTTCATCCAGCTGACGTGCAGTACTCCGGTGTCGTTGGCATTGACCAAAATGCTGCCACCTGCCGATATACTGTTTTCTATGTCGTAGCCCTGGTATTCCATGGCATTATTATCGTAGTATAAATCAAATTGATAGGCTATGATGCCCAGGGTCGGATCGAGCATGCTGGTGTGGAGCAGAACACTGAAAACTTCTGTATTATTAACCTGTCTGTCAGGATACCACAACTTGATTTGGGCGGTATCCCAGGCATTTTCAGGATCTCCGGGTTCGTACCAGGTAGTATCACCGGGCTCGTACCAGGTAGTGTCTCCGGGCTCGTACCAGGTAGTGTCCCCAGGTTCATGCCAGGTGGTGTCCCCGGGTTCATACCAAGAATTTCCGTTGACAATGCTTATATCATAAAAAAGTATACCTCCTCCGTTAGTAGTAAGCTCAACGCTTCCATCAGTTTCAACTGCAAAGATATTTGTGACGGTATCTAATGACACTTCTGCACCAGATATTCGTTTAGCATTATTGGCTGTGATACCTCTTTCGGTTGTACTATTACCTGTAATAGTAGTTACAATTAATGTGTCTCCAGCTTCACAATTTAATACATTGATTGATAAGTTACTTCCATTTAACATAAGTCTCGGAGGTTCATATCTATGGTCAATTCGTATTTTACTTGAAGACATTGGGCCAAAGATAAGACCTTTTGTTTCAGTGATTTCATGACCATTGGCCATCAGCGGGCCGGCTTCAAAATTGACGATGTTTTCGTAGCGGATTTCGGAAGCCACTGCCCAGTTACCCTGCTCGGCAGCATCGGCTGCCAATTGGTCGAGGGTAGTCTGACTCCAAATTCTAAAATTCCATATTTTTTTATGTGTGTTTTCAGGTTGACTCCAGGTAGTGTCTCCAGGCTCATACCAGGTAGTGTCTCCAGGCTCATACCAGGGAGTGTCTCCAGGCTCATACCAGGTAGTGTCTCCAGGCTCATACCAAGTAGTGTCTCCTGGCTTGTACCAGGTAGTATCACCGGGTTCATACCAGGTGGTATCATCATTCTTCATTTCGTTGATGAAATTCAACAATTCGTAATCGGCTTCTGTGGGCATACCCGAGTGAATGCTGAAAATGTTCAAGGCACCTTCGCTCCGAAGATAAAGTCCGGCAGTCCCGGTTGTTTCAACCAGATATGACTCAACGCTGGTTTCTTTGTATTCACCATAGGTGAACGGAATCAAATTTACGGCTACAGCATCACCACTGTTTTTCCAGTCAAGGTATTCCATCACCACAGTTAAAGTGTCGTACTGATTGCAGTTGTGAATATTTAGTACAACACCGCTTCCGTTTAGTCTCAGTCTGGAAGGGGCATAGGCTAAATCGATGAATACATGTTCAGAAATAACATCACTGTAAAGATAATCAAACGATAAGTCTTGTAGTTCAACAATGTCGTTGCCATTGGCTTTGGTCTGATCAAAGATCAATCCGTTGGCATTGTAATGACCTTTGAAAAGGGGTGGTAAATCCTCCTCAATCAAAAAATAAGGCGTCCAGTTCAGAGTATCCTCAGCTAAATCATTCCAGGTATCTCCGCTCCAATTCGTAAAGTCCCAGGCCCTTTGTGAAAAGCTCAGGCAGGACCAGAGAGACAGAATCATAATAAGTAGTTTTTTTTTCATACTTAGGGGGATAAAAGGGTTAATAATTGCTTTAAAATAAAGACAAAAGGGAAGGTTGTTAAGTAGTTAAAACAAAAAAGAAAAACCTCTCTTTTAAAATAGAACACAAACTTTTCGATGCAAATATATTTATTGATTTTATAAAACAAACTATTTTAAAAAAAAATCAGGGATTTTTCTACTACTATTTTCAACCATCTCTTAGATATAAAAAACCATCCTTTTACTGTTGTAATTGGAAGGCTTTTATGGAGGGACTCATCTCTTAGTGAAAAGAGTATGATTCAAATCATTTTTTACTTTTAGGGTCTTGTATCAAGAAACGAATCAATTGGTTGGTTTCAAAAATTTCTTTACCAAAATGGCACCATTGTCGTAGGTGGTTTTCTGGATATAGGCCCCTTGTTTCAGGTTTTCGAAATCTCTGCCGGCCATTCTGCCACTTAGGTCATAATAAGCTGTTTCTATGATTCTGGCCGTAATTGTGTTGGTGTTTAATGCCATCATTTCACCAACAACTGCTACATCGCGTATATGAACGCCCCCTCCGTTGGTGGTGAAGGTTACTGTTCCGTCGGCTACTACGTTAAATACATTCACTAAAACTTCCAGCGATACGTCGGGAGACGAAGTTCTGGTAGCGTTGGTGGCCGTGATGCCTCGTTCTTGTTCGGTATTCGCTGTAAGTGTTGTTACAGTGATCACATTGCCGGCTTTGCAGCCCAAAACATCAAACGATAAATTACTTCCGTTCAGCATCAGCCTGGGTGGTTCAGTGCCATGGTCTATGCGGACTTTGCCAGAATTCAGCGTTCCAAATGTGAGCCCTCTGGTTTCAGCAATTTCCTGACCATTAGCCATTAGTATACCGGCTTCAAAATCAACGTTGTTTTCGTAACGGGTATCAGAAGCTACTGCCCAGTTTCCCGGTCCGGCAGCATCGGCTGCCAGTTGGTCCAGAGTGGCCTGGCTCCAGACTTTGAAGTCCCAGGTTTTGTCTGCATAACACAGACCCAGCGTAAAGATTGCGCAAAAAATAAAGAGTAGTGTTTTTCTCATGGTGTGTAGATTAGGTTAAACAATAACTTATTAAAAAAGCATAAGAATTGCCGCAAAGATATAAATAAATTAATAATTTCAAGTCCTTAAGCGGGTAGAGGTGTTAAAAATGATTAAATCTTTATGGTCTAGTAATATGATTTTTGGTAGTGTTTCAATTAGTGTGTCTGACTGTCTTTTTCGGTTAGTCAGTTGAGCACAAACGACAAGCGTTCTTTGATGTTTTGAAAACTGAGATAGGCATCAAAAGGAATCCACTGGTACTTGATTCTTTTCCATTTTTACTGAGGTGATTTCGAAGGTCCAAAAACCGGCCCAACTCCGTAGTTGTTTTGCATTTCCGGTTGTTACTCAATAAGCTTCCATTCCGTATTGTTATTATCAACAAAAGCAATCAGTCCTTTTTCGCTGGTAAAATACACTTTGCTAATGATTATATTGTTTGTATTTTCAAGCATACCAACATTAGAAAGAACGACTCCGTTGAGTTCATAATTAATAATTGTAAGGTCATCAAGTAGTTGATTGTTCGACAAATCGTAACGAAATTCAAATAAGTCCTCGATTTCGCTGGTTTGAAATCTGTACGATACATCAATGAGGTCATCTGAGTAGTAACAGCTTCCAATTATGTTATAACCATTCTTATTAATATCTGATACGAAGCCAGCACTTGCACCGCATACACAATCTAAATTTTTATTAAATGAATATCTTTCCGATTTATGATTATTTATAACAATATGAGAAAGCGTGTCATTAAAAGATTTATACCTCAATGTATCAGTTTTTTTATAATCAACCCAAGTCATTAACTCTTCGGGAAATGCAGGGCATTCAACTTTGCCGCAAGAACAAAAAAAGAGGATGCAGGCAATCAAAATAAAGAGTGTTCTCATAATCAATCAATTTTTAAAATCTTAGCGGTAAATTAACGAAATATTGGGTGCCTATGCTCCGAAATATTCAGTAGTAAGGGAAATAGTTAAAGTATACACCAAGCTACCATATTCACAAAAGAGCCTGTAAGTATTAAATAAAACAAATCAACTATGTTAAAAAAACACAACAAACAAAAACCCTTTGAATAAACAAAAAGCAAAACAGTCCACAGTCTAATTGGGTGCCCGAAAATAATGCTACCTTTGTTTATCAAACAGGTGGTATGGGTTCCATTTCGAAACTTACAGTATATAGTCCTCAGGAGCAGGGGCTTGAATTGCCTTTGGCGGAGGCTGTCAGGGCGGGCTTTCCCTCGCCGGCCGAGGATTTTCCCGATCAAAGCCTCAATATTACGGCGGAATTGGTCAAGAATCCGGCCTCTACTTTTTACGCCCGAGTTTCGGGCAACAGTATGACCGGCGAAGGTATTGACGATGGCGACCTGCTGGTGGTGGACAAGTCGGTGGAGCCTTATCAGGGTTGCATAGCCATTTGTTTTATCGACGGTGAATTTACCCTGAAAAAGGTCGAAATTCATTCCGACCACGTGTTGCTGGTGCCGGCTAATAAAAAATTTACTCCCATCAAAGTCACCGAAGACAATACTTTTTTGATTTGGGGGATAGTCCGCTATGTGATAAAAAAACGCTGAGATGTTTGCCCTGGCCGATTGCAACAACTTTTTCGTGAGTTGTGAGCGGGTGTTCAATCCCGGTTTGAACGGCCGCCCGGTGGTTGTTTTGTCCAACAACGACGGTTGCATCGTTTCGCGCAGTAACGAGGCCAAAAAGCTGGGGATAAAAATGGGTGTTCCCCTTTTTCAGGTCAGGGAGTTGGTACAGAAGCATGAGATAGTTGTTTTTTCGTCCAACTACGTCCTTTACGGCGATATGTCCAGGAGGGTGCAAGAGACCCTGCGTACTTTTGTGCCGGCCATCGAAATTTATTCCATAGACGAAGCCTTTCTCGACCTGAGAGGTATGGAGCATTTCGACCTGGATGCCCTGGCCAAAAAAATTTCCCTAACCTGCCTGCGTCATACCGGTATTCCGGTTTCGGTAGGGGTGGCTCCCACCAAAACCCTGGCCAAAGTTGCCTCCAAACTCTGCAAGCAATACCCGAAACTCAGGGGAGGTTGCTATTTGTATAAGCCGGCCGATATCGAGAAAGTGCTTAAAACCTATCCCATAGGCGATGTCTGGGGTATTGGCCGGCAGTATACAAAAAAACTCCGGGCTCTGGGAGTCGGTACGGCTTACGAGTTTACGCAACTTTCTGCTCCGAGGGTGCAAAAGATGATGGGGATAACAGGTCTCAGAACCTGGAAAGAGCTCCGGGCCGAAGCCTGTATTGAATTTATGCAGGCCAATCCTCCCAAACAACAAATCTGTGTTTCGCGCAGTTTCTCTAAAGAAATTACCGATTGTAAAGAACTGGGCATGCAGGTATCGATGTTTTGCGCCATGGCCTGCGAAAAATTGCGCAAACAAAACAGCCATTGTCACCAGGCCCTGGTTTTTATTTTGACCAATCCCCACAAAGAAGACTGCCCCCGGCATTTCGAAAGCACGCTGATCAGCTTTCAGGTGCCCACTTCCAGCACCCTCGAAATCAACCGGGCGATCCTGCAGGCCCTGCAGCGCATCTTTAAGCCCTTCTGCGCCTACAAAAAAGCGGGCGTCGTTTTGATGGAAATGGTGCCGGACAGCGCTGTACAGGGTTCCTTGTTTGACGAATTGGACAGGGAAAAGCACCGGCGTTTGATGAAAGCGGTGGACAAGATCAACCAAAAAAACGGGTACAGCAGCGTAGCCGTGGCTACCCAAAGCCTGGAGGGGATCAAAATGAACCGCCGGTATCTGTCGCCTCAGTACACTACCAAATGGAGCGACATTATCAAAGTAAAGGTGTAAAAGTCCTGTCTTGACTATTCGTTCCGACGTCTTGGCTATTCGTTGCGGAGGTCGCGAATCAGGTCTTTTTTCAGGCTCAGGGAGGTAGCCAGATAAATCCAAACAAAACCGTTCAGTAAAAACAACAGCTCTAAGGCAAACACGTATCCCTTGTCTTCGCTCACACCGGTAGTATAAATCCGGTCATTGGCAATGGTAACAGAAGTAAAGCCGAGGCCCAGGCCGTCGTAATGCCAGAGCAATTGCGGACCTTCGGCCGGCCATTCTTTCAGTAAACCTGTTTCGTGATAGATGCCACTTCTTTCTACTCCCCGCCATTGAAAAAGGTCTTGGCTAAGCTGGTGGCAATATACATGCACAGGCCGATCGCGGCAACGAAAATTTGTTTTGTTGTCATAGTGCTGATTTCTTAAAAACTTAATTGATAAAGAATTCCAACAAAAATAGAAGAAATCCCCAGAAACTCAAACAAGCCGAAGCCGCCTAAAGAGTTAAAGCCTGAATAAGTCCTGTAAAAAGATAAAAAGCCTTGGGCAATTTTTAAGGAGTGCAGGTTTCGACATCTCAGAGGCATTCGCTGCCTGTGTATGGTTGGATGGACAAGAAAGAATGCTGTTCGACTCTAAGGTTGTCTGATAAACTTCCAATCCTTCTTTCCGGCGGCAGTTCTTAGTTGCAATATATACAGGCCGGGTTTTAATGCATGAACGGGTAGTCGATAGTTACCGCTTTGGACGGCCTGATCAGAGTAGACCACCTGTCCGGTCAGGTTGATTACGCTGATATTAGCGTTAACATCCGGCACTGTCAGGTTGATAAAGTCTGAGCAGGGATTGGGGTAGGGCAGGGCGGCGTGATCTAATTCGGGAATAGCTTTCAACCCTGTTTCTTTGCTAATTTTGAACAGCCCCGGGTTCACTATACTGGTAGTTTTGTCTTCGTAGATAGCAATAACTTTAATAAGAGTGGTAGAATCCACTTTAATGGGCTCGAGATACAGCAATGAGGAGCTGTCGGGAGTACCGCCGCCCAGGCTGTAGTATACTTTAGAATTTGCGGGAATGCTCAATTCTACGTAAAGCCTGTTGTTGTAAGCACCCGGGCAGGTGATGAACTCAGGAAAAGGAATTTCCTGCCTGTTGCTCGAAAACACATTGTACTGGATGTACAGTCCGCCACTGTCGTCGATATGCTTATAAAATTCTGTACCGGTCAGCAAAGCGGAGCCTCTTTGGGCAAAAGTCAAAGCGGTGAACCAGGGTCCAAGGTTCAGAGTTTCCCAGTAGGCTCCTCTGTCCGGGCTGTACAACCCCCCTCCGCCATCTGTCCCCAGCCAGATTCTGTTTTCGTCACAAAAAACAGCATGCCCGCCAACGTTTCCTTCATTGGGAGAGAGTCTTTCCCAGCTGGAACCACTGTTGAAAGATTGGTATAAAGCCCCTAATTGATCATAATCACTACCGCTAATATGGGTGGCAGCGTAGATAACGGCATCCTGAGCGGCTAAGTCTCTGGCAACGTTGAAAAAACATTGTTCCCAATGAGCAGAGTCCGTTGGACTGACGTAAATACCCGAATTGGTGGCCAGGTAGAAGCGTTCCCGGTGGCAGAGTAACTGATTGGGTGTTCTCTCAGGTAAATTTCGATTAAAAGCGGTCCATTGTATGCTGTCTTTGTCGGAAATAAAAACCCCTGCATTTGTTCCTATAGCTAAGCTGTTGATATCCGGGCAACAGATAGCTGTAACGTTAGGGGGATGGGGTAATCCTGTATTGATCGCCCTGAAGGAATGGTCCGCATTGTCGGAGCAATAGATTCCATTGTTGGTTCCTGCATAGATGCGCCCCTTTGCGTCGACCAGTACTCTATATACGTGCACCCAGGGTTGATTTACGTCCAGGTTTAACAGAGTCCAATCAAGACCATCGTTTTCGCTCAGGTACAATAGGTTGTCGGCCACTGCATAGATGTTTCCGTTTTGGCTGTTGCAGGCCACCGAAGAAACGGTTTTATCTTCCAAACCGATTTTAATCCATAGAGCGCTATGGCTCACGTTTGCGTAAAAAAGCAAGCTGATAATTGCTAAGACAATTTTTTTCATAGGAACGGAAATTAAGACAGACTCTTTGCCCGGTGTTTTTCTAATTGATTAGCGCAAAATTAATAAGATAATTGAATTAAAAATCATTATTTGGAAAAAAAATATAAATGAGAAAATATGCGTAATTTTGCGCGTAAATCTTAGCCTGCCATGAGAATAAACTTTTTTCCCCTGATTGCTTTATTGCTGCTTTGCGTGCTGCCTGTCCGGGCCGACCTGGTTGTTCAGGCAGAGGACGGCGTTTATGTAGGCAAAGTCGATACCCAACATGCCGGTTATACCGGTAGGGGTTTTGTGGATTTTACCAATGCCACCGGCAGCAGTTTGCTGCTCGAATTCAGTCTGGCCGAGGCCATGCCCGAGGCGACGGTGCTGGTGAGGTGGGCAAACGGCAAGAGCGACGACCGTTCCATGAGTTTCAGGGTAAACGATGAATTGCAAATAGAAAGTCAGGCTTTTGGCAGTTCGGGCTCTTTTACGACCTGGGTAGAAACGGCGGTAACGCTGAATTTACGCAAAGGCACCAACCGGCTTTTGATGACGGCTCTTACTTCGAACGGCGGACCGAACATGGACAAAATCACTATAGTCGGCGGCGAAGAAGGCCTCAGGGAATACGCACTGAACCTCGAGATTCAAGGTAAAGGCCGGGTGCTGAAAACGCCCGATGCTCCTTTTTACCCGCAGGGTAGCACCGTGGAACTGCATGCTTTTCCCGATACGGCCTTCGATGCGAGCTTTGTGGGCTGGAGCGGCGACCTGAGCGGAAGCGATTCGATCAAATTGCTTTACATGGACTCCGAAAAAACCGTCACAGCTACTTTTAAATCGAACCGTCACAGCGTTTTTTATTGTGCGCCCGCCGAAAAAGGAGGCAACGACGACAACGACGGCAGCATCGAATCGCCCTTTTTCAATATCAGTAAAGCTCTCAGTCTGATGGAGCCCGGCGACACGCTCTTTTTGCGGGGCGGCATTTACCGCTACACCGCCACCATCGTACTCGACCAAAAGGGTTCGGAGCAGGAACGCATTTGTATTTTCAATTACCCCGGCGAAAACCCCGTCCTGAATTTCTACGACATTTTTTCTTCTTATACGAATTTGAATTCGTCGGCCCGGGGGTCGGCCCGGGGCTTTAAAATTACAGGAGATTATTATTACCTCAAAGGCCTCGAAATCTGTCAGGCCCCCGATAACGGCATTAAAATCGAAGGCAGCCACAATATTTGCGAGTTACTCGTTCTCCACCACAACGGCGACTCAGGCATACAAATCGGCCTGGCCAAGAACGACCCCGATGCTCCCGACCGGGTGGCCAACAACCTGATCAAAAATTGCGATTCTTACCGCAACCTCGACTGGGGGACAAGTTACGAAAACGCCGACGGCTTTGCCTGCAAGCTTTCGCCCGGAGCCAACAACCGCTTTACGGGTTGCAGGGCCTGGCAAAACGCCGACGACGGCTGGGACTTTTACATGACCCGTTACCCCATTTATGTGGATAGTTGCTGGACTTTCGGCAACGGTAATTCCGAGTTAGCCAGCAAAGACGACCCGGATTGGGAGTTTGGGCAAAAGAACAGCATCCCCACTTCGTGGTCGGGCGATGGAAACGGCTTTAAGCTGGGCGGCGACGGTTGGGCAGCCAAACACGAGATCCGCCATTGCATCGCCTTCGACGGCTACCAGACCGGAGTCGGTTTTAACGAGAACAACAACGCCGACAGCTTATTCCTTTTCAACTGCGTCTCGTGGCAGGGCATCAAAAACTACCGCCTAAGGGCCTATCCATGCGATGTCCGCAACTGTATCAGCTTCGATGCCAAAACAAGCGGCCAGAGTCAACTCTATAATTTAGCCGAAGGTACGGTGAGTAAAAACAACTCCTGGGATCAGATCGACGGCGAGGTGTTGGTGCCGTACAAGACCGCCACAAACGAGATTTTTGATCAGAAATCCATATACGACGAATTTGTCAGCACTTCCAAGGAAGATTTTCTGGCTCCCCGTCAGGCCGACGGCAGCCTGCCCGATAACGGCTTCGGCCGCCTCAAAGCCAATTCTATCTTTATCGACCGGGGCAGCAACATAGTGCGGGGCGTTGATCCTGTCAGTTTCCGCCCCATAGATATTGAGTTGAACAATTATTTTGGCGCAGCCGTCGATCTGGGAGCTTACGAATACGTGCAGCCCGACGGCCTCCCAAAAATCAAGTCCCTCAGCCCCCGGTTGAAAGTTTCGCCCAATCCCTGCCTGCAAGATTGCATCGTCGAAATGGAATTTACCGAAAAGGGCAGTGCCGAGCTGCAAGTATTCGACCTGGCCGGCAAGATGCTCCACGTCCAAAAATTAAGCGGAGTAATGGCCGGCGAAAAACGCCGTCTCCAACTGAATCTCCCTCTGCCCGAGGGTGTCTATCAGTTGGTTTTACTCAATGAGAAAACGCGGGAAACCTTAAAACTGATAAAATTGAGATGAAAAAATACTTGTGTTTAATAGCGGCCCTTCTCTTTATAGAGATTTCTTACGGACAAGAGGATTCTGTTCCGGAGCGGAGTAGAAACGTATTGGCCTTTGGATATCAGATAGGAGGATACACTCTTATCGGGGTTAATTATGAGATCAGGGTTCACGATTATTTTGGAATTCATTTTGGGATGGGGTATTCCGGATATACAGCCGGGCTAAAAATACATACCAATGAGAAGAAGAACAGTCCTTTTTTCAATATTAGCTATAAAGACGGCGGTTTCGGTTTACTTAAAGCTTTCGGTACGGAATTCGGCGGAAGATTGGTTTTTAATAAGAAAAGTGAATTTGGTCTTCATTTTCAAATAGGATTGGCTAAAATACTGGAAATAGAAGAAAACTTCGAAGAGTTATTATTCAACAACAAAAAAGCGCCACCCTATATGTTGTCGTTGGGCATTGGGTTTAGCTGGTGATTTTTGATCGCTGCCATGCATTGCCTTACTTAAATCTAATCTGTTATGTTACGAAAAACTATTTTGGGCTTTGTTTTACTTTTAGTAGGCCTGCCGGGTTACGGACAAGAGCCGTATTCCATCGATGTTTCGGGAGTAAAAACCGGGGTAATCCGTCATCACCTCGATTTGGGCGGTTCCAATGCAGAGGGCGACTCCATTGCTGTCAATAGTTTTTATATTGAGCGCCGGGGAGAGCCTTATATTCCGGTGATCGGGGAGTTTCATTATGCCCGTTTTCCCCGTCAGTACTGGGACGAGGAGATCAAAAAAATCAAGGCCGGAGGGGTCAGCGTGGTGGCCACCTATGTCTTTTGGATTTTGCACGAGTTTAAAGAGGGCGAGTTCGATTGGAGCGGCGACCTGGATCTTCGTTATTTTGCGGAATTATGCGGGCAGAACGGGCTGGATATGATTGTGCGTATCGGCCCTTTTGCTCACGGCGAAATGCGCAACGGCGGTTTACCCGATTGGCTTTACGGCCGTCCCATAGAGGTGCGCAGCAACGATCCCGCTTACCT
>Ga0255343_1001311_pt1 | contig 33836 bp, 27 predicted proteins | sample wastewater_treat_4_FD_192413 | JGI IMG/M metagenome (GOLD analysis project Ga0255343, IMG submission 192413) | Wastewater microbial communities from Lulu Island WWTP, Vancouver, Canada - plant16 | ecosystem: Engineered > WWTP > Wastewater > Unclassified | place: Canada: Vancouver, British... | reverse complement strand
TCTTTACTGGTCATCGTTTGCTCTCCTTTTGGTTAGGCTCATAGGCCGTTTTTTTGTGTTCACCAAGAGTGAACCAAACGATGACCCCGTTTGTCCAAATAATTTACAGAAACTATGGTACGTTATCTTGTCAACTTTTTAAATCGTCCCTAATAGCCGGATAAGGAGGCTGTAGATCGTTTGGGCGGGAGGCTTGGGTACGTTTTTGAATTATCTCAGTCCGCATCAGGAAGATTGTCCTTTGCAGGTAAGAGAGCATCGTTTTGAGTGCGTGCCCGCCCCAGAAATCAGGGAGAACAGTCCTCTTCACCGAAACAACGATATTGAAAGCGCGTGTCACAACGCACAAGTAAATGGCATTGAGAAAGAAACTAGCCGACCGATGCATGGTTCGCCCAAGGCGCTGAGAAAAGCAGGCCCTTCAACGAGGCGCATCTGGAAAGAGTGTCCCGCATAAACCCCGCCACTGGAGCCCCATCCTTCGCCGATTTCACACGAATTGATTTTTGTCATATCATCTCTTCACATTGTTGACATTTTAGGATTTTCTTTGTGCATACCATTTAGGCCCACACCTTATCGATAAGGCTTACTGACGAGGTGTTTCTTTTGTTCGCCTTCGTTCGCCTTCGCCCGTGATGCTTATTTTTGGGGATACTGCTGTTCTTTGATTATTCCGGATTTTTAAAGATACAATAGCTTTATGAAATGTCCAGCCTGTTTCGAAATATTGCTGACCCTCGAATATCAGGATGTCGAGGTGGATTATTGCGCCGCCTGTCAGGGTGTCTGGCTCGATGCGGGGGAACTTGAGCTGCTTCTCGGCGAGGCACGGCTGTCGGAAGCGTTTCTGACAGCAGGCAGCAAAGCAGTGGCAGCCGGTGAAAAGAAACGGCTGTGCCCTCTGTGCGATCATGCCATGGACAAAGAAGTGACGGGAGGCGCGAAACCGGTTGTTTATGACCGCTGTCCAAAAGGGCATGGGCTTTGGTTTGATCACGGAGAATTGCTTGCTGTTATTCAGTCGGACTGCACAGAAGGGGACGTGCGCACTGTTTCTCTGTGGCTGCAGGAGATGTTTCCGCCTTCCACGGAGCAGTATGGCGTTGAAAATCAACCGGATAAAGGAGTTTCATCATGACAGGTACGATTATCCTGATTGCCGCAGGGGCAGTGCTGCTTATTTTTGTATGGTGGATGATCGCCATTTTTAACGGACTTGTGCGACTTCGCAATGCTGTTAAAAATGCCTGGGCGCAGATAGATGTACAGCTGAAGCGGCGGCACGACCTGATTCCCAATCTGGTTGAAACGGCGAAGGGGTATATGAAGCATGAACGGGAAACGCTGGAAAGCGTAATAAAAGCACGGAACCAGGCGGCGGAAGCATCGAAAAATTCGGCGGGTGCATCGGCTCAAGGCGCCCTTGAAAGCGGATTGAGCGGCGCCCTTCGCAATTTTATGGTGGTGGTCGAGCGCTATCCGGATCTGAAAGCGGACACCTTGTTCAGCAATCTGCAGGAAGAGCTCGCCTCCACAGAAAACCGCATCAGTTTTGCCCGCCAGGCGTACAACGATGCCGTCATGATGATGAACAATAAAGTGGAAATGTTTCCGGGCAATATTGTGGCAGGCATGTTCAATTTCAGCAAGGAGAGTTTCTTCGAAATTGAGGTTGAAGCCGAACGTGCTGTTCCTGAAGTATCGTTTTCCTGAGCGTAGTTTCTTTGTCCCCGGCGTAACGGGCGACAATCGGCAAAGGGGCGGTTCATGTTTGAATTGATTCAGGCGAATCAGCGCCGTTCCAGATGGCTCCTCGCAGGCATGTTTCTTGTGCTGCTGGGCGTGGGGTTTACCATCGGCGCGCTTATGCTGCCCACTCCCGAACAGGCGCTTGCCGGTGGTATCATCGGCATGGGCGTTGCCTTTATGATTTGGGCACTGCAGGCACTGATCGCCTGGTCTTCAGGCGACCGGCTCCTCATGGCAGTCGCAGGTGCCCGACAGATTCAAAAGGCAGATCACCCGCAGCTTTTTAATGTAGTAGAAGAGATGACTCTTGCCGCCCGGCTTCCTGCTGTACCGCAGGTCTATATTATCGAAGACATGTCGCTGAATGCCTTTGCAACAGGCAGAAAACCGGAGAAGGCAGCTGTTGCTGTGACGGCGGGGCTGCTGTCCAAACTGAATCGGGATCAGCTGCAGGGTGTGATTGCCCATGAGATAGCCCATATCGCCAATCGGGACACCGAGTTCATGACCTTTGCAGGCATTATGCTGGGCTCCATTATTCTGATCACAGAACTGTTTCATCGTTCCATCTGGTATGCGACCCGGACCACGGGAAGCATGCGCCGCTACAGTTCCAACCGTTCAGGAAAAGACGGAAATGCAGCCCTTCTTGTCCTGCTGGTTATTTCGATGGTGCTCGCCGTTCTGGCTCCCCTGCTCGCACAGATTCTGTATTTCGCCTGCTCCCGGCGCCGTGAATATCTGGCAGATGCGGGCGGCGCCGTATTCACACGCTATCCGGAAGGGCTGGCAAGCGCACTGGAAGTGATCGCCGGAAATCCCGGTGACAAAGAGACAACGAGCCGTGCCATGGCGCCTATGTATATCATCAATCCGCTGCAGAGCGCCCGTTCTTTTAACAGCCTCTTCAGCACGCACCCGCCGGTGGATGAGCGTATCCGCATCTTGCGGAACATGAGCGGCGGAACAGCATACAGGGATTATGCGGCTGCCTGGGAAAAAGTCAGCGGAAGCAAAGCCGTTGATATGCCCGCTTCCGCCATGGCCTTTACGGCAGCACAATCTGCCGTTCCGGCAGCTCAGGACAGTGCGGCAGCTGCGGCTTCTTCCGTTCCGGCGGATCAGGATGCCCGGCAGCGCCATCGGGAAACGGCTGAAATGCTTCGCCGCATGCATCATTACCGCCTGATCACCTGCTCCTGCGGTCTGAAAGCCAAAATTCCGCCCCAGTATCCTCATGCCGCAGTGAAATGTCCCCGCTGCGGAAAAATGCACAGAATTGCGTGATCGGTTTCTTATTAAAAAAAAGTACAGGTGTGACCCATGCCCGGATTAACTCATCGTGTATTGGTGGATTCCGTCCTTATCGGAGGCGGTGCGCCGGTTGTCGTGCAGGCAATGACCAATACAAACACGGAAGATGCGCTTTCCACTGCTGAGCAGTGTGCGGCTCTGGCTGCGGCCGGTGCGGAATTGGTGCGTATTACAGTGAACACGCCCCGAGCCGCCGGGGCAGTTCCGGAAATAGTGCTGCGCCTGAGAGATGCGGGATATCCCGTGCCCCTGATCGGCGATTTCCATTACAACGGGCACAAACTGCTGCAGAAGCATCCGCAGTGTGCCGAGGCACTGGCAAAATACCGGATCAACCCGGGTAATGTCGGTCAGGGTGATGCCCGGGCGATCCATTTTTCTGAAATTTGCGCCATTGCCCGGGATCTGAAAAAGCCGGTTCGTATAGGCGTAAATGCCGGATCGCTGGATCAGGCATTGCTGGAAAAACTGCAGCGGGAAAACCTGAAACAGCCGCACCCCGACGCTGCGCAGGAAGTATTTAACCGGTGCATGGTGCTGTCAACACTGCAGTCCGCCGAGCAGGCACTTGAAGCGGGGCTTTCGGAAAACCAGATTATTCTTTCCTGTAAAAGCAGCCAGCCCGTCGATCTTATCACGGTCTACCGGAGTCTTGCAGAAAAAACACGACAGCCTCTGCATCTCGGATTGACCGAAGCCGGGCTGGGCGCAAAGGGGCTGATCTGGAGTGCCGCCGCCATGGGGATTCTCCTGGAAGCCGGTATAGGCGATACCATCCGTGTTTCTCTTACGCCTGAGCCGGGAGGCGACCGATGCGGCGAAGTCTATGCTGCCCAGGAACTGCTGCAGGCACTTGGCCTGCGCCAGTTTTCGCCTTCCGTCACTGCCTGCCCCGGATGCGGGCGCACCTCGGGCGATGCTTTTCAGCGTCTGGCGGCGGACACACAGGCATATATCCGGATGCGCCTGCCCCTGTGGCGGGAACAGTATCCGGGCGTGGAAACACTGAAGGTGGCGGTCATGGGGTGTGTCGTCAACGGCCCGGGAGAAAGCCGTGCCGCCCACATCGGGATTTCCCTTCCTGGCAGCAACGAAGCGCCTTTATGCCCCGTCTATATGGACGGTGAAAAGCAGTGCAGTCTTCAGGGAAGCATGGAGGAAATTACCCGGTCGTTTCTCGGTCTGCTGGAAGACTATGTGATACGGCGTTTCGGCACGCCGGAAAGCGCTGACTGAACGTCGCATCTGTCCGGCTTATGCCTTATGCCTCCTCAGGAGGAACAGAGGCCCCGCTTTCATCAGCCTTTTCATGCGCTTCCTCTTTGTGCCTCTCACCTAAAAAAGTCTGCCTGAAAAGAGCACGTTCCTGTTTTTTGTAGACAAGCCGTGTAAAATGAATATCCAGAAAAGCGATATAGACCACTGCCCCCAGCAGGCAGAGCAGGCTGCCCCAGAAAATCATGATGAACCGATAATCGGCGTCTCCCCGGAGCAGGGGATCACTGAAGAGTACGAGGACAAAGGCGCCTGCCAGACAAAGGAGGCCTGTCAGACGCCATAATGTTCTTGCCTTCATGCTGTACCTTTCTGCAGACTCAGGGAAGGGCTACACGCTCTTCATAACGTTCTCCCGATGGCGTAGTTACGGTGCGCACTGTAAAACGCTGTGCTGTGCCGGGAGCCGGAGCAGTTGATCGCACTGCCGGAGCTGCTGCCGCACCTGGTGCGGGAAGGGTCGCGATGGGGTGGGTGTCAACCAGCGGCACGGCACGGGGAATCGGCGCCTGTACTGCCGGTACGGCGACGCGCCTCACAGGCACTGCCACTGCAGTACGGACGGGGACTCCGGCGGGACGATACCAGGTCACCGGTCGGGCGCTATGGTATACGACCGGGCGCAGAGGCGGTCTTATGTGATAGTACGGGCGGGGTGCATAGTAGGCATGATGCCGCACGGGCATAATATACGGGTATGGCGCTGTGCTTCTGTAGTAGTGGGGGCGGCTGGCACTGCCAATGGCGGCACCCGCCAACGCGCCGATGCCCGCTCCGATAAGCGCACCTTCACCTGTCCGGCCCGAGTAGCTTCCGATAAGAGCACCGGTTCCTGTTCCGAAAGCGCCGCCGATGAGCGCACCTTCCGCCACATACTGTGCAAAGCCTGCAGGCACAGGAACCAGAAGGATGAGGAGAAGACAGAAGATTGTTTTTTTGAGTTTCATGGCAGATCTCCTTTCTACGCACGTCAGGCATCGTTTGTTCTGATAAAATAGACGCTTTCAGGAGAAAAAATATTCATTCGTCATGATGCCTCTTTCGCTTCCGTCCTTTTTTGCAGGCTTTTCGCCTGAACCTGTGTCACTTCAGTACAATACCAGTCTATGGATACAACATGTCTAAAAGCTACGGTCCGCTATCAGGGCACCCGCTTTTGCGGATGGCAGCGTCAGGATAACGGCAGGACGGTACAGGGCGAAATTGAAACGGCACTGTCCCGGATCGCCGACCGACCGATTGCAGTGCAGGGCGCCGGCAGAACAGATGCAGGCGTTCATGCGCTGGGGCAGGTTTTTTCATGCCTGTGGCAGGGCAGCCCTCCGCAGCGGCTGGCACACGGGTTGTGCAAAATGCTTGCCCCGGAAATCCGCATCGAATCGCTTGAGCCGGTGCGGGATGATTTCAATGCGCGTTTTGATGCGAAAGGGAAACGCTACGTCTATTCCTTCTCATTAAACCGCCATGCCGATCCGCTGCAGTCGCTTTTTGTCTGGCACGTTCCCTACCCGGTCGATCTGGACCTTGTCCGGCAGGGTCTGTCAATCATTACAGGCCGCCACGATTTCGCCGGATTTCAGAGTCAGGGTTCGCAAAGCAGAACCACCGTGCGAACCCTCGTCTCGGCGCGTCTGTATCCTGGCGCCTGGTGCGGCCCTGCAGATGCGAAAAACACCTGGACGCTGGAGTTTATTGGCGACGGATTCCTGTACAAGATGGTCAGAAATCTGTGCGGCACGCTGATCGGAGTGGGGCGAGGCAGGTTTCCTCTGTCTTTCATTGAAGACAGCCTTTCCCGGGGTGCGCCTTTTCTCGGACACTGTGCGCCTCCCCATGGGCTGGCGCTGGCAGAGGTGTATTACGAGGATCTCCCGGGAAATACTCACTGATCAGGGCTTGTTTTTTAAACAATACATTCATCATAATTCCGGGGGCGGCAATCTTCACCGACCGGTGCACATTAAGGAGCTTCCATGGCAGATACAGCCAGACAGCAGATGATGGCATGGGCATACGACCTTTTCCAGCGTATGTACAGCGAGGCACCGTACCGCCTGTCTCCGTCCGGGAAAGCGCTTCCCGCCTGGCATTATTTTATTGAAGTGACCCGGCGCTGCAACCTGCGCTGCAGGATGTGCCAATATCTGTCCTATCTGGAAAATGTGCCCGTTGCCGAACAGAAAAAAGGCGAATTGTCTCTGGACGAGTGGAAAAATGTAGTCGACCAGACCAACCGGCTGGGGCTCATCACCTTCACCGGAGGGGAACCTCTGGTGCGTTCGGATTTTTTTGATCTGCTCGCCTATGCATCAGTCAGAAGGCGGACGCATTTTATCAGCAATGCCACCATGCTGAAAGAGGCAGCGGTTCACTCCTGTGTGGAACTTGCGCCTGCCCGGCTCGGCGGAAAAGGATTGAATGCCCTCGGCGTGTCTCTGGAGGCGCCGGACGAATTGCATGATGAAATCCGGCATCAGAAAGGTGCCTTCGAAAAATCCACCGATGGCGTAAGGCTGCTGACTGAAGCGCGGAAAAAAGCGGGCAAGACCTGCCCGCTGATCCATATTACAACGGTGATTCAGCAGGCAAATGTACATGTGCTGGCGGAGATGCCCGCACTGGCGGCGTCGCTCGGAGCCGATTCACTCAATCTGGTAACCGAAACACGGCTCCACGATCTCCCCGGTCTCGGGGAGGAACCGCCCGGAAAGTGGCGCGCATCCGATTTGGAATGGCCCCGTGTTGACCGGACCGCTCTGGAAAAAGCCCTGGCGGAAACGGGTGAAGCGGCGCGGCGTCACAACATTGAATTGCGTCTGCCCCGCATGCCCCGGGAGGAACTGCTGAAGTATTATGACGGCGGAATCGATGCGCGGCAGTATACCTGCCGCAGCCCCTGGAACACACTCATTATCGGGCGGACAGGAGATGTCTTCCCCTGCTGGCTTCAGAAAATCGGCAATGTGCGGGAAGAAAAACTGGCGACTATGTGGAATTCCGCACAGACCCGGGCTTTCCGGCGCGCATGCAGAAACTGTTTGTTTCCGGTGTGCCCGGGCTGTTGTTTTATAGAATACAAAAAATGATACAGTTTGCTGTTCCGGGTCAATGCGCACCCTCAGGCGCCGTATCATCTAAAACCGGAGGGGTTTGTCTGTATGGCTAATGCAGTTCAGATACTGCTCATCTTTCTTGCCTCGGTTCTTGTGGGACTCTGGGGCTGCGGCATGCTCATGGACACCGGACTTCTGCACGGGTTTGAAGCGGAAGTCGCTGTCGCCCTTTGTATTGCAGCCGCCTATGCGCTTGTGCAATGCCTGTTTCATGGAGGCACGCTCCTTTTGAAGCCAGCCCGGGGCGCGGGGGTACTTATTGCGGAATCTCTGTCGCAATTATCGGCGCTGATCCTGCTTCTCTCTCTGGCACATGTCCGGCTGCCTCTTCCTTCCGCAGTGTCTTCTCTGCCCGCACTGGTTACGCCGCTCCTCTACTTTGCACTTTTTGCGGGCTTGCATCTTTTCTTCAAGCTGATGTTTTTTTTCGCAGCCGTACAGGGAACACCGGTATCCCGTGCTGCATCGCTGTTCTGGTTTTTGCCTGCAGGGCTGTCTGTTGTGGTAATGGCAGGGGCAGCGGGCAGTTATCTGCTGTCGCTGGAGAACGTAAGTCTGTTAAAACAGGTAACACCTGAACAGATCATGATAGGCGACGTTACTATGACCGCGCGCCTGCTTCCGGAGAAAAAAGCACTGCTTTTCCCCATGAAAAAGCAGCCGGGCAGAACAATCAGCCTCTTTTTTGCGCTGCCGCCCGAATTAAAAAGGGAAGTGCCGCCGCTCTTTGTCCGTATCAGAAGCACTTCGGAATCTGCAGATACGGGAAAAGCGCTGTTCCGGGCAGCACCGTCCCGCACCACACGCTACCGGCTTGCACCGGTGGACGGCGCATGGAATGCCATCAGTTTCGACAGTGCACTGCTGGCGCCTGATACAGCATCCATTCTTGTTGACTGGACAGAGAAGGATCCCGCCGACTGGCGTGCGCGGCTGGGTCTGAAAAAAGCACCGGTCTCTTCATACCGTCTGTGGGTGGCAGATCCTGTGATTCAATAAGGCTCAGATGAAATAATGCGGCGCTTCGGGTTCTGCCTCCTGAAAAGTCCCGGACTCATTCATGACATCCACCATATGGCGAAGCGTCTGGCTCAGTTCCTGAAGAAAAGACGATGCCGGATTGAAGCGCAGTCCTTCATTCACATGAAAGAGAGCTGTTTTCATGACACCGACAGCGGTACGGGGCGGCATGCCCGCCTTTTCCGCTTCCACAACCGTCTGCAGCAGTGCTAAAGCGGTGTCACAATGAAGGGTCGCCCTGAATTCCTCTTCACTCATTTTTCCGGCAAGGACACTTAAATCGCCGTTTTTGTCAAGCAGCTGAAGTGCCAGATCGTATTCGCCTTTGGCACGGGTAAGCTGCGGGGGAGACTGGGTGAAAAAGCAGCGCCCCAGCAGATAGTGCGCCACGGCATTGCCCGGCGCTGCCTGAAGGCTTTCCAGTACCAGCGGGTAGGCTTCTGTATAGGAAAGCTTTTCGCAAAGGCGCCACGCATTCAGCAGGACTGTATCCGGATCCGGGTTGTGATGGCATGCCGCCAGCATACAAGAAAAGAGCGTCAGCCTCGCCGCAAAAACCCGTACGCTTCCGGTCATGGCAGGCATGCCTCTTTTACCAGCGCGGGCGCAGCCGGAGAAAACCCGTCTGTGCTCCGGCGCGGACAAATAGTGTGATTTCATCAGGCTTGTCCTGTTTAAAAAATTGTGCGGCTTCTTTATAGTCATCAAGATCGCGAATTGTCGCACTGTTCATGGACATGATGATCAGCCCCGGCTGGATACGTGCCGCCTGTGCGGCACTGCCCGACACAACCCGGCGGACAATCACGCCCTGCACCTCTTCACCCAGATTCAGGAGAATGCGAAGGTCGCGGGTAATCTCCCGGACAACCATGCCCAGATGCTCATCCTCGTATTCATCGGCATCCTGTGCGGCACGGGGCCGATGCCCCAGCGTGGCAGTCAGAGCAAGATCTTCGCCATTGCGCAGCAGGGTGATTTCCACTTCCGATCCCGGCGCTTTCTCTTTGACCATCTGAGTAAAAGCCAGAACATCCCGGTCATGGATAGCCCGGATGGGATGCCCGTCAAAGGCACGGATAATGTCGCCGGGTACGATGCCGACGGCAGCTGCCGGAGAATCAGGTATGACTGTGCTCACGATCAAACCGCCCGCTTCCGGAATATTCCAGTATCGTGCAAATTCTTCTTTCAGAGGCTGCGTAAAAACGCCCAGCCAGGCTTCTTCCGCTTCGACGGATTCCTGTGTCTGATCGGGAGGTGATGCGATGTGTTTTTCAAAAAGAGAAGCCTGATATACCAGTGGTACACCGCTTCGCGAAAAAAACTCACCGCCCTCCGCTACGGCAAGATCAAATCCGGTGATACCGACAACCTGTCCCCGACGGTTGATGACCGGACCGGTAACAAAGCCCATTTTCAGCTGACCGCCCAGACAATAGGTGGATCGGGGTGCGTCCAGAACGGAGATGATGCGGTCTTCCTGAATGGCGCGGTTGAAATCCAGCGTTTCCCCCATGATGCCGAGAATCGCCACGGGCTCGCCCAGCGAAAGCCCGGCGTCCGTGCTGAAGCGCACATAAGGCAGTGTAAGCGGTGTTTCGGACTGCAGGCGCAGAAGGGATACATTCAGATCATCCGGCTTCTTAAGCAGCACAGCCGGATAACTCTGTTCTTTTCCGTCAATGCGGAAAGTGACCCGGAAATTAAAACTCTGCACATTGTCCCGCTGCAGATGCCCGTTGGTTAAAAGCAGCCCTTCCGCCGAGACATTGAGCGCCACGGCAAAACCGTTCTGTCTGATCTGCTCGCCGCTTCGCGGGTCTGTGGTTTCCTGCGTGAAGGTGAGCACGCAGAGCGCAGGAGAGATGGTGTCATAGGCGCGCTGCAGCATTTCCTGTTCAAAGGAAAAGCCCGAACCGGAAAAAAGCAGCACGCTCAGGCAGAGGGCAAAGGGTAAGAAGGATTTAATCGACATGATCAAGTACTTCCTTGTCCAGAATGGAGGACTTGCTGTTTGTCTGATCAATCAGCACAAAACGGGTCAGAGCGCCTTTCTGCACAAAAAGCATGGTCAGCGCTTTCCTGTTTTCCTGCACCGATTTATAGAGGTTCATAAAATCTGAAAGGGAAGCAACCGGCGTGTCATCCAGTTTTAAAATAATGTCCCCCGGCGTAAGCCCCGACGATGCGGCAAGCCCGCCCGGCAGGCAGCCCGAAACAAGCACGCCCGTATGACCCGGCAGCTGTGCCCGGCGCGCAAGATCAGGGGTCAACTCCACAAGTGTGAAGCCCCATTCCGAAAACTCGGCGTTTCTGCCCTTGTATGCCGATTCTTCTTCCGTAACAACAGAAAAGGACATCTCTTCACCGCCCCGCTCCAGCACAAGAGTCACCGGTTCTCCGACAGGCAGGTCAGCAACAGCTTTTCGGACGGCGGGCAGTTCCTCTTCGTGACGTGCATGCATGGGACGATTGCCCAGACGGATGAGAATGTCTCCGGGCCGGACACCTGCTTCATAACTGGCGGACAAAGGCGCAACATCGGCAATAACCACACCCCGTGCCGAAGGATCATCGGTTTTGGAAGTCATCTCCTGAAAGACCAGGCCCAGCGCACTGCGCCGGACACTGCCGTGATCAATGATTTGTGTCACAACCTGACGCGCAATATTGGCGGGAATGGCAAAACCCAGATTCTCGGCTCCGCTGAGCATGCGCGCATTGATGCCTACCACATCACCTTTTAAGTTGACGAGAGGGCCGCCGCTGTTGCCCGGGTTGATGGCAGCATCGGTCTGAATCCAGTTGTTGTAGGGAGAAGACATGCCGGACGCATTTTCAAGATAACGGTCGCGGACACTGATGATCCCCAGAGAAACGCTTCGGGCAAGCCCATGGGGACTGCCCATGGCAAGCACCATCTGTCCCGCCTCGATAGCATCGGAATCCCCCCAGCGTACATAGGGAAAAGGGCGGTCTGCTTCTATTTTGAGCACCGCCACATCCGTGTAAGGATCCACGCCTACGACCCGCGCCTCATGTTCCGTATTGTCGCTCAGGATGCACCATACCTCGCTGCTTTCTCCGGCGACATGTTCGTTCGTGACTATATACCCGTCTGCGCTGATGATAAAACCGCTGCCCACTGTAAGCACTTCCGTTCGCTTCCCGGATACAAACACTTCCTTCACCGGACGAATGTGCACCAGCGCAGGAGCGACCCGGTTGCGGGCAGCAAGAACCCGGTCCTGAGTGTTTCCGCTGAGGCTGGCGCAGCCACCGGCAAGAACCACGGCACTCAAAAGCAGCAAGTATGAAAAACCGTGCCGCAGGCGGACGGATAAGGGCACGTGCGTATGAGGCATCATATGTATCCGGTCTCCACAAAGGGTTGTCGGCAGTTATTCGCCAAGGCTGAAAAGAGAACCCAGCGACGCAAACCCTTTGGACGCCGGAAACTCATAAGGATATTGATTGAATTTCACATGACCGTCCATATACAGCGTATTGGCGCCGCCCGGCAGATGGTTGAACTGGGCGCTCGCCGTGGTGGTCGCAGAAACGACATCCCACATGACCGGCAGCATGCTCTGCGCCTGTGCGGAGGCGGCAGGGTTGTTGATATCCGTAATAAGAAAACGCTCTATGCCTTCCCGAAGCCGGTAAAGCGTGGTGCTGTCTCCGTTGCCCAGAGGAACATTGGACGGGGTGGACATGGCCTGAAACATACCGTAGGCGGCAGGGTTATCGAGGTCTTTATTGAGCGCCCAGTCATTCTCTGAATTCTTATCACCCAGTGTGCCGTTGAAAAGGGGCGGCATGAAGGAAAGACACGCCATCAGATAGGCCATTTGCGAAGAAATAAGGGACGAGGGAAATCCGAAAAGCCCCACGTCAAAAGACGGGTCGCTGTCGGATGCTTTGTCAATGACAAAGCCGTAATACAGATAACTGGCATCGGGCCGGGAGGGAAATCCTTTGTAGGCGCAGAGCTGCCCCGGCGCTTCAGCAATGATATGCAGCGGGTTCTTCTGGCTCCTTTCCGGATCGGAAGGGCACAGCAGCACCTGCAGATCTGTCAGATATTCCGGATAGACAGCGGACATCTGCGGCGCCAGGCTGGCCCGGTTCTGCCCGTCTTCACAGCCTGACGGCAGGGAGGCACCCCACGGCTGGTCGGCATGTATACGGGGGAAAAGATCACTCGACTCGCCTGCGTACATCTTGAAGACAACGCCCATCTGCTTGAGGTTGTTCGCGCAGCTGGAGCGCCGTGCTGCTTCTCTGGCACGGGCAAGGGCTGGAAGCAGGATGGCGGCAAGAATTCCGATAATAGCAATGACCACCAGAAGCTCTATGAGTGTAAAGCCTGGTTTATTTCCACGAAACATAACCTTTCCCTTTCTTAAAAAGCAAGCAGATAATTAGAGTTGGAAGTGTGATTCTGAAGAAATGCGGAACCGCTTCGTTAATTATACATCAACAGCGGATTCTTTTGTTTCAGTTTCTTCCTTCATTTCCCGACGGGGGGCAGTGCCTGTAAAGGGAACAGCGGAGGAAAAGTAAAATTCCGGATATCAGTACACTTAAAATCGACTGAGCGGATGAAGTGATCCTTCACCCGCTCAGTTAAATGAATTTCTCGTAGCTATTTGGCACAGAGCGGTGCTCTGTACATGTCCGTCCGATCAGACCCAGCCGCGCAGGCGACAGGCTTCCGCCACGCGCTGAATGGCAATCATGTAGGCGGCATCACGCATGGAAACAGATTCCCGCTCCGACAGATCGGCAACTGCCTGAAAAGCGGATACCATTTTGCTTTCCAGCCGCTGCAGCACTTCTTCCTTGCTCCAGTAGAAGTTCATGTTGCACTGAACCTGCTCGAAATAGCTGCAGGTCACGCCGCCCGCATTGGTAAGAAAATCGGGAATTACATAGATATTTTTTTCTTTCAGCACAGCATCCGCTTCAAGAGTGGTCGGACCGTTGGCGCATTCCAGCAGCACTTTCACGGAAGGATTAATCCGGCCCACCGTGTTCGCATTGATCTGGTTTTCGATGGCGGCAGGCATCAGGATATCCACTTCCTCTTCAATCCAGGCATCGCCCGGAAGCACTTCGTAGCCGTTCGCAGCTGCCTGGGCTTTATCGATGCCGCCGTAGCGGTTGGTGATGGACAGAAGAAAAGCCAGATCAACACCATCTTTTTTGCGGTAGGTGTAAGACACTTTGTCTGTCTGATCCCAGCAGGCAACGCAGGTGACGATACCGCCGTACGCCTGAAACAGCTGAATGGCGTACTGAGCCACATTGCCGAAGCCCTGTACCGAGGCGGTACACCCGGCGATGTCAATATTCTTCAGCTTCAGTGCCTCACGAAGGACGTAGATAGCGCCGAAGCCGGTGGCTTCTGTCCGGCCCAGAGAACCGCCCATACTCAGCGGCTTGCCTGTGATGAATCCGGGATATTTCTCTCCGCGGATCGTTTCGTATTCGTCCAGCATCCACAACATATGCTGACCGGAAGTCATGACATCGGGCGCCGGCACATCGGCAAGAGGACCCACATTGCGGGCAACCTGGCGTACCCAGCCGCGGCAGATCCGTTCCTGTTCCTGCTGCGACAGATGATGGGGATCACACACAACCCCGCCTTTGCCGCCGCCCAGAGGAATGTCCACAACAGCGCATTTCCAGGTCATCCACATGGAAAGCGCCTTGACGGTGTTGTCTGTTTCCTGCGGGTGGAAACGAATTCCGCCTTTATTGGGACCCCGCGCATCGTTATGCTGCACTCTGGATCCGCGGAACACCTGAACCGAACCATCGTCCATGCGCACCGGTATGCTGAAATAGTACTCTCGCATCGGGTTGCGCAGCAGTTCGCGGGTTGCAGCATCCAGACCCAGCTTTTCGGCTACGGCGTCAAATTGTTTTTGGGCAAGTTCAAAGGCATTAAAAGATTGGTCACCCATCGTACTGTTCCTTATGAGGCTGGTGAACCTGGTGTGTAAACCCTTGACTTCGTGCAAGGGCGCAATGAAAAGAACTGAATTGAGCCGGACTGGAAAGGAAAAATCGGGATCCCGCCACGGTCTTTTTCTCCGACAGTTTTACTGTCGTGCATTGACTGGATTTCAGATTCCGGGCACCCCCGATCGTTTTTAAGCCTCCATATTTTATTCCAATGCGGACGGGCTCGGCAAATTTTCTTCAAAGGAGCCGACACAAAGGGATATCGAAAGGAAATACAGGCGTTTTTACGGGAAACACCCAGGAAAAATGCTTGCCATTTCAGGAAATCTGAAGTATAATGCAGACGGTCTTTTATGGTGCTTTAACTGTTGCTTCGTTACGAATAGGAACGCTCACGATGAAATCCGTGTCTCTGGCCGGTTCTGTATATAACAGTGCTTTTTTACTCGCCGTCTTTTGTGCTGCCTTTGCCCCGGCTTATTGCGACACGTATCATGTCGATATCCGGAATGAAACAGGTACTGCTGACGGCTCGCCTGCACACCCTTACACGGATATACAAAGCGCACTGGATGCGGCACACTCCGGTGATTCGATTCTGGTTGCCCACGGAAAATATGCCGGAAACATCACTGTGAACAACAAACGGGTGATCTTGCGCGGCGGATATGCAGGCGGATCATCTGATCAGTACAACAGCGGCAGCAGCGGCGACTTTTCAGAACAGCTGCCGAAGACGTATGTGACTGAAATTGCCGGTGAGTCAGACGCGCCGGCGTTGCTGCTGATTTACGATCAGACATCCGGGACGGAAATCAGCGGCCTGACCGTATCAGGCGGCAGCTGCGGTGTAGTGTTTGATCATGACTACACCTGGCCTCGGCTGGAAAATATTACCCTCTCTGATATGGTGATTCAGGGCAATGGCACTCAGGACCAATATACCACAGGCGGCGGCATGTTCGTCACAGGAAGCGGACACAGTATCCGGAACAGTGCCATCCGTGACAACGAGTCAGGTTTCGGTGCCGGCATTTATCTCAATGCGGACAATGTCACTATACAGGACTGCCATATTGCGGATAATCAGGGGCACGGAGACCATGGTGCGGGTATCTATCAGGGCGGAAGCGCTGTCATTGAACGGTGCATCATTTCCGGCAACAGGGTGGGCGTAACCGCCGGACATGGATGGGGCGGCGGGTTGCTGCTTGCCGGAACAGTGACAATGCGGCATAACCGTATCTATGAAAATTATTCGCCCTCCGGCGGCGGTGGCGTTTTTGCCGACGAAGGGGCGGTTGTAACGCTGGATCATGAACTCATTTACGGGAACCGCTCCGAAGACTGGTTTCGCGGGGCTGCCGGTATTTATGTGGACGGAGGCCCGGGCGGCCCTTCTGCTGTCGAAATCACACACTGCACCATAGCCTTTAATCAGGGGGACGGATCAAGCGGCGGCAACGGCGTCTACGTGGAACTGGAGTCTTCCGCTGTGCTGCGCAACTGTATCCTTTGGGGTAACGGCGGCGATGACTTTTACACGGACGAAAGTTCCACTGTTACAGCCACTTATACACTCAGTGAAGAGGTGATAGACGGAACAGGCAATTTTTCTCTTGATCCTTTATTTGCTGATGCCGCCGGCGGAGATTTCCATCTTCGCTCCACGGCAGGCCGTTTCGAACCCGCCGGAGGCGGTGCAGGGAATTGGGTGGCCGATGCTGCAGACAGCCCCGCCATTGATACGGGTGATCCCGGCTCACCCTTCGCTCTGGAACCGGAACCCAACGGGGGGCGCGCGAATCTGGGGGCCTATGGCAATACGCCGGAAGCAAGCAAAAGTGCTGATGCATCCGAAGGAGAACCGCCGGCGGTGCCTCATCCCGCTGATGCTGACGGCAACGGTTTCCTGAAGAAGGAAGATGCGATAGGCTTTATTGAGGGGTGGCAGCAGGGAACAAATGCAATGGCGACAGCGATACGTGCGCTTTATATATCGGAAAAAGGCGGATCCTATAGTTATGATCCCGCATTGCCCGAACCTGAGTGCTGGGTCAGCAGATAAACCGGTCTTGCACCTGCTTTATTACGGTTATCAGATGCAAAGCACAGGAAGCGGCGCAAAGGGCAGACGGTGATGGCAGCAACGGAGAACAGTTCCATGGATACTCCTGAACAGTGCGTAACATGCCGGTATAAGAGAACCATCAGGGGGGAGGCACGATGCGCAAAAAGGATGATGCAGTTCTGTGCGCACGAGAAGGGACTGCAGACTTTGCAGATGGTTCCGGGAATCTGCGCCGTGCTGAATCCGGAAAATAACTGCGCTGATTATCGCCGACGGAACTTCCATCGTCTGCGCACTGCTCTTGAGACGAACCGATGGCTGTGCTTTCTGACAGTTGTTGTGTTTGCTGTTCTGATTGTCATGTAGCGGCAGCACGGCAGGGGACGATATGATTCAAAGAAAGGCGGCCTCAGAAGAAGAAGTCCACTCTGCCCACTCTGTCCACTGATTCTCGTGTGGAATGCAGCTCTGTTAAACGAAAGCCGTCCTTACCCTGGTTAAGATTCCTGCCTTCGCAGGAATGACGGGAAATGGCAGGAATGACGGGAAATGGCAGGAATGACGGGAAATGGGTGGCATGACGGCAGGAAGAAGAAGCCCACTCCATCCACTCTGTCCACTCCGTCCACTCCGTCCACTCTGTCCACTCTGTCCACTGTGCCCACTCTGTCCACTGATTCTCGTGTGGAATGCGGCTCTGTTAAACGAAAGCAGCACTTTCCCGACGGAGTTGATGGCAATATCTTCAGAGCCGAAGCGTTCTTCCGCCTCGTCACTACTGACGAAGCCGTGGATCCAGCGCGTCGCGGAGACCGTCCCCCACAAGATTGAAAGAGACGACGGTCATGAAGATCGCAATCCCGGGGAAAGCAACGAGCCACCAGCCGAAGTCGACATAGTTCTGGCTCTGTTTCAGAATTTCGCCCCAGCTGGCAGTGGGCGGCGGAACGCCGAAGCCGAGAAAGCTCAGGGCGGATTCGGTGAGGATAGCCCCTGCTACACCGAAAGTCGCGCTGACAAAAACCGGGCTCAGCGAATTGGGCAGGAGATGGCGGAAGATGATACGGCGGTCATTAAGTCCCGCCGCCCGGGCGGCAATAGCATATTCCTGCTGCTTTTGTTTAAGAAATTCGCCGCGCACCAGCCGGGCAATGCCGGGCCAGCCGGTGAGCCCGATGACGACCATAATATTGATAATACTGGGATCGAGGAACGCCATAACGGTGATGACCAGAAAAAAAGAAGGGACACAGATCCAAATTTCCACCAGGCGCAGCACGAGCATATCCACTTTACCGCCGTAATAGCCTGCCAGCGCACCGAGGATCACGCCCAGAAGAACGGCGATGCCTTCGGCGATAAAGCCCACGGACATGGAAATGCGGGTGCCCCAGATGATGCGGCTAAGCACGTCTCTGCCCCGGTCATCGGTGCCGAGAAGATGTTTGCGGGAAGGAGGCTCAAGCCGTTCGCGGAGGCTCTGGCGCAGCGGTCCGTGCGGCACTGGCGGGCGCCAGGCAAATTCTCCGGCGCCGGGCTCCCAGCGGTCGAAGTTCTGATAGAGATTCTGTTCCTGCAATCCCTGATAGGTGAACAGATTGGGCAGAATATACAGATGCCCATTCTGTTTCATCAGGATAGGGATATCCCCTGCGAGAAAAGGCGCAAAAAGTCCGACCAGTCCCATGGCGATGGCGAGGATCAGCCCCGCCAGAGCGGGCTTGTTTTTCGTGAACTGCCTCCAAACGAGGCTTTTCCGCTTTTTCGTTTCTATTACAGTGACAGGGTTATTCATCCGAGTTTGATCCTGGGATCGACAAAGACATACAAGATATCGCTGAGGAGAAGTCCGGCGAGGGTCAGGAGCGCCACAATAGTGACATCACCCATAATCAGGGGATAATCCCGGCTGAGCACGGCTTCGAAGGCGAGGCGACCCATGCCCGGTATGGAGAAAATCGTTTCTATGATGATGCTTCCGCCGATCAGTCCGGGGAGTAATCCGCCCAGCAGCGTTACAATGGGAATGAGTGCGTTGCGCAATGCATATTTCCAGGTGACGGTTTTTTCTGAAAAACCATAAGCCCGGGCGGTGCGTATGTAATCCTGCCGGAGCACGTCCAGCATGCCGGAACGCATATAGCGGGAGAGAAAAGCAAGCCCTCCATAGGTCATGCAGAAGAGAGGCAGCGCCATATGCCAGAGGAGATCCAATAAGCGCATGAGCGGTGAATAACTGTCGGCATCGGCGGAGTGCAGTCCCTGAATGGGAAAAAGATTCAGGTACTCGCCGCCGCCCAGAAAGAGCACAAGCAGCATGGCGACCCAGAAAGCGGGCATGCTGTAGAGCAGGAAGAGGGAGAAGGTGAGCGTGCTGTCCTGCCAGGTGCCGCTGTGGGTGGAAGAAAAGAGCCCGAGGGGAATGGCGATCATATAAATGAGAATCAGGGACAGCACGTTAAAGAGCAGCGTGATAGGCAGCGCCTCGCCGATTTTTTCAATGACAGGCCGCTGATCTTTCATGCTGTTTCCGAAATCAAAGCGCGCCATACGCCCCAGCCAAAGGAGATACTGCACAGGCAGCGGCTTATCCAGTCCGTAGAGCGCCTTGGTCTGCTCGATAATTTCCTGCGTTGCCGCATCAGCCTTCATGGAGCCATCCATCCCGCGGAGCTTGAAAGCAATAGGACTTCCCGGGGCAAGCTGGATCAGCATAAAAGTCAGCAGGCTGATCCCGATGAAAGTAGGGATGATGAGGAGCAGTCGTCGGATAATATACGCACGCATGGCATTTCCCCTGATCAGGGCGGCGTGACGCCGGCGGTATTGGTGAAACGCTGCATCGTCCGGGGCACAAACCATTCACGCTGATCGATGCCGAAGGGGTAGATGCGTATACCCTGAATGCGTTTATCACCTGCTGCCAGCACTTTCGGCGCCAGAAGAAAGAGATAGGGCTGTTCCTCGTGAAGAATTTCCTGAAAGCGATGGTAGAGGCGGATACGCTCCTGCCGGTCGAAGGAAAGACGTGCCTCTTCGACGAGCCGGTCCGCTTCAGGATTGACAAAGCCGATATAGTTGGAGCCGTGGTCTGCCTGAGAGGAATGCCATACCTGATAGGGGTCGGGATCGGGCGGCATACTCCATCCCATGAGGATGGCATCAAACTCGCGTTTGTCGACCCGCTCGAGGAGTGACGCCCATTCCATGAGCCTTATGGTGAGGTCGATGCCGATACGCGCCAGTTCTTCCTTGTACAGTGTCAGTACCTTTTCCGCCACGGGATTCTGATTGGTCGTTGCCGCTTCGAAGCGGAAGGGTATTCCGTTTCTTTCCAGCAGGCTGGTGCTCCTGTTAAAAACCCATCCGGCTTCGTTCAGCAGCTGCTGCGCTTTTTCCGGATCGAAGGGGAGCGGTTTCAATGCGCTGTTGCATTCCGGCGTGCCGGGCATGAAATTGCCGGCGATAACTTCCGCCTGCCCGTAATAGATTTCGTCCCGGATCAGGTCCCGGTCAAGCAGCATGGTCAGCGCCTGACGTGTCTCTTTGTCGCTGAACATGGCTTTGCGCAGATTCCAGCCGAGGTAGTTATAAGCGGGTCTGAAATAGGCAAAACGGTTGAACTGCTGCTGAAAGCGGGGGGTATTGGCACGGCGCATGAACAGTTCGGCAGGCATACTCATGAAATCGAGCTCCCCTTTGGCGAGCACCTGAAAGGCCGTATTGTCATCGGGGATGATGGCGTATTCGATGCGGTCGAACCAGGGCCTTCCTGCCTCGAGGGCGCCACGGTAGCGGGGGTTCCGCTGCAGGAGGAGGCGCTGTCCCGTGTCCCATGCTTCGAGAGTATACATGCCGGAACCGACGGGCTTCCGGTTGTTCGGGTGCCGGTTGAAATCCCCCTCGCCATAAATATGCTTTGGCATGATGCTGAGCCCGCCAAGCATGATCAGATGCTGATAATAGGGCTTGTCGCAGGTGAAGCGTACCGTGTATGCATCAACGGCAATGCATTCTTTGATATCGATGAAATAGTTGCGCAGGTTGGGTGCATCTACGGCCGGATCCATGACTGTGTCAAAAGAGAATTTGACGTCCTGCGCTGTCAGCGGCGTACCATCGGAAAAAACAATATCATCCCGGAGGTAAAAAGTGTAGGCAAGATGATCCTCGGACACTTCCCAGCGTGCCGCGATGGCGGGCCTGCTTTCGAGCGTTGCGGGGTCCCGGTCGAGGAGTGTGTCGAAGATCCATTCCAGTACTGTGCTGGCGTAATAATCCGTGCTGGTGAGGGGATTCAGATGAGGCATTTCCGCCGGGAGTAGCAGCCGGAGCTCGTCACCCTGCTCCGGCATCGCATCCGGCATGTATTCCGTGAGGATATCGCCGGGACCGGAAGTGCTTCGTCCGGTATCGCCGCATCCTGCAAAAAGCAATGCCACGAAAAGCAAGCACACGAATATGTACTGTTTCATAAGCCTGTTCCTGTGCAGTTGAAGGCGGGATACACTATGTACCCGGAAGCCCGTCAGGACATTTTGCGGATTCTGCCGGTCACATCCTCGTTGAAGCGTTTCATATGCGCTTCGACCAGCGCTTCCAGGGTCAGCGAATCATCAGTAAGAAGCGGACTGAGGTCAATAGCGTAAATAATTGCGACGGCAGTGTCGACAGCGTGTGATGCGCTGTAAGTGGCATGGGCACGACGCCTGCCGAGTGTGGCGAGGTCATAGCGTTTTCCTCCTGCCACCTGAGAATCAAACACACCGACGAGCGCCGCCTGCAGATTTTCATGGGCGGAAACATCAAAAGCGACTTTATCTTCATCACAGAGCCAATCCAGATCACGCCAGACTTCGCAGCCGTAAAGATGTTTCGGTCGTTCTTCCTTCGGGAGGCGGCGCAGTGCGGCAATCAGTTTCAGCAGCACACCCACATGGGTGTCGTGTTTATCGGCTGGGTTGTGTGTGTAAATGACTTCAGGGCGGGTTGCTTTCAGCACAGCGACAAGGTCATCCACTACCGCCTGATTGGCGCCATCTTTCACGGCGCTGCTGGGATGGTTGAGAAGAAACTGTGCACCGTAGTCGCCGATGATGGCGGCTTTCTTCTGCTCGATACGCCGGACAGCCATCATCTCATCATCATTGAGATGGGCATAGAGTCCCGTCCGGGGCGAACCGCCGCCGTTGGTGACGACAACACCGGCAAACCATTTGTCGCTCTGCTGAAAGCATTTGAGAATGCCGTCAGCCGCCATGATTTCGAGATCGTCCTGATGGGCACCCACAGCAAGATGGGTCACCCGGCTGAGCGCTTCGGGCATGGTCGCCTGATCAGGAACAAATACTTCAGCATCGGCAATAGAAAAGTTCATGATGAAATCCTTTATATAGGTGAAAGCAAAAACAAACACAAACACACCGCCTCTGCAGCAGAGACAGCTGTGCCGCAGCGCCCGGCACTATTTAATCCACCAGGCTGTTCCTGCGGAGAATAAAGGGTATTATATCAGGTTCAGCCGTGTGTTCCCATACAGGGACGGCGTGTCTGATTCTGTTGGGCGTCTCTTTTAACCGCAGAAGCAATTCAGTTTTCTGCCGCCTGAGCCCGTGCGGTATCGAGTTTGTCCCGGATCTCCTGCCAGTCAGGCCGTTCCAGCAGAATGCGCTGGTATTCCCGGATAGCGGAAGGCGCATCGCCTGTGAGCATGCGCATGTCGCCCAGAAGTGCCCGCACACGGAGATTATCGGGCTCAAGACGGAGCGCTGTTTCCAGCACTTCCACAGCCGGGGCTGCTTCTTTTTCCCGGGCATAGAGGCGCCCCAGATTCAGAAGCACGCTCGTGTTTTCCGGTTCGAGAGCGCGCGCCCTGAGATAGGCACTGATCGCTTCCTGCGTCTGCCCCTTCCTTGCGAGAAGATCACCGTAGTTGTTCCAGGCGAGAGCGAAATCGGGATACAGCTCCACGGCTTTCTGATAATAGCTTTCGGCACGTTCCAGTTCACCGCGGGCAAAAGAAACATCGCCCAGTCCGCAGTAAAGCCCCGCATCATAAGGCAGCGCTGCGCGTGCCGCCTCAAATTTTTCGAGGGCTTCAGCACTTTTTCCCTGACGCACCAGCAGGAATCCGTACTGTTTGAGGGCAACGGCATTGTCAGGACTGAGACGCAGCGCATGCCGGTACGCCGCTTCGGCTTCGTTGAGGTTATTTTCCGCCAGAAGCACATCCCCCTGCCCGATATAGGCTTCGGCATCATCGGGTGCCTGTTCCTGCGCCTGCAGAAAGAGCTCTTTCGCTTCGGCAAGACGCCCGAGCTCCACGAGCGTGAAACCAAGATTGACGGCGGTGCTCTGATTGCCGGGATCCAATTCCCGCGCCTGCCGGTAATGTCTGAGCGCCTGTTCCCGGTCGCCTTTCCGGCGGAGCAGCCCGGCAAGGTGATGATGTGCCAGCGCAAGGCCGTTATTTTCTTTTAATGCAGCCTCAAACTGTGCCAGTGCCTCCTCGGGGCGCTGCTGCATTTCCAGAATCAGTCCCCGGTTGAGGAGGGCGGTGCTGTGATGGGGATTCAGGCGCAGGAGCGCAAGGAACAGGCGGTCGGCCGCTTCCAGTTTTCCGAGAAGATGGAGGGCATGGCCGGTATTGAAAAGGGCATCCTGATTCTCCGGATCCTGCGCAAGCGCCAGATCAAGCCATTCCAGTGCCTCGGCGGGTCTCCCTGACATGGACAGCGAAAAAGCAAGGGCGTTTATGGCAATCAGATAGGCGGGATCGAGCAGCCAGGCGACGCGATATGCCTGTAATGCCTCGTCGTGCTTTGACAGAGCGGCAAGGGCTCTTCCATAATCGCAGAAAAGGTCTTTCCGGTGGGGCAGCTGTTTCAGAAGCGGTGCCAATGTATCGGCGGCAGATGCGGCGTCTCCCTCTTCGAGTTCGGCAAGGCCGAGCCGGTAGCGGAGCAGCAGGTTGTCCGGATCCAGCGCAACGGCTTCCCGGAAATGGGCTACAGCGTCCCCAAAGTTATGCCGGGCAATGGAAACCAGCGCCTGGTGGGTTCGAATAGCTGCGGATCCGGGCGCCAGCTGTGCCGCTTCGTTCAGCGCCTGTCCGGCTTCATCAAAACGGCGCAGGTCGTAGAGTGCCACACCGTATTCGTAATGCAGTGCGCTGTCGTCTGCCGCTTCGGAAGCTTCGAGCGCCGCCTTCAGGTAAGGGAGCGCATCGGCGGAACGCCCTTCGCTGCGGAGAAGGGTACCGAGGCTCCTGTTGGCGCCGAAGTGGCCGGGATCCAGCTGCAACGTTTCCAGAAAGAGACGCTGTGCCTCATCGGATGCATACTGTTGCTGCCGGATGAGCCCGAGATTGTAGCACACCTCCGGGTCGCCTGACAGAATGGTACGTGCCCGGTTGAGACGGATAAGGGCATTGTCCAGTGCTTTTTCTTTAATGTCCAGCAGCGCCAGTTCGAAGAGTGCTTTTCCATGATCGGGTGCCTGTTCCAGCACGGCTTCAAAATAGCGGCGCGCGCCTGCGGTGTCGCCAAGAGAATTCAGCGAGCATCCGTAATTGTAAAGAGTGTCGCTGTCCTCGGGGAGCAGTTCAAAGGCGCGGTCGAAGGCGTGTTTTGCTTCTTCTTCGTGATGGCGTCTGGCTTCGGAAAGACCGAGATTGGAATAGACTTCGGGATAGTCGGGCCGCAGACGCAGCGCCTCATGAAAATGCCGGACCGCCTCTTCATATTGCTTCAGCTGAATCAGCGCCAGCCCGGTATTGTAATGAAAATCGGCGCGGTCGGGTGCGTGCGTGAGTGCGGATTCAAAAAAGGAAAGGGCTTTGCTGTAGCTTCCTTCACCGGCGAGGAGGAGCCCGAGGTTAAATTCCGCCATGGCATAGCCCGGTGCGGCTTCCAGCGCTTTTTCCAGCAGAGCCTGCGCCCGATCCCGGTTGCCCTCCTGCAGGAAGAGTGTGCTGCGGTCCACGAGCGCTTCCGGATAACCTGGCTTCAGAGACAGGGCATGATCCAGCGCTTCACGCTGCAATCCGGTATCTCCCAGCATCTGCTGTGCCTGCGCCAGACCGAACCAGGCTTTTTCATCGTTCGGCACACGATCCAGACGGATTCTGAAAGATTCGAGAGCTTCCTCCGGTCTGTTCAATTTGAGCAGCACAATGCCCTGATTGTAATAGGCGGCATTGTAGCCGGAATCGAGCGCAATGGTTCGCTGCAGGCAATTCAGCGCTTTCTCGTAGTCCCCTTTTTCAATCAGAAGGAGAGCAAGATGATACTGTCCGCCCGGGCTCTGCGGATGGCGTATATTCCACGCTTCCTGATCGGCGATGCCCTCATCGATCCTGTCGGTCTTCACCCAGAGCCGCCGCCGTTCATCCAGCCATCTCTCGGTGTCGGGCGTAAATGGAACAAGGGGTCTGCTGAGCAGTGCTGTGAGGAGGAGGAAGGCGGTAAGTCCGACAGCGGCTTTTTTAAACGCTTTCCGTCGCAGCCATTCAAACCAGTCAGAAACCGCCACAGCACCGAAGAGCAGCATGAAAGGAATGACGGGAACCCGATACCGCGCTGTGACATAAAAAAGAACGAATATTCCGCTGTATCCTGCCATTGCCAGCAGAAGGAGCGTCCATGCCGCCAAGTTTTCCTTTGTGCAGTTTTTTTCTTTGCGGATTGCCCGAATGAAAAGGAGTACGGCTCCCAACAGGAACAGCGCCATCGCCGGTGGAAATCCCGGCAGATAACGGAGGACGGCAAAATAGTCCTTTTCACAGGCAACCACTTTGTTCTCGTCAACCTCAACGGGCCCCCAGAAGAGAGCAGCCTTTTTAAGCATTAGCCAAAAGAGACGCTTTTTTTCTGTTGCTATGTATTTTCGATTGAGCTGTTTAAAATGTTTTTGGAGTTCTCTATAGGAGAGCGGCGTAATATTCTGAGCGCGAGCGCAAGCCTCCTGTATTGCAGGAAAAGAGAAAAAAGTCCATTCGTCATTTTTTTCCAGAGCACGCAAATCAGGGGAGTCGGGGTTTGTTCCAGTTGCCCATTGATTATTTGAACAATAGAAAACATAGGTTCCTTCGCCACCAACAATAGGCAATACCTGCGCATGCTGATAGTTGTATACAGAAACCGGCGTGACGGGAATAATGCTAAACAGGCACCAGAGAGTGGTTCCTGCCAAGATCTTTTTCCAGTTCTTGCTTTTTAAATAACTAAACAGATGCACGCCCAGAAAAATAATTCCAAAGGGCAAAAATTCATTTCTAACAAGAAGAAGTATCCCGAATAGCAAAGCATTGATTGTTAAAAATAACAGGTGCTGTTTTTTAACAGCTTTGCTGCCAAACAGCGTTAAAAGAAGTAACAAAAAAACGATAAGGCTGGTTTGCCCCAGATCCATTTCGTAGAAGGGAAAAACGAAATAAAGGCTCATCAGGGCGGCGGCGGCGATACCGGCTTTATCGTTGTAAAGCCGTCGTGCAATGTCGTAGAGGAGCAGGATGCTGATCAGACCAAGGAACATCTGTATCAGCCGCGGCGCATCGTATCCGAGTCCGAAAATGCGGTAGATGCCCGACAACAGCCAGGAATAGCCGGGCGCATGCGGGTAGGGCAGCCAGTCGGCAAAAGGCTGTTCCCGTCCCGGCGGCGGCGTCCAATCGCCGGTAACGATAGCCCGCGCCCAGTAGTCCCTGAATTCAGCATCATGAAGAGGGTGCGCATAATCCGGGCCGCTACGGCTTTCGAGGAAGAGCGAGCAGCGGATGCCTGCTGCAATGAGGAGGCAAAGAACCAGGAGGATGCGCCGGAGCCGGGGATTCATGGTTCCGGTTCTGTCGCAGGTATCCGCCGATTGTCCCTCCGATGAAGATTCATATCCACCGGGAGCATCAATAGGGTGTACAGGCGGAGCCATGCACTCAGCCTTTCCTCAGCTTCTTGATATAGTTGTACGCTTCGTTGAGTGCGCGCATGGCATCTTCATCGCCCCCCAGATCAGGATGATGCACCTTTGCTTTGGAGCGGTAGGCTTTCTCTATTTCTTCCCATTTAGCGGAGGGGGTCACGCCGAGGAGCCGGTAACATACTTCCGCATCACCGGCACTTTTTCCGGGTGCATCCGCCTGCGCCATGCTTTTTTTCACCTCATCGAAAAGACGACGAAAAAAACCGAGCAGCCCTGTGGCATGAAGGATATAAAAGACGATTGCAAAAAATATAATTTTCGGTAAGCCGGGCATCCGGAAAATCCTTTGAGTACGTTCAGGAAACTGTGTCTTTGTTTGTCCGGGTCAGCGTCTTCTGCTTCGCCGCCAGCTGTGATATCGGGGAATGCCTTTCATGAGCGCACCGCCCGCAAGCATCCCGCCGAAGTGGGTGGCAACGGAAATACCTGAATTGCCGGATCGTGCCATGAGGATATTGAAAATGACCACAAGAATAACGAGCCATACGGCCGTTACGGGAACAGGCAGCGGGAACAGCAGAAACTGGCGCTGCGGATCGATCATGGCAAAGGCAACCAGCACACCCATGGTCGAGCCGCTCGCCCCGATAATCAGCGCTCCGTGTCCGGTAGCCAGATAAGGCACCAGCGAAGCAAGTACGCCCAATGCACCGCAGGCGATATAAAAAAACAGGAACTGACGCGACCCCAGCAGACGCTCCACATCGGGCCCGAAAACGAAAAGCCACAGCATGTTCATAAAGAGATGGAGGAGCCCGCCGTGGAGAAACTGATAGGTGAAGGGCATCCACAGGAAGCCGTGCAGAAAAGCTGCCGGCTGAAAGCCGAACCACATATCCAGCCGGAGCCAGGACGAAGCGAGCCCCGTTTCAAAAGGATAGGCAATGAGCTGCAGGGCAAAGCAGGCGGCATTCACCAGAATAAGCATCTGCACCGCCCAAGTGATGCGGGGCGTATGAAAAAAAGCACCTTGCTGCTGAAAAGAAAATTGCTGCATATGACCGATACCGTAAGAGTAGTGCCGGCTGTCTTCCTGTTCGATGAAATCCAAAGCCAGTCTTTCACTTATTGTACACTATGCACGGAGGGCTGCCCAATAACGCTTCCCTGCGTGAGCCCGGATAGCGCTGCGGCCTTTACAGAAAAAGACGGCGTATTTTCTCTTTTCTCTTTATGACCTTTGTTACCTCCGGCGCTTTTTCGGTATACTGAACTGCCTGACTTTTCCTGTCAGAGTGCTCTGTGTCTGGTTTTCCACGGATGGAAGGACGTTCTGTGCTTCTCAATACTGCCTCAATAAATCTTGCCGGCTGGGGGCGTTACCACCCGAAAAAGTGCTCTGTTTTCCGTCCGGAGCGGACGTCGGAGCTGAAGAATTTTCTGGAAGAATCCGGAGATATGTCTTTTATTGCCCGGGGGCTCGGGCGCAGCTATGGCGATACGGCGGTGAATTCAGCAGGGCTGGCGCTGGACATGTCCCGTATGAACCGCATGCTGTATTTTGATGAAGAGCACGGCATTCTTGAATGCGAGGGCGGGGTTACTCTGGCGGAAATTCTTGACGCATTTGTCTCCCGGGGCTGGTTTTTGCCGGTAACGCCGGGCACCAAATTTGTCACAGTCGGCGGTGCCATCGCCAACGATGTGCACGGAAAAAATCATCATGTCGACGGCACCTTCTGCCAGTTTGTTGATTCCTTCGACCTGTGGGTGCCGTCCAAAGGCGTGCTGACCTGTTCCGCTTCAGAAAACAGCGATCTCTTCTGGGCGACAGCGGGCGGTGTCGGGCTGACAGGTGTTATTTTAAAAGTGCGCCTTCAGCTCCGTGCGGTGGAGACAGCCTATGTAAAGGTGGATTACCGGCGCTGTGCGCATCTGGATGACGTGCTGGAAAAAATGGCGGCTACGGATCAGGATTATCTTTACTCTGTCGCGTGGATCGATTGTCTTGCGCGACGCCAGCAGCTTGGCAGGTCGGTTCTGATGCAGGGCGCTCATGCCCGCCTTCGCGATCTGCCTGTGCGTCTTGAGCGCAATCCCTTCCGGCTTCCGAAAAAGGCGCCCCTGGCAGTACCTGTTGACTTCCCGGGCTTTGTGCTGAATAACTGGAGCATCAAGGCGTTCAACACGCTTTTTTATCTGCTGAACCGGGATAAAGAGCAGGCTATTATCAATTACGACAAATATTTTTATCCCCTCGACGGAATTCACGACTGGAACCGTATGTACGGGCGGCGCGGTTTTATCCAGTATCAGGCGGCTTTTCCCTACGAAGGGCGCACGGGTCTGGTGAAGATGCTTGAATTGCTGTCCGAGAAAAAACGGGCTTCTTTTCTGGCTGTGCTGAAATGCTTCGGCGCTTCAAATCCGGGTCTGCTCTCCTATCCCATGCCCGGCTATACGCTGGCACTGGATATTCCGTGCAAAAAAGGAATTGAAGACTTCACAAAAGAACTTGACCGCATTCTGCTGGATCATGGCGGCAGGCTTTATCTGGCAAAAGATGCCGTAACCGATGCCGCCACATTTGCATCGATGTATCCTGCGCTGGAAAGGTTCCGGAGTCTGCGCCGGGAACTGGACCCGCAGCAGCTCCTCTCATCGGATCAGGCAAAACGCCTGCACCTGGTATAGAAAGGACAGCGGTCATGACAGCTATTTCCAGAAAAACCGTTGTGATTGTCGGTGCGCTTTCTTCCGTGGCGCGCGCTGTTGCCGATCAGTTTGCGAGACAGGGCTTTTCCATCCTTCTCGCCGGGCGGGATGTTGAGGAGCTGCGCCGTATTGCAAAAGATCTTACTATCCGCCACGAAGTGCCGTGTCATGTGCGCTTTTTTGATGCCCTGGACAACGCCGGGCACAGCAGCTTTCTGGATCAATGCAGTGAAAGCTTCGGGAATCTGCCCGGCGGAATCGTATACTGTGCGGGTTATATGGCGGACCAGCAGCTGGCACAGATGGACACGGCAGCGATGCGCCGGACGATGGAAGTCAATTTGCTGGGTGCCATTTCCATTCTGGAAAAGTTTGCCGCCGCCTTCGAAAAACACGGCAGCGGATTTATTGCCGCCATCAGTTCCGTGGCGGGCGAGCGGGGCCGCAAGTCCAACTATATCTACGGTGCCGCAAAAGCCGGACTGACCGCCTATTTAAGCGGTCTGCGCAACCGCCTGTATACTGCCAACGTTCAGGTTACCACCATTCTTCCCGGATTTATCGATACGGCAATGACCTTCGGTTTGCCGTTGCCCGGTCCGCTGGTGGCATCCCCTGAAGGGGCGGGCAAAGTGATTGTGAAAGCCATTCTTCGGGGAGCCAATACTATTTATGTGCCCTTTTTCTGGCGCTGGATCATGCTGATCATCAGAAATATCCCTGAGTGGCAGTTCAAGAAAATGAGCATATAAGAAAGAACAGATTATGGGCCGCTTTTCTGACTGGATACGCCTGCTGCGTGTTTATCAGTGGACAAAAAACGCTCTGGTTCTTATGCCATTGGTTTTTGCGCAGCAGCTGCTCAATCCGGAAGCAGCGGTGCGAAGCCTCCTCGCCACTGTTGCCTTTTGCCTGGCTTCCAGCGCCACCTATATCGTGAACGACCTGCGCGACCGGGAAAGTGACCGGAACCATCCGACCAAACGCATGCGCCCTCTGGCATCCGGCGCTGTGGCACCTGTTCCTGCTTCGCTCTTTTCCGCCGCACTGCTGGTACTGTCTCTGGCACTCGCCTTTCATCTGAACTGGGCATTTCTGTTATCGCTGCTGACCTATCTGGCGCTGACGGCATCCTACAGCTTTTTCCTGAAAGACCTGTTTATTGTGGATGTGATTGCCGTGGCGCTGGGCTTTGTTGTTCGCGCCATTGCCGGTGCCGTGGTCATCGACGTGGTTTTTTCCAATTGGCTCATTGTCTGCACGCTTTTTCTGGCGCTCTTCCTCGGTCTGGGCAAACGCCGGGGCGAGATTGCCCTGCTGGAAGAGGATGCCGCCGATCATCGGGAAGTACTGCACCATTACAGCATCGACTTTATCGATAAAATGCTGATTGTTGTGGCAGGCGGTGCCATGATCACCTTCACCATCTACACCTGCAGCCCCGAAGTGGTGTCCCGCATCGGCACAGACAAGCTGTATATGACCCTGCCCTTTGTGATTTACGGACTGGCACGCTACCTCTGGCTGGTGGAACAAAACGAAACCGGCGACCCCAGTCAGGTGCTTCTGAAAGACCTGCCGACCTGTGTCGCTGTTCTGCTCTGGGCGATCACCTGCGCTCTGATTATTTACAGCTGAAGACGAATCAGAAGGCGCAGTCCGGATGGCTGTACGTACCCATTTCGTTCACCGGAATTTCCCGGATGCCTTTGGCGCGTGCCGGTGAATCGGGCGGCAGGCTGTAATCACCCGCTTTCGCATCAGCGAAGCAGGAGGGATCATTCAGCAGGTTGTCTTCAAAACGGAGAAGATCCCGCGCTTTGTCTTCCACTTCATCCCAGGTTCCGCCTAAACAGATATTGCGGGCGATGAGATTACCGCAGGGCGCTTTAGGGTTTTCTGCCAGAATGGCGGGCAGCTCCGGATATCGGGTGCTGTAGGGCGGCTCCTGATAACGGATGCCTGAAAGAGTGCCCTTCTCTTTTCCTTCCGCGACCCACTCGTCTGCATGGTAGGCAGCCCAGCCCAGCGCCCGTGCATCCACATGAAGCGCAGGAACGCAATCGATGAACACATTGTTCACAACGTCGCAGTCTCTGCCGCCGCCGATAAAAGCAGCCCGGGTTACCCGCTCAAAAAGATTGCTGATCATATCCGCCGATGCGAACATATCATCCAGATAAATGCCGACACAGCCTTTGTCCTGAAAGCCCTGAATGTCATGGAGATGGTTGAACCGGATCAGATTGCCGCGCATGGTCCAATTCCGCCCGGCATAAATCGCACCGGCATCGTTGGATTCCAGGCACACATGATGGATCAGGTTATATTCCAGCAGATGGTCATTGCCGGAAAAGAAAATGCCCATATGCGGCGCATGGTGGATATGATTGTGCCGGGCGCAGTTGCCCACACCGATGAGATTGATCCCGGCGCGGTACATGCGGTACCACTGGCTGAAATCGGTGATAAGATTGTTCTCGGCGCGGTGTCCTGCAGGAGTAAGCGTGGTACGATCGCCGCCGGTCAGACTGATCCCCTTGCCGCCCACCTGATAGATATGGCATCCGAAAACGAGATGTCCCTGTGCGCCGGAAAGCGACATGGCATCACCGCCGCAGTTGCACACTGTACAGCCCATAACCTGCACCCCTGCCCCGTCGGTCACTTCCAGTGCAAGATCCCGGGCATGCTCCAGGCTCAGCCCTTTCAGAAGGATATTGCTGCATTCCCGAATCTCGATCAGCTTGGGCAGCACTGAAAAACAGGCATCTTCTTTTTCCGGTGTTTCCGGCGGCCAGAAGTAGAGAATACCCTCCCCGCGATCCAGATACCATTCGCCGGGCTCATCGATTTCCGACAGCAGGTTGTAGGCGTAATACCACTGCCCTTTTCTGTAGCCGTAGCCGTGGGCGGGCTCGGCAACACGGATCTGTGAGAGCTCCGGATGGATGGCGGCAATGGGCTTTCGTTCGTCCGACCAGTCCCAGAACCAGTAGCCGTGCAGCCAGCCGTCTTTTTCATCGACCCACCGGGCAGGCCGGTCGCCTTCATAGGTGAAAAGCCCGGTCATGCTTCCCGGTACGCCATGAATTGAATGACCGTCCTGCACCACGAGATCGACAATGGACGTGAAGCCTTCATTAGGCCACCGGGACAGAGTCATCGGGGTATTGCGAAAATAAAGGGCTGCTCCGCCTTCAGGCGTTCCGAAGGAACTGATACCCAGCGCCTTCAGATCTGCCGACAGCACATGTTCCCGGGCTGCAGGATCCAGCCGGTCCAGAACAGCCTGATCCTTTACCGGAACAAAATTGCTGATGGCTCGACCGCCGCTGATATGCACCGTGTTTTTTTCCTGTGCCTCATAAACGATAGGGCAGCCGGGCATACCGGTATCTTCCGCATCCAGAACAAAGCTTTCCTCAAGCCTGTAAATACCCGGAGCAATCAGAACCCTGATGCCGCCCGAAGGCAATCCCTTTTCGCTGCGGAGAACACGGATGCGGTCGCGGGCTCCGGCAAGGCTTTTCAGAGGGCCGTCGGTACGATCGCCGTTGACGGACGCAGCGGATCCGGAGAAGAGATCTTCACCGTCCGGCGCCACGTAAAGCGTGAGAGCAGCCCCTGCCTGAAGTGTGAGAAATAATCCAGCGGTAAGGAAGGTCAGCAGTATCCGGTTCATGGTATATCCCTTTCAGTTGCCTGTTGCGTATTATAGCAATGTCCTGGGACATACTCCCATAAAGATAGTCCTCACCTGCCTCTTGCCAATACGGAGATTGGCGTTCCCAGGCTGGCGGATTTTATGTTTTTAGTCAGCGTATTTTGGTGTGAAGCCCATATAAGTCTCAGCAGAAATTCATGCCCATTCGTGTTCATTCGGGGTTCTTCCCTATGACAAGGAGTCGATTGGTGCTCGCAGAAGATGCGGCGACGGCTTTATAAGGGTGGGGTCATGCGCAGAACACACAGTCCACTGTGTCCACTCTGTCCACCCACTTTGGTGTGGCATGCAGTCCTGTAAGGCAAAGACGCCCATAACCTGATTAAGATTCCTGCCTTCGCAGGAATGACGGTGGAAAGGCAGGGATGACGGGAAAAGGCAATTCTTCCCCTGGGCACGCCAATCTCCGCATTGGCACACAAGCGGGTCATGACCAAGACAGTCACCCGGATCCGTCGCGGAAATATGCCTTGCAATATGCCTCCTCCATCAGCCCGACACACGACGCTGTCATTGCTCCCTTCCGCCGTTACGTCCACCCTCCGGCGTCATTCCTGCGAAGGCAGGAATCTTAACGCGAGTTGCTCTTGATGAGGGTCGTGCCGTTGTTGTCAACTGCGCGGGAATACCGTCAAGGCATTTCTCATCTACGAAGTGTGTTGAGTTATGTGCTCTGAAGTCTTTGATGTGGATCAGAGCGAAATGTCACTCAAAGCGCCCATAACCTGATTAAGATTCCTGCCTTCGCAGGAATGACGGTGGAAAGGCAGGGATGACGGGAAAAGGCAATTCTTCCCCTGGGAACGCCAATCTCCGCATTGGCATACAAGCGGGTCATGACCAAGACAGTCACCCGGATCCGTCGCGGAAATATGCCTTGCAATATGCCTCCTCCATCAGCCCGACACACGACGCTGTCATTGCTCCCTTCCGCCGTTACGTCCACCCTCCG